>Ga0302326_10002568_pt1 | contig 43970 bp, 39 predicted proteins | sample Palsa_T0_3_FD_202264 | JGI IMG/M metagenome (GOLD analysis project Ga0302326, IMG submission 202264) | Peat permafrost microbial communities from Stordalen Mire near Abisko, Sweden - Palsa_T0_3 | ecosystem: Environmental > Terrestrial > Soil > Palsa > Peat permafrost | place: Sweden: Abisko...
TTGCTGGTCGACCATGCTGGTGACCTCGTCGGCGATGAGCAGGGCGGGCTCGCGTGCCAGCGCCGCGGCGACCGCCAGCCGCTGCAGCTCACCCCCCGACAGACTTCCGGTGTCACGGTCGGCGTGCTCATCGAGGCCGACTTCGGCGAGTAACTCGTCCACGTTGACCGGCGTTCCCGGCGGCAGGCCCCACACCACGTCGTCGGCAACCCGGGTCCCCAGTACCTGACTTTCCGGATGCTGCATGACCACTGCGGTGCCACCGAGGCGGCCCAGGCCGACTGAGCCCGGGCGTTCGATGACGCCCGACGTCGGCTCCCGGCCTGCCAACACAAGCATCAGCGTCGTCTTGCCCGAACCGTTGGCCCCGGTGATGGCGAGATGTTCGCCGGCCTGCACGTCCAGGTTGACGGGGCGCAGCGCGTCATGGTCGGCGTGCGGGTAACGGAAGCTGACCTGGTCCAACCGCACGGGGACCGGTCCGACGGGCGCATTGTCCAGCGGCGCATCCAATTTGTGCACGTCGGGGATTCCGCCCATCCGGTCCAACACACGCGACAGCGCCCACCACCCGATCAAGGACACGACCATCAGCGAGATGAGGCCGTTGGCGAAGAGCAGCAGCGGCCAATAGTGCAGCGCCCGGCCGACGAACCACTGGAGTCCACGGGCAGTCGCCTCGAGCGCGGGCCCGACGCGGGTGCTGAGCGGGAAAGGATGCGTGGTCGCAAAGCGTCCGATCGAGGTCAAGACGGCCGCGATCCCGTCGGTATTGGCGCTGATCGTGTCGAAAATCAGGTGCCGTAGCCGCGACAGCACTGCCAACGCGCCAACCGCGGCGATGTTGAACAGGGCTCCGGCGATGCAGGAGACGACGAGCACCGTCGGAATACCGCGACCCCGGCGTTTGATGACGCCGGTGAGCCCGCCGACGTAGGCATTGTTGGCCACCGTTATCAGGCCCCCTAGCCCGGCGATCAAAAAGGCGATCAACGCGGCGGCGACCGTCGCCGTAACAAGCGCGCGAAACCGGTAGCGATAGGCCAGCAGCCCCATCGGCACGGTGCCCAGCAGCGCCAGTGCGCCGGCGAACGGAACGACGATGGAGATGATGGCTGTCGCCGCGCAGAGGGCGGCCATGACTGATGCCTGCGCGAGTTCGCCGGGGCGCAGCGATCCGGAACTGCGGGTCCCGGACGCGGGGCGAGTCGCGTTCATCTCATCAATTCTGCCAGTTGTCACGGGATGCTCCCCCGAGCGAACTGCGGCGGTAACGGTTATTGGCGGCAATAAAATCGCTCGGTAAGTGGTCTAGATAGCCTAGCTATGCAACTATATACGTATGACGTCACCCGCAATCACCGAGCGAGGCGCGGCCGAGGAGGCCAGCGCCGGTCTGGGCGCGGATCTGCTTGGCGTCGTCGCTCGGCTCAACCGCTTTGCTACCCAACGCATCCAGATGCAGTTGCCGGCCGCTCAGGCCCGACTGCTGTCGACAATCGATGCCCACGGCGAAGCGCGGATCTGCGATCTCGCCGCGGTGGACCACTGCTCGCAGCCGACAATGACGACGCAGGTGAGACGGCTTGAAGACGCCGGCCTGGTCACGCGAACGGCCGACCCCGGCGACGCCCGCGCGGTCCGCATCCAGATCACCGCGCAAGGTTTGCAAACTCTTAACCGAGTGCGTGCCGACCGGGCCAGCGCGATCGAACCCCAGCTGTGCAAGCTGAATGACGCCGACCGGCAAACGCTGGTAGACGCCGTGGCGGTGCTGCGCCGCCTGCTCGACGACTCGGCGCCCGCCCCACGCCCGGCCACATCTCGATAGCCGCGGCCCCAGCGGCTGACTGCCTGCGCCGACGCTCCCCGATCGGTGATCAGCGCATCATGGCGAGTGGACAATCGTCGCTCGGCTCCAAGATGATGGGCGCGAAAGGGGGTGGCAATGCCGACCGATGGGTCGTTCGGTTCACCCTTGATCGTCTGGTTCGGTCCTCGTAGGTACGCCTTTCCCCCGGACCGCGACGTGATCATCGGTCACGACAACGCCGCCGACATCCGCCTCGACGGCGCCGCCGCGCCGACCCAGGTCGTGCTGCATCACAGCGCCGGCCAGTGGATCGCGGTCGACCGCGCAGAAAGCGGGATCTACGTCGACGGCGTGCGAATGTCGACGGTCTTCATCCACGACGGCCGGGCAATCACTCTCGGCGATCCCCAACACGGGCCGCGGCTCATCTTCCAAGTCCCGCCGCCGCCGCCACCGCGACCTGCGCCGCCGCCGCGCCCCGCCCAGCGCGCGCCACTACCGCCACCACCCCCGCCGCGGCCGATCCAACACTCGCAGCCGCCGGTTCCACCTCCGCCGTTCCCCCACCAACCCGTCGGACCGCCGCCAGGCCCCCCGCCGTGGTCGGCACCACCGCCGCCGCCGCCGCGTCCTCCGCCACCGCACAGGCTTCCCCCACAGGCGCCCCCACCTCCGCCTCCACCGCATCGGCAGGCACCCCAACCTCCGCCTCCACCGCATCGGCAGGCACCTCCGCCACAGGCACAGGCACAGGCACAGGCACCACCACCGCCGTCTCGGCAAGCACCGCCACCCGGCCCACCACCGTGGTCGGCTGCGCCGCCGCCGGGTCCACCGCCACCGCCCCACGCGCCACCCCCGGGCCCTGCACCATGGTCGGCGCAGCCGACGACTGCGCAGCCAGTCCCCGACTTCGCGCCGGCCCCGCCCGCGGCGCCCCGCAAACGGGCCGCGCCCGTCCAGCGCCTCACCGGCGCAGCACGAAAACTTCTGCCGCAGAAGTCCGAAGCCCGCCCAGACGAAGTCGCACCCACCACGTCACTGCCGCAATCGGGTGATCAGGAAGCTGAATCCCCGTCAGCGATCGCTACGGGCAAGCGCGATGCGGTCGTCCAGCGGGTCGCCGGCGCGACGCGAAAGCTGTTGCCGCAGAGAGCTGAAGATCGGCCGAGCGAGGCCGCCGCTACGACGGCGCTGGCACAACCGGATGACCCGCAGCCCGAATCTCCCGCGCCGGATCCGCAACCGGTGACCATCGACGGCCCGCTGGAAGTGCGTCGAATCCGGTTCAGCGTCGACGGCGACCAAGCGCTGGCGGATGTGTCCTTCACCGCCGCGCCGGGCACACTCACCGCGGTCATCGGACTCTCAGAGGCAAGCACGTCCGCGCTGGCCGACGTGCTCGGCGGTGCGGTCCAACCGAGTGCCGGCACGGTCGCTTTCGGCGGCCACGATGTCGCAGCCGATTTCGTGCGGCCGCGCGTGGCAGTGGTGCCACGCCACGATCTGCTGCATCCGCAACTGACGGTCGAACAAGCCTTGCGCTATGCCGCCGAATTACGTTTCACACCAAGCACTTCCGCTGATCGTCGCGACGAGCTGGTCCGCTCTCTAATCGACGACATGGAACTGGGCTCGCTACGCACCGTTCAGTTGAAGAAACTCACGGCCGAACAGCGCAAGCACGCGTCACTGGCGGTCGAACTGCTGACCAGTCCGGCGCTGCTCGTTCTCGACGAGCCGACCGCCGGACTCGATCCGGCAGCGCAGCAACGGCTGAAGGCGACGCTGCGTCGACTCGCCGACGACGGACGTGTCGTCGTGGTCGCCACCACCTCGCCTACTGACCTCGACGGATTCGATCACGTGCTGATACTCACGCCGACGGGAATCCCGGCGTTCGCCGGCGCGCCGACGGAGATCGATTCGGAACTGGGCACCGGCAACTGGACCAAAATCGTTGCGCGCGTCAGCGCCGATCCTTACGGCGCGCACGACGCATACCTCGCCCGTCAGCACGAGAGTCCAGTCGCCGAGCGCCCTGTTGAGGCCCCCGCGGAGAACGCCGAAGACCTGAACCCGCCGACCTATCCGAGTGTGTGGCGGCAGATCATCGTCGCCATCCGCCGGCAGGCCTGGTTGTTGGCCGCCGACCAGCGCTATCTCATCTTCCTGATGATCCTGCCGCTGCTGTTCGGCGCGGTCGCGCTGTTGCTACCCGGAGACGCGGGCCTCGGCCCGGCAAACCCGTACGGCAACAGTCCCGATGAGGCCGTCGAGATTCTCGCCATCCTCAACATCGGCGCCGTCGTGATGGGCACCGCACTCGGCGTCCGCGACCTGTTCGGTGAACGCCGCATTTTCCGGCGCGAACAAGCCCACGGACTGTCAGCGTCGGCGTTTCTCACCGCCAAACTCGTCGTCACCAGCCTTGTCGCCATCGTGCAGACCGGGATCATCACCGTCACCGCTGCGGTCGGCAAGGGCGCGCCCACTCACGGTGCCGTCCTGTTGGGGAATGCGACGTTCGAAGTGTTCGTGATCCTGACCGTCACCGCGATCGTCTCGGCGATGGTGGCGCTAGCTCTCTCAGCGTTGGCGTCCTACGCCGAGCAGGTCCTGCTGACCGCCGTGCTGATCGTGTTCGCGTCGCTGGTGTTCGCTGGGGCGATGTTCCCGGTCGAAGGTCGGTTCGGTCTTGAGCAGATCGCGTGGTTCGTGCCGGCCCGGTGGAGTTTCGCCGCGTTGGCTTCCACAGTCGACGTCCATGCGGTGAACCTGCTTGCCTCCACCGATGATTCGTGGAAGCACGCATCCGGCCAGTGGTTGCTGGACATGGGAATGCTGATCGGGCTGGGCGCGGTCGCCACCGCAGCCCTGCGGTGGTGGCTGCGACGGCCGGTGCGCCGCGCGGCGGCGACCGAGATCACCCAGACGCCGTGATCTCCGACCACAGCGCTTTGTAGCACAACGCCGCAGCGTGGTGCGGCGCGAAAGCCGTTACCGGCGCGCGTTCTTCGGCCATCTGCTCGATGATCGACAGCGCGGGGATCGCGGTGGTCAGGATTCCCGACCGTTCGGCGGACAACTGTTGGACCAGTTCGCGGTGCAGCCGCTTGCGGTGGTCCACCATCGAGAAGAACGCGCGGATTTGTGGACGGCGACCCTCGAAATCGCTGACGAATTCGGTCAATTGGTCGAAGGTCCGAACCGATAACGTCGCCGGGATCATCGGCACCAGCAGCGTGTCCACGGCATGCATGACGTTTTCCGACAACAACGAAATGCTCGGCGGACAATCCAGGAAGACCACGTCGTACTGTCCGTCGAGCGGCCGGAGCAGCTGGCGGATCCGGCGGGTGGGTCGCTTCATGTCGTCGAGCTGCACATCCAGATTGCGGTAGCGGAAATCCGCCGGCACCAAGTCGAGCCCGTCGAAGTCGGTGGCCTTGATCGCGTCGTCGAGCGATCGCGTGCCGTCGACCAGAGCCTGTCCACCGCCCTTGACCTTGGGCCGCACCCGGAAGAAGTACGTGGCAGCGCCCTGCGGGTCGAGATCCCACAGCAGGACGTTGTATCCGCTGCTGGCCGCCAGGTGCGCCAGGTTGACCGCCGCTGATGTCTTGCCGACACCACCTTTGATGTTGTAGGTCGCGTACACCTTCATCACGGCACCAGCGCCTTCACCAGCGAACGGTTCGCGTCAGCCAGAAATGGTTCCAACCGGCCGGCCAGCGCCGCTCGCGCGTTCCGCTGGTGCGCGTCGAGTTGGGCCGCCAACTCCCCCATCGCCAGGACAGTCGCGGGCGGTGCCGCGCCCTGCTCCATCATCGCCGCGGCGAATTCGTGGATGGCTTCGCGCTGCACCTCGCCGTCCTGGAACTCGCCCAGCGTGTCCTGCAGCGCCTTGAGCTCTTTGAGCAGTCGACGGTGCGGGGCGCGGTCGCACACCGGCCGGAACACCTCGAGCAGATAACGCAGCTCTTTGCACCGTTTGCGCAGCGAGTGCACGTGTTCGCTGGGCGAGTCGGCGTCGATGCGTTTTCCGCGCCGCACCGCGTTGCGGTAGGCCCGCCCGATCCGCTGGCGGGCCAGCGCCGCGACCGTGGGCTCGCCTTTGGATTCGGCAGCCACCTGTGCCAGCGCGCCGCGCCACTCGCTGATCAACTCTTGGAAGCGCCGCGACCGCAGCCCGCGCACCAGACGACGACGCTCGGCCGCGCGATGCCGCAGCAGGAACGTTCGGAACGGATCGAGTTCGCTCGGCTTGGCCGAGGTCAGCCGGCCGGCCATGGTGTCGAGTTCGAGCAGGTACACGTCCAAGTCGCGGACCGGCGTGGTCAGATCGCCCAGCCACTTGAATTCCGGGCTGAAACGCTCGGCCAGATCTCCCGGCAGCACGTCGCCGGCAAGTTTGAGAATCGACCGGGTGCGCCGCACCGCGACCCGTAAGTCGTGCAGGAATTCGGTGTCGATCGCGGCGATCGTGCCCGGCACGTTCTCGTCGATCGCAGCCGCGAACTGATCGAGCATCTCCGCAATCGCCGCCGCCGCAGACATGTCCGGATGCAGCGAATCCGCCTTCTCGCCCGGCCTGCGACTCGCGGTGGTCAGCGCCAGGTCGTAGGGCGTCGTTGTCACCGCGGTGAATCCGTCGACGGCGGCCAAAAACTGCGCGATGCGATCACCGGCGTCGTCGTAACCACGCAACGGTTGAATCCGCAGATGGCCGGCGTTGTCGTCGATACTCTCGATCAGCAGCCGCGCGACCGTTTTCTCGTCGCTGTTCAGCACCCGGGTCTGTCGGGTCACGCAACGCACAGTGACGACGGGCAGTAATGCGCGCGGCTCGACGATCGGTGTCAACGCATCACGCAGCCGCCCGTTCGGCAGCGCGTGCAGCTCCGCCGGCCACTTCACCCCCGCGCGCGGGGCCTGCAACCGTGTTCCATCCGGAAGTTGCAGGATCAGCGGTCCGCCGTCGACGAATCCCAGGGAGATCCCGGCGGAGTGCAATCGCCAGTCGAAGGTGTCCAGCCAGGTGTGTGTCGCTGCGCTTTCCGGTTCGGAAGCCAGGGTGAACTCGGGCTGCAGGGCCGATTCGACGACTTTCAACTCAATCGCACCCTGCCGGCTGAAAGCGCGGGGAACCCCGCTCATTACATACCTTCCTTTGACCGCAGAGCTGCGACCGCGCGACAGACTATAGCCACCTTTGGTTAACGGACTGTTCATCTCGCGGCCGGGCCGTGAAAGTGTCGGCTGACCTCGGGGAGCTTACCGCCGCGTCCCGATCGCGATCGGTTACCGTCGGGTATGACCACCATCGCCGAACACTTGCGCAACACGCTCGACGGACGCTGGCGCGACGTCAAGAACGAGATGCGGGAGCGGCTGACCGACGAAGTCTTCCGTCCGCACTACACACCGAACACCGTCATCGCCCGGACCAAGGTGGCCGAGCAGATGAGCATCATGGCCGCCGCGGGCGCAGCCGACGACGGTTTCCGCAAAGAGCACGGCGGCAACGGCAACGTCGGAGCCGCGGTCACCACGATCGAGATGCTCGCGATGTCAGACCTGTCGCTGATGGTGAAGGCCGGCGTGCAGTGGGGCCTGTTCGGCGGGGCCGTCGAGAACCTCGGCACCGAGCGCCACCACGAGGCGTACGTGAAAAAGATCATCAACCTCGAACTGCGCGGCTGTTTCGCGATGACCGAGACCGGGCACGGCAGCGACGTCCAGGCGCTCGAGACGACCGCGACCTACGACGCGGCCACCGAGGAATTCGTGATCAACTCGGAGACTCCGAATGCGCGCAAGGATTACATCGGCGGCGCAGCCGAAACCGCCATCATCGCAGCGGTATTCGCCCAGCTCATCACCACCGAGAACGGCGAGCAGGTCAACCATGGGGTGCACTGCTTCCTGGTACCGATCCGCGACGACGAGGGCAACGACCTGCCCGGCGTGACGACATCGGACTGTCAGTACAAAGGTGGCCTGCCAGGCGTCGACAACGGCCGCATCGTGTTCGACCACGTTCGCGTTCCACGGGTGAACCTGCTCAACAAGTACGGCGACGTGGAGGCCGACGGCACCTACACCTCGCCGATCGAAAACTCCAACCGTCGTTTCTTCACGATGATCGGCACCTTGATCCGCGGACGCATCACCGTCGGCGGCAGCGCAGGCGCCGCAGCGCGGGTAGCCCTGGACATCGCGACCCGATATGCGTTGCAGCGCAAGCAATTCAGGGCACCAGACGATGAAGGTGAAGTGCTCATCATGGACTACCTGGTGCATCAACGCCGGTTGTTCCCGCTGATCGCCAAGTCGTACGCGCTGCAGTTCGCGCAGAACGAGCTGGTGTCCAAGTGCCACGATCTCCAGACGTCCGACTCGCCCGATGCCGAGGAACAACGCGAGCTGGAAGCCCGGGCGGCCGGCCTGAAAGCGTTGAACACCTGGCACGCGTCAACCTCCATCCAGGAGTCGCGTGAAGCATGCGGTGGCGCCGGCTACATGGCGGACAACCGGCTCATCGCGCTGCGCGCCGACACCGACGTGTTCACCACCTTCGAGGGTGACAATCACGTGTTGACCCAGCTGGTGGCCAAGGAACTGCTGACCGCCTACGCCGACGACATCAAGAGCATGAGCCCGGTGGAGTGGGTTCGCTTCGCGGCCAACTTCGCCGGCGAGCGGGTGCTGAAACGCACTGCGGCCGAGACGATCATCCAAACCGTCATCGATGCCCGGCAGGACAACGAAGAAGAAGGCAGCCTGTTCAACCGCGGCACTCAGATCCAGATGTTCGAGGACCGTGAGGAATACATCATCGCCTCGGTCGCGCGTCGGCTGCAGGCGAAGTCGAAAGAGATGTCGGCGTTCGACGCATTCAACTCGGTGCAGGATCACGTGCTGCACGCCGCGAGCGCACATATCGACCGGGTGGTGCTGGAGGCGTTCGTCGCCGGGATCGACTCCTGCGAAGACGACGACGCCCGTGAGGTCCTCGGGCTGGTCTGCGACCTCTACGCGCTGACCGTGATCGAAGACGACAAGGCGTGGTTCGTCGAACACCGCTTCTTGTCCACCGAGCGCGCCAAGGCGGTCACCCGCGGTATCAACGACCGGTGCCGGCTGCTGCGGCCGTACGCCGAAACCTTGGTCGACGGCTTCGGGATTCCCGCGCCGCTGCGTTACGCCGACATGCTGCACCCGGAGAAGCTTCCCAAGCCCGGCGAGTCAGAGTCGGGGTCTACTGATTCGGCACTGCTCCACGGGTGACCAGTTTCCCGCCTGCGCCGATCGCGTACTGCACGGTGCCGACCCCGGTCGGACAACACGCCGAATCGCCCGCGACCTGCCACCGGTACTGAACGCTGACCAGGTCGTCGGCGCCGGCGGGTGACGCGATCACGGTCGTACGCGGCTTCGGATTGGCAGTGGGCGTGCCCAACGGGCTGTTGTGATCGAAGAACAGCAATTGCTCGGGGCTGACGGCTGTCGCCGTGGTGGGTTTGACCAGCACCCAATACAACCGGCAGTTGCGGGCGTGCCCGCGCGCGGCCTCGGTCCAGCCAGAGCCGGGCGTCGCGATCGGCAGGGTGGCGATGGCCAGGCCCACGGTGTTGGCCGCCGGTCCGTCGGCGTCGGTGCAGTTGTCTGATTGCGTCATCCACGGCGGTTTCCATCCGCACGATGTCGCCACCAAACTGACCAACACCAGCGTTGCGATCAATCGGAGCACACCGCAAGCGTAGTGAGAACGCAGAATCATTCACGGCGATTCAAATTTGCCCGTCGATGCACTGACGGGGTATGCGAACCAGAACCTGTTCGCTATCACGGGAGTTGATCATGACCGCCGCCATCACCTCGACAGAGCTGCGTGACCGCCTCGCGTCGGACAAGCCGCTGTGGCTCCTCGACGTGCGCACCCCCGCCGAATTCGAGACCGCGCACATCGAGGGGTCGTACAACGTGCCGCTCGACGTGCTCAACGACCGCAGCTCCGACGTGGCCCAGCAGCTCGATCAGAGCCATGACATCGTGTTGGTTTGCCGCTCAGGTCAGCGCTCCACGCAAGCGGCCGAGCTGCTGCAGAGTGAGGGTGTCACCGGCGGGACTGTACTGGAACACGGGATAACCGATTGGGAGGGGCAAGGATTCGACGTCAAACGTGGCGTGCAGCGATGGGATCTGGAACGCCAGGTCCGCCTGGTCGCGGGGTCTATCGTGCTGTCTTCGGTGCTCGGCAGCATCGCGTTGCCGCGACTCAAATGGCTGGCTGCTGCAATCGGCGGCGGCTTGACCTATGCCGCCGTCTCCAACACCTGCGCAATGGGCACCGCCCTGTCGAAACTGCCGTACAACCGCGGCGCGACGACCGATGCAGAATCGGTCCTCTCCCAGCTCGCGACGCCGCCGAGCACTGACCGTTAAACCATTAAAATCGCGGCAAGTCGTGCCCGGACCTCCATTGCGGCAGGTTCGCCGGGTGATCGGCGCTGCAGCGCGATAGGCTCAAGCGCACGAGTCAGACAACGGAGGGCCAGCCAGATGAATCCGAATCCGGATTACGACGCCAGCGACGAGCTGGAGTACGGCATCGCGTCCTACGCGTGGCTTCTCCGGGGCGTCTATCCCCCGCCTTCCTACGCACCGGACCTCGGCAACGCCGGCGGATAGTTACTGCGGAGGCGGCACGTAGCCACCGGCCGTATTGCGCAACTGCCAGAGTTGGGCCGGGCAATAGATGTTCACCGCGTTGGAGATCAGGTAGTTGGCCGAGTACTCGTCGTTGGGCTGCACATCGTTCTTTACATCGCCGATGACTTTGGCGTAGCCGGCGCCGCCGGTGATCTTGTCGCAGATGCCGTGGGCATAGCTGATCGCATCGGCTGTGTTCGCGAAACTGTATTGCTTGCGCACAGTGGTGTCGTAGATGAATTCGATATCGGGTGCGGGGACGGCACCCGCCAAAGGTGTTGCGCTGCCGCAGAATGTCGCGGTGACGATCAGGCCTACCAGCCGCAGTCCGCGCTCCATCTTCGGTCCCCTGTCGGTAGATGTTTCGCTCATGCCGGCCGTCCGTATACGGCGACGAGGACGCTGCGGTCGATGCTGTTCTCCGACCACACCCCGATCTGAGTATTGGCACAGTTCGACATGATCGCCATGTAGTCGGGGCGGTAATACCAATTGCCCATGACGTCAAGGTCATTGATAGCCAGTGAATTGTTGATCGCCACGGTCTCGGCCACGGTGCCGCGGTAGCCAGCGTCTCGGGCCCGGTCTTGTACGGACGACCCGTCCGACCCGACGTCGGCGTCGAGGCCTCGATTGTTGAGCACGTCGACGGTGTGGCGCTGCGCGGCGGCCTCCAACTGCGGGTTCTTCTTCAGCTTGGTGGTGCAGCCTGCCTGACTCTTGATGGTGTCGACGTTGACGACGATGCCGTTGTTGAGCCGGTCGTTGTTTCCGGGAACACCGGGAGCGGCCGATGCAATGGCCACCGGCGCGACGACCAGCGCGACCGGTATCGACAGCGCCCGTCCGAGGACGCGAATGCCTCTGTCAGTCATGGCATCTCATCTCTGTGAAGGATTTCTAGCGGATGTTCGCAGCGAGATCACCGGACATTGCGCCGAGTTGTCGGCTCCACGTAGGCCAGTCGTTGCCGCCACCGCGGCCCAAGTCGAAGTGGCCGTTCACGCCGCCGACGTCTCGATAGTGCGAATAGAACGTCGCATTGGTCCCTTGCGAGATGTCGCCGAAGCCGGCCATCGCGCCCTGGTCGGTCGGCGCGCCACTACCGGGGCTGTAAACCCAGAGCCGGGCGTCGTTGTCGACCAGTTGCTGGATGTTCTGGTTCGGCGAATGCCATTTCCAGCGTCCCACCTGGGGCAAGCCCCACATGTGATCGCTGTCTGCGCCACCCTGCTTGAGCGCCGCGGTGATCGCGCCGTCCACGCCGGTGCGTTCGGGGGCAAGGAATCCCGACAGCGAGCCGGCGTAGCGGAACCGGTCCGGATGAAAAGTCACTAAGGCCGCGGCGGCATATCCGCCTTGGGAGACGCCGACAACGCCGTGTCCGCCCGGTGCCAGACCCTTGTTGGCGGCCAGCCAGTCCGGCAACTCCGTGGACAGGAACGACTCCCACTGCTTGCTGCCGTCCTGCTCCCAGTTGGTGTACATGCTGTAGGCACCGCCGGCCGGTGCGACTACCGAAATCCCTTTACCAGCAAGGGTGTTGAACCCATTTCCCGCTGTCACCCAGTTGCTGACATCGGGTCCAGCATTGAACCCGTCGAGCAGATATGCCGCGTGCGGACCGCCGGCCAGGAAGGCCACCGGAATACTGCGGCCCATCGACGGCGACGGCACCATCAGGCTCTCGAAACCGGCCGCCTTCGCGGCACCCGTCGACCCTGAAATCACCGTCGTCGCACACCATCCGACCGTCAGCGCGATGGCGGACAGCCGCCGGAACACCGTCGACACGCTTGTCATCTTTGCCTCACTTGTCCATCGCTATACCGGGTCGAACTGCGAAACGAGCCATCGACCGCCGATCTTGTCGAGACTGACGCGCACACTGGACGTGCTCTGGCTAGGGGTGTCGTTGCCGATGGTGGTGGTCTGGTCGACGAAAACCAGTACTACCGCATGCTTTCCGGTCGCCGACACCGATGCGGCCGCAGGCACGGTGGCCAAGGCCGAAATATGTTGCTGCTTGGCACCCGGTGCGACCACATCGTTGACGAGTTGCGTGTACTGCTGGCGGAAGGGCTCGGCGAGCCGGTCGGCGGCGGCCTTCAAATCCTGGTCCACGGTTTCGGGCTTGTACGACAAAATCGCAATGGTGCTCTCGCTGGCGACTCGCACCGATTGCTCTGCCGCCGTGAGGGATGCGCGCGCCGTGCCGTCGAGCCATTTCAGATAGCCCACTCCGAGCGCCAGGAGCAACGCCACTGCGGGAAGCACCGTGACGAGCAGTCGGCGCCAAGAGAGTTGAGCGCCTTTTTCCGCCGGCGCCTGGTCCGCATCGTCGCTCTCGGCGACCGAGTCGTTGTCACCGGACATCGCGGAGCCCTCCTCCTGCTTGGTTGAAGCGGTTCGGCTGCTCACGGCACGAACTCGACATTCGACACCTTGGCACTGTCCCCAGTCTTGTCAACGGTCAGACGCATCCGCCATCTGCGGGGCTCTTGATCTGGCGGCGCCGCGGCCATTGATGTCTTGACCGCCACCGCGACCAGCACCTGCGCCTGGTCTTTCGTGTAGGTGAGCAGTCCGGCCTCGGCGATGGTGCCTTCCGATTTCGACTGCACCTTCTTCACGACCTCGACGAATGGTTTCGACCGATTCTGGAATTCATCGTGAAAGGCACCGGTCGCCGAGTCCAGAACCCGCTTGATGTCGGCGTCGACCTCGGCGTAGTCGATCGTGGTCAGGTTGATCGCGGTCTGGCGGGCGACTTGCACGTAGAGGTTGCGCTGCGCCTGCACCTGGCGGTCTTGATCCACCCGGTATCCCAGCCAGCCCGCTAAGCCGGCCAGCGCCACGATGATGGCCAGTCCGACGGTGACCGGTCTGTGAGTGACCGAAAACCGTTGCCGTAGTGACTTTTTAGTGCCCTGTTCAGCGACAGCAGCTTCCTCGGCGTCGATGTCCTCGGCGTCTTCTGCGGACTCGGCAGCATCATCGGCACTGAGCTCATCGGCAGTGCTCTCGACGTCGACTTGCTCGGTGCCGTCGACGGATTCGGCAGCTACGGATTCGGCTTTTTCGGCGCCACTATCATGCTCTGCCATGTCTTGCCTTTCGAATTGAAAGCCAGGTCGGAGTCACTGTAGTGACGGCCGTCTGGCCCGATGTAGTTCCCGGTCAAGGGATCGTAGGGAATGGCGATCGCCGGTTTGGGCGGCTCAGCAGGAGGGTGCCAGTGCTCGCCCGGCGAATACGGGGGTACGCCGCCCTTCGGAAACTGGGGCACACTCTGACCGCTCAACGTCGCGTTCGGATCGCCCTTCCAGAACAGACCGTCGTTGAGCGGGACGTACTGGTCATCGCTTTCGCACATTTCGACGGTCGGGGCGCGCTTGCCCGGCTTGGTCTCGCACGGAACGTTTTTGACGCCGCGGACGTTCATGTCGGAGTTCTGCGGTGTGCGGCAGTACAACTCGCCGTCCGTACGGTCGGGATAGTCCTCCCGGACGGGGATCCGCTGCTGCTGCACCGGTAGAAATCCGGCGTTGCAAGGTGGCGGCGAATTCAGGTTCAAGTTGAAGTCGAGATAAATGCCCTTGTAGTCCATCTTGGCAACCCTGTCCGGCACGATGATCGATGACATCACCGAGGTCCCCTGCGGGAACATGACCAACAGCTGCTCGAGGTCGTTTCGGTAGGACAAGGCAATGTTGCCCAGGCTGACCAGATTAGCCAGCAGCACCGGCAGTGTGGGAGCCAACCGGTCGAACAGCGCGGTGCCTTCGTCGAGCGCCGGGCCGGCGTTCTTGAGCAAGTCGTCGAAGCTGTTGTCTTGTGCCTTCAGCTGACTGGTGATCGCGTTCACCCGCCGCGCCCAGGTCGCGATCGAATCCGACGTCCGGACCTGCGAACTGGCCACCGGGGGGAATTCGTCGATCAGCCGAGAGAACGAGTCGCTGGTCTTGCCGGCATCGATCGCCAACGCGGTGCCGCCGTCGACGAGCCGGGACAGTTCCGGCCCCAGGCCTGCAACGGCTTTGGAGGCTTCATCGACGACGGTGTGCAAGTTGTCCTGCGGGATCGCCGCAAGAGCCTTGTTGGTGGTGTCCAACAGGGATCCGATGTCGACCGGGATTTGCGTCTTGCCGACCGCGATCACAGCGCCGTCAAGCAATTTCGGGCCGGTGTCCTGCACGGTGCCGGAATGTGGCGTCAACTCCAGGAATTGCTCACCGATCGCCGAGCGGCTGTGCACCGCTGCCGTCACGTCGGAGGGAATCGCGATGTCGGATTTCAGCGAAAGGATCGCGCGGACACCGTTTTGGGTGACGTCGACCGACTTGACGCTGCCGACCTCACTCCCGCGATAGGTCACCACCGACGTCGGGTACAACCCTCCGGATGCGGGCAGGTCGACCTTCACCGTGTATCTGCCAACTCCCAGCAGCGCAGGCACTCTGATGAAACCGAACGCCATCACCGCGATGGAAAGAGTGGTGACGATCGCGAGGATCGCCAATTGTGTCCATATCCGGCGAGAGAGGCGCAACCGCGAACTCGATTTGGCCATGCTAGTAACCCCCCCAGTGGTACGCCGCGATCAGCGGATTGACCGCGGTATACGGGCTGGGCATCTGGCCGATGGTTCGGCCCCACTGCATCTCGAGTTCGGTGAGGTTGCCTTCCCATCTCGAACCGGTGAAGAATCCGCTGTCCAGACGGCTCAGGGTCAGGTCGACGATGAGCGAGATGTTGGCGAAGTCACCCCGAAACCAATTGGGAACGGTGCTTTTCACCCACGGCAGCGTCGTCAGGAAGTCCAGACCTCTGGTCAGCGCGGGCCCGGCGTTAGCCAGTTCGCGCAGCGCCGGTGCGAGGTTGCGAAAGTTGTCGACGAGCGATTTCTTGGTCTGATTGATCGTGGAGGCGGCGACGGCGCTGAATTGGCCGACTTTGTCGATCGCGTCGACCAAGGTTTTCCGGGTATCGGAAAGAACGCCGAGCGCCTGGGGGATCGTCGTGAGCGCCTTGTCGACCGTTTGATCTTTCTCGGCCACCTGGCCCGCCAACGAGTTGACACTCTCGATGGCCGTGATGATGTCGTCAGTCTGCTTTTTCGTCTCGGTGACGAAAATGTCCAGTTGAGTCAACAGGCTGCGCATCTCTTTTTCCCGACCCGTCAACGCTGTTGCGAATGTCCGGGTGATCTCTTGGAGATGCCCCAGCCCGCCGCCGTTGAGCAGAATCGCCACCGACGCCAGGGTCTGCTCGGTGGTCGGGTACGTCCCGGCTCTGGACAGCGGTATCACCGAGCCGTTTTTGAGCTGTCCGCGCGGTGCCTCGTCTTTCGGCGGCGCCAGCTCGATGTGCATGGAGCCCAGCAGGCTGGTCTGGCCGACTTTGGCGGTACTGTTCGCCGGCAGGTGAATATCACCGTTGATCTTCATGGTCACCAAGGCATGCCAGTCCTGCACCTCGATCTTGGTGACGTTGCCGATGTTGACGTCGGCGACCCGCACCCGGGTATTCGGCTGAATGACGACAACGTCGGGCAGTTGAGCCTGAATCGTGTACGCCCCGTCGCCCTTACCCTGGGTTCCCGGCAACGGTAGCGAGTTGAGACCCCGCCATCCTCCACAACTCGTCAGCAACCACAAGCACAAGATGGCAAGCGCCGCAGATACTGTGCGCCTCACGGTGTGCCCCCTGGCGGCACGGGTGCGGCCTGGGGAACCATCAGGCCCGGCAGTCCCCCGTGCGGGTCGGTCGAATGGACGGCGACCGGCGCCGGCGGTACGGCGCCACCCGGCAGCGCTTGCGGCGACACCGGTGGTGGCGCGTCGGCGGGCGGGGCACCCGGGCCGGCCGGTGCTCCCGGCGGTGGTATGTGCGGGTTGAGCTTGTCCTCGCTGTAGGTGATCTCGTTGGGACGTGCCGACGCACCCACGAATGGGTTGAAACCGAGCGGCAGGAAGTTGTACTGGCGGTTCTTGATGATCGGAGACAAATACTGCTCGCACAGGCGCGCCGAATTCTTCGCCCCGACACGGCCATCGGATTCGATTGAACCGCATATGGACTGGACGGTGTCGGCGAAGTTCGACAGGGCCAGAATCCCGGTGACCGCGCTCTGCGCCGGTTGATAGATGTTGAGAAAGTTCTGGAACACGTTCGGCGCGACATGCAGGGTTTGCTTGATATCGCGGCGGCTGTCGTTCAACGCCGTGGTGATCTCATTGAGGTGGTCGAAGGTCGTACCGATGGCTTCCCGGTTCTCCGCGACGAAGGGACGCAGATCGTTGACCGCGCCATCCAATCCCGCGATGGCCTGGCCCCACTCGTTGGGAGTGTTGGTCATCACCGTGGTGATGTTGGCCAAGTTCTTGTTGAACGACGCCAGCAGCTCACTGCTCGAGGTCAGCGCGGAGACGAATATCTCGAGGTTGCGCAGTGTGCTGAAAATGTCCGTGCTGTGGTCGCCGAGCGCTGAAACCGCCTGCGAGAGTTTGATGACTGTGTCGCGCGCGGTGTCGCCTTCGCCACGCAGGTTCGCGGCCGAGGTGTTGACGAATTGGCCCAGCGCGCTCGTCCCGCCCTCGGTCGTGGGTTGCAGCGACTCGGTCAGCTTCTCCAATTGCTTACGCAGGTCGTCCCACTCGACGGGGACCGCGGTCCGCTCCTCCGGAATCGTCGCGCCGTCAGCCAGTTTCGGCCCGCCAGAGTAGACCGGGACGAGCTGGATGGCGCGGGAAGTGACCAGTGACGGCGACAGGATCGCCGCCTTGACGTCGGCGGGCACCGGGTATTCCGACTCGACGGTGAACGTGACCTTCGCCGCATTGGGCTGCGGCTCGATCTTTTCGATTGTTCCGACCGCGACGCCGAGAATGCGGATCTCGTCGCCGGTGTAGACGCCGTTGGTGTTCGGAAAGTAGGCGATGTAGGTGTTCCGGGTGACCTGTTTCCACCACGGCGTGACCATCATGCTGATCCCGGCGAGCAGGATCACCACCAGGCTGATCGCAGTACCGATCTTCGTGACTCGTCGATGGTTCTCGATCCACACTCCGACGTTGTCCAGCCGGTCGCCGACATTCTCGCGGACGTTCGCGAATGCCATCAGCGACCCCCGTTCGCAGGCACTTCATTGGGCGCCGGCACATACACCGGCGTTTGCCTGGGCGGCGGCTTGAGCTCCGCCGGCGGGCCGGGCGGTGGTCCACCTGGCGGCGGCGCCGGCGGTGGCGGCCGGTACGGGTAGCAGCCGGGACCGGGCAACGGGGTGCCGGCCGGACCGCACGATTGCTGGTCCGGGTTGCCGGTGATCGCATCCGGGATCGACCGTCGCGGCTCGCCGCCTTGTCCCGTTCGCGGGTACGGCATCGGCAGCAGCGGTAGCCCGGGCTGCCCGTTGCCCGGGTCGACAAGTTGCGACGGCAGCAGCACATTGGGATCAAGCCCGAGATCGGAGAACGCCGCGTCCGTGAACGGCTGCACGAATTGTCCCAGTGTCAGGTTCGGCAGCGAGGCTTTGAAGAACGGCCCTGACCCCAGCACTTCGCCGAACGACATCGCGTACTTCGGGATGAGGTACAAGGTTCGCTGCAGTTCCTTTTTGCGGTCGTCCAAAACCCCCAACACACTGTTGAGCTTGTCCAGGGCGGGCTTGAGTTGGGTCCGGTTGTCGCCGATGACAGCCGAGATCTCGCGCGTCGCGGCCCCGACGTTGGTCATCAGCGCATCGACCGCGTTGCGTTGCGTCAGAAGTTCCGCCAGCAAGGCATTCGCATTGATCACCAGGTTGGCGATCTGGTCGCTGCGCTTGCCCAGCACCCCGACGACCTTGTTCGCGTTGGTCAGCAGGCTGCGCAGCTTCGCGTCACGGTCGTCCAGCGTGCTGGAGAACTGCGCGACGCCCTCGAGCGCGGCCTTCAAGTCCGGTGGAGTGTCTTTGAAGGTGTTCGCCAACGTCGTCAGCGCCGAAGAAAGCTTTGCGGTGTCCAGTGCGCTGACGGTACTGGTCAAGTCGCCCAATGCATCCGGTAAGTCATACGGCGCGCGAGTGCGCTCGACCGGGATCGCGCCCTGCAGCTCGCCGTCTCCGCGCGGAGTTACCTCGAGCATCTTCGTGCCGAGCACGGTCTCGGTCTTGATTGAGGCCTCGGTGCGGTTGCCCAATGCGACGTCGTCGTCGACGGTGAAAGTGACCAGCACTTTGGTCCCGTCCAGTTTGACGCTGGTCACCCTGCCGACCGACAGCCCCGACACCCGCACATCACTGTCCGGTTTGATGCCTCCCGCCTCGGTGAAATAGGCGGAATAGCCGGACTTTCCGGTCAGGAACGGGATCTTCTCGTAGGAGAAGACAGCGGTGACCATAGCGACGACGATGCCGATGCCAACCAAACCGACCGTGACCCGGTTGCGGTCGGCGATCGGCTTGATATCAAGCCGTTTGGTCTTGATCTTGCCTCTGAGAGCCCTGAGGCGGTCTTTGATGGAAGTCATTTCTTCGGCAAGCACCGCCCGGTTACCTGGCTCACCAACTTGACGAACGTGGGTTGTCCGTTCCGGCCGTTGAGCTTGATGATCACATCGCAGATGTAGAAGCCGAAGTAGTCGCCGTAGAGACCCTGGCGGGACAGCGTCTGATACACGTCGGGAAGCGTTCTGACGAGGTCGTCGAAGTAATTGTGATCGGACTCGATCTGCCCTGCGACACGATCCGTTTGCACCACAGTGTCTTTGAGCGGTTGGCGCGCCTGCGTCAACAAGTCGGCCACCGATCCGGTTGCGGCATTGATGTAGGCCACGTCCTTGGTGATATCGGTCTTGCGCTCGGACAGTGCCCCGACCAGTAGGGAGAGCTTGTCCAGGCCGTCGGAGAACTGTTGGTCGCGAGTGCCGAAGGTGTGCAGCACGGTGTTGAGGTTGGTGATCACGTCGCCGATCAGCTTGTCGCGGTTGGCCAGCGTGGTGGTCAGCGCGGACGTCTCGCCTAGCACCGACGAGATCGTGGCTCCCTCACCCTGGAACACCCTGAGCAGTTGGCCGGACAGCGCATTGACCTGGTCGGGATCCAATGCGCGGAACAGGGGGCGGAAGCCACCGATGAGCGCGTCGACGTCGAGAGCGGGCGAGGTACGGGCCAACGGAATCGTGGCGTCCTGCGGCAAAATTCTGGGCGGACCGGGGCCGTCCTCGAGAGCGAGATAGCGGTCGCCGATGAGGTTTTCGTAGCGCACCGACGCCTTGGTGCCTTCGGTGAGCCTCAGTCCCTTGTCGACGGCGAAGTTGACGCGGACAGTGCCGTCCTTCTCCAGCTTGAGGTCACTGACTTTTCCCACTTCGACCCCGGCGATACGGACGAAGTTGCCGCCTTTGAGCCCTGAGACATTCGAGAACAGCGCGCTGTAGGAAGTGCGGGAATCGAACCGGAACTGCCCGAAGACGGTCACCAGAATGAAGACGAAAGCAAGAGAGACAACGGTGAACGCCACCACACGCGCGATGGCGCCGGCGTCGGTTCTCATTGCGGCTCCTTACGTTCGAGGGGTCAGGCTGACTCAGGGCGATGGGGCTGCGGGCGGCGCCGGCGGCGTTGCGGCCCCCGCGTAATCCGGTGCACCGGAAGGCGGTTGGCCGGGGTAGGCAGGCGGCAGGCCAGGTGCCGGACCGCCAGGGTAACGAATCAGCGGCGGCTGAGGCGTTCCCTTGGTGACCGGGAAGTAGTTGACATAGCCGGGGAACCCGATGCCGGAGTTGGGCCGGATGTCCAGCCCGGTACCGAATCCCGTGTCGGTGACCAGATACTTGACTGGGAAGTTCGCGCTCGCATCAGGCAACGAACCACAACTCGGCTTGCCGCCGGGGCCGCCTTTGGCCTGCACGAGAGGCAAGTTGTCGGGATAGCGGTACGGGTCGTCGCCGAACAGCAGCCCGCCGTCGATCATGAGGGATTTGCCGTTGCCTCCCATGTAGGCCCTACCGCCGTTCTCCAGGTACCAGACGGCACCCTCGAACGTGCATTTGTAGGTCGGCGAGTACTTGCCAAGCAGTTCGAAGGTCGGCGCCACCAAGTTGATCGCGCTGACCAGATTCTGCTCGTTACGCCCGATCGTGTTGATCCCGGCGTTGGAGAAGCCGATTGCATCCAACAGCAGGCTGTTGAGCGCCTTTTTGTTCTTGGTGATCGTTACGCTCGTTGTCGAGAAAGAATCAAGCGTCGACAAAATGTCCTGCGCCGCAACCGAATAGGCCGCAGCGGTCTTGCCGAACAGCTGCCAGTCCTTCCGGATGGTGGCTTGTTTGGGGTTGACGGCGACGAGGAATTGGTTGCCGCCGCTGATCGCCTCACCGATACGCTCGCCCTTGCCGCGGAAGCCGTCCGACAACGCCGACAGCACACCGTTCAGCTTCGCCGGGTCGATCGCGTGAACGATCGACTGCAAGTTCTCGAAAACGGTGTTGACTTCCACCGTGACGTTGCGGCTGTGTAGCACAGCACCTTTGGCCAGCTCACGATGACTGGCGCCCGCTGCAGGCACGATGAGGTCGACGTACTTGGCCCCGAACGCGGTGCTGGATCTGATCTCTGCCTCGATGTTGCTCGGCAGGAAACGGAATTCGCTCGGATAGATCTTCAGCTTCAGCTTCGACAGATTCGTGCCGGCCGAATCGGCGTAGGACTCGACTTTCGACACTTCACCGACCTGGACGCCGCGCAACTTCACCTTCGCGTTGTCTTCCATGACCAAGCCGGCCCGGTCGGAAATGACCGTGAGTGGAACGGTGTCTTTCAGCGTCCCCTCGAATGCGAACGCGGTCAGCGTGCTGACCGCGGCGACCACCACAACGAGGATCGGTGCCCACCATATTGGGTCCACTCCCCGGGCCTTGTTCTCTTTGCCTCCGCGGATCCTGTTCTCGTTGCTCATCTCACCCCCCCGACAAGTGGAAATTGCCGGACTGTCCGTACACCGACAGCGTGATGGTCAACAGAATGAAAACCCCCACAGTGATCGAAGACCGCACGGCACGACCGACCGCTTCGCCGACGCCTGCCGGTCCGCCGGTCGCGTTGTAGCCGTAGTAGGTGTGAATCGCCATCACCGCCGCCGCCATCGCCAGCGCCTCGGTGAACGACCAGAGCAGATCGGTGGGGTGCAGAAACGACGAGAAGTAATGGTCGTAGACACCGCGGGACTGCCCGTAAATGATCGTCGTACCGAACCGGGTCGCCAAAAACCCCATCAGCATCGCGATGGTGTAAATCGGGATGACCGCTACGACACCGGCCACGATGCGGGTGGACGCCAGGTAGGTGATCGGCCGGATGGCCATCGCCTCCAACGCGTCGATCTCCTCGTTGATGCGCATCGCCCCGAGTTGCGCGGTGGCGCCGGCACCGATGGTTGCCGCGAGCGCCACACCGGCGGTGGCGGGCACGATGAAGCGGACGTTGAGAAACGCGCCCAAGAAACCGGTGAGGGCCTCGATCCCGACGTTGGACAGGGTGTTGTAGCCCTGCACGGCGATCAACGCGCCGGTCGTCAGCGTCAGAAATCCGACGATGACCACCGTGCCGCCGATGACGGCGAGCGCTCCGGTCCCCATCCCCAGGACGGCGATCAGCCGCAGGACTTCACCCGGATAACGCCGGACCGCGTCGACAGTCGAGGCAAGGGAGTTGCCGATGAACGCCGTCTGCTCGCCCAGCGTCCGGATGGCTTCGACTACGCCACTGAGAAATTGACGGCCCGGGACGTAGGTTTCGTCCTCGTCGGTCGCGCTCATGGCGACACCTTCACACCGAATGCGGTGGCCAAGATGTTGATCAAGAACAGAGCCATGAAGGCGAACACCACGGTCTCGTTGACGGCGTTCCCCACCCCGGTCGCACCGCCACCAACGGATAAGCCCTTATAGCAGGCGATCAGACCTGCCGAGAGGCCGAACAGCAGTGCTTTGACGAGGGACACGATCACCTGCGGCAGGCCGACCAGGATGGTCATTCCGAAGACGAACGCTCCCGGCGTGACGTGCTGGACATACACCACGAAGAAGTAGCTACCGGTCAGCCCGACCACCGCGACCGCCGAATACAGCAGCAGCGCAACGAACGTCGCGGCGATCACGCGCGGTACCACGAGAGCTTGGATCGGATTGATGCCGATGACTTTCATCGCGTCGATCTCTTCACGAATCGTCCGGGCTCCGAGATCCGCGCATATCGCTGTCGAGCCTGCGCCGGAAACGACGATCGCGGTGACTACCGGCCCGACCTGGGTGATCGAAGCCAGTGCAGCACCGGCGCCGGACAGGTCGCCTGCGCCGACCTCGATCAGCACGATGTTCAAGGTAAAGACGATGAGAACGGTGTAGGGAATCGACAGCACCAACGTCGGCACGATCGATACCCGGGCGACGAACCAGATCTGGTCGATCAGTTCGCGCATCGCGAAAGGCCGGCGAAAGGCGGCAGCGAACGTCTCGCCGGCGAGCACGACGAAGTCACCTACCGCGCTGGCTGGCTTTGACCACTCGACCCGAGACTGGGCCGACCCCCCCGAATTTTCAGGCACCCGGCTTACCCGCTCCACCGATTGCTGCGGCCCTGTGACAAAGGCCACGAGCCAAATGCTTGAATAATTTGCTGAGCGGGCTGAGGCTCATCCGCCGGACGGTTCGTCCGGTAGTCCAGAAATAGCCCTTTGAACTGTGGAAACGGCGAGTCGATATTCGACGGATGTTCAGCATTGGCGAGGTTCATCGGATTTGCTCGCTGTGCCGAGTGTCGATGCGACTCATCGCGCTCCTCTGTCGAAGGGGAAGGCTTGGGATTCAACCTACGTCTGGGGGTACGCACGCGTGCATCCACACGACCACGAGGTCGCCGGTTCACTACGCACACAGACCACGTCCGTAACTTACGGACGTGGTCTGTGTCGCGGGAGAGTTGTAATCAACCGGAGAAAATGTTGACCGAGCCTGCAGAGAGCGCTGCGAGCTGCGCGAACGGCGCAAACCGAGGGTTAGCGCAGCAAACTCTGACCGGGTTCAGCCGACGTTGGCGCCGCCTTCGGCGATCCGGCGGACCGCGTTGAGGAAGACGTCGATCTCCTCGTGGGTGTTGTAGAAGGAGAACGATGGGCGCACGGTCGCTTCCAGTCCCAGTCGCCGCAGCGCCGGTTGCGCGCAGTGGTGACCGGCCCGCACGGCGATGCCCTCGGCGTTGAGCGCCTTGCCCACCTCGAGGGGTTCGTGTCCAGCCAGCACGAACGACAGCACGCTGGCCTTTTCCGTGGCGGTGCCCACCAGACGAACTCCGGGGATGTCCGCCAACCGCGGCGTCGCGTAATCCAGGAGCGTCTGCTCGTAGGCGGCGATCCGGTCGAGTCCCAGCCGCTGCACGTAACGCAGGGCCTCGGCAAGCCCGACGGCGTCGGCGATGTTGCCGGTGCCGGCCTCGAACTTGGTCGGAGGACCTTGATACAGCGACCGTTCCAGCGTGACGTCGGCGATCATGTGCCCGCCGCCCTGCCACGGCGGCGTCTCGGTCAACGCCTCCTCGGTGCCGTACAACGCACCGATCCCGGTGGGCCCGTAGATCTTGTGTCCGGAGAACACGAAGAAGTCGGCACCGAGTTCGGCGACGTTGACCGGTATGTGCTGGATCGACTGGGCGCCGTCGATCAGCACCCGAGCGCCGTAACGGTGACCCAACTCGACGATCTCTTTCACCGGAACAACGGTGCCCAGTGCGTTGGACACCTGGCTGGCCGAGACCAGCTTGGTGCGCGGGCCCAGCAGCTGCTCGAACTCGTTCATCAGCAGGTTGCCCGCGTCGTCGATCGGAGCCACTTTGAGGATCGCGCCGGTCTTCTGCGAAATCAGCTGCCAAGGAACGATATTCGCGTGATGTTCCAGGTGGGTGATGACGATCTCGTCGCCCGGCTGCAGATGCTTTCCGCCCCACGCGTGAGCCACCAGGTTGATGGCTTCGGTGGTGCCCCGCACAAACACGATGTTCTCGGCGCTCGGCGCGCCGATGAAGTCGGCCACGGTGTCGCGCGCCTCTTCGTAGGCGTCGGTCGCCCGCGCCGCCAATTCGTGTGCCGCGCGGTGGATATTGGAGTTCTCGTGCGCGTAGAAGTGCGACAACCTGTCAATGACAACTTGCGGCTTCTGTGTGGTCGCCGCGTTGTCGAACCAGATCAGCGGCTTTCCGTTGATGACCTCTTTGAGGATCGGGAAATCCGCCCGCACCGCGTTGACGTCGAACACCTCATGGTCATCCGGTATCACCGGCACCGGCTGACCCTGAGACAGGAAGTAATAGTTCTGCTCATCCCCTTCGGCGGCACTGGCCCCACCGGGGCTTGGGTGCACCGTGTCGGACCAGCCCAGGTCGAGGACCGATGGCGCCTCGGCCGGCCAGTAGGGCGCCTCGCCGCGTGGCGCCACCGGAACGCCTGCGCCCGCCCCGGCCAGCACCCCGGGCACGGTCGGAACGATGCCCGCGGTGGGCACCGCGAACGCGCTCAGATCGGTTGGCGGGAAGTAGGGATTCGCGATCCCCCCGGTCGTCGCCGCGGCCGAGGACGCTGCCGTCGCGTCCGGCACGTTGCCTCGGGGGGCAACGGGCGCTGTCTGCGGCGGTAACTCTGGCTCGGGCGACGTCGGAGCTGGGAGGTAGATGTCGGAGACGCCGAGCAACGGAATCGGTGTCGGATACTGGGTCGCGGAACCCGCCGTTGTCTGACCTGCCGATGTCGCCGCCGTCGTGTCCGGCACGTTGCCCCGAGGGGCAACCGGCGCCGACTGCGGTGGGCTGTCGAGGCCCGGCCGGATGCTGGATGCATACAGCTGGCTCGCCAGCGCCGCGAGATCAGTTGCGCTGATTGGCAAGTCGCTCTCGGCGTCTACCGCTCGGTGCTCACTTGTACTCATGGAACTGATCCACGGCAGCGCCATCTAGCACGGCGAGCGCGTCGTCAGTGAGCACGGCCAAGGAGGTGTATAGCGTGACGAGGTAGCGGGCGATCGCCGACGCGTTGATGCCGGTGAACCGCACCGACAGCCCCGGCGCTTGTTCGCCGACCAGGCCGGGCTGGAACAGACCCACGACGCCCTGGCGCTCCTCGCCGGTGCGCACCAGGATGAACTTAGTCTTGCCGTCCTCGACGGGCACCTTGTCCGACGGGATGATCGGGATACCGCGCCAGGTGATGAACTGCGCCCCGAACAAGCTCACGACGACCGGCGGCACTCCCCGGCGGGTGGCTTCCCGTCCGAACGCCGCAACGCCCAGCGGGTGGGTCAGGAGGAAGCTCGGCGTCTTCCACACCTTGGTGATCAGCGAGTCCAAGTCGTCGGGAGTGGGCGCGGAGCCCCGCGTCTCGATGGTCTGCTCGGGAGTCACCTGGGCCAGCAAGCCGTACTCGGGGCTGTTGATCAGCTCGAATTCCTGGCGCTCTTTGATCGTCTCGATGGTCAGTCGCAGCTGCTGAGCGATCTGGTCGTGCGGGCTGGAGTAGAGGTCGGACACCCGGGTGTGAACGTCGAGCAATGTGGAGATCGAGCGCAGCGTGTATTCGCGCGGGCTGGTCTCGTAATCGACGTAGGTCTCAGGCAGTGGCTCTTCGTTGCCGCCGCCCTCGTCGGCGTGGATCGCCACTTGCTCCGGGTTGACCACGCGGTTCACTCGATAGATGCCGGCCTCTACCGGCACAAAACTGAGCAGATGTAACAGCCACCGGGGCGTGATCGTGGCAAGCTGCGGAACCGTCTTCGTCGCGTTAGCGAGCTGCCGGGCACCGAGATCACCAAGCGTCTGAGACTCGTTTTGGGCCGAGGTCATCGTGGTCCTTCCGTCTTGGTCGAATGAATGAGCGTGTCGGGCGTAGAGCTGCCGACTGAGAGCGCCGCTTTGAGCCTAGGCAAGCTTAAAACTCATCGAGATTTAATCACCGGCCGGGGGGTGAAAACGGTCGAAACGCGCCTGCCGAGAATGATGCCTTATAGTGAAATACATGCAACAGGCTGCACAGCTGCGCTCTACTCCTTCGCGCTGCCTTGACGTGCGTTGCTGTTGTTGTTGTTGATCTCCTGACCCCCCTCTGACGTTCAAATCGTCGCGCACTAATCCCGCACGCGGTCGGCCCCGCCGGCCCGTGCGGTGAGGCGAGACCGCGCACGATCGCACATCTTCAGGAAGATCAACCACCCCCATGACTCTGTTATCGATGCCTGCGACGACGCAGGTGACAACCAGCCGACGCGCCGTCGTCCACCCGGCCCACGAGCTGCCCCGGATGACCCGCTACCGCGGCGGCACTTATTCGCACACGGTGGACAGGATTGTGTTCGCCGACGGCAGCACCGCGCGCACCGACCTGATCAGGCTCAACCCCAACCTGGACGCGTACTCGCTGGATTTCAGTGCCGTTGCGCCGCGTCTTCCATCCCGCTATCAGCGGGGGACCTGGTCGGCGCTGCCGCACCTGCGAGCTCGCGGTCGCGAGGCCCAGATCGGCTGGATCCTGAGCCAGGCGTTCCCGATCATCTCGACCGCCGAACTGAGCCGCAAGCTTCGCGCTGCCGGGTACCCGCTGGGAGCGGGCAACATCAGCGACCACGAGGCGATTGCGGCGACTCAGGCCGCGATCTGGTACTTCACCAACGGCCTGGAACTGGACACCCAGCCGCTCAATGTTCCGGTCGCCGTTCGACGTGGCCCGGGGCCAGTCATCAGCTACGAATTCGACGGGGAACCGCAGATCGGCGGTTACTCGGTGTGGACGACATCGGACGCACCCGTTGGTCTGCGACTGCAGAAGTCGGTCAATGGCGTTGATTGGCACGATGTCTCGGGGTCACAACTCACCACCGGTGAAACCAAGGGCCGCTACCAGCGCCCGCTCGGCGTTGGTAGCACCGTGTCGTCGAGCAGCCACGGTCGGCGAGGCCGCGGCTTCCGCTTCTACCGGCTGGTCATCGCAGCGCCCGGCGGCACAGCCAGTGTCGGTCACGTCAGCTTCTGGCTCAATGGCACACGGCATTACCGCAACACCGATCGGATCGTGCACCTCTACAACTACTTGCTCGCCGGGGCGAATGCGGCGCTGCGCGACACCGACGACCCGCAACTGGTCACCAGGCACGCCGTAGCCGAGTCCGGCCTGGTCGGACCTTTCTACGTTCGAATCCCGTTGACTCTCAAGGTCACCGATGGAGCGCTGGTCGACGCGCACGGTGTCGCGATCGACGACCCGGTCCAGCCGGGGCGAGACTTCTACATTCGAACGACGCCGGGCACCTCGACGACAACCCTGGTCGCAACGGCAGCGCAGGCGATTGCCGGCCGGGTGCTGACCGGCGTGGCCGCCGCGGACGGGCCACGGCATTTCACCCCGGTCGCCTTGGCGGTTCCGACCGACGTTGCAATTCACTTCGATATCGACTGGGATTGCAGTCGTGACCATCGCTGACAACATCACCCAACTGATCGGGCACACGCCACTGGTCCGGCTGAACCGGGTTACCGACGGCGTAGACGCAGAGGTTGTCGCCAAGCTGGAGTCCTTCAACCCGGCAGCCAGCGTCAAGGATCGCATCGGCGTGGCAATGATCGATGCCGCCGAAGAGGCGGGCCTGCTCAAGCCGGACACCATCATCCTCGAGCCGACGAGTGGCAACACCGGCATTGCGCTGGCGATGGTGGCTGCGGCCCGCGGCTACAAGCTGACACTGACCATGCCGGAAACGATGAGTGTCGAACGGCGGAAGTTGCTCCTCGCCTACGGTGCCGAACTCATCCTCACGCCGGGCGCCGAGGGAATGCCAGGTGCGATCGCAAAGGCCGAAGAACTGGCCAAAACCGACCAGCGCTATTTCGTACCTCAGCAGTTCGAGAATCTGGCCAACCCGGCGATCCACCGCAAGACCACCGCCGAAGAGGTGTGGAATGACACCGACGGCAAGATCGACATCTTCGTCGCGGGGGTCGGCACCGGTGGCACCATCACCGGCGTCGCGCAGGTCATCAAGGAGCGCAAGCCCTCGGTGCAATTCGTCGCCGTCGAGCCGGCCGCTTCGCCGGTGCTGTCCGGCGGCAAGAAGGGTCCCCACCCGATCCAGGGCATCGGTGCGGGCTTCATCCCACCGGTGCTCGACACCGACCTCGTCGACGAGGTCATCGGCGTCGGCAACGACGACGCCATCAGTCTGACCAGGCGACTGGCCCGCGAAGAGGGATTGTTGGTCGGTATCTCCTCGGGCGCGGCGACGGTCGCTGCCCTGCAGGTCGCGCGACGTCCCGAGAACACCGGCAAGCTGATCGTCGTCGTGTTCCCGTCGTTCGGCGAGCGCTACCTGAGTACGCCGCTCTTCGCGGACGCCGACTAGCGATGCTCGCGGCCTTCCGGGGCGACATAAAGGCGGCCAAGGAGCGCGATCCCGCCGTTCCGAGCACGCTGCAAGTCGTCTTCGCCTATCCAGGTGTGCACGCCATCTGGGGCCACCGCGTCACCCATTGGTTGTGGGGGCGCGGCGCGAAGGTGGCCGCCCGCACCCTCGGCGAGGTGACCCGGATTCTGACCGGGGTCGACATCCATCCGGGAGCGATCCTGGGCACCGGAGTATTCATCGACCATGCGACCGGTGTGGTGATCGGCGAAACCGCCGAGGTCGGCGATGACGTGACGATCTACCACGGCGTCACGCTCGGCGGTACCGGCGCAGAGACCGGCAAACGTCACCCGACCATCGGCGACCGGGTCGTCATCGGCGCCGGGGCCAAGGTGCTCGGGGCGATCAAGATCGGCGACGACAGCCGGATCGGCGCCAATGCCGTTGTCGTCAAGGAAGTCCCGTCGAGTGCAGTGGTCGTCGGGGTTCCCGGGCAGGTCGTGAGCCGACACGGCGGAGACCGCGGGGACGCCTCGCTGCCCGACCTCGTCGGCATCAGTCTGCAGTCGCTACTGACCCGGGTCGCCAAGCTGGAAGGCAAGACCAACGGCGAGTCGCAGACCGGCCGCGTAATCCGGCCGCCCGAAGCCGGCGTGTGGCACGGCGAGGACTTCTCTATCTGACCGCCAGTTCGGCATCTTCCCAGGCGCCGAATCCACCCAACAGGTCCGACACGTTCTCGAAGCCTGCCGCCCTGAGCAGGCTCGCAGCTATCAACGAGCGATAGCCACTGGCGCAGTAAGTGACGACGGGCGCTGTCTTGTCCAGACTTCCCAGCGAGTCGGTGAGCGACGGCAGCGGAATCTCTTGCGCGCCAGCGATCACCCCGTCCTCGGTCTCTCCCGGGTTGCGCACGTCGACCAACTGCGGCGCGGGTCGCGCCTTGAGCACGTCGGCAAGCTGCTCGGCGGTGTAGCGCGATGCGGTGACTATGACGTCCGGACGTTCGGCGCGAACGCTCGCCAGATCTCGTAGCTGGCCGATGACGCGGTCGAAGCCCACCCGGGACAGGCGGATCTTGGATTCCTCAGCTAGCTCCGCGTCACCGACCAGGACGATGTCACGATCGGGCGAAATGATCTGGCCGGCACCTTCGGCGAAGCGCCCCTGCAGGCCGATGTTGACCGCACCGCGCAGGTGTCCGGAGGCGTAGGCGTCCGCTTCGCGGGTGTCGAGCAGAATCGCTCCGGATTCGGCTCGCTCGTAGACCTCGAAGACATCCAGCGAGGGTGGTGGGCTCTCGTCCAACAGCGGACGAAGCTCTCTGTTACGCAGCGAGTCGAATTCGAAGTAGTGCGGCTGTGGGGACTGGCCTGCGGTGATCGAGGCGACGAACTCCTCGACATCGCTGAACTGCAACGCGTAGTTGTCCCGGCGCTGCTCGCCGATCGTCGAACTCGTCTCGCTCGACATCTGCTTGCCGCACGCCGATCCGGCCCCGTGCGCAGGGAAGACGCGGGTGGCGTCGGGCAACTTCAGGAGCTTGTCGTGCAGCGACTCATACAGGCTGCGCGCCAGCTTTTCCGACGAGAGGCCAGTGCCAGCGAGCAGATCTGGGCGGCCCACATCGCCGACGAACAGCGTGTCGCCGGTGAGGACGCCGTAGGGCACCGCGTCGTCGGCATGCTCGTACACCACGATGGATATCGACTCAGGCGTGTGGCCGGGCGTCGCGAGAATCTCCAAGGTGACCTCGCCCAGCGAGATCCGCTGACCATCGCGCAATTGCACGAACGGGAACTCGATGTCGGCGTCCTCGCTGTAGCAGATCTGCGCCCCGGTGGCTGCCGCCAACTCCAGGTGACCGGTCAAGAAGTCGGCGTGAATATGCGTCTCGATGACCCGCTCGATGCGAAGACCGTGCTCTCTGGCTTCGGCCACGTATGCGTCGACGTCGCGGCGGGGGTCGACCACCACCGCTTGCCCGGTGCTCTCATCGCCGATGAGATACGAGCCTTGCGACAAGCAGTCCAGGTAATGCTGCGTGAAGATCATCTAACCCCGCTCCCTAGGGCCGTTGAGACAACGCCCTGCCATCACTGTCGCGCATCTCGCCGAGCCCCGCTGCACCTGCCGCGACTACATCCCGCCGATGATCGTTGCGATCCTCGCGATTTAACGCGGCTGTCCCCGGGTATAGACGCAGTCAGCGGATTCAAATCACGTCGAGTCTGAAAGTTGCCTCTCGGCGGAATTTCGACATTCGCTCCCGTCATTGGACGGGCGGGTTCCGAACTACTCGCATAGAGTTGCCAGACGGCAGACGCCGTCAACACTGGAGGTGTCGCGCCGATGATGAAGACGTTGAACACTTCGCTGGCGGTCACGGCCGCCGTTGACCCGGTTCGACCAGCACCGTCCAATCGGATGTGTCGCATTTGCCCCTGTCGACGCGGTTGTTGATCCGCAGTGGACGGGGCGGCGACGATGGGCCAAGACACTCCCGTAAATGGTGTAGAGCCAGCGGTCGCCGGCGATGTCCGGATCGCGCCTGCGTTATGCGAGGCCGTTGATCACATTTATCGGGCCGGTGCAGATGGGGCAGCGTGCTGGACCCGTAATCACGACGGGCAGTTGCGCGAATTACCGATCAACCGATGGATGGGCGGGCAGTTCACCAATACTGATGATCGACTGGTCGACGAACATCTCCTCGCCCAGTGCAGCGCCCGGCCCACCGTGGATCTAGGCTGCGGCCCTGGTCGATTTACCGCCGCCCTGCACAGCCGCGGGCACGCCGCCCTGGGCATCGACAATTCGCACGCTGCCGTCGAGCTGACGCGCAAGCGTGGCGCGGCAGCGATTCGCGCGGATCTCTTCGCACCCTTGCCCGCTGAGGGCTGCTGGGACCAGGTGCTGCTCGCCGACGGGAATATCGGTATCGGCGGCGATCCGGTGCGGATGCTGCGACGAGCGGCCTGCTTGCTCGCACCGGGCGGCTTGGTGATCGTCGACCTCGAAAGTTCGGCCGCCGGAATCTGGCATGAGACGTTGCGTTGGGAAACCAACCAGCACGTCAGTCCCTGGTTTCCCTGGTCGCGCGTCGGTGCCGATGCGCTGGGCGATCTCGCTCTGGCTGCCGGGCTCATGGTGAGCTCAGTCTTCGAGATGTACTCGCGGGTCATCGCAGTGCTGACGGTCAGCGACAACCGAGACGGCTAGCAGCGTCAGGGCGCAGTGTCGAGAATTTGCAGCACTCCCCCGCTGACCCCTGCGACATACAGTCGCCCGGTCTTCGAATCGACCCCGAGGCTGTAGGGATTCTGCACCGTCGAAAACCGTTGAATTTGAACGGGATCCGACATGCTCATGTCATAGCCGATTACTTCGTTGCTGCCCGAGGAGGCAACCCATAACCGGTCTCGAGCCACGTCGTAGGCGATGCCGTAAGGCCCGTCGGGCTGAGCCACGGAACCGACCTGCTTAGGAGCCGGCAGCGCCGCGAACACGCGCACTTCGTCGCCTCGGGTGTCGGCGGCGATCATGCGGCCATGCCGGTCGGCGACCAGATGCGTAGGTCCGGCGCCCGCAGGTGTGGAACCGACGATGCTCAAGCTAGCGGCGTCATAGGTCGTCAAGTCATTGGCGCGTGCGTCGAGCATTCCGACGGTGTTGGCCACCGCTGCCATGCCGGCCGGCTGAACGCAGTCGGTGAAGGCCTTGACCACGTCGTTGCCGCGGACTGCTGCCACGGTGCCGCCAAGTTCATTGCTGACGAAGACGGTTCCGTTGGCGGCTGCGGTCGCGTCGTGCGGGGAGGTGCCGGTGATGACCGGGGGTGAGGCGATCCCCCGCGGTAACTCGACTCGTATCACGGCATTCGCGGTTTCAACCGGCACCAAGACAGGGCCGCCGGGCGCGGCCAACGCGAGGTGGCGCACCACGCCCGGCAGCGGCACATGCGCCGTCACCAACGCGGTGTCGGCGTTGATCAGCACCAATTGGTCGGGGTGATGTGTCGCCACGGCGACGGTGCGGGTCGCGGCGTCTACGACGACGCCTTCGGGCGCCTGACCCACCGCCACGATATGTCCCGCCAGCGGATTGAATTGCGCTGGCGCACTTCGCGGTTCGGCAGCAGGCAGAAGGCCGTCAGCCGACGGCCTCACGCCTTCGGTCGGCACCCCCGACGGCACGAGACCGGTCGTGGTAGCCGGCGATGCGCCGATCGGTTGACGACTCTGTCCCCCACATCCAGTGAGGGCCAGCAGAAGGCACCCGGCGACGACCATGTTGTTGCGGCGTTTGTTCATTAATGGTGGGTATACCCAGTTCGCTACCAGTTGGTGAAGATAAAGCTGTTCAGCGCCAACGCGCCGACGATGTTCAATGCCAACCACCAGCGCCGCGACCGCACTGGCAGCAGTGCGGGCGCCGCGGTGAGCCACACCGTGAACGGCAACCAGATGCGCTCGGTCTCGGCCTTGCTGAGCTGGCTCAGGTCGGCGGCCACAATCGCAGCCATCGCGGCGATGACCAGCAGGTGCAAGCCCGACCGGCGCCGAATGCAGTCGACGTCGAACACCCGTCCGATGCCGGCGAGGCTGCCCAATCCGATGGCGCACACCACCGATGCCAGATTGGCCCACACCCAATATTGATACGGCCGGTCGCGGGCAATGCCTTGCCAATATCGTTGCTGGACAAGGACATAGCCGTCAAACCACCAAAATCCGGCGATCGCGAACACCGCAACGACCCCGAGGGCCGACAGCACGGCCGGTGCCAGCGCCCGCACCGCCGAACGCCAGTCATAGGCACAAACCAACACCGCGACCGCGAGGAGCGACATCAGCGCCAAGCCGTAGTTGAGGAAAACTCCCCAGGCCAGCACGAATCCGGCACCGGTGCCCAGCGCAATGGATTTCCAGCCGTCCGACCGGGTGGCCAGTGCCAACAGTGCGATGCCCCATGCGGCAACACCGGCGTAGTACCCGTCAGCCGAGACAGCGACCCAGATGGCGGTCGGCGCCAGCGCGAGGAAAGGAGCGGCCTGCCGGGCGGTGGTCTCATCGCTCACCGCACGGAGCGTGACGACGACGGCCGCCGCAGCGCTGGAGCCGGCGAGCAGGCACAGCGTCCCGGCCCAGGCGCCGCCGCCAAGCCCGATGCGGTCCAGCCACACGAATGTCAGCAGCGCACCGGGCGGGTGTCCCGACACGTGGGTCATCCACGAATGCGGTTGATAGTCAGGGATTCTGCTGGCGAAGGTGCGTAAGGCCCGAGGAATGTCGGTGATCGTCGACACCTGCCGCAGGTACTCGTGTTCGGCTGTTAAACGACCGGCGAATCCGCGTTGCCAGCCGTCGATCATGGCTAGCGAGAACGCCCACAGGGCCGATGTCAACCACGTCGCCAACGTCAACGCCCGCCACGGCAGTCGCTGCGCGACTTGAGGTCCCCACCGCACGGCGACCAGACCGAGGACGACCGCGGCAACCGTTCCCCATCCGCCGTGAACCTCCCACCAACCGAAAATCGGTGCCATACCGGCGAGCGATACGAATCGTTTGGGTGTTACGTGGATGAGCGGTGTTGTGGCCAAACTGTGCAGATGCAGGTGCGGCAGCAGGAAAGCCGCCGAAACCAGGATGACACCAAGCGATACGGCGACCGCTTCGCGGACTGCGGCTTTCACATTTGCCTGGCGATCAAAGGGTTCACGCCGGTAACCAACTGAGGTGTGCCGTGCTCCCAATGACTTAGTGGGCGGGTGTCAATCTCGACCGATAGCCGATCGCAGCTGAGTGGCCTCGACATGACAGCGACGTCGACATCCCACTGACGAAAGACGCGAGAGGAAATCGCCCGCACGTAGGTTTTGGTGTTAGTTGGCCGAGTTGCCGGAGTGATCACCAGTTTGTCCCCTTGTGTGCTTCCGGTGCAGCCGGTGGTCTTAACTGCCAGTGTTCCCAGTCATACCAGCGCAGACTCCAGCGGTGCCGACACGCATGGCGACACCGGCCGCCGCAGACGTTCCTGGCGACCATACGGGGTGGTTGCGGGGTTGGTGGGGCAACATTCAGGTCCGCATCGATGGGCGTCCCGACTCGTCGATGGCAGTCAACGGGCCCCCACTCTTTACACACTGCTGGAACAACCGCAGAATCAGCGCATGACGATCCGCCTGACGCCCGACCCCGGTGTGCAGGCTTACTCCTTCACTTTCGATTAGCGCATGAAGGTTCTCCTCACTGGCGCCGCCGGCTTCATCGGCACCCGCGTACACACCGCACTTCAAGCGGCAGGGCATGAGGTGCTCGCCGTCGATGCGATGCTGCCCGACGCCCACGGAGCCGACCCGGAGATTCCGGCCGGATGTCTAAAGGTGGACGTCCGCGATGCCGATGCGCTGGCCGGGTTGCTGACCGGTGTGGATGTGGTGTGTCATCAGGCGGCGGTGGTCGGTGCCGGTGTCGACGCCCGCGATGCTCCGAATTACGGCAGCCACAACGATTTCGGCACCACCGTGCTATTGGCGCAGATGTTCGCCGCCGGCGTGCGCCGGCTGGTGCTGGCGTCGTCGATGGTGGTGTACGGGCAAGGCCGCTACGACTGTCCCGAGCACGGACCGGTCGCCCCGCTGCCGCGGCGGCGGGTCGACCTCGACGCTGGAATCTTCGAACACCGCTGCCCTGTCGGCGGCGAGGAATTGACATGGCAGCTTGTCGACGAAGACGCCGCGCTACGGCCGCGAAGCCTCTACGCGGCAAGTAAGACCGCCCAGGAGCATTACGCCTTGGCGTGGTCAGAATCCACCGGGGGCTCGGTCGTCGCTTTGCGGTACCACAACGTCTACGGACCCGGCATGCCGCGCGATACACCGTATTCGGGCGTTGCCGCGATATTCCGCTCAGCAATTGAAAGAGGCGAGCCGCCGGCAGTTTTCGAGGATGGCGGCCAAATGCGCGACTTCGTCCATGTGGACGACGTGGCTGCGGCCAACCTTGCGGCAGTCGGGGCCGACCGTGGTGGGTTCGCTGCCGCCAATGTCTGCTCCGGGCAACCGATTTCGATTCTCGAGGTCGCCAACGCGCTGTGCGATGCGCGGCAGGACACGGTCGAACCGGTGATCACCGGCCAGTATCGCAGTGGCGACGTGCGCCATATCGTCGCAGACCCCGCCCGCGCCGCAGCAGTACTGGGATTCCGGGCGAGCATCGAGCCAAGGAACGGGCTCCGAGACTTCGCATTCGCCCCGCTGCGCGGTTAGGCATCTAGGTTCGTCGGTCGGCGACCCGCTGCACCCGGCTGCGCCGAGTTTGCGATCGCCTCTAAGTTCGATGACGTGACCGACAATCTGGTGACGGTGGTGCTGCCATGCCTCAACGAAGCGGAATCGCTGGCTGCCGTGCTGGACGCCATACCCGCGGGCTATCAGTCGCTCGTGGTGGACAACAACAGCACGGACGGCACCGCCGAGGTGGCCCGTCGTCACGGCGCCGCGGTGGTCACGGCGCCGATACCCGGGTATGGCTCGGCAGTACACGCGGGCGTCGTGGCGGCAACGACACCGATTGTGGCCGTCATCGACGCTGACGGGTCACTGGATCCCGCTGACCTGCCGCGGCTGGTCGCCGAACTGCAGCGGGGTGCCGACCTGGTGGCCGGCCGGCGTCGCCCGAAGCCTGAAGTGCACTGGCCGTGGGTCGCCCGGCTGGGAACCGCCGTGATGAGCTGGCGGCTGCGCACCCGCCATGGCTTGCCGGTGCACGATATCGCCCCCATGCGGGTGTTTCGTCGGCAAGCGTTGCTGGATCTCGGTGTCGAAGACCGCAGATCCGGCTATCCGTTGGAGCTGCTGGTGCGGGCGGCAGCCGCCGGATGGCGCGTCGTGGAATGTGACGTCGATTACGGGTCCAGGACCGGCGGCAAGTCGAAGGTCAGCGGCTCGCTGCGGGGCAGCATCGTGGCGATCTTCGACTTCTGGAAGGTGATCTCGTGAGCGTCCTTCCCGTGACGGTATTGGTCGTCGCGAAGGCTCCGGTACCAGGCCTGGCCAAAACCCGGCTGGCGGCAGCCGTCGGCGATCAGCTCGCCGCCGAAATCGCCGCGGCCGCATTGCTGGACACCCTGGACGCCGTCGCCGCGACGCCGGTGGCGGCACGGGTAGTGGCACTCACCGGCGATCTCGCTGCCGCGGCCAACGCTGACGCGATCGCCGCCCGCCTGGCATCCTTCACCGTGATCGCTCAACGCGGCAACGACTTCGCCGACCGGCTCGCCAACGCTTACGTCGACGCCGCCGACGGCTCTCGGGTGTTGCAGATCGGCATGGATACCCCGCAGGTGACCGCGGACCTGCTCGCCGGATGCGGGCAGCGGCTCCGTGATGCCCCCGCCGTTCTGGGGCCCGCCCGCGATGGCGGTTGGTGGGCGCTCGGATTGCGGACGCCGGCAGCAGCGGGATGCCTGCGGACCGTCGCGATGTCCCAGCCTGACACCGGGACGCTGACATTGGCGGCACTACGCAGCCAAGGACTTGACGTGGGCATTCTCGACGAGCTGGCCGATGTCGACACTGTCGAGGACATTCCTGCGGTGCGCGACGCCTGCCCGCCGACGAGTCGATTCGCCCAGGTCACCCGCGCCGCGGAACTGTAGCCGCAGGCCGATGCAGCTTGACCTCCCGATTCGACGAGACAACCGCGTCAATCTGGCAGACAATAAAACCCATGAGACTACTTCTTTGCCTTGCCGGTCTCGCCGTCGCGGTGGGCGTGGCCGCGCCGGCGGTTGCCGACCCGCCCCCGCCGGGCGACCCGGGAGCCGATGCGGCATTCCTCGACTCGCTCACTAAGGCGGGCATGACCTACAACAGCGGATCCAATGCCATCACGGCCGGCAGACAGGCCTGTGACTTTATGAACAAGGGGCTGTCGCAGGGCGAGCTCGTCTCTAAGTTGAGCTTGCTCAATCCGGGATTGAATTCCGGCGGCGCCATGAAATTCGCGGCGCTGGCGTCGAGCGCTTACTGTCCCGACTTCCTGGACAGGTCGAGCACCCAAAACAATTCCCCTTACCCCGGTTTCAAGGGGATGTTGGGGGGCCACTGAGCGCCACCACCGTGCTCGGAACTCGCTTGGCTCCCCCGGGTGGACTCGAACCACCAACCCTTCGGTTAACAGCCGAATGCTCTGCCAATTGAGCTACAGGGGACTGCCGTGGCGTCCGCGCGCACACTGGAGCGGATCGCTGGAGACTTTAGCGTACCGGCGTCCGCACCCTCAACCAGACGGACCGCCCGCCACAGGGCACCCGGGCGCGGGTATGGGGCAGGATGGACCGATAAGCACCAACCTCGGAAGGGACCATCTTGATCCGCTACGTCGTCATGCTGGGACTGGGCTACGTGTTAGGCGCCAAGGCCGGCCGTCGTCGCTATGAGCAGATCGCCGGCACCTACCGTGCGCTGACCAGCAGCCCCGCCGCCAAGTCGATGATCGAAGCGGGACGTCGGAAAGTGGCGGATCGAGTCTCGCCCGACGCGCGGATGGTGACGCTGACCGAGATCGACGACGGGACCAGCGTTGTCGAGCCGCAGCAACCTACCCGGTGACTGGGGTGTTTCAGGCGGTGAGATTGTCGCCGCTGGCCTGCTGCAGCAGGCTGCGCCGGTAGGCCTCCATCGCGACCAGATCGCCGAACAGCGCGTGGTATTCGTCGCCCTGTTCGACCGGTGACATCCGCTGCAGCTTGGACTTGACCTCGGCGATCTGTCTGCCGATCCACACCTCTTGCAAACGGGCCAACACGCTGGCGATGTAGCGCGGTAGCTGCTCGTCGTCCTCGACCTTTATGCCTTCCACGCCCAGTTCATTGATCAGCCCGGCGGCCGCAGGCGACAGCGCCTTCTGGCGCACCGCGTCAAGCCATTCACCTCCGCCGACGCCGGTACCGGTGCCACCGGCCGCGTCGATGGCCGCGTGCACCGCCGAGTAGCCGGGATGGGTGAAGCTTTCCGCGGTCAGCGCCTCGAACACCGGGCCGGCCAGCGCCGGATACTGCAGCGCCGACTTGAGCGCTTCGCGCTGCGGCCACAACGTCGGGTCCTTCGGGTCCGGACGCGGCACGGCGGCGTGTTGCGCGGCAGCGTCGGCCCCGTTGGTGCGACGGGGTTTCGGGCGGCCTTGAGCCGTCGGGTTTTTGGCTTCATCTCGCACCCGGCCGATGACTTGCGCGACGTCCGGCCAGCCGACCCAGCCCGCGAGCTGCCGCGCGTACTCGTCGCGCAGTGTCGGGTCCTTGATCTGGGACACAATCGGCACACACCGGCGCAGCGCGGACACCCGGCCCTCGGCGTTCTCCAAATCCACGTCACTCAAGGTGGCGCGAATCGCGAACTCGAACAACGGAGTTCGTCGTGCCACCAGGTCGCGCAGCGCGCCGTCGCCGGACGCCAGCCGCAGATCGCATGGATCCATGCCGTCGGCCGCGACCGCGACGAACGACTGGCCGGCCAGTTGCTGTTCGCCGCCGAACGCTTTGAGCGCCGCCGCCTTGCCCGCTTCGTCACCGTCGAACACGTAGATCAGTTCGCCGCGAAAGAAGTTGTCGTCCATCATGAGTCGGCGCAACATCGACATGTGCTCGTCGCCGAACGCGGTGCCACAGGATGCGACGGCCGTCGTCACGCCGGCCAGGTGCATCGCCATCACGTCGGTGTAGCCCTCGACGACGACGGCCTGGTGGCCTTTGGCGATGTCGCGTTTGGCCAAGTCGAGACCGAACAGCACCCCGGACTTCTTGTACAGGAACGTCTCTGGGGTATTGACGTACTTGGCTTCCATCGGGTCGTCGTCGAACAGTCGTCGCGCCCCGAACCCGATCACTTCGCCGGCCGACGAGCGGATCGGCCAGAGCAACCTGCGGTGGAATCGGTCCATCGGACCGCGGCGACCCTCCCGCGACAACCCCGCTGCCTCGAGCTCCTTGAACTCAAAGCCCTTGCGCAGCAGATGTTTTGTCAGGGTGTCCCAGCCCGACGGCGCAAAACCGCAACCGAATCGGTGGGCGGCGTCGCCGTCGAAATTCCGCTCGGTCAGGTACTTGCGGGCCGGTTGCGCCTCCGGGGATTCCAGCGCGGCCGCATAGAACGCCTGCGCCTCGGTGTTGGCGGCGAGCAGCCGGCTGCGACTGCCCCGGTCGCGCTGGACGGTGGAGGCTGCCCCGGTGTAGGTGATCGTGTGCCCGACCCGGTCGGCCAGCAGTTCCACGGCCTCGACGAAAGTGACGTGTTCGATCTTCTGCATGAAGGCATACACGTCGCCGCCTTCGCCGCAGCCGAAGCAGTGGAAGTGGCCGTGGTTGGGCCGCACGTGAAATGACGGCGACTTCTCGTCGTGAAATGGGCAGAGGCCCTTCAGCGAATCCGCCCCGGCACGCCGCAGCTGGACATAATCTCCGACGACGTCCTCGATGCTGACTCGTTCGCGGATGGCGGCGATATCGCGATCGGAGATGCGGCCGGCCATCGGCACAGTCTAGAGCTGCCCTACGGTGAAGACGGCTACTTGGTTAACCGGTACCGATGACGCCGCACGCGAACCGCTTTTCGGCGTCCGGGCCATGCTCGGCGCCGTGCAGCAACAGGGCGGTCTTGCTGCCCGCCAGCAGGTTGTCCCGAGTGAACGCGTCGGTCGTGGTCACCAGGTAGGCTGCGCCGTCCTGACGCACTTGCAGGGGGTCGAGGTCGCCGCTCATCGGTTCCCCCGTGTGGCCCGGCGCCTGGAAGTGCATGCCGGCCGACTCGAAGTCCCCGGGGGCGCCGCCCATCATCGGGTCGACGGAGTTCGGCTCGCACTTGCCGACGTCGTGGATGTGCAGGCCGTGAAATCCCGGCGTCAGGATGTGGTCGGCGGTGGTCTTCACCGTGACAGTGGCGTACCCGTTGGCGAATTCGATGGTGGCTGTAGCCACCGACCGGCCATCGGCGGTGTGCAACTGGGCGGTCAGCGCTTGACCGCCCGGCGCAGGGCTGGTCGAACTCGCGGTGGACGACTGCTGATTCGAGCTGCAGCCGCTCACTGCAGCAAGCACGGACACAGCAGCAAGGAAAGCGGTGGGCTTGAACATGAGCCGAGACTAGCCTCAGGCCTGAGTGGCCTCGATGCGTTCCAGGCGTCCCTCGGTGCAGGACGCGATCTGATCGACGATCACTCGCAGCCGCGCGGCGTCGTCGGCCGCGGCGTTGAACTCCGGCACGAACACCGGGTCGAGGCTGCTGGGCGCCGCGGCCAGCAACCCGTGCGCGACCCGGTGGATACGTTCGCGTTGGCGGGCCTGGATTTGCTGGTGCCGCGGGTCGCTCATGATGAACTGCAACGCCAGCGTCTTGAGCACCGCAACCTCGGCACGCACCACCTCCGGCACCGACAGCTCGGCCTGGTAACGGGCCAGCGGACCCGGACCGGCGACCGCCTGGGTTGCCGCGATCGCCGCCGACGCGAACCGGCCGACCAGCTCACTGGTCAGCCTCTTGAGAGCCACCGCGGCCGTCAGTGTCGCGTCGTATTTGCCGACCGCGGCGACCGCCGGAAGCCCCGACAGCCGGTGCGCGGCCGCGGCCAGGTCGTCGGTCCGGATTCCGGCGAAGTCGCGTTCACCGAGCGTGGCCAGCGCGGCGGCGCCGTCGTCGTCGGCAAGCACGCGCAGGTCGATTCGCCCGGAGACGACGCCGTCCTCCACGTCGTGCACCGAATAGGCGACGTCGTCGGCCCAGTCCATCACCTGGGCTTCCAGGCAGGGCCGTTCTGCCGGTGCCCGGTCGCGCACCCAGCCCGCCGCGTCGCGGTCCACGTCGTAGAAGCCGAACTTGCGCCGATGCCGGTCGCGCCGCCATGGATATTTGGTGACCGCGTCCAACCCGGCCCGGGTCAGGTTCAAGCCGACGCTACGGCCTTGACCGTCAAGAATTTTGGGTTCCAGTTTGGTCAAGATGCGGAAGTTCTGCGCATTGCCCTCGAAGCCGCCGTATGCCGCGGCGAACTCGTCGAGAGCCTGCTCGCCGTTGTGCCCGTACGGGGGGTGGCCGATGTCGTGCGCCAGCCCGGCCATGTCGACCAGGTCGGGGTCGCAGCCCAACCCGATCGCCATGCCTCGCCCGATCTGAGCGACCTCCAGCGAGTGGGTCAGTCGCGTACGGGGGGTGTCGCCTTCGCGCGGCCCGACGACCTGTGTCTTGTCAGCGAGTCGACGCAGCGCGGCGCTGTGCAGAACCCTGGCGCGATCCCGGGTGAAGTCGCTGCGGTGCTGACCGTCGGTGCCCGGCAGACCCGCCGTCTTCGGCGGTTCGTGGACCACACGTTGGCGGTCGAAATCGTCGTAGGGGTCACGCTCAGTCATCGACGCCTAGTCTGCCAGCCAGACCCATGGCTCTGGGACCCGCTTCGACACGGGGCTAGATTGTCGAGCATGAGCACTGTCCGCTCGGTCGCCGTGTTCATGGCGATGCTGATCTCCGCGTTGGTCGTGGCGCCGTCGGCCGCAGCACAACCGCCCTCGCGGCTGTCCACCTACATCACCGACGACGCCGGGGCGCTCAACGGCTCCGGTCGTGCCGCGATCGAATCGGCCACCGGGAAGCTCTATTCCGATCGCCGCGTGCAGCTGTGGGTGGTGTTCGTCGACGACTTCTCCGGGCAACCGGCCGTCAGTTGGGCGCAGAGCACCCGCGCCGCCAGCGACTTGGGCGACTTCGACGCCGTGCTCGCGGTGGCGACCGTCGACCACTCCTACGCATTCCTGGTGCCGAACCGGGTCAAGACGATCAACGCCGGCCAGGTTGACGATCTGCGGCGCAACCAAATCGAGCCCGCGCTGCGCCGCGGTGACTGGAGCGGAGCAGCGGTCGCGGCGGCCAACGGACTCGACCGGGGCAAGGAGCCGACGAACGCGGCGCCGCTGCTGATCGGGTTGGGCGTGATCGTGGTCGCGGTGGTGGCCCTGTACGTGGTCATGCGCTACCGGCACCGTCGGCGCCGCGCGGCCGAACTTGCGGCGGCCAAACGTGTCGACGCGACTGACCCGGACGCGCTGTCTGAGCTGTCGCTCGGTGCTCTCGACGACCTGTCCCGGTGGAAGGTCGTCGACGTCGACAACGCGGTGCGCACCAGCGCGAACGAGCTCGCGCTGACCATCGAAGAGTTCGGCGAGCAGCGAACCCAGCCGTTCAGCAGCGCGGTCGACAACGCCAAAGCTGCTTTGGCCCAGGCATTTAACGTGCGCCAACAACTCGACGACGCGATACCGGAGACACGAGAGCAGCGGCGCGAGCTGCTGACCGAGGTGATCGTCGCCGCGGCGCGGGCCGATACCGAACTTGAGTCGCAGCGCGAGGCTTTCGAGGAGATGCGCGACCTGGTGGTCAACGCGCCCATGCGTCTCGACGCCCTGACGCAACAGATCGTCGACCTGACCGCCCGCATCGACCCAGCCGAGCAGCGCATGAGCGAGCTGCACAACGAATTCGACTCCGCCGCGCTCAACTCGGTCACCACCAACGTCACGACCGCCAAAGATCGACGGTCTTTCGCCGACCAGAACCTCAGCCGGGCGCGCGATGTGGCGGCGAAACCGGTCAGCGGAGAGCAAAGCGCCCTCGTCGACGCCCTGCGCGCCGCGGAATCGGCGCTCGGACAGGCACGCTCACTACTCGACGCGGTGGACAGCGCCGCCAACGATATCCGGCACGCGGTCGCCACCTTGCCGTCGCTGACCGCCGACCTGCACGCCGGCATCGGCCACGCCGACGCCACCTTGCAGGACGGGCAGAAGACGAAGACGCCGCACCTGCGGGACCTGGCCAGCGCCCGGGATGCGGCGGGCAGGGCTCTCGACACCGCCCGCACCAGCGGGTCGGCGGACCCGCTCGGCTCGTTCACCGCATTGACCAGAGCCAACGCCGAACTGAATCGGCTCCTGGCCACGGTGTCCGAGGAACAGGCGACGGCCGAACGCCTCAACC
>Ga0302326_10002571_pt1 | contig 43957 bp, 42 predicted proteins | sample Palsa_T0_3_FD_202264 | JGI IMG/M metagenome (GOLD analysis project Ga0302326, IMG submission 202264) | Peat permafrost microbial communities from Stordalen Mire near Abisko, Sweden - Palsa_T0_3 | ecosystem: Environmental > Terrestrial > Soil > Palsa > Peat permafrost | place: Sweden: Abisko...
AGGGACGACTGATGGCGGGAATGTTACACAGCTGTCAATCTCTGATGGCGGCGACGTTTGGCCGGTCAACGTTGGGTTTCGCGACGCCTACAGCTTGAAGCGGCCGGCGAACCCGCGCAGCGGTAGATCGGCGCTCGTCTTCAATCCCGGGGGTGCGGCGACGACGCTCGCGATGGCGGCCAGCGCGGGCATCCCGGTGACGGTCATACCGATGGACGCGAAATTCGCCGGGTCGGACAGATCCACCTCGGGCCGGGGGAAGATCATGTGCTTGTTGTAGACGCACGGGTCGCCGGTGATGTGAGTGATGTAGCAGCCCTTGATGTTCCAGTGCGGGTCGGTGTGCGGGGTCATCTGCCATTCCAGATGCGTCTCGACTCGCGCGATTCCGTCGACGATGCCTTGGTATTTGATGTAGTTGCCGCCCAAAGACCCCTTGGGCAGCGTGTACCAGCCCAGGTCCACGTCCTTGGTGCAGGCGCCCAGCTCGTAGCTGAACTTGACGTCGTCCAGCTCGAGGTCGAAGCAGTCGGCCATCAGCAGCACGCTGTCGGCGAAGACGCGGGTGTACTTCTCCAGCTTCGCCGGTATCTCCGGATCGTCGACCGGCAGACCGTAGCCGACTTCGATCCAGGTGTCCTTGGAGTGATGGCAGGACACATCCACCGACTCGATCGTGGTGATGTTCTCGATCTCGGCGACGTCCGCTGAACACACCACACCCAGAATCTGGTTCAGTCCCGGATTCATGCCGGTGCCGTAGAACGAGGCCCCACCCTTCTCGCAGGCTTCCTGGAGAAGCCGGCTCACCGGCTTGCCGGTGGGATGCGGGTGGTTGGTGTCGCGGTGCCAGCCGGTGATCCAGTCCGCGGTGGTCACGATGTTGATTCCGGCCTCGAGGACTTTCACGTAGAGGTCCTCGTCGGGGAAGACTCCGTGGAACGTCAGTACGTCGGGCCTGGCTGCGATGATCTCGTCAATACTGCCCGTCGCCGTGATCCCGTTAGGTGCGATGCCGGCCAGCTCGCCGCTGTCCTTGCCGATCTTGTCTGCCGAATAGCAGTGCACGCCAACGAGTTCGAGATCCGGCCGCAATGCGATCCGCTTGATCATCTCCGAACCGACGTTGCCGGTGGCGACCTGGAATACGCGGACCGGTGCGGTCATGCGGTTCCGCCTTTCTGGGATGCGGCATATACGTCGGCAGCGCTGCCACCGATGCCGTCGGGATAGAATTGCTTGGCCCACTGACGAATTGCGGTGAAACCCTCGTGTTCAGCGTTGGCCAATGCCGGTGGGTCCGAATAGCGTTGGTGCCGCCAGATCTCGACGTCCTGCTCGAATTGGCGGATCACTTCGTGGCCGAATTCGCGCGCCTTGGTTTCGGCCCGGACCGGATCCGTGCCCGGGGTTCGGCCGATGTAGACCATGAATCGAACGTCGGAGGTGGACTCGTCGACGGGGGTGATCGCCGAGATGGTCCGGTTGTCGATCATCCCCCAGCTCTTCGTCACCGCGATTCCCAAACCTCCGTTGACGGCCTCGACGCGGCTGTCGATGTCTTCGATCTTCTGGTTGTCATCGCCTTCGAAGGTGATGGTGAAGTCGACGAAGGACACCGGCGCGGCGAAGTCATGCCGGGTGAAGACCGGCACGATCGGCGTCTTGTGCACGTACTTGAAATGCGCGAAGTCAACCCCGTTTTCGAGTACGTACTGCGGGTGCAGCTCGAGGCGCTCCCGGTACAGCCGCTGCTGCGGGTAGTAGTCGTCGGCGCTGCTACCGTCATTGAATCCGGCGAAAATGTCCGGTGCGTCGAAGTACGGAGCACGGCCCGCGACGTCGTGCCAGATGTAGACCGACTCGTTGCGCTCTACCACCGGATAGGTGCGAATGCGCCTGCCCCGGTTGGGGCGATCCTGATACGGGATGCGGACGTTGCGACCCTGCTGGCTCCACTGCCAGCCATGGAACGGACACTGCAGCACCTCGCCGACGACGCTGCCGCCGAATCCGAGATGTGCGCCGAGGTGTTCGCAGTAGGCGTTCATCACGGTGAGTTCGCCGGACTCCGCCCGCCAGGCGACCATCTCCTGGCCGAAGTAGGTCATCGTGTGGACATCGCCCACGGCGATCTCGTCCGACCAGGCCACCTGGAACCAGCCGGTCGGCTTCATCGACAACGGCGGTTTGGCCATGGTTCGGATGATAACGAGCGCAGCCACAAATTCATAGTGGGGACTATGAAACTCTTGGAAAGCGGCTACCATCCAGCACATGCCTACAGGTCAGGTACAGCAGCGACGCAGTAACAAGCGCGGCCTGGCCACCCGCGAAGCCATGCTGGACGCCGCGGTCCGCTCATTGGCATCGGGGGATCCAGGCGCGGTGTCCGCAAGCCGGATCGCCAAAGAGAGCGGCGCCACCTGGGGTGCGGTTCAGTATCAGTTCGGCGATGTCGACGGGTTCTGGGCCGCGGTGTTGCACCGCACCGCCGAGCGCCGCGACGCGACGATGTCGTCGTTCACCAGCGCCGAATCAGAGGCACCCCTGCGAAAGAGGCTGGGCGCGATCATCGACACGCTGTATCACGGTCTGGCGTCCCACGATTCGCGTGCGATCGAGAGCCTGCGCGCCGCACTCCCCCGCGAGCCGAATGAGTTGGAGCGGTTGTATCCGCGCACCGCCGCCGAACTGTTCTCCTGGGGTAAGAGCTGGCAGGAAACCTGCCAACGCGCTTTCGCCGGTCTCGGCGTCGACCCGCAGCGAGTCCGCGAGGTGGCAGCCCTCATCCCCGGCGCGATGCGCGGCTTGGTTTCCGAACGTCAACTCGGCTCGTACGCCGACCTCGACGAAGCCCGCCAAGGGCTAACCAACGCTCTGGCAGCCTATCTCGAGCAATCACGCCCTAAGTCGTGATTTCAGAAGAGGACGCTGTCCGCGACCTGGAGCTGGGTCAGCAAGGTACAGATTTGCGGCGGCATCCGCATACTCCGGATTGTCGATCGGGATGTGATGAGCGCGTCGTTGACCAATTTGTAGTCGGCATGAACGACCCTATGGGTCGGTGCGAGGAATACTGATCCGGCAATAACCGGTGGAGCAGCAAGCAGTGCACCGATAGCTGTTTTCTTCATTGTCTAAACCGTGACGTCTCGACACGTCAGCGCGATGTGTGAATGCATCGAGCATTTCCAATCTTGAGCAGAACCGTGGCGTGTCCAGCTACGCCGAAGATGTTCAGCTGGTGGGGCAGCAACCCGGTCGAAACGGGCGACGAAAAGACTTCCGACGGTGGACCGCCGGACAAGAGACTCGGGGTCTCGCGGTAGGAGTTCGAGGACGTGGCCTACCTCCCCTGCCCCTAGCCGGATCAAGGACACGTCACGGTAGCCCCGTCAAGGATCAACAGATAGCTGATTTAGCGAAGGATCAGTCGATCGGATGGTTTACACGTTGACTTAACGGCGTTAATCGCAGGAGCTAACTACGCGAAAGTTATTTACGCTGGTGTCAATTTACAGCCACCCGGTGCGCGCAGCCGCGACCGGCTCGGGAGGGGCGGGCGCCAAATCCCCGTCCCGCACGCCGTCGAGCATGCGTTTTACCGCCGCGACGATGTCCGGAGCGGCCGCGGCGAGTCCGGCTTTGTCCGCGTCAGCCACGTCCTCGGGGTTGACGCCGGCCCGGGCCAGCACGGCGTCTGGGTCGGCCAACTCGCCGGCCAGCCACGACACCGGGTCGGCCGACAATTCGGGGACGAAGTTTCGGCGTCCGGGTTCCCAGCCGTTGAAGCGGGGATGGTGGTGCGCGCGGTCCAGCAACTCGGGCGGGGTCTCGGTCGAACCGAAGAGGTCGACCCGCCATACCGGGCGGCCGAAGGTGATCGGGACGCCGGCGTAGATCGACCCCTGGGGTGCGTCGCGATCGACGATCCGTAGCTCGAGTCTGACTCCCCGCTCCGGAGTCTCCTGGCCTTCGTTCGGCGTCGGGTCGACGAAGAACATGTCGCCGACGACTACACCCAAGGATTCGAATCCGAAAGCTGCCAGCATCGCGTCGCCCTCCTCACGCTCGTTGCATTTCTTCCAGGGTAGGCGCAGACGAGCGCGAGGTGGGCCGGGGCCTCAGCCTGAGCCTGCCCGGAATTCTTCTTCGACCTTCTTGCCGAGGTCCGCGTCGACGTTGCTCCAGTATTCGAACACCCGCGACAGGACCGGCTCTTTGACGCCCTTCGAAAGGTGTCCAACGATGTTGTGCACCAGTCGATCTCGTGCGTCGTCGTCAAGGACTTCGCGAACCAGGGTGCCAGCCTGTCCGAAGTCGTCGTCCTCGGCGCGCAGGGTGTAGGCGGCGCGGATCATCTCGCCGTCGGCCTGCCAGCGAATCTCGGCGGCGCGCGCCGGGTCTGCGTGCGGGCCACCGTAGGAGTTCGGCGCGTACACCGGATCGGAGACGTTCTTGATCCGCATCGCCCCGTCCTTGGAGTAACTGTTGACCTCCACATGAGGCGAGTTGACCGGAATCTGCTTGTAGTTGGTCCCCAGCCGGGCGCGGTGCGCGTCGGCGTAGGAGAAGCCGCGGGCAAGCAGCATCTTGTCCGGGCTCAAGCCGGTGCCGGGCACGAGGTTGTTCGGCTCGAACGCGGCCTGCTCGATCTCGGTGTGGTAGTCGGTGACGTTGCGGTCGAGCGTCAGCTTGCCGACGTCGATCAGTGGATAGTCGCTGTGCGGCCACACCTTGGTCAGGTCGAACGGGTTGTACCGGTAGGTCTTGGCGTCCTCGAACGGCATGATCTGCATCTTCAGCGTCCAAGTCGGGAAGTTACCGCCCTCGATAGCCTCGTAGAGGTCGCGCTGGTGGTAGTCGCCGTCCTCGCCGGCCAGCTGATCGCCTTCATCCTGAGTCAGGTACTCGATGCCCTGATCGCTGATGAAGTGGTACTTCACCCAGAAGATCTCGTCGTCGGCGTTGATCCAGCTGTAGGTGTGGCTGCTGTAGCCGTTCATGTGGCGCCAACTCTTGGGAATCCCGCGATCTCCCATCAGCCAGGTCACCTGATGAGCCGACTCGGGCGTCAGGCTCCAGAAGTCCCATTGCATGTTGTTGTCCCGCAGGTTGGTTGCCTGCATGCGCTTCTGCGAGCGGATGAAGTGCTGGAACTTCATCGGATCACGGATGAAGAAGACCGGCGTGTTGTTGCCGACCATGTCGAAGTTGCCCTCCGACGTATAGAACTTCAGCGAGAACCCGCGCGGGTCGCGCCAGGTGTCTGGGCTGCCGCGCTCGCCCGCAACGGTGGAGAAGCGGATCAGCGTGTCGGTCTTGGTGCCGGGCTGGAATACCGCGGCCCTGGTGTATTTGGTGACATCCCCGGTGACCTCGAAGTGCCCGAATGCACCGCCGCCCTTGGCATGGGGCTGGCGTTCCGGGATGCGCTCCCGGTTGAACTGGGCCATCTGCTCGATCAGGTAGTGGTCCTGCAGCAGAATCGGGCCATCGGGACCGACGGTCAGCGATTGCTTGTCACTGGGTGCCGGGGCACCGCCATCGGTGGTGGTGAAACGCTCAGTCATTCCTGTGTCTCCTCGTCTTCCAGCAGCGCCAAAATAGTTTGGCGACGCCGCTGTCGGGTAGAGGTACCCGCAACCGGCGCGATCTATTACGTCCGATCGCTTGTTCTTTCCCGCACCGCTGCGCGACGACTGGGACATGGCCGAGGCCGCTCGACGGCTGACGGATGATCTCGACCGGCCGCTCGTGGCCGCGCTGCTCGACCAGCGCTGCGTCGCCGGCTTCGGCAACTTATGGGCCAACGAACTGTGTTTCCTGCGCGGCCACAACCCCTGGGCCCCGGTGCGGGCGGTCGACGTCCCGGCGCTGCTCGAACTCGGCACACGGGCGATTTGTCACTCTGCCACCGTTCCGGGGGCGATGCAGGTGACGACGGGTATGCGCCGCAAGGGCGAGCAGCACTGGGTGGCCGGCCACGCCGGCCGTCCGTGTTTGCGTTGCGGCACGACGGTTCAGGTCGTCGCCGAGGTCTCCAACGATCCCGAACGCCGGCGCACCTGGTGGTGTCCGACCTGCCAGCCGGGTCCCGCCGGGTGAAAGGGTCGCGGCAAGGGGTCAGCCGAATTCCAGCAGTGCCATCGTCGGTCGCAGGGACTTGAGCGCGGATGTCCGGTAGATCGTCGACATCAGGGTGTTGAACAGTTTGCCGCGACCCGGCGACACCTGTAGGTCGTGGACGGCGCGGATGCCCGGGACCGTGTTGACCAGATCGGCGGCCTCGCTGGGCGACATGGCAAAAGGCATCGGCGGAAACTTGTACCGCCGGGAGGTTCGCAGCCCCCGCCGGGCCAACTTCGAGAACCAGCCCACCGGCATGTCGAAAAGCATCTGGCCGCCGGGAAATCTTGTGGCGCACTCGGCAATCAGCCCGAGCGCCAGTTCGGGCTGCAAATACATCAGCAAGCCCTCAGCGGTGATGAACACTCCCTGCGACGGATCAACCTGCTCGGTCCAGCGGTAGTCCAGCGCGGACTGCGGGCACGCCGATATTCGTGGTGATTCCGGGAGTAGCGGCGTGCGAAGATCGACAACCGGAGGCAGATCGACCGTCAGCCAACGGAATTGACCGTCGGGAATGGCAGCATCCAGGCGCCAGAAGCTGGTCTGTAGACCCTCGGCCAACGCCACCACGGTGGCCGACGGGTGGTCGTTCAGATAGCGGCGGGTGTGAAGGTCGAAAGTCAGCGCCCGCAGGGCAAAGTCCTGGCCTGTCCGGCCGAACTTCGCGAAGTCGAAGTCGATCGAATCGGCCAAGGCAATCGCCATCGGGTCGTCGATGATGGCATCGGGTCGGCGGGCCTCAGATGCGCGAGCATTCAGTGTGAGCAGCGCGGTCTCGGAAACTCCAACCAGCGCGGCCGGTGTGCGGCCGGAGTCGGGCGTCGCGCTCATGGAAATAAAACACTAGCGCCAGTAGGCACTCAGCGCAGGCCTTCGCCAGCTCGATCGGCGTCACGTCAAATGATCTGGGGCACAATCCTTCTCTTCTCGTGGTCACAGCGTCGCAGACCGGTTGACTCAGAGGGTCAATTAGGCCCGCAAATCGAACGTATGTTCTAATGAGCTCACGGCGCCGACACGCGGACTGCGGGCGATATTCAGAAGGAGAACGCCACAATGACGGCTGTAGACACTCTCGCAGCAGACGCGCGACCCGCCGAATCCGACACCACCCGAGAGTGGGTTGATTCTGCCGAGACGAAACCCAGGACGACCGCCGTCAAGAAGATAGTCGGCAAAAAGACCAAGACTCTCGAGCTGACTCTCACCGTCACCGGCACCGCCGACGGCGAATGGCGCGCGGAACTCAAGCAGGGCACCACGTTCCTGGCCCGCAATCTCGCCGTCGCGGCCGCCGCTGTGTCGCGGGCGGCAAAGGAACTGCATGAGGACCTCTCCAACCCGATCGACGAGGTCATTGAGGAGGCGCGCTCCCAACAAGCCGCCAGGGTCGCCGCGCTCGAAGCCGAATTAGACGCTGCCCGTAAGGCCTTGGCAGAGCTGGACGTAACTCCCTGATCAGATCTGCTGGCCAGCGAACCCCCCCGCTATCCACGCAACGCCACAGGCACCTCAGCGCACCTGTTCTGCTACGCCCGGACCGATGCGCGGGCGCCGCCACAATTCCCAGACCAGTCGGCACACCCCGATGCCGGTGAGCAGGCCGAGCCCTCCGATCGCGGGCGTGTATAACAGCGCCGGCAGGGTCGCCGCGGCGGCCACTCCGGTGGCGGTGCGGTCGACGGGGATCTGTCGGTGGTCACGCCATCGGTAGGCAACATCGCCGAGGTAGAACAACGACATGCCTCCGGCGAGTGCGATGGCTGACAACAGCGGTAGCGGGGCCGTGGCGTGCTTGACGGTGGCGTGCGCCCCGACGGCGAACAAGATGACGCCGGCGACCAGTGGCATATGCAGGTAGCTGTAGGCGTCGCGGGCAAGATTGGCCCGTTCTGTGCCGGTGGCCTGCTCCAGCCGCTGCTGCGCTCCGGCCGTCAATCCGAAATAGGTCCACCAGAACGTGGCTATGATGGCTACCCCCACGACCAGAGCGGCGATCACCTCGAGTCGGCTGAGATCCGTTGCAGCGGCGCCTAGTTCGACGACTGCCTGTCCGAGCACAATGATGATGATCGACCCGTGGCGCGATACGCAGTAGGACGGTGAGACGCGGAATCCGCCGAGGCCCAGGACGGCCGGTGCGCCGTAGTCGATTATTGCTGCGGCAACCCACAGCAATTCGCGGACGGGCGTGTGAACGAAGGCAGCGGCCACGATAAGGGCCGGGGCGGCGACGAACGCAGGTGCTAGTCGCAGGGTGCCGCCGACGAACGCTTCATCGCCTGCTGTGACGGCGGCCCGATCACGATGGGCGATGCCGCCCGCATTCTGCGCGACTGGACCAGCGTCGAATCAGCTTCCGGGTCGCCCATAGTGGGAGAAATACTCAGACCCACCAACCGAAAGGCGAAGGCCGTCCTGGGTTTTAACCCGCGGCCGATCGACGAAGCGTTGTTGTCCACGGCGGGGAGCTTGGTCCGCACAGGGTTGGTACCCGCACCCTAGGGACGACAGCCCGTGCCTGTTATTGCCTGTTCTCATTGTGCGACAACTGGATTGCCCATCTCGAATCCTTGATAGGAAACGGGCATTTCCGGTCGGTTCCGGATCATTGGCGGTGAATGAACGGTAACCGCTAGTCCGCCTGGTCGCCGATACCACCGCATGGTTGTTGCGCGGCAGGTTCTTTCGGCCCTGCCAGCGCGCTGCTCGTGATGCCACATCTCTGTGCGGCCCAGGCGAATACGTGGGCGTTATTCGCTTTCGTGCGCATCACCGTCGCCCCCTGGCCTCGGCACGAGCGTCGGCGGTATCAGCTGCCCGGGCTGGGGCCAGTTGCTGAACGCCTCGGCATAGCTGTGGCTCATCACCTCGAGCACGGTCCCCCAAGGGTCAGCAGTGTAGGCGAGCATCCAGGGTCGTCCGGGCACGAATTGGTAGGGCCGCGCGAGCAGCGCGCCGCCGTGACCGACGATGTGATCGACCATGGCAGCAACATCAGGGTGGGTGATGCACAGATGCCACAGCCCGCGCTCGAGCCAGGGCACCCGCTCCCGCGTCGGCCGGGCCCCGCTGGTCTGCGGGTCGATGAACTGAAACAGCTCGATTCCTACCGAATTCCCGGTGAGCAGGTGCGCCTGCCAGGCACGGCGAAAACGATCGCCGAACACCGACGACGCCTCGGCGTGTCCGGTGACTTCGAGTTCACGCGGACCCATGATGCACCGGAAGCCGAAGACAGCCCGGTACCAGTCGATCGCGGCGTGTATGTCCGGGACCGTCACCCCGACGTGGTTGACAGCAAGGGCCGCCTGTGGCGCAAGCATCCCATCACCTCCGATTCAGTCTGTTTAGTTTATTGCACATATTTTGTTCAGCATCTTGTAAAAGATTCGTGTGTGCGAGCAAGAACACGAGAGTGCAGCACATCTTTGTCCGATTTACTGTACTTTAGTGTTTGATACTACACACCAGGAGTGTTAATGCACCCGCAGCCGGATACCCGCCCAGCAAGCGCAATGGCGACCGATCTCGGTGAACGGATTCGCCAAGTCCGGACCGCACGGCGCATGTCGGTGCGGGAACTCGCTAGCCGGGCAGGCTGCTCGCCGAGTCTCGTGTCGCAGTTGGAGCGCGGAGTGACCTCGCCGTCCGCACGCGTGGTGTATGCACTGGCGAACGAACTGGGCATCACGCTGGATTCTTTATTCGGCACAGAAACTGCCGCGTCGGCAGACCTGGCAAGCATGGTGCGTCCCGGTGTCAGGCGTGCCCAGCACCCTGGCTTGGCGGCAAACGGCGCTGCAACGCCGGACACGGGGACGAGCCCTTGGGGCCGAGCGACGGGTCCCGACGGGGCAAGCATCGCGCAGCGGGCGGATGATCGCCGCACTATTGAGCTTTCGTCGGGGGTTCGCTGGGAACGCCTCACCCCCACCCACGACAGCACGGTCGACTTTCTCAAGGTTGTCTACGCCCCCGGCGGCCAGTCCTCCGACAGCGGACAGGCTGTCCGACATGACGGCCGCGAATACCTCTATGTCCTGCAAGGCGAACTCGAAGCCGTCATCGGATTCGACACCTTCCGCCTCCTCGAAGGAGATTCCCTGGCCTTCGACCCGACAACGCCGCATCACTACCGAAACCCTACGACGGAGATCGTCCACGCCTTGTCCGTTGTCGTACACCAGCCCTCGACATAACCCGACTTGGGGAGACCCGAGCTCACCACTGCCCTACCGAAGGAGAAGAGCGTTGAACCACAACACCGCTGGAGGACCCGCGACCGACGGGCCACGCCGGGTCGGCTTCATCGGTCTCGGGAATATGGGCTCTGCCATGGCGGCGCGGCTGATCGAGGCCGGCTACCACGTGACGGTGTGGGCCCGGACGGCAAGCAAGGTTGATGCGCTCGTGGAACGCGGCGCGGCCCGCGGCCAGGATCCGGAGGACGCCATCGAAACCGGCGTGGTCTTCTCGATGTTGAGCAACGACGATGCCGTCCGCCAAGTCTTCACCCCCGGGCGGCTCAACGCCGCACCGGAAGGGTTCATCCACGTCAACCACGCCACGATCAGCCCCGGTGCCGCGCTCGAATTCGCTTCGATAGCAAGCGAAAACGGTACCCGGTATGTCAGCGCTCCCGTCCTTGGCCGCCCGGAGGCCGTGGTCGCCGGCAAGGTCGCCATTTTGGCATCGGGCGAGCCCGAGGGGCGGACCGGCGTGAATCCGCTTCTTGAAGCGATCGGCCGGCGGGTTTGGGATGTCGGGCCGTCTCCAGCATCGGCTCTCGCCGTGAAGGTCTGCGTCAATTACCTCATCATCCATGCATTACAGGCGCTCGCAGAGTCGGTCACCATGCTCGAACGGCAAGGTCTAGACACCGAGCAATTCGTCGAGGTGATCAACGATTCCGTCTTTCCGGGACCGGTCTACCGCGGCTACGGCCACGCGATCGCTACGAGCAACTACACACCACCCGGCTTCACCAGCAGACTCGGGCTCAAAGACCTCCGACTCGCCCTCGGCCTCGCTGAGGAACTGGGAGTCAGTCTGCCCACCGGCGCGGTACTGCAGGGAATCTTCGAAGAAGCCGTCGAGGACGTCGGCGAGGACTTGGACTGGGCCTGCATCGCCGAGGTCACCAGGCGCCGCGCCGGCGGTGACCGACACCAACCCTAGCGACACCATCTACGTATTGGAGTTTAAAACCCGTGTCACTGCAACAATTCTGCCCACCCCGACATTCGACGAGTACAGCGAACAGTTCAAGGATTTCTTGATCCTTGACCGCCGCGCCGATGGAGTGCTGCTCGCCCAAGCCCACACGCGCGGCGACTCGACCAAGCTGAGCGTGAAAACCACCGGGCCCTAGGCCAGTCCCTCAAGACCGTCGGTGCGGATCCCAAAAACGATCCGGCGTTCGACCACGCAGATCATCCGGCGGCCGTGGAAAAAGCGGATTGTCGACAACCTCGATGGCGGGTTCGGCATCCAGATGTTCGGGCACCTCACAGAGCGGAAGGCCGCCCACAGCGAGGACCACATCAGCAACGCCAGCCGCTACGTCCGAGAGCGCCGTCGGACCCCCTTCGACTGAAGCGCACCTGCGTCGCCGCGCCACTGACGGTAGCGACGGACAGGTTGCTGATTCCCTTCGGCAATAGGTCTGATGTGGGGCGGGCGGGGCTCGAACCCGCGACCAACGGATTATCAGAACGTCTTTCATGGATGTTTGCCGTTGATAGCATGTTGCTGTCGGCAGTGGTCATAGGCGTTAATTTTACTATGCTGCAACATATTTAAATATTTAGATATGATGGTCGAACGTAGCCTTCGACTGGCGCTCTAGCCGCACAACGAGAACGCATGTCAGAACCGACCGCAAGAAACTCGCTAAGAATCTTTCGAGACCACCCAAAAAACAATCTGCGAGCGGGCGGCATGGCACATGTGGAGACGGCGTATAGCTGAGTGCCTACCCGGTTTTACATCGCGGCGCACGGTTGCCGTGCCCGCCCCCGCTTCCAAGATTCTGCCAAGGCGTCTACGCCACCCTCGCCATCAGTGTTCGGGCGCTTGAGAAAGGTTGGTGCGATGGTGCAGCAATGGCCATGGTTGAAGAGAAACGTGGTTGGCGGCCTACTCATTTGGTTAGTGACGGCTCTCGTGCCCGTGACGTTTGTGGCGATCACAGCTTTCGTGTCGGCGGCCAACAGGCTGTTGCACGGCGAATGGGCATACGGCTTCAAAACTGCCGGTCTGGCTATCCCCTTGGCCTTCTTGGCTATCCTCTTGGCCTACTTGGCCTACTTGGCCTATCGCGCGTTTCCCCCTCCGGCGCCCTGGACCCCATCGCCGGCGAAGTCAATCTCAACGGGGAATCGCGGCTCAGGCTACTTCAAGAAATGCGCGGCCTGCGCGAAATTTACCCGCCACGCCAAGGTCTGCAGGCACTGTGGCTGCGACCTCACCTAGAGTGATCGATGCACCTCAGACATGGAACGACGCGGCTGCGGCAGCCTGTCGTTCTGTGAGCGGCTGCGTGGCGCAAATCGCAGGTTGGAGTAAGGGAGCATCGCGGGCCAACATCGTTGGGCTCTTTGGAGTGCTAACTGATAAGCGTTGCTGGAGGAATTTCACCCAACTTGCTCAAACTGACCTGTTCCCGGTTTGCTTGATATCTTTGTTCCGCCACGCTCAACTCTCTCATCCAGGGAGTGTCAAGGATCAGCCGAAGCCAAGCCGTCACGCATCAACCGACGTCATACAAATTTAGAGGGGCGGGCGGAGATCGAACCGGCGACCAACCGATTATGAGAACGTCTTTCATCGAATTTTGTCGTTGACGGCATGTTGCTGTCCGTAGCGGCTCTGAAGCTTTAATATATTGCGCTGCAGAGTTTTTGAGTGGCGATAGACAATGGCCGAACATAGCGGTTGATTGACGCTCTGCGGACGCCTGCGGACTGCGGCATCATTGATCCGCTGTTGCCTGATTTAGGCCAGTTCAGCGGTAATTTGGCGGATGTGCCCCCGCCGCCAGCCAGGCACCGGGCACAGGTTGTCGATGCGGCCAGCACGAAATGACCCGCTTCTTCGAAGTCCTCGGGGTTGCGGCGCAGGCTGGTGCGGGCAGGGCTTTTCCGATCATGAGGCCGTCAGCCGCCGAAAGGCTCGGGCCCTCCGGCGCGCTTTCCCTCATCCTCCTCGGCGGCGACTGCCTCGCTCTTGGCTACCTGGTCAGCCACGCGACGATAAGAGCGCTGATACGGGTCTTCGATCGTTTCGGCGAGTTCGATCTGACCCTCATCCATGAGATCGCGTAGGACCAGCGAGACGATCGTGGTCGGAGAACGCACTTCAGCGCCGATCGCGGAAGGCGTAACGACACCGGCCTCGATCGCGGCAAGCACTTTGTCGCGCAACGTCGGACTCTTCGGGTTAAGGGCCGCCACTCCAACCGCCCGGTTATGCATATTTTGGTTGAGTAGCCCGAGGAGGCTCGTCAGGGGAAGTCCCCATTCGGCGTCGAGTTTGCCCGCCTTGACACTCGCGCGGGCCGCCTCCAGGTCGGCGATCACCTTCTGCACGTCGTCATCGGGGCAACCGCTGTCGAGGACATCGGACACTGCCTGGCCCAGGAGTGACACCGCGCCGAAGTCCAACGGTCGGTGCAGCAGTCTGGGGTGCAGAGCGGCGAACGTCTGGTAGGGCGAATGTTGCCCGAACTCGAGCATGCGCGGATCGTACACGTCGACTAGCGCTGCGTATCTGGGACGGGCAGAGACCGCCGGAATCGGTTCACCGTGGATACCTCTGCAGCGCTCGTGCATCGAGGTCGAAGATGATGATTTTGTTGCGCGGGACGTTTGCTTCGACGACCCGCTTGCTGGCCTCGCGGACGGGCATTCCGACCATCGCGCCCGGCACGCATTTCCCAGGTATTCCAACGAACTTCCACCATCTCGCTGGATTGTTGGCTGCGACAAGCGTCGCCTGGCAGGCGAGGATGAGAGCGTGTGCCGCGCTGGCGAAGTCGCCCTGCTTCTCTGTCATATTGCACACCAGCACCAGTGAAGGCTTCAGAGCCTCGAGGGCTCTGCGGAAGTCTTTGTTCAACAGGTCTGCGCATACGACCACCACGACGGAGAACTGGGCACCGGTAAACAGTCGGATTTGGTTCCCCGGGTGGATGTCCTCGCGGAAGCGCTGAGACCCACGAGATCCTTTGATCAGTGCGAGCACTGCCGGCCAATTGAATAACCACCGAGAACGCTTCCACGCCTCCATGACGGCCTGGGTTGAAGGGTAAAAGAACTCGCCCGATTTCGAGATCTGCCGACACAGCATCGGTGAGGTCCGGGGAAACAGGACCTGGGTGGTGTTTCGTTGATGGTCGGAGGCGTCGACGTGGTGGTAGCTGCCCGATACAACCACACGCAGCCTGTGTCCGAAGTCGTTGTGCGCAATGATGTTATCCGTAGTACCGAGTTCCAATGCGACTTTTTCAGCCTCAGCTTCGGTCGTGACGAGTTCGGGAAGCAGCGCGATTCCGGCACCGGCGGCTTGCGCCAGCTTCAAGCCTTTGAGGATCTTCTTCGTTTGCGCCTTCGCGCAGCGAGGCCCCACACCGAAGAATCGCCGACGGTGGTCTCCTTCAGGCGACACCGTGGTGACGCTCAGCCCCAAGAGACTCCTGTTGGGCTGAATGAGCGCGATCTTCAGCTTCTTGTCAGTGTCCATAGCGGCTTCGAATTGTGCCGCGCAGGACCTGTCGACGATCACGTCGAACGGGCCGTGAATGTGCGGCTCATCTCGCCACAGCATCAGTCCGTTGACGGCAGAGGCATCGAATTTATTGAAAAAGCGCCCGGGGTTTGTCGACAACCCCGCTGTCCTTCCGTACAAGATTTTAGGACTCACGGTCGCGATGGCAACGCCTCGCAGATCCCGCAAGTGGTAAACCGGCCCGTACGGATCGAAGGCGGCGAAGTTCCGCGAAATGCCCACCGAAATCAGCATGGCCGTGATCCATGCAGCTAAAGGCGGATTGGCTGAAGTGGCGATCTTGTCAGCAATCAGTTGCAGCAACGTGGGATGCAGGCCCGTCTGGATGGTTATCGGGACCATCCTGCAAAGGTCGTCCGCAACGTCTAACTTTCGCCAGTGCTCCGAACCGAACACCCACCCGCCTCGCGTCTTCCACGTCGCGTAGCCGAGACAAGCCTCGGCTACCTCGAACGCGCCGACCAAGCGGGTGGTCAGATCGCTGTACAAATTGGATAAGTCGTAATGCCAACGCACGCGGCAACCATCCTTCTCGACGCTCCCCCGGCCAGTGGATTAGACCAGATGCGCGGTTGGCGGAGAGGATGAACGGGAGGAAGTGGGTCTTCAGCGCTCACGCTCGGCGTCGGCACCACCCACCGTCACCGCATCGCCTCGGCCCATGATTTGCCCCTCGAAGCCAAGCGATTCCGCCATGGCGCGGTAGCGTTCCCGGAGATCCAGGTACGTCGTATCACCGCGAGCTCGCGGTGACAGCGCGTGCAATCGCAACAGCCAGATCCCAATACGGTCGAGTGCTTCGCAACTCCAACTGCATCGCCATCACCAATGACAGCCATCGCAGCTTGGTACCGCTTCTCAGCCACGCTCAACTCCCTCATCGAAGGAGTGTCAAAGATCAACCGAAGATCACACCATCAAGCATCAACCGACGTCATACAAAAAATAAGTGGGGCGGGCGGGGCTCGAACCCGCGACCTACGGATTATGAGTCCGCGGCTCTAACCAACTGAGCTACCGCCCCTGGATCAACCAAGGTAGAGACTAGCGACGCGCTGGCCGTCAACAACGTGTGACCCGTCAGCTGAACACCGTCTGGCCGTCGACGTCGAGCAGGTACTCCTCGGTGCCATGCTCGACGCGCGGCGCGTCGCCGGCCAACGCCACTGCGACTTTGTTGCTGGCATTGCGCATCACGTCGAGGGTCAGCTCGACGGCCTCGGCGTCGGAGAAGTGAGCACGCACCCCGTCCGCGACGCCCGCCTCGATGCGACTCGGAGTCCAGATCAGCGCATCGGCGTAGCGCAGCGCCGCCTTCTGACGGTCGGTCAGTTGCGCCGACTCCTCGAACCGTTCGATGTCGCCATACAGGGTCTCCGTGCCGCCGGCATTCAGCGCCGTCGTCTCGCGCAGCGACTTGCACAGCCGGCAGTTGTGCTGGGTCGCGCCCCGCAACCGCACCACCTCGGCGGTCAGCGCGTCGAGCTCACGCAGTCGGGCCACGGTCGGCAAAAAGGTGTTGAACACCAGGTCGGACGGGTCGGTGGCGTGATCCCACGCAACCGGCCTGCTAACCCAGCCGTGATACTCGTCACCGACGCCGAGGGCTTCGAGCCCGGCGCGCACCCGTGGCACGAAATCGGCGATGTACATCTGCACGATGACGCCGAACGTGCTGTCGCCCAGGGCTTTCCACAGCTTCGAGCGTTGCTCGCCGCTGATCGTCGAGACGTCGATGCTGAACTGCTCGGCAAAGTCGGTGACGACGTCATCGGCGGCCGGCTGCGCTGAGGCCGGCAGTGCGGGGAGGCTGAGCGTCTGCGCGCACACCCGCCTGACCAGAGCGGTCAACCGGCCATCGCCGGGCGACAGCGCCACCAGTCGGGTCAGGTCGTCGTGCAACGTCACACAGCGATTATGTCGCGTGGCTCACCCACGACACGTGAAAGTCGCGAATCAGGGAACGGTGATGCCGAAGCTTCCCAGCGCGACGTCCCAAAGCGACTCGAAGAGATCAACGGGGTCCGCCAGAGTGAAGTAGGTCGTTGCGCCGTCGAGGACACCGCTGGTGTCGATCGCCGCCAGTATCTCGGACTCGGGCAGGCCTCCCAGGTAGACACCGTGCTCGAAGAATCCCACAAAGTCCCGCCATAGCGCTCCGAGCGGGTCGGCTGCGAAATCCGCCGGCGTGGCTGTGTCTGCGAAGAAGTCATCGACGACGGTGAACACGTCGGTGGGATAGAGGTTGTTCGGCGTTGTGACGTCGTCCAGATTCGACCAGCCGAGGAGATGGTCAACCGCCTGCCCGAACGGGGTGGCCCCCCAGGTGTCGAGAAGGCCGGTAGGTCCCGAAGGTGGGTCGGCCGCGGCATCGCCGATCAGGACGAAACGTAGGTCCTGTAACGGGATCTGGTAGGCGGCAAGTTCCTGTTCTGCCAACGACGCGACGACAGCCGACTGGCTGTAGCCGAACACCGTGAGCGGGTCGGCTGCCGAGAAGTCGCCCGCGTTGTAGTCGGCTTCGACGGTGCGGACCAACGTGTTGATACCGGCGGCGATGGACGGGCCGAAGTCCGGCGACTCGGGAGTCACCAGTGGCGTCACCGTGCCGGTGTCGGAAAACCCAAGTGGCTGCAGGTATTCCGTAACAGCTCCGGGAATGTACCCGGGGAAGGTGGTCGGGTCGGGTATGAAGGTAGGCCCCATCACGATTGCGTGGGTCGAACCGTCGAGGAAATCCGCGCCACTGCCAGTGTCAGCGTGCGCCGTGAAGATCGAACTCCAACTAGACGCCGCCGCGACGGCGCAGACGACGCCCACCGCCCGCGAAAAGCACGCCTTGGACATCACGCCCCCCGGATCGATCAGATGATCCGGGTCACATTACGCGGAATCGTTTCCAGCGGCGGCGAATCGGCCGCGTCTCAGCGCGCCGGGTCAGGTCGCTTGGCTCACCGATGACATGTGAAAGTCGGGAATCCGCAGCGACGGCATCGCCGTGCGGGTGACCCAGTCGCCCCACTCCCGCGGCAGCGTCAGCTCGCTGACACCGGCCTCGCTGGCCCGTCGCAGCAGATCCAGCGGGCTCTCGTTGAACCGGAAGTTGTTGACCGCGGCCGTCACTTCGCCGTCTTCGACCAGATACACACCGTCGCGGGTCAACCCGGTGAGCAGCAGCGTCGTCGGGTCGACCTCGCGGATGTACCACAGCGTGGTCAGCAGCAACCCGTGCTCGGTTTCGGCGATCATGTCGGCCAATTCGGTGTCGCCCCCGGTCATCAGCACGTTGTCGGCGGGCACGGCGACGGGTGCGCCGAATTCGTGCGCCGCAGCCCGTGGATAGGCCAGCGCGTTGATCGTGCCGTCGCGGATCCAGTCCACCCGGCCGATGTCCATCCCGTTGTCGAAGACCGACAACGTCTCCGATGAACTGGCCACAGCGACGAACGGGGTGCAGTCCAGACCTTTCGCCGACGGATCGGAGTACAGCGTCAGCGGTAGGTCGGTCAGCTTCTCCCCCACCCGGGTGCCACCGTCGAGCGTCGACAATGCGGTGCGGCCCTCTTGCGCGCCGCGGCCGGTCATCGACCAGCCGAGGTAGACCATCATGTCGGCGACCGCCGACGGCGGCAGGATCGTCTCGTACCGACCCGCGGGCAACTCGACGCTGCGCTGCGCCCAACCCAGTCGTAGTGACAGTTCCTCGAGCATCGGATCCGTTGCCACGTGGGCGAAGTCGGGCGCCCCGACGGCCACCCAGGCGCTGGCGCCGTCGCGTTTTCCGTTGATCTCCACCGATCCGGTCGGCTGGGTGTAGCGGCGGCGCAGCCCACTCGAGGTTGCCAGGAACACCGTTTCCAGGGCGTGCCTGGCGAAGCCGAACAACTGGTCGGCGCCGCGGAATCCGCGCGCCAATGGTTCGGCGATGTTCGAGAACACCTCGGGGCCGGTCGCCGGAATCGGTGCATCCCAGTCCGCGGGCACGGTGCTGCCGTTCAGCAGTGGCGCGGCGTCGCGGGCCTCGGGTGCCGACGCCGCAGCCGCCTGCGACGCCGCGACCAAGCCATCGAGTACCGACGGATCCACCTCAGCCGACGTCAGCGAACCGACGCGTGCGATGTTGCCTTGTCGAACAATCGAAATGATGGTGACCTGTCGCGCGGTCGAAACGCCGTTGGTGGTCATCGAATTGTTCGCCCACCGCAGCGACGTGGCGATGCGGTCGCTCACCAACACGATCGTTTCGTCGGCGCCGCCACGCCGTGCCGCGATGTCCAGGACGATGTCGACCACCTGCTGCGCGCCGATCACAGGCCCGCCTCGATCCGGGTGTTGAGCACGTTGACGCCGCGGAACAGCGCCGACGGGCAACCGTGGCTGACGGCGGCCACCTGGCCGGGCTGCGCCTTGCCACAGTTGTAGGCCCCACCAAGACGCCAGGTGGAGGGGCCACCGACCGCTTCCATCGAGTTCCAGAAGTCCGTGGTGATGGCCTGATACGCGATGTCGCGCAGTTGACCGTCCAACCGGCCGTCCCGGATCCGGTAGAACCGCTGACCGGTGAACTGGAAGTTGTAGCGCTGCATGTCGATTGACCACGACCGGTCGCCGACGATGTAGATGCCGTTGTCCACTCGGGCGATCAGGTCGTCGGTGCTGATGTCGTCGGGGCCGGGCTGCAACGACACGTTGGCCATCCGCTGGATCGGCACGTGATGCGGCGAGTCGGCGTACGAGCAGCCGTTGGACCGGGCGTGGCCCAGTCGCGGAGCGAACACCCGGTCCAGCTGATAGCCGACGAAGATGCCGTCGCGCACCAGGTCCCAGCTCTGCGCGGCCACCCCTTCGTCGTCGTAACCGATACTGGCCAAACCGAATTCGACGGTGCGGTCGGCGGTCACGTTCATCACCGGCGATCCGTAGTGCAGCGTGCCGAGTTTGTCGGGAGTGGCGAACGAGGTACCCGCATATGCCGATTCGTAGCCGATGGCACGGTCGTATTCGGTTGCGTGGCCGATAGATTCGTGGATGGTCAGCCACAGATTGGTCGGGTCGATCACCAGGTCGGTCGGACCGGGCGTCACGCTGGGCGCTTTGACCTTCTCAGCCAGTTGCGACGGCAGCTGCGCGAGTTCGTCGGTCCAGTTCCAGACGTCGTCGCCGGTGATCACTTCCCAGCCACGGCCCATCGGTGGCGCCAGCGTGCGCATGGACTCGAATCCGCAACCCGCATCCACGGTGATCGCCTCCAGCGCCGGCATCAGCCGCACCCGCTGCTGGGTGATCGACGAGCCGAAGGTGTCGGCGTAGAACGTCTGCTCTTTGACGATGTTCAGCCCGGCCGACACGTGATTGACACCGTCGGCGGCCAGCAGTCTGCCGGAGTATTCGCCGAGCACGGCGATCTTGTCGGCCGTGGGCACCGTGAACGGGTCGATCTCATAACGCGACACCCAGGTGGCGTCGGTGTACACCGGTTCGGCTGCCAACTCGACGGGGTCGGTGTTCAGTGCGGCCAGCGTCGTGGCCACCGACACCGCGCGGCGCGCCGTCTGTGCTGCGACGTCGGGTGAGAGTTCGGCGTGCGACGCGAATCCCCACGTGCCGTCGACGATCACCCGCACCGCCAAACCGATGTCGCGAGTGACTACCGCGGTCTCGAGTTCGCCGTCGCGCAACTGGATGATCTCGGTGACGAGTCGCTGTATGCGCAGGTCGGCGTGGGTGGCTCCGGCCGCGACGGCCGCGGACAGCGCTGCATCGGCCAATTCGTGGCGCGGCAGACTGAGAAAGTCGGCATCGATCCCCCGGTTCGGTGTCACGTCCTCCACCGTAATGATTGGCTTTAATATCTTCATGACCACCGGTGTGGCTGAACCCCGTCGATCGACCGCGCTCGGGTATGCGCTGCTCGCGCCCAGCCTGTTCGGCGTCGTCGCGTTTCTGCTGCTGCCGATCCTGGTGGTGTTGTGGCTGAGCCTGCACCGGTGGAACCTGTTGGGGCCGATCGAATATGTCGGCGGTGCGAATTGGCGGTCGGTGCTCAGCGATTCGAGTTTCGGCAACTCGCTGATGGTGACATGTGCGTTTGTGGCAATCGTGGTCCCGATCCAGACCGTGCTCGGGCTGGCGGTTGCCTCGCTGCTGGCGCGCGATCTGCCCGGCAGCGGACTGTTCCGCACGATTTACGTGCTGCCGTGGATCTCCGTCCCGCTGGCGATCGCAGTGCTGTGGCGCTGGATTCTGGCGCCCACCGACGGCGCGGTCAGCACCGTGTTGGGGCACCGCATCGAATGGCTCACGAATCCCGGGATGGCGTTGCCGGTGGTGTCGGCCGTGGTCATCTGGAGCAACGTCGGCTACGTCGCGCTGTTCTTCCTCGCCGGCATCCTGGCCATCCCCGAAGACATCCACTCCGCGGCACGCACCGACGGCGCGACGTCCTGGCAGCGGTTCAGGCGGATCACCCTGCCGATGTTGCGGCCAACCATGTTCTTCGTCCTGGTCACCGGAGTCATCAGTGCCGCACAGGTTTTCGACACCGTCTATGCGTTGACTGGAGGCGGCCCTCAGGACCGCACCGATCTGGTCGCGCACCGCATCTACGCCGAGGCATTCGGAGCCGCGGCCATCGGTCGCGCTTCGGTGATGGCGGTGGTGCTGTTCGTCATCCTGGTCGGGATCACCCTCGTCCAACACCTCTACTTCCGGCGGCGGGTCAGCTATGACCTCACGTAGAACGCCCTCGGCGGGACTCGTCTACCTCGGCCTGGCGCTAGGCGCGGTGATCACCCTGGCCCCGTTCGGGTTTGGCTTGCTGACCTCGTTCACCACGGCGCATCAGTTCGCGACGGGCACCCCGTTGACCTGGCCGCGGCCGCCGACGCTGGCCAACTACACCGGTTTAGCCGGGGCAGGCTTCAGCCGCGCACTGGCGGTGACGGCATTGATGACGGCGGTGAGCCTGCTGGGGCAGCTGAGCTCATCGATCCTTGCCGCATACGCGTTCGCACGTCTGCGATTTCCGGGGCGGGACAAAGTGTTCTGGGTGTATCTCGCGACGTTGATGGTGCCGGGCAGTGTGACGGTCGTGCCGCTGTATCTGATGATGGCGCAACTCGGGCTGCGCAACACGTTCTGGGCGTTGGTTTTGCCGTTCGTCTTCGGTTCGCCGTACGCAATCTTTCTGCTGCGCCAGCATTTCCGCGCGATCCCGGACGACCTGATCAATGCGGCCTACCTCGACGGTGCCAACACACTGGACGTGATCGTGCACGTGGTGGTGCCATCCAGCCGGGCCGTGATCGTCACGCTGATGCTGATCACCGTCGTATCGGAGTGGCACCACTTCCTGTGGCCGCTGATCATCACCAGCGGCACCAAATGGCAGGTGCTGACGGTGGCGACGGCCGCGCTGCAGTCGCGCTACAACGCGCAATGGACGCTGGTGATGGCCGCGGTCGGCGTGGCCGTCGTGCCACTGCTCGCGTTGTTCTTGATCTTCCAGCGTCACATCGTGCGCTCGATCGTCGTCACAGGGCTCAAGTGAGCCGGCTCCGATTCTCCACGCTGGTCGCCCTGGGCTGGCTGTCGGTGGCCGCGTTGCTCGCCGCCGCTGCGGTGCTGCTGGACGTCACCGCCCGGCCGCCCAGCGGGAAGACCGTGGTGACGGTCCGGCTGTGGGACCAGCAGGTCGCGAAGGCGTACCGGCAGTCGTTTGCCGCGTTCACCCGGGCGCACCCTGACATCGAGGTGCAGACCGATGTGGTCTCGTACTCCACCTACTTCAACACGCTGCGCACCGATGTCGCCGGCGGCAGCGCCGACGACATCTTCTGGATATCCAACGCCTACCTTGCCGGATACGCCGACAGCGGCCGGCTGATGGACATCGGCAAAACCCTTGGGCCGCAATCCAGCTCAGGGTGGGAATCGTCGGTCGTCGAGCAGTTCACCCGTAACCACACGCTGTGGGCCGTCCCACAACTCACCGATGCCGGTGTCGCGGTGTACTACAACGCGGATCTGCTCGACGCTGCGGGTGTCGACGCCGGCGCGTTGGCGGAACTGCGCTGGGCTCCGGACGGCCTCGACACATTGCGGCCGATGCTGGCCCGGCTCACCGTCGACGCCGCTGGACGCACCGCGGCCTCACCAGGTTTCGACCACGAACGGATCCGGCAGTACGCCTACAACGCGGCGAACGACCCGCAGGGCATCTATCTGAACTACATCGGGTCGGCCGGTGGGGTGTTCCAGAATGGTGACCAGTTCGCGTTCGACAACCCCGGCGCGATCGAGGCGTTCACCTATCTGGTCAAGCTGATCAACAACGACCACTTCGCCCCGCCCGCCTCGGACACCAACGAGAACGGCGACTTCTCCCGCAACCAATTCTTGGCGGGCAGAATGGCGCTCTTTCAGTCCGGCACCTACAGCCTGGCATCGATAGCTGCACAGGCCAACTTCCGTTGGGGCGTCGCCTTATTGCCCGCGGGGCCGAAGGGTCGGGTCAGCGTCACCAACGGTATTGCCGCGGCGGGCAATGCGGCATCCGCACACCCGGACGCGGTGCGGCAGGTGCTGGCCTGGATGGGCAGCACCGAGGGCAACCAGTATGTGGGCCGACAAGGTAGTGCCATCCCTGCAGTCAGGTCGGCCCAACAGGTCTACTTCGACTACTGGAAGAGCAAGCGCGTCGACGTCAAGCCGTTCTTCAGCGTCCTCGACGGTCCGCGGATCTCCGCGCCCGGCGGTGCCGGCTACGCGGCCGGGAGTCAGGTCATCAAGCCGCACTTCGATGAAATGTTTCTCGGCCGCGGCGATGTGGCGACGACGCTGCGAGATGCTCAGGTCGCCGCCAACACTGCCGCCGGTCGATAGACGGCTAGGGCCGCACCGGTGGGACGTCGAGCAGAGCCGCGGCGATACAGACGGCTACGGTGATCGAGATCGCCAGCCAGTCCGCCCGTTTCGGCCGCGACGGTATCGCCGAGATCTGGCCGATGCCGCCACGCGCGGTGATGGCGTCGCCCATCTCGTCAGCGCGCCGCAACGTCACTGTCAGGGCCGCGGTCAATAGATCGAGCAGTTCCATCGCCCAGCGCCGCCGACGTGCCCTGCGGGTGTGCGCTACCCGTTTGGGCCGTAACCGGCGCGCGGCATAGAGCACCCGGAACTCCTCGATCAGCATCGGGAAGGCGCGCAACGCAAGAGCCAGCGTGGCGGCCCACTCGTCGACCGGAATCCGCAGCAGCCGCAGCGGTCGGCCCAAAGTGGCCACCGCGGGCGCTATTTCGGCGACGTTGGTGGTCCACGAGACCATCGCCCCAAGACCCAGCAAGACGATCGACAATGCCGTGATCCGCAGGAAATTCAACAGGCCGCCGAGTCCGACCGACGTTCCGGCCACCTCGATCACCGGGTTGCCACCGGCGAACGCCGCAGAGATGCCGCCGAGAGCCAGCAGCATCCAAAACCAGCGCGGTATGTCGGGAAGGACGCCGCGCGGGATGCGCGCGATGCGGGCCGCCGTCAGCACCAGAGCAGCCACCAGTCCGATGGTGATCCAGCCCGGACTGAAGGTCAGCAGTATCGAGATGGCACCGACCGCAAGTAGTTTGGTGCCGGCCCAGAGTTCGTGGATCGCCGAGTTGCCCGGCACCGGGCGCAGCAGCACGACTGACCGGGTCGGCTTGGGTGCGGAGTGCTCTTCTGCTGGCGCCGCGGTCATTGAAGTCCACCGACCGTCGTCGCAGCCGTTTGGAGCACCCCGTCGCTGAGGTCCACCGTGTTCGGACACAGATCCTGCATGCCGGTGTCGTCGTGGGACATCACCACGACGGTCAGACCTTGTTCGCGCCGCAGATCCTCCAGCAGGCGCAGCAACCCGCTTTGCGTGACGGCGTCCAGTCCCGCCAGGGGCTCGTCGAGAATCAACGCCCGCGGTGAGCGCGCCAACAGCCCGGCCAGCACGACCCGGCGCATCTGGCCGCCGCTGAGCTGATCGATGCGTCGTTTGGTCAACCCGCTGTCGAGCCCCACCACGGCCAGCGCGGTGGCGACGCGGTCGTGATCTTTGGGCGAAAAGCCAGCTGCCGAGGCCACTTCGAGGTCGACCCGGCTGCGCATCAGCTGTAGTCGCGCCGCCTGGAACGACAGCGCGACCGCGCCGACCTGCTCGTGCGTCGGGCGACCGTCAAGCAGGCAGGTACCGGTCGTCGGCACCGTCAGCCCGGCCAAGATCCACGCCAGCGTCGACTTCCCGGAGCCGTTGCCGCCGTGGATCAACAGGCCGTCTCCCTGTTGCACCGTGAAGCTGACCTCGCGCAGCGCGGTCTTGGCCCACGGTGTGCCGCTGTCGTATTCGTGCCCGACACCAGTGACTTCGAGGACCGGCGGCTCCGACTCGTGACCCAGCACCGGAGTCGTAGTCGCTACGGCCAACGTCTCGGCCATGCCGGTGTTGTCCCCGGACTCGCTGAGATTGATTGTCTGATCGGCGGATTCGGCCTCGTTGTGGTAATGCGTGATGTGAATGAGCGACGTCCGGTGGCGGGCTTTCAAGCCGGACAGCACGCCGAGCAGGGCCTCCCGCCCTGGCTGGTCGACCATGCTGGTGACCTCGTCGGCGATGAGCAGGGCGGGTTCGCGTGCCAGCGCCGCGGCGACCGCCAGCCGCTGCAGCTCACCCCCCGACAAACTTCCGGTATCACGGTCGGCTTGCCCGTCGAGGCCGACTTCGGCGAGTAACTCGTCCACGTCGACCGGCGTTCCCGGCGGCAGACCCCACACCACGTCGTCGGCGACCCGGGTCCCCAGCACCTGACTTTCCGGATGCTGCATGACCACCGCAGTGCCACCGAGGCGGCCAAGGCCCACCGAACCGGGACGTTCGATGAGGCCCGACGTCGGCTCGCGGCCGGCCAGCACAAGCATCAGCGTCGTCTTGCCCGACCCGTTGGCCCCGGTGATGGCGAGATGTTCGCCGGCTTGCACGTCCAGGTCGACCGGGCGCAGCGCGTCGTGATCGGCATGCGGATAACGGAAGCTGACCTGGTGCAACCGCACGGGCACCGGGCCGACGGGCGCATTGTCCAGCGGCGCATCCAATTTGTGCACGTCGGGGATTCCGCGCATCCGATCCAGCACACGCGACAGCGCCCACCACCCGATCAAGGACACGATCATCAGCGAGACGAGGCCGTTGACGAAGAGCAGCAGCGGCCAATAGTGCAGCGCCTGGCCGACGAACCATTGGAGTCCACGGGCGGTCGCCTCGAGCGCGGGACCGATGCGAGTGCTGAGCGGGAATGGGTGCGCGATCGCAAAGCGTCCGATCGAGTTCAAGACGGCCGCGCTCCCGTCGGTATTGGCGCTGATGGTGTCGAAGATCAGGTGTCGCAACCGCGATAGCACTGCTAAGGCACCAACCGCCACGACGTTGAACACGGCTCCGGCGATGCAGGAGACGACGAGCACCGTAGGCATACCGCGACCGCGTCGTTTGATGACGCCGGTGAGGCCGCCGACGTAGGCGTTGTTGGCCACCGTCATCAAGCCACCGAGTCCGGCGATCAAAAAAGCGATCAACGCCGCGGCGACCGTTGCCGTGACGAGCGCACGAAACCGGTAGCGATACGCGAGCAGTCCCATCGGCACGGTCCCCAGCAGCGCCAGTGCGCCGGCGAACGGAACGACGATGGAGATGATGGCGGTCGCCGCGCAGAGTGCGGCCATGACCGATGCCTGCGCGAGTTCGCCGGGGCTCAGCGATCCGGGACTCCGGGTCCCGGACGCGGGGCGAGTCGCGTTCATCTCATCGATTCTGCCAGTTGTCGCGGTGTGCTTCCGCGAGCGAACTGCGGCGGTAACGGGTATTGGTCGCAATAAAATTGCTCGGTAAGTGGTCTAGATAGCCTAGCTATGCAACTATATACGGATGACGTCATCCGCAATCACCGAGCCTGACGCGGCCGAGGAGGCCAGTGCCGGTCTGGGCGCGGATCTGCTCGGCGTCGTCGCTCGGCTCAACCGCTTTGCTACCCAACGCATCCAGATGCAATTGCCGGCCGCCCAGGCCCGACTGCTGTCGACCATCGATGCCCACGGTGAGGCCCGAATCTGCGACCTCGCCGCGGTGGACCACTGTTCGCAGCCGACCATGACCACGCAGGTACGACGGCTCGAAGACGCCGGCCTTGTCACCCGAACGGCCGACCCCGGCGATGCCCGCGCGGTCCGCATCCAGATCACCGCACAAGGTTTGCAAACTCTTAACCGAGTCCGCGCCGACCGGGCCAGCGCGATCGAACCGCAGCTGGGCAAGCTGGATGCCGCCGACCGGCAAACGCTGATCGACGCGGTGGCGGTGCTGCGCGGCCTGCTCGACGACTCGACGCCGGCCCCACGCGCGGCCTCGTCTCGATAACAACGGCCCCAGCGGCCGACTGCCTGCGCCGACGCCCCCAATCGGTGCTCAGCGCATCGTGGCGAGTGGACAATCGCCGCTCGGCTCCAAGATGATGGGCGCGAAAGGGGGTGGCAATGCCGATCGATGCGTCGTTCGGTCCCCCCTTGATCGTCTGGTTCGGTCCACGCAGGTATGCCTTTCCCCCGGACCACGACGTGATCATCGGTCACGACAACGCAGCCGACATCCGCCTCGACGGCGCGGCCGCGCCGACCCGGGTCGTGCTGCATTACAGCGGCAGCCAGTGGATCGCGGTGGACCGCGCGGAAGGCGGGATCTACGTCGACGGGGTGCGGATGTCGACGGTCTTCATCCATGACGGCCGGGCGATCACTCTCGGCGATCCCCAACACGGGCCGCGGCTGATCTTCCAACTCGCTCCACCGCCGCCACCTCGACCTGCGCCGCCGCCACGCCCCGCACCGCGCGCACCACTACCGCCGCCCCCGCCGCGGCCGATCCAACACCCCCGGCCGCACGTTCCACCTCCGCCGTTCGCCCGACCCGTCGGACCGCCACCGGGCCGCCCGCCTGGGTCGCCACCACCGTCGCCGCCTCAGCAGGCACCGCCGCCACTACCGCCTCAGCAGCCACCGCCTCCTCCGCCTCGTGCATGGTCGGCTGTACCACCACCGCCGAGTCCGCCACCACCGCCGAGTCGGCCGCCGCCTCGGCACGCACCGCCACCGCCGCAGCCGCACGCGCCACCCCCTGGCTCTGCGCCCCGGCCGGCGCAGCCAACGGCCGCGCAGGCACCACCCGACTTCGCGCCGGCGCCGCCCGTCGGTCCGCGTCAACGCGCTGCGGCCGTTCAGCGCCTCACCGGGGCAGCACGGAAACTTCTGCCACAGAGGTCACAAGCCCGTCCACACGAGGTCGCACCCACAACGTCATTGCCACAATCGGTTGACCAGGAAGCCGAATCGAGGATCGCTCCGAGCAAGCGCGACGCGGTCGGCCAACGGCTTGCCAGCGCAGCGAGCGCGACGCGAAAGCTATTGCCGCACAGAGCGAAAGATCAGCCGAGCGAGGTCGCGGCTACGACGGCGCTGGCACAACCGGAGGCCGCGCCCACGACCGCCCTGCCACAACCGGATGAGCCGCAGCCAGAACCTCCCACGTCGGCCGTCCCGGAACCGGTGACCGTCGACGGCCCACTGGAAGTGCGTCGGATCCGGTTCAGCGTCGACGGCGACCAGGCACTGGCGGATGTCTCCTTCACCGCGGCGGCAGGCACCCTCACGGCGGTCATCGGGCTCTCGGAGGCGAGCACCTCAGCTCTGGCCGATGTACTGGGCGGCGCGGTCCAGCCAAGTGCAGGCACGGTCGATTTCGGCGGCCACGATGTCGCAGCCGATTTCGTGCGGCCGCGGGTGGCAGTGGTGCCGCGCCACGATCTGCTGCATCCGCAATTGACGGTCGAACAAGCGTTGCGTTACGCCGCCGAATTACGTTTCACGCCAGACACTTCCGCTGATCGCCGCGACGAGATGGTGCGCTCGGTCATCGACGAGATGGAACTGACCTCGCTGCGCACCGTTCAACTGAAGAAGTTGACAACCGAACAGCGCAAGCAGGCGTCATTGGCAGTGGAACTGCTGACCAGTCCGGCGCTGCTCGTTCTCGACGAGCCCACCGCCGGACTCGATCCGGCAGCGCAGCAAAAGTTGAGGGCGACGCTGCGTCGACTCGCCGACGACGGACGCGTCGTCGTGGTTGCCACCACCTCGCCCGGTGAACTCGACGGATGCGATCAGGTGCTGATCCTCACTCCGACGGGAATCCCGGCGTTCGCCGGCGCACCGACGGAGATCGGTTCGGAACTGGGCACCGGCGACTGGGCCGAAATCGTCGCGCGCGTGAGCGCGGATCCGTATGGCGCACACGATGAGTACCTCGCCCGTCAGCACGAGACTCCGGTCGCCGAGCGCCCGGTCGGGGCACCCACCGAGAACGCCGCCGACCTGAACCCGCCGACCTATCCGGGTGTGTGGCGCCAGATCGTCGTCGCCATCCGTCGGCAGGCGTGGTTGTTGGCCGGCGACCAGCGCTACCTCATCTTCCTGATGATCCTGCCGCTGCTCTTCGGCTCGGTCGCGCTGTTGACACCCGGCGACACCGGCCTGGGCCCGGCAGACCCATACGGCAACAGTCCTGATCAGGCCGTCGAGATCCTCGCCATCCTCAACATCGGCGCCGTCGTGACGGGCACCGCACTCGGCGTCCGCGACCTCTTCGGTGAACGCCGCATCTTCCGGCGCGAACAAGCCCACGGCCTGTCGGCGTCGGCGTTTCTGACCGCCAAAGTCGTCGTCAACAGCGTTGTCGCCATCGTGCAGACCGGGATCATCACCATCACGGCCGCGGTCGGCAGGGGCGCGCCCACGCACGGCGCTGTCCTGCTGGGCAATGCGACGTTCGAAGTGTTCGTGGTCCTGACCGTCACCGCGATCGTCTCGGCGATGGTCGCGCTTGCCCTCTCGGCGATGGCGTCCTACGCCGAGCAGGTCCTGCTGACGGCCGTGCTGATCGTGTTCGCCTCGCTGGTGTTCGCCGGGGCGATGTTCCCGGTCGAAGGCCGGTTCGGCCTAGAGCAGATCGCGTGGTTCGTGCCGGCCCGGTGGAGTTTCGCCGCGCTGGCGTCCACCGTCGACATCCATGCGGTGAATCTGCTTGCCGCTACCGATGATTCGTGGAAACACTCGTCCGGTCAGTGGTTGCTTGACATTGGGATGCTGATCGGGCTGGGTGCGGTCGCCACCGCAGCACTGCGGTGGTGGCTGCGACGGCCGGCGCGCCGGCCGGCGGCAACCACCGCGATCAGCCCGACGCCGTGATCTCCGCCCACAGCGCTTTGTAGCACAGAGCGGCGGCGTTCTGCGGGGCGAAAGCCGTTACCGGCGCGCGTTCTTCGGCCATCTGCTCGATGATCGACAGCGCGGGGATGGCGGTACTCAGGATGCCCGACCGCTCGGCGGACAACTGTTGTATCAGTTCGCGGTGCAGCCGCTTGCGGTGGTCCACCATCGAGAAGAACGCGCGGACCTGGGGACGACGGCCGTCGAAATCGCTGACGAACGCCGTCAACTGGTCGAAGGTCCGAACCGATAGTGTTGCCGGGATCATCGGCACCAGCAGCGTGTCCACGGCATGCATGACGTTTTCCGACAACAATGAGATGCTCGGCGGACAGTCCAGGAAGACCACGTCGTATTGTCCGTCGAGGGGTCGGAGCAACTGTCGGATCCGGCGGGTGGGCCGTTTCGTGTCGTCGAGTTGGACATCCAGGTTGCGGTAGCGGAAATCCGCCGGCACCAAGTCGAGCCCGTCGAAGTCGGTGGCCTTGATCCCGTCGTCGAGTGATCGGGTGCCGTCGACCAGCGCCTGTCCGCCGCCCTTGACCTTGGGTCGCACCCGGAAGAAGTAGGTGGCCGCGCCCTGCGGGTCGAGGTCCCACAGCAGCACGTTGTAGCCGCTGCTTGCCGCCAGGTGCGCCAGGTTGACCGCCGCCGATGTCTTGCCGACACCACCTTTGATGTTGTACGTCGCGTACACCTTCATCACGGCACCAGCGCCGTCACCAAGGAACGGTTCGCGGTCGCCAGAAACGGTTCCAAACGGCCGGCCAACGCCGCCCGCGCATTCTGCTGGTGCGCGTCGAGTTGGGCGGCCAACTCCCCCATCGCCAGGACCGTCGCGGGAGGCGCCGCGCCCTGCTCCATCATCGCCGCGGCGAATTCGTGAATGGCTTCGCGCTGGACCTCACCGTCCTGGAACTCGCCCAACGTGTCCTGCAGCGCCTTGAGCTCTTTGAGTAGTCGACGGTGCGGGGCGCGGGCGCACACCGGCCGGAACACCTCGAGCAGATACCGCAACTCCTTGCACCGTTTACGCAGTGAGTGCACGTGTTCGCTCGGGGAATCGGCGTCGATGCGTTTTCCGCGTCGCACCGCGTCACGGTAGGCCCGCCCGATCCGTTGGCGGGCCAGCGTCGCGACCGTGGGCTCGCCGTCGGTTTCGGCCGCCACCTTGGCCAGCGCACCGCGCCACTCGCCGATCAACTCGTGGAAGCGTCGCGACCGCAGCCCGCGCACGAGACGACGTCGTTCGGCCGCCCGATGCCGCATCAGGAACGTTCGGAACGGATCGAGTTCGCTCGGGTCTGCCGCGGTCAGCCGACCGGCCATGGAGTCGAGTTCGAGCAGGTAGACGTCCAGGTCGCGGACCGGCGTGGTCAGATCGCCCAACCACTTGAATTCCGGGCTGAACCGCTCGGCGAGATCTCCCGGGAGCACGTCACCGGCAAGTTTGAGAATCGACCGGGTGCGCCGCACCGCGACCCGTAAGTCGTGCAGGAATTCGGTGTCGATCGCGGCGATCGTGCCCGGCACGTTCTCGTCGATGGCAGCCGCGAACTGGTCGAGCATCTCGGCAATCGCGGCCACGGCAGGCATGTCCGGACGCAGCGAATCGGTCTTCTCAGCCGGCCTGCGATTCGCATTGGTCAGCGCCAGGTCGTAGGGCGTCGTCGTCACCGCGGTGAACCCGTCGATGGAGGCCAACAACCGCGCGATGCGATCTCCGGCGTCGTCGTAACCGCGCAGCGGTTGAATTCGCAGATGGCCGGCGTTGTCGTCGACACTCTCGATCAGCAGCCGGGCGACGGTTTTCCCGTCGCCGTTGAGCACCCGGGTCTCGCGGGTCACGCAACGCACCGTGACGACGGGCAGTAATGCGCGCGGCTCGACAATCGGTGTCAACGCATCACGCAACCGCCCGTCCGGCAACGCGTGCGGCTCCGCCGGCCACTTCACCCCAGCCCGCGGCGCCTGCAACCGCGTACCATCCGGAAGCTGCATGATCAGCGGCCCGTCGTCGACGACCCCCAGCGAGATCCCGGCGGAGTGCAGTCGCCAATCGAAGGTGTCCAGCCAGGTGTGTGTCGCCGCGCTTTCCGGTTCGGAAGCCAGCCTGAACCTGGGCTGCAGGGCCGATTCAACGACCTCCAACTCAACGGCGCCATGCGTGGTGAAAGCGCGGGGAACCCCGCTCATTGCGCACCTTCCCTCGGCCGCATAGCTGCGACCGCGCGACAGACGATAGGTCGGCTGACCTCGGGGAGCTTACCGCCGCGCCACAATCGCGATCGGTTACCGTCGGGTATGACCACCCTCGCCGAACATTTACGCAACACGCTCGACGGACGCTGGCGCGACGTGAAGAACCAGATGCGCGAGCGGCTGACCGATGAAGTCTTCCGCCCGCACTACACACCGAACACCGTCATCGCCCGCACCAAGGTGGCCGAGCAGATGAGCATCATGGCTGCCGAGGGCGCAGCCGACGACGGCTTCCGCAAAGAACACGGCGGCAACGGCAACGTCGGAGCCGCGGTCACCATGATCGAGATGCTCGCGATGTCGGACCTGTCGCTGATGGTGAAGGCCGGCGTGCAGTGGGGCCTGTTCGGCGGAGCTGTGGAGAACCTCGGCACCGAGCGCCACCACGTGGCGTACGTGAGAAAGATCATCAACCTCGAACTGCGCGGTTGTTTCGGGATGACCGAGACCGGACACGGCAGCGACGTCCAGGCGCTCGAGACGACCGCGACCTACGACGCGTCCACCGAGGAGTTCGTGATCCACTCGGAGACCCCGAACGCGCGCAAGGACTACATCGGCGGCGCAGCCGAAACCGCCACCATCGCAGCGGTATTCGCTCAACTCATCACCACCGAGGACGGCGAGCAGGTCAATCACGGGGTGCATTGCGTCTTGGTGCCTATCCGTGACGACGAAGGCAACGACCTGCCCGGCGTGACGACATCGGACTGTCAGTACAAGGGCGGTCTGCCCGGTGTCGACAACGGGCGCATCGTCTTCGACCACGTTCGCGTTCCGCGGGTGAACCTGCTCAACAAATACGGCGACGTGGCGGCCGACGGCACCTACAGCTCGCCGATCGAGAACGCCAACCGTCGATTCTTCACGATGATCGGCACCCTGATTCGCGGACGCATCACCGTCGGCGGCAGCGCAGGCGCCGCGGCGCGGGTGGCGCTGGACATCGCGACGCGATATGCCCTGCAGCGCAGGCAATTCAGCGCACCGGACGAAGACGGCGAAGTGCTCATCATGGACTACCTGGTGCATCAGCGCCGGTTGTTCCCGCTGATCGCCAAGTCGTACGCGCTGCAGTTCGCGCAGAACGAGTTGGTCTCCAAGTGCCACGATCTGCAAACATCCGACTCTCCCGATGCCGAGGAACAACGCGAGCTGGAAGCCCGAGCGGCCGGCCTCAAAGCGTTGAACACCTGGCACGCGTCGGCGTCCATCCAAGAAGCCCGTGAAGCCTGCGGTGGCGCCGGCTACATGGCGGACAACCGGCTCATCGCACTGCGTGCCGACACTGACGTCTTCACCACCTTCGAAGGCGACAACCACGTGCTGACCCAGCTGGTGGCCAAGGAACTGCTGACCGCCTACGCCGACGACATCAAGAGCATGAGCCCGGTGGAGTGGGTTAGGTTCGCGGCCAACTTCGCCGGTGAGCGGGTGCTGAAACGCACTGCGGCCGAAACGATTATCCAAACCGTCATCGATGCCCGGCAGGACAACGAAGAAGAAGGCAGCCTGTTCAACCGAGGCACCCAGATCCAGATGTTCGAGGACCGCGAGCAATACATCATCGCTTCGGTCGCACGACGACTGCAGGCGAAGTCGAAGGAGATGTCGGCGTTCGACGCGTTCAACTCGGTGCAGGACCACGTGCTGCACGCCGCGAGCGCACATATCGACCGGGTGGTGTTGGAGGCGTTCGTCGCCGGGATCGACTCCTGCGAAGACGACGACGCCCGCGAGGTCCTCGGACTGGTCTGCGACCTCTACGCGCTGACCGTGATCGAAGACGACAAGGGGTGGTTCGTCGAGCATCGCTTCTTGTCGACCGAGCGGGCCAAGGCTGTCACCCGCGGTATCAATGATCGGTGCCGGCTGCTGCGGCCGTACGCCGAAACCTTGGTCGACGGCTTCGGGATTCCCGCACCGCTGCGTTACGCCGACATGCTGCACCCGGAGAAGCTGGCCGAGCCCGGCGCCTCGGAGTCAGGGTCTACTGATTCGGCACTGCTCCACGGGTGACAAGTTTCCCGCCCGCGCCGATCTCGTACTGCACGGTGCCGACGCCGGTCGGGCAGCACACCGAATCGCCCGCGACCTGCCACCGGTACTGAACGCTGACCACGTCATCGGCGCCGTCGGGGGACGCGAGCACGGTGGTGTGCGGCTTCGGATTCGCAGTGGGCGTGCCCAGCGGACTGTTGTGATCGAAGAACAGCAACTGCTCGGGGCTGACGGCGGTCGCCGTGGTGGGTTTGACCTGCACCCAATACAACCGGCAGTTACGGGTGTGGCCGCGCGCGGCCTCAGTCCAGCCGGAGCCGGGCGTCGCGATCGGCAGGGTGGCGATGGCCAGGCGCACGGTGTCAGCGGCCGGTCCGTCGGCGTCGGTGCAATCGTCTGACGGCGTCATCCACGGTGGTGTCCATCCGCACGACGTCGCGACCAGACCAACCGAGACCAGCGTTGCGATCAACCGACGCACACCGCAAGCGTAGTGAGAGCGCGAAATCATTCACGGCGATTCGAAGTTCCGCATCATGGCGCTGACCGGGTATGCAAAACAAAACCTGTTCGCTATCACGGGAGTTGATCATGACCGCCGCCATCACCTCGACAGAGCTGCGTGACCGCCTCGCGTCGGACAAGCCGCTGTGGATTCTCGACGTGCGCACTCCTGCCGAGTTCGAGACCTCGCACATCGACGGGTCATACAACGTGCCGCTCGATGTGCTCAGCGACCGCGGCTCCGACGTGGCCCGGCAACTCGATCAGAGCCACGACATCGTGCTGGTCTGCCGATCAGGCCAGCGCGCCAGCCAAGCAGCCGAACTGCTGCAGAGCGAGGGCGTCACCGGCGGGAGTGTCCTGAAAAACGGGATAACCGACTGGGAGGGGCAAGGATTCGACGTCGAACGCGGCGTCCAGCGATGGGATTTGGAACGCCAGGTCCGCCTGGTCGCGGGATCTATCGTGCTGTCTTCGGTGCTCGGCAGCGTGGCGGTCCCGCGACTCAAATGGCTGGCGGCGGCAATCGGCGGCGGCTTGACCTACGCCGCCGTCTCCAATACCTGCGCGATGGGAACCGCACTGTCGAAATTGCCGTACAACCGGGGCGCGACCACTGATGCGGAATCGGTCCTCTCGCAGCTCGCGACGCCGCCGAGCGCTGACCGTTAAAATCAGCGCAAGTCTTGCCCGGACCTCTACCGCGGCAGGTTGCACGGGTGATCGGCACTGCAGCGCGATAGGCTCGAGTGCACGAGTCATACAACGGAGGGCAGCCCGATGAATCCGAATCCGGACTACGACGCCAGCGACGAGCTGGAGTACGGCATCGCGTCCTACGCGTGGCTTCTCCGCGGCGTGTATCCCCCGCCTTCTTACGCCCCCGACCTCGGCAACGCCGGCGGGTAGTTACTGCGAAGGCGGCACGTAGCCGCCGGCCGTATTGCGCAACTGCCAGAGTTGGGCCGGGCAGTAGATGTTGACCGCGTTCGAGATCAGATAGTTGGCCGAGTACTCGTCGTTGGGCTGGACATCGTTTTTCACATCACCGATAACTTTCGCGTAGCCGGCGCCGCCGGTGATCTTGTCGCAGATGCCGTGGGCATAGCTGATGGCATCTGCCGTATTGGCGAAGCTGTATTGCTTGCGCACAGTGGTGTCGTAGATGAACTCGATGTCGGGTGCCGGAACGGCACGCGCCAAAGGCGTTGCGCTGCTGCACAATGTCGCGGCGACGATCAGGCCGACCAGCCACACTCGGCGGTTCATCTCGCTCATGCCGGCCGACCGTATACGGCGACCAGCACGCTTCGGTCGACGCTGTTCTCCGACCACACCCCGATCTGAGTATTGGCACAGTTCGACATGATCGCCATGTAGTCGGGCCGGTAGTACCAATTGCCCATGACGTCAAGGTCATTGATCGCCAGCGAATTGTTGATCGCCACGGTTTCGGCCACCGTGCCGCGATATCCCGCGTCGCGGGCCCGGTCCTGCACCGACGACCCGTCCGACCCGGTGTCGGCGTCGAGGCCCCGATTGTTGAGCACATCGACGGTGTGGCGCTGCGCGGCTGCTTCCAGCTGCGGATTCTTCTTCAGCTTGGTGGTGCAGCCGGCCTGACTCTTGATGGTGTCGACGTTGACCACGATGCCGTTGTTGAGCCGGTCGTTGTTCCCGGGTACGCCGGGGGCGGCCGATGCAACAGCGACCGGTGTGACGACCAGCGCGCTCAGCAGGACCGGTATCGGCAGTGCCTGCCCGAGGCCGCGAATGCCTCTGTCAGTCATGGGATCTCATCTCTGTGAAGGCTCTCTAGCGGATGTTCGCGGCAAGATCGCCGGACATTGCGCTCAGCTGTCGGCTCCACGTCGGCCAGTCGTTGCCGCCGCCACGGCCCAGGTCGAAGTGGCCGTTCACGCCGCCGACGTCTCGATAGTGCGAGTAGAACGTCGCGTTGGTCCCCTGGGAGATGTCGCCGAAACCGGCCATCGCGCCTTGGTCAGTCGGCGCGCCGCTGCCGGGGCTGTACACCCAGAGCCGGGCGTCGTTGTCGACCAGCTGCTGGATGTTCTGGTTCGGCGAATGCGATTTCCAGCGTCCCACCTGGGGCAGGCCCCACATGTGATCGCTGTCGGCCCCGCCCTGCTTGAGCGCCGCGGTGATCGTCCCGTCCACTCCGGTGCGCTCGGGGGCCAGAAATCCCGACAGCGAACCTGCGTAGTGGAACCGGTCTGGGTGAAAGGTGGCCAGGGTCGCGGCCGCATATCCGCCCTGTGAGACGCCGACGACGCCGTGCCCGCCCGGCGCCAGACCCTTGTTGGCGGCCAGCCAGTCCGGCAGCTCGGTGGACAAGAACGTGTCCCACTGCTTGCTGCCGTCCTGCTCCCAGTTGGTGTACATGCTGTAGGCACCCCCGGCCGGTGCCACGACCGAAATCCCCTTACCGGCAAGGGTGTTGAACCCATTGCCCGCTGTCACCCAGTTGCTGACGTCGGGTGCGGCGTTGAACCCGTCGAGCAGATATGCCGCGTGCGGACCGCCGGCCAGGAACGCCACCGGAATACTGCGGCCCATCGACGGCGACGGCACCATCAGGCTTTCGAAACCGGCCGCCGTCACCGCGCCCGTCGACCCTGAAACCACCGTCGTCGCACACCATCCGACCGTTAGCGCGAGGGCGGACAGCCGCCGGCACGTCGTCGACACACTTCTCATCTCTGCCTCACTCGCTATACCGGGTCGAACTGCGAAACGAGCCATCGACCGTCGATCCTGTCGAGACTGACGCGCACACTGGACGTGCTCTGGCTAGGTGTGTCGTCGCCGATGGTGGTGGTCTGGTCGACGAAAACCAGTACCACCGCATGCTTTCCGGTCGCCGACACCGATGCCGCCGCAGGCACGGTGGCCAGCGCCGAAATGTGTTGCTGCTTGGCACCGGGCGCGACCACATCGTTGACAAGCTGCGTGTACTGCTGGCGGAAGGGTTCGGCGAGCCGGTCGGCGGCGGACTTCAAATCCTTGTCCACGGTTTCGGGCTTGTACGACAAAATCGCGATGGTGCTCTCGCTGGCAACTCGAACTGATTGCTCTGCCGCCGTGAGGGATTCGCGCGCAGTGCCGTCGAGCCATTTCAGATACCCGACTCCGAGCGCCAAGAGCAAAGCGACTGCGGGCAGCACCGTGACGAGCAGCCGGCGCCAGGAGAATCGGGAGCCCTTCTCCGCCGGCGCCTCGTCCGCATCGTCGCCTGCTTCTTCGGCTTCGTCGGCTTTCTCGGTTTCCTCGGCGTCGAGCAGATCTGCGTCGTCGGCGACCGAGTCGTTGTCACCGGACATCGCGGAACCCTCCTCCTGCGTGGTCAAAGCGGTTCGGCTGCTCACGGCACGAACTCGACATTCGACACCTTGGCGCTATCCCCGGTCTTGTCGACGGTCAGACGCATCCGCCATCTGCGGGGCTCTTGATCTGGCGGCGCCCCGGCCATCGAGGTCTTGACCGCCACCGCGACCAGCACTTGCGCTTGGTCCTTCGTGTAGGTGAGCAGCCCGGCCTCGGCTATGGTGCCCTCCGATTTCGACTGCACCTTCTTCACGACCTCGACGAATGGTTTCGACCGGTTCTGGAATTCGTCGTGAAAGGCACCGGTCGCCGAGTCCAGGACCCGCTTGATGTCGGTGTCGACCTCGGCGTAGTCGATCGTGGTCAGGTTGATCGCGGTCTGGCGGGCGACTTGCACGTAAAGGCTGCGCTGGGCCTGCACCTGGCGGTCCTGGTGGACGCGGTATCCCAGCCAGCCCGCTAAGCCGGCCAGCGCCACGACGACGGCAACTCCGACGCCAACCGGTTTGGCAGCACCCGAAAAGCGTTGCTGCAGTAGTGTTTTAAATTCCTTCTCCGCAATATCAGCTTCTTCTGCCATGCTTTCGACGTCGACTTGCTCAGCGCCGTCTACCGACTCGGCGTCTACGGACTCGGCTTGGGCGGCGGCACCATCATGCTCTGCCATGTCTTGCCTTTCGAATTGAACGCCAGGTCGGAGTCACTGTAGTGACGGCCGTCTGGCCCGACGTAGTTCCCGGTCAGCGGATCGTAGGGGATGGCGATCGGCGGCTTGGCCGGCTCAATAGGAGGGTGCCAGTGCTCGCCCGGAGAGTACGGTGGGCCACCCTTCGGGTACTGGGGCACACTTTGACCACTCAACGTCGCGTTCGGGTCGCCCTTCCAGAACAGGCCGTCGTTCAGCGGGACGTACTGCTCGTCGCTTTCACACATCTCGACGGTCGGGGCGCGCTTGCCCGGCTTGGTCTCGCAGGGGACGTTACGAACACCGCGGACGTTCATGTCGGAGTTCTGCGGGATGCGACAGTACAACTCGCCGTTCGTGCGGTCGGGATAGTCCTCCCGGACCGGGATCCGCTGCTGCTGCACCGGTAGGAATCCGGCGTTGCAGGGAGGCGGCGAGTTGAGATTCAGATTGAAGTCGAGATAGATGCCTCTGTAGTCCATCTTGGCGACCCTGTCCGGCACGATGATCGACGACATCACCGCGGTGCCCTGCGGGAACATCACCAACAGCTGCTCGAGGTCATTGCGGTAAGACAGGGCGATGTTGCCCAGACTGACCAGGTTCGCCAGCAGCACGGGCAGCGAGGGAGCCAACCTGTCGAACAGCGCGGTGCCTTCGTCAAGCGCCGGGCCGGCGTTGTTCAGCAGGTCCGCGAACCTGTTGTCCTGTGCCTTCAGCTGACTGGTGATCGCGTTCACCCGCCGCGCCCAGGTCGCGATCGACTCCGACGTTCGCACCTGCGAGCTGGCCACCGGCGGGAACTCGTCGATCAGCCGGGAGAATGAGTCGCTGGTCTTGCCGGCGTCGGTCGCCAGCGCAGTGCCGCCGTCGACGAGCCGGGACAGTTCCGGCCCCAGCCCTGCGACGGCTTTGGAGGCTTCATCGACGACGGTGTGCAGGTTGTCCTGCGGGATCGCCGCGAGAGCCTTATTCGTTGTGTCCAGCAGGGATCCGATGTCGACCGGGATCTGGGTTTTGCCGACCGCGATCACGTCGCCGTCGCGTAATTTCGGGCCGGTGTCCTGCACGGTGCCGGAATGCGGTGTCAGCTCGAGGAACTGCTCGCCGATCGCCGAGCGGCTGTGCACCGCAGCCGTCACGTCGTACGGTATCGCGATGTCGGACTTCAGCGAAAGGTTTGCGCGGACCCCATTTTGGGTGACATCTACGGACTTGACGCTGCCGACTTCGCTGCCGCGATAGGTCACCACCGACGTCGGGTACAGCCCTCCGGATGCGGGCAGGTCGACCTTCACGGCGTATCTGCCCACCCCCAGCAGCGCAGGCACTTGCACGAAGCCGAATGCCATCACGCCGATGGAGAGAATGGTGACCGACGCCAGGATCGCCAACTGCGTCCATATCCGGCGGGACAGGCGCAGCGAACTCGAACGCGCCATGCTAGTAACCCCCCCAGTGGTATGCCGCGATCAGAGGATTGACCGCGGTATACGGGCTGGGCATCTGGCCGATGGTTCTGCCCCACTGCATCTCGAGTTCGGTGAGGTTGCCTTCCCACCTCGAGCCGGTGAAGAATCCGCTGTCCAGACGGCTCAGGGTCAGGTCGACGACGAGGGAGATGTTGGCGAAGTCACCCCGAAACCAGTTGGGTACAGTGCTTTTCACCCACGGCAGCGTTGTCAGGAAATCCAGGCCTCTGGTCAGCGCGGGCCCGGCGTTGGCCAGTTCGCGTAGCGCCGGTGCGAGGTTGCGGAAGTTGTCGACGAGCGATTTCTTGCTCTGATTGATCGTGGAGGCGGCGACGGCGCTGAATTGGCCCACCTTGTCGATCGCGTCGACCAATGTCTTCCGGGTATCGGACAGAACTCCCAGCGCCTGCGGGATCGTTGTGAGCGCCTTGTCCACCACGGGGTCTTTATCGGCCACCTGACCGACCAACGAGTTGAGACTGTCGATGGCCGTGATGATGTCGTCGGTCTGTTTCTTCGTCTCGGTGACGAAGATGTCCAGTTGAGTCAGCAGGCTGCGCATCTCTTTTTCACGACCCGTCAACGCCGTCGCGAACGTCCGGGTGATCTCTTGAAGATGACCCAGTCCACCGCCGTTGAGCAGAATCGCCACCGACGCGAGGGTCTGCTCGGTGGTCGGATACGTCGCAGCTTTGGACAGCGGAATCACCGAGCCGTTTTTGAGCTGTCCTTGCGGAGCCTCGTCTTTCGGCGGCGCCAGTTCAATGTGCATGGAACCCAGCAGGCTGGTTTGGCCGACTTTGGCGGTGCTGTTGGCGGGAAGGTGTATGTCGCCGTTGATGCGCATCGTCACCAGGGCATGCCAGTCCTGCACCTCGATCTTGGTGACGTTGCCGATGTTGACGTCGGCAACCCGCACCCGGGTGTTGGGCTGAATGACGACGACGTCGGGCAGTTGAGCTTGAATGGTGTACGCGCCGTCGCCTTTGCCCTGGGTTCCCGGCAGCGGCAGCGAGTTCAGGCCCCGCCATCCTCCGCAACTCGTCAGCAAGCACAAGCACGAAATGGCGAGCGCCCCAAATACTGTGCGCTTCACGGTGTCCCCTTCGGCGGCACGGCTGCGGCCTCAGGCACCATCAAGGCCGGCAGTCCCCCGTGGGGGTCGGTCGATCGGACGGCGACCGGCGCCGGCGGTACGGCGCCCCCGGGCAGCGCTTGCGGCGATACCGGTGCTGGACCCGCGTCCGCGGGGGGCGGACCACCCGGCACTCCCGGCGGCGGGATGTGCGGATTGAGTTTGTCCTCGCTGTAGGTGATTTCGTTGGGACGTGCCGACGCACCGACGAACGGGTTGAGACCGATCGGCAGATAGTTGTACTGGCGGTTCTTGATGATCGGAGCCAAGTACTGCTCGCACAGTCGTGCCGAATTCTTCGCCCCCACACGGCCGTCGGACTCGATTGAACCGCAGATCGATTGGACCGTGTCGGCGAAGTTCGACAGGGCCAGAATCCCGGTGACCGCGCTCTGCGCCGGTTGATAGATGTTGAGGAAGTTCTGGAACACGTTCGGCGCGACGTGCAGGGTCTGCTTGATGTCACGGCGGCTGTCGTTCAACGCCGTGGTGATCTGGTTGAGGTGGTCGAAGGTCGTACCGATGGCTTCTCGGTTCTCGGCGACGAACGGACGCAGATCGTTGACTGCGCCGTCCAATCCCGCAATGGCCTGGCCCCACTCGTTGGGAGTATTGGTCATCACCGTGGTGATGTTGGCCAGGTTCTTGTTGAACGAGGCGAGAAGCTCACTGCTGGAGGTCAGCGCGGAGACGAACTTCTCCAGGTTGCGCAGCGTGCTGAAGATGTCCGTGCTGTGGTCGCCGAGCGCCGAAACCGCCTGCGAGAGCTTGATGACGGTGTCACGGGCGGTGTCGCCCTCGCCGCGCAGGTTCGCGGCCGAGGTGTTGACGAATTGCCCGAGCGGGCTCGTCCCGCCCTCGGTCGTGGGCTGCAGGGACTCGGTCAGCTTCTCCAACTGCTTACGCAGGTCGTCCCACTCGACGGGGACCGCGGTCCGCTCCTGCGGAATGGTCGCGCCGTCAGCCAGTTTCGGCCCACCGGAGTAGACCGGGACGAGCTGGATCGCGCGCGAAGTGACCAGTGACGGCGACAGGATCGCCGCTCTGACGTTGGCCGGCACCGCATATTCCGACTCGACGGTGAACGTGACCTTCGCCGCGTTGGGCTGCGGCTCGATCTTTTCGATTGTTCCGACCGCGACGCCGAGAATGCGGATCTCGTCGCCGGTGTAGACACCGTTGGTGTTCGGGAAGTAGGCGATGTAGGTGTTCCGGGTGACCTGTTTCCACCACGGCGTGACCATCATGCTGATCCCGACCGCCAAGATCAGCACCAGGCTGATCGCGGTCCCGACCTTGGTGACGCGTCGATGGTTTTCGATCCACACGCCTGCTCTGTCCAGCCGGTTGCCGACCTTTTCGCGGACATTCGCGAACGCCATCAGCGACCCCCGTTCGCAGGCACTTCATTGGGCGCGGGCACATAGACCGGCGTCTGCTTGGGCGGCGGTTTGAGATCGGCCGGCGGGCCGGGCGGTGGCCCGCCCGGCGGCGGCGCCGGTGGTGGCGGCCGGTACGGGTAGCAACCGGGACCGGGCAACGGGGTGCCGGCCGGACCGCACGACTGCTGATCGGGGTTGCCGGTGATGGCATCCGGAATCGACCGTCGCGGCTCGCCGCCCTGTCCGGTTCGTGGGTACGGCAACGGCAGCAGCGGTAGGCCAGGCTGGCCGTTACCCGGGTCGACGAGTTGGGAGGGTAGCAGCACGTTGGGATCGAGCCCCAGATCGGAGAACGCCGCATCGGTGAACGGCTGTACAAATTGCCCCAGGGTCAGGTTGGGCAGCGAAGCTTTGAAGAACGGCCCTGACCCCAGCACCTCGCCGAATGACATCGCGTACTTCGGAATGAGGTACAGGGTGCGCTGCAGTTCCTTTTTGCGGTCGTCCAAGACCGACAGCACACTGTTGAGCTTGTCCAGTGCGGGCTTGAGCTGCGTCCGGTTGTCGCCGATGACAGCCGATATCTCCCGTGTCGCCGCTCCGACGTTGGTCATCAGCGCATCAACCGCTTTGCGTTGCGTGAGAAGCTCGGCCAGTAGGGCATTGGCGTTGATGACCAGGTTGGCGATCTGGTCGCTGCGCTTGCCCAGCACCCCCACGACCTTGTTCGCGTTGGTCAGCAGGCTGCGCAGTTTCGCGTCACGGTTGTCCAGCGTGCTGGAGAACTGCGCGACTCCCTCCAACGCGGCCTTCAAATCCGGTGGAGTGTCTTTGAAGGTGTTCGCCAACGTCGTCAGCGCCGAAGAAAGCTTTCCGGTGTCCAGCGCGCTGACGGTACTGGTCAAGTCGCCCAACG
>Ga0302326_10002572_pt1 | contig 43931 bp, 44 predicted proteins | sample Palsa_T0_3_FD_202264 | JGI IMG/M metagenome (GOLD analysis project Ga0302326, IMG submission 202264) | Peat permafrost microbial communities from Stordalen Mire near Abisko, Sweden - Palsa_T0_3 | ecosystem: Environmental > Terrestrial > Soil > Palsa > Peat permafrost | place: Sweden: Abisko...
CTGGCCGAAGGCGATGTGCTGACCTTCGACTTTCCCGTGGACCGCCCGGTGGACGGTCTGCTCAACGGCAAGCTGCGGTTTGTTGGCCGGATCGTCGAGACAGGACGGAAGCGCGGCTTCCTGGTCGAAAGCGGGCCGGCTTCCGCCGGCGCGGCCGATAAGGGTTGAGGGGTCATGATTCAGCTCACGCGACTCAACCGTCGGCCGCTGGTGCTCAATGCCGACCTTATCGAATCGATAGAAGCGACTCCCGACACGGTGATCAGCCTGACCACCGGGCAGAAGCTGGTGGTGCTGGAACCCGCCGAAGAAGTGGTCCGGCGGGTAGTGGAGTTCCGCCGGGCGATCTACAGCAGCATTCTGGTCGGTCCATCAATCCTGACAGGGCAGAGCGCGTCTTCCGCCGCGCCGGTGGATGGCGGGGGAAATCGAATAAGTTATGGCAGAGATAACCGCACCGACTCCTGATTCCGCCAAAAAACAGGTGGGGCGCCGGCCGGATCTGGCGACACTGGGCGGTCTGGCACTGGCGCTGGTCGGCATCCTGGGAGGTCTGGTGCTCGAACAGGGCAAAGTGCGGGATGTCGCGCAATTGACCGCCGCCATCATCGTCCTGGGAGGCACTCTCGGCGCGGTGATGGTTACCACCCCGATGGCTCTTCTACGCAGCGCCGCCGGCAAGTTCCCCGCAGTTCTCTTTGAGACCAGCCACGCGCCGGGAGCCGTCATCGAGCAGATCATCGGTTACGCCACCAAGGCCCGCAAGAACGGCATCGTGTCCCTGGAGGAAGAGGCCGGGACCATAGAGGACCCCTTTCTGCGCAAGGCGCTGAACCTGGCAGTGGACGGTACCGACCTGCAGGAGTTGCGGCGCATGATGGAACTGGAGATCTCCCTGGAGGAGCATCGCGGGGAAGCCGAAGCCAAGGTTTACGAAGCGGCCGGCGGATACGCGCCCACCATCGGCATCATCGGCGCCGTGCTGGGCCTGATCCAGGTGATGAAGCATCTGGCCAATATCGACGAGGTGGGCCGGGGAATCGCGGTGGCCTTTGTCGCCACCGTATACGGGGTGGCCTCGGCGAATATACTGTTTCTTCCGGCCGGCAGCAAACTCAAGTCGCGCGTGCACGCCGCTGTTCAGATGCGCGAGCTGATGCTCGAAGGCGTGCTGGGAATCGCAGAGGGCTTAAATCCCAAGCTGATCAGGATCAAGCTGGAAACGTATGCGCCGCCGCCCGCTCCCAAGAAGCTGCGCCAGGAACGCCGGGTTCCGGCCGCCGCTGCCAGCCAGCCTGTGGCAGTCGCGGCAGGGGAGTAGCGGAACTCCATGGCGCGAAGTCGAAAAACCGAAGAACCGGCCAACCACGAGCGCTGGCTGGTTTCCTATGCGGATTTCATCACTCTGCTGTTTGCCTTTTTCGTGGTGATGTTTGCCACATCCCAAGCGGATCATGGCAAAGCCGCGCAGGTCTCCGAGTCTGTCCGCAAGGCGCTCGGAGAGGGGCAGGAGAAGTCCGCGCCCGCCGTCATACTGGGGGGCACGAGGGGCGACAAAGGCCAGGGAAACGCCCTGATGAGGGGCCCGGGAGGAGCGCGTCCTACTGTCCAGGAGCAACCGCCAAATGCGGATCTGGCTGCTTCCATGGAATCCTTACGGAACGCTCTGAAGCTGGAGATCGGAAAAGGCCAGGCTCAGATCTCGCTCGAGCCGCGCGGACTGGTCATCAGCTTACGCGAGTCCGGCTTCTTCGCCTCCGGCGACGACGCCGTGTACCCGGGAACCTATCCCAGTATGGAAAAGATCGCGCGGGCGATAGGTGCATTGCCGAATCAGGTGCGGCTGGAGGGCCACACCGATGCCATGCCCATTCACAACTCCCGCTTCCGAAGCAACTGGGAACTCTCGGCCGCGCGCAGTATTGCCATGCTTGAGGTACTGGTGTCCCGCTTCGATATCCCGCCGGAGCGCTTGGCAGTGGCGGGTTACGCCGATACGGTGCCGGTGGAATCCAACGACACTGAAATCGGACGTGCCCACAACCGCCGTGTGGATATCGTCATCCTGAACGAGCGTGGCCTCAGCCCGGAGCCAATACCGGCTGCAACTGGACGACGGTGACCATCCGCCCTCGCGCTTCCGGGTCGGCCTGCCATACTTTCAGCTACTAGCGGCAGGCCGCTTCGAATCGCGGATTGCCGGCGGTTCGGCCGCCGGCCGGCCGTCATGCCCGCAGGCAAACCGTCGCACACCCTTTTGCGGACCCGGGCCCCGGAGCACCGGTAGACCGTTTCAAAAACAACTTGACCTCGAAGCGCTGCCCGTCGCAGTCGAAGACGACCACGCTCCAGGTTTCATCGCCAAAGCTCTTGGCCAGAAAGTTCTTGCCAAAGATGGCCGTCGGGATGCTCATTCCCATGGCTCCGAGCGACTTCTCCAGCGCGGTCTTTACGTTGCCCAGGATCATGTTGGCGATTTCCGCCACCGCGTCCAGGACGTCGCCGTCTACCACTGCGTATTCGGCCATCAGCATCTGTGAGGCAATCCGGCAGGCAAACTCGGCCGAACAGGATATCGTGCCGGTACCGGTCCACTGGCCGGCCATTCCGATCAAGCAGATCACGCCGTCCAAGGGGTGTGAAGGGCCTTTGTCGCAGTAAGACTCCGCGAAACGGAGTTCGGTGCTCAACATCGTCGAAAAGACCTCTTCGGCGGAGGTGCGAATATCGCTAACGATTTGGTCATGTTCTATCATTGCTTTGTCCTAGATACTCATCGGCGGAACCTCGCCGATCTTTATATGGATATGTGAGGAACATATGTCAGTGAATTGTTCCGGACGGCAGACGCTACGAAGGCGTAAAGAAAGGCCGCACTTGGACCGATAGGGAGAAAGGAGCAAGGCTTTGAACATTCTAGTCGTAGACGATTCCACCGCCATTCGGAAGATCCTGATCCGGGTGCTGCGCCAGACCGCCCTGGCGATCGAAGAGATATTTGAGGCCCGCGACGGCCTCGAGGCTCTGGAGATCGTCCGGAACCATCCCCTGAATCTTGTCCTGTCCGACATTAATATGCCGAATATGGACGGTCTGGGCCTGCTGGCCGAGTTGAAGGGCGCCGACCAATGGCGTAACCTCCCTGTAGTGATGATCACTACCGAAGGCAGCGAAGAAAAGGTCAGCCAGGCGATCCGCTTGGGCTCGGCCGCCTATATCCGGAAGCCCTTCACGGCCGAACAGATCCAGGAAAAGATCGGCGCCCTTCTTTGATCCGCCGCTTTGCCGCACCCACGACCATGGCTAGCCTCTGCCCGCCCGTGGCGCGCGTATCGCGCTGTGCGTGGTTGCGCGGCGTCCCGTGCCTCCGCTTCTCCCGCCAATACTCGCCGCCGCTCGCCAGGATCTTTGCGCCAGCGACGGGATCTTGGCGGCGCGCATCCCCAGCGCCGCTGATTCTGAGATGTTTAGGTATGGAACGCCGGTTGCTCCTAGGAAGGTGGCATGCTGAGTCGTTTGTCGGACACCTTGGAGCACTACATGGATCTGCTGAGCGCCCGCCAGAAGGTGGTGGCTTCCAACATCGCCAATGCGGATACCCCAGGCTATAAGACCAAGGACATCGACTTTCAGTCGGAGTTCCGGTACGCTGTCGGCAACGGGGCTGCCCATTCCATTGAAGTCGCCGGATTGCCCGTGAAGAACGACGGCAACAACGTCAGCCTGGACCGGGAGTCCCGGTTATTGACGGAAAACGATATGCGTTTCAATCTGGCGTCCAACCTGTTGCGCAGTGAGGTACAGTCGATCCGGGCGGCACTGCAAAGCGGGAGCAACACGTGAGCCTTTTTTCCGCCATGTCGGTCAGCGCATCGGGAATGGCCGCCGAGCGCACGCGCGCGGAGCTGCTGGTCGAGAACCTGGCGAACGCCGAAACCACACGCACCCCCGAGGGAGGCCCGTACCGCCGTAAGGACGCGGTCTTTGCCTCACAGCCCATGGCCGCATCTTTTGGATCGTTGTTCGAGGCGCATCTGCAGGAAGGGGTCGCGGTCGCAGAAGTCAGCATAGACACGCGCGATCCGGAGCAACGTTATCTGCCGGGCCATCCGGACGCCGGCCCTGACGGATACGTGGCGTTTCCGCGCATCAATCCGGCCGAAGACATGGTCGATCTGACGGGTGCGGCACGCGGCTTCGAGGCCAACGTTGCGGCCATTTCCGCAGTCAAGGACATGATTATGCGCTCCATTGACCTTTTCAAGTAAAGCCTGGGAATCAACATGTCACCCATCTCACCCATTCGCGCCGTGCCGTTGCCGGACCTTGGCGCGCCCACCTCCGGCGGCCCATCGAGCGGCGCTGGCGACTTTCAGTCGCTGCTGTCCAATGCCATCGGCGGCGTCGAACGTCTGCGCGGCGATGCGGGCAAAACGGTGGAACGCTTTCTGGCTGGCGATGGCGAGGAAGTGCACACCGTGGCCCTGGCTACGCAGCGCGCGGAATTGGCCTTTGAAACGTTCCTGCAGGTCCGCAATAAGGTGGTTTCGGCGTACCAGGCAGTCATGCAGATGCAGGTCTAGCGAGGACCGCTATGGAACAGATGAAGAAGCTTCTGGCGCGCCTCTCGATGGCGCAAGAGCTCAGCATCGCGGCGGTCGCGATGCTGGTGGCCGCCGGGCTGTTCGGATTCGCGCAATGGCGGCGCGCGGAGGATTTCCGTCCCCTCTATATGGGTCTAGCCCCTGAGGACGCCGGCGCCGTGGTACAGAAGCTCAAGGAAGCCGCTACGGAATACCAGTTGTCCGAGAACGGCTCTACCGTGCTGGTTCCCTCGGCGAAGGTGGCCGAACTGCGCCTGCAACTGGCCGTCGCTGGCTTGCCCAAGAGCGGCCGCATGGGCTTTGAGCTGTTCGATAAGACCAGCTTCGGGATGACCGACTTCGCCGAACACGTCAATTACCGCCGGGCCCTGGAGGGCGAACTGGAGCGTTCCATCGTCTCGCTGGCGGAAGTGGAGCGGGCCCGCGTGCATCTGACCCTCCCTAAGGAATCCGTCTACCTGGAAGCCCGCCAGCCGGCCAAAGCAAGCGTGGTGCTGGGACTGCGCGCGGGTGCCCAGCTTTCCCCCCAAAACGTGATGGCCGTTTGCAACCTGCTGGCCAGCGCTGTGGAAGGCTTGGCGCCGGAAGCCGTTTCGGTCGTGGACACTCGCGGTAACCTGCTCAACCGCCCGCGTAAGTCCGGTGGCGAAGGTCTGGAGGGATCGGAAGCCAGTCTCGAATACCGCGAGATGGTCGAGAAAAGCCTATTAGCCAAGATCCAGTCCACCCTCGAGCCGCTGCTGGGCGCCGAAAAGTTCCGGGCATCTGTTTCCGCCGAGTGCGATTTTTCGAGCGGCGAGCAGAGCGAAGAAAGCTTCGATCCGGCCCGTTCCGTGATGGTCAGTTCGCAGAAGAGCGAGGATGTCGCTCCCGCGGCGATAACTGGGGGCGTGCCCGGTACGGCCTCCAATCTGCCGCGTCCCCCGGCGCGACCGGCCGGCTCGGTATCCGGGGCCTCGCGGCGGACCGAGGAGATCAACTACCAGTCTAGCCGCTCGGTCCGCCACGTCAAGCTCCCGCAGGGAGAATTGAAGCGGGTCTCCGTGTCGTTGCTACTGGACCAGGATGTGCGGTGGGAAGGCAAGCCCCCGCATCTGCAACAGGTTTTGATCCCGCCTTCAGCGGGGAAGCTGAAGACCATTCGCGATCTGGTGGCCGGGGTGATCAGCTTCAAGGCCGAGCGCGGCGACCAACTGATTGTTGAAACCTTGCCTTTCGAAGCAACGTTGCACACCGAGCCCCCGCCTCCGGCAGCCCTGGCTCCGGTGCCCGCGACACCTGCCGCCCGGCTGCCGGCGTGGCTGCGCACTCCCAAGGGGATCGGCGCGGTAGCAGGCGGCGTGATCCTCCTCCTGGCGCTGGTCATGGTGGGGATGCGCCGGCTGCGCAGTCACCCGCGAGCTTCCGCTGCGGTCCAGACGGCCTTGCCGCCTGGCGCCCAGAGCGCGCCCGCCGCGATTGAGGGCGATTCCATGGAGAAAAAGATGCAAGCCCAACTGGGTGGGCAGGCCGAGGCGCAGGCGCGCCTGGAAGCCGAGGCCCTGAATGCCATCAAAACGCCCAACCCGACCACAAACAAGCGGGACGTGCTAACCAAATATTTGCAGGCGGGCCTCAAGAAGGATCCGCTTGTCCAGGTGCAGACGCTCCGGACATGGCTGAATGAGAAGGCCTGAGCGGCAGCCGAAGAGGCCCGAATTGAAACGCGATGATTGCCAACATTAAACGCAACGAGCTGATATCCGGCGCGCGTAAGGCGGCCATGCTCATGGTGCTGCTGGGCGAAGAAGCCAGCGGGCAGCTTATGCGGGAGCTGTCCGAAGACGACGTCCAAGCCGTCTCGCGGGAGGTGGCCCGGATCTCGACGATCTCCAACGAGGAAGGCGAGGCGGTGCTCGAAGAGTTCTACCAGATGTGCATGGCACGGGAGTATGTTTCCCGCGGCGGCATCGACTACGCCCGCAAACTCCTCCTGACCGCTTTTGGGCCGGATGCTGCACGCAAACTGGTAGACCGGCTGGTGAAGACCTTGGGCAACGACACGGCCGCCTTCGACGCGCTGCAGAAGGCCGACCCCCAGCAACTGGCGAAGTTCATCCACAGCGAGCACCCGCAGACCATCGCGTTCATCCTCTCGCACCTCAGCGCGTCGCAAGCCGCCGCGCTGCTGGTCTCGCTGCCCGCCCAGATTCGTGGGGACGTAGCACTACGCATGGCGCACCTGGATCAGATCTCGCCTGAGATCATCCACAAGATCGCCGCCGTGATCGGGCAGAAGCTGCACGCGCTGGGGGAGTTCAGCCGGGAATCCTACGGCGGCGTGCGGGCGGTCTCGGAGATGTTCAACCGCCTGGAATCGGGCGCCAGCAAGGAGATCCTGGAAACCATCGAGAAAGAAAATGCCACGCTGGCTGACACCATCCGGCACCTCATGTTCGTGTTCGAGGACATGCTGCTGCTGCAGAGCAATAGCCTTAAAGAGGTCTTGACCAAGGTGGACCGCAAGGTTCTGACCCTGGCGCTCAAAGGGACCAGCGAGCACGTACGCAAACATTTCGTGGAGTGTCTCTCGCAGCGCGGCGCCGAGATGCTGCTCGAAGACATGGACGCGCTCGGTCCGGTGAAGATCAAAGAAGTCGAAGGCGCGCAGCAGCAGATCATCGGTATAGTGCGGCAGTTGGAGAGCGACGGCACAATCAACCTGAAGGGCGCCGGCGGCGAGCAATATGTTGTCTAAGATTTTGGGTGGAGCGGAGGGATCGGCGGTGCCCCGCTTGAGCTGGCCCACGACAGCTGCTCCGGCGCAGGTGCGCGGCCAGGCTGCAGGCGGCGCCGATGACGGCAGCCAAGCCGCGCTGCAAACCCGCCGTATCGCCGACCTGGAGCAGCAGCTCGAACGCCGCGCCCGGGAGTCTCGCGAGGCGGGCCACCGTGAAGGCGAGGCGGCCGGCCGCGCACAGGCCGCCGCCGCACTGCAGCCGGTGCTCGAAAAGCTGGCCCACAGCATCCAGGAAATCGCAGGCTTGCGCCCGCAAATGATGCGCGAAGCCGCCGCCGACCTGGTGGGCCTCTCTTTGGGGATCGCGCGCCGCATCCTGCACCGCGAGTTGTCCGTGGACCCCGCCGCTTTGGAGGGACTGGTGAGCGGCGCGCTGCAAAAACTGCCGGGACAGGAGATCTCCCGCATCCGCATTCATCCGGAGCTGGAGCCGGGCGTTCGCCAAGCGCTCACCCGCGAAGGCCGCGGCGGCCTCACATTGATCGCCGACGGAACCCTGGAGCGCGGCGCCGTGCTGGTCGAGACGGCGCGCGGAAAGCTGGACGCCTCGCTCGAAACCCAGCTCGCCGAGATCGGCCGCGGGCTGGCCGACCGCCTGCCGGAGAAATGACATGCCCGGCATCCTCAGCCCTTACCTAGCGGCTCTCGACGGTCTCGAACCCATACTGCACGTGGGCGAAGTCGTGGAGATGGCTGGCTTGCTGATCGAGTCCGCAGGTCCGGCGGCGGCCATCGGCGACTTTTGCGAGATCTCGACCTCGGGCGGACGCTCGGTACGCAGCCAGGTTATCGGCTTCCGCGACGGTCGCGTGCTGTCGATGCCCTTGGAGGAAACCGGCGGCATCGAGTTGGGCAACCGTGTGGTGGCCCGCCGGGACGCGGCGCGCGTTGCGGTAGGTCCCGGATTGACCGGAAGAGTGCTGGACGGGTTCGGAAACCCGATCGACCACGGTCCCAGGATTGAAGCGCAGGCCACTTACGATCTGTACAGCGCTCCGCCGGGTCCGCTCGACCGGGAGCACATCACCGCGCCCTTAGTGACCGGTCTGCGTGCCATCGATAGCCTGTTGCCGGTGGGCCAGGGCCAACGCATCGGCATCTTCGGCGGCAGCGGCGTGGGCAAGAGCACGCTGCTTGGCTGCATGGCCCGGAAGAACTCGGCGGACATCACCGTGATCGGGCTGGTGGGGGAGCGCAATCGCGAAGTGCGCGCCTTCCTGGAGCACGAGATGGGGCCGGAAGGAATGCGCCGGGCCGTGGTGGTAGTGGCGACATCCGACCGTCCCGCCCCGCTGCGCGTAAGAGCCTGCTTCACGTCGTTGGCCATCGCCGAGTACTTCCGCGACCAGGGCGCCAACGTGCTGCTGGTCATGGATTCGGTCACCCGCCTAGCGATGGCGCAGCGGGAGATCGGCCTGGCCGCCGGAGAACCGCCAGCGCAGAAAGGATACACGCCATCGGTGTTCGCACTGCTGCCCAAAGTCTTCGAGAGAGCCGGCAACTTTCCGCGCGGCTCCATCACCGGACTGTTCACCGTGTTGGTGGAAGGAGACGATTTTAACGAGCCCATTTGCGACGCTGTGCGGGCCATTCTGGACGGACACATCGTGCTCTCCCGGCAAATGGCCGCCGCCAACCACTACCCGGCCATCGATATTCTGCAATCGGTGAGCCGCCTGCAATCGCAGTTGTCGTCGCCCGAGCAGGGCGCGCATGCCCGCGCAGTGCGGCAGGCCCTGTCTCTGTACCAACAGGCGGAAGACCTGATCCAGCTAGGCGCTTATGTTTCCGGCTCGAACCCGCTGCTGGACGCTGCCATCCGGGTGCGGCCGCAGACCCTGGAATTTCTGCGGCAGGCCCCCGGTGTCGAATCCACGCGCGCCGATACCATGCGCCAGCTCGGCCAGCTAGCCGCTGCGCTGGGCCCGCTGGGCAAAGAATAACCGCATGCGCACTTTCGAATTTCCCTTGCGTCAGGCCCTCAAATGGCGCAAGACTCAACTGGAGGTGGAAGAAAACAAGCTGCAGCAACTGGCGGCCAGCCTCGAAGAAATAGCGCTGGCGGCGGTACGGCTGGATCTGGTGAAAGGCCGGGCGGAGGTCGCGGTGCGCCAGTCCGCGGTGGTCGAGGCGGGCGACCTTTGGGCGCTGGCGGCTTACCGGCAGCGCCTGATCGCGGAATTGCAGGCGCTGGCGCAGCGGCGGACCGCGTGCGAACTGCAGGTGGCCGCGCAGAGGCAGAAAGTGATGGAAGCTCAGCGTCAATGCCGTTTGCTCGAGAAACTCGAACAGCGCCGCCGCGCGGAATGGCAGCGAGAGGCTGACCGGGAAATGGAGAGTCTGGCCGCCGAGTCTTTCCTGGCTCGCTGGAACCGCCGGGCCGGCTAGCCGGCCGCACGCGATTCATTGGCGCGGGCGGCTACATCCTCCAGATACTTTAGCGCTTCGCGCGCTACCTCCCCCACCACAGGATCCGGGTGGCGCAGCAGTGCGACCACCAGCCGCAGCCAACGAATCTCCCGCGGATCCAGTCCGATCATGCAAACATTTTCCATATTTCCCTCCCGGGCGAAGTGGAATCCCCTTCCCCGAGCAACGCCGGGCTGGGGGCGTTCGGGGCGGCCGCGGTCGGGAGATAGTGTTGGAGCAGATTTTGGGCAATGGCGGCAGAGGATTCGCTCCGCAACAGGCACGTCTCGGAGCCACGGCGGCCCTCGAGGCACACGCGCCCCCCTTCCCGCGTGACCCGATAAGCGGTTTCGGCGCCATGTTGCGCCAGCAGACTGGGCAATGCCCAGCCGCCAGCCTCAAGCATGCGCATATCGCCTTGGGGACCGATCAGAATGGCCCAGTCGCAATCCGGCGAGCCGGATTGAGATGCTTGGCGGGCCGTTTCGAAGAGGTTTTCCGCGTCTGTCCAAAAAGCTTCCATACTAAGCTTATCGGGTGCGCGCCGCGGAATTTGCGGCCTGAGTTTAGGGTATCGGGAGTTTGCTCAGTATTTGCTGCACGTAACGGATGGTCTCGGGTATCTGGGGCACGCCGCCACTCTCCTCCACGCGCTCCGGTCCGGCATTGTAAGCGCCCAGAGCCAGGGCCGTGTCGCCGCCAAAACGCTCCAGCAACTCCTTGAGGAGGCGCGCACCCGACGACAGGCTCTCGGCCGGATCGAAGGGGTCGTGCACTCCTAATTCCTGGGCCGTCGCCGGCATCAACTGCATCAGGCCCATGGCGCCCTTCTGCGAAACGGCGCAGGAGCGGAAACCGGACTCCTGCTGGGCGACCGCCCGCAACAGGTTGGCGTCCAAGCCCTCCTGCTGCGCAGCGTGTTGGATCAGCGGCGTCAGCTCGATATCGGGCAGAGGATCGCACGTCGGGCCCAAGGCGGGCCAGGATAGCGTGAAGAACGGAGCGGGAGCAGCCTCCGCAGCCGCGCCGCTACCGCCGGTATCCGAGCGGACCGCGACTATCGCCGCGCGTTGCTTCTCGATGGAAACCTGCATGACGGCTACCGCCTGCCTCTGGCGGGCTACCGAGGCCTCCACGGCTTTGCGCGCCGCCTCCTGCGGCGTTTCGGCCGCCGCCAAACACGCGCATTGTCCCAGCCATATCCCAAGCCAGGCAAATTCTTGTCGCAGGCTCATTTTTCGCCGTCCGGCGGACCGTCGATCAACCGGTCTAACATGCTGCGCAACGCCGCCACCGAATGCAGTTGAGCCGCGGCCAGATTCTCCTCGCCCACGAGCTTGACCTCTTTCATAGTCACCGGAACGGACTTGGGCGCGGTAATCCCGATCTTGATCCGGGACTCGCCAATATGAATGATCCGGATCTCGATATCGTCGCCAATCAGAATGGACTCTCCCGCCCGCCGCCGCATTACGAGCATGCGGCCCCGCGCAGCGGCAATACCTCCCGATGGGAGTAGCGGGAATCCGTCTGGATCGCCTGACGCCCGCGCAACGTGTTGATGTTGATCACGATAGGCGCCAGCAGATTGACCGTAGGGGAGGCATTTTCTTCCAGGGAAAGAATCGTCAGGCAAAGCACATCGCGGCCGATGGCCGGTTGCCGGCCCTTTTCGAGGCCCAGCGCACGCACATCCTCCGACGTCATGCGCAGCCGGTAACCGGGGCAGGCCGCCGGCGCCGGCAGCGTCGCGAAGCAGAGATTCGGGTTGGTCAGGCTCTGCAGAAAAACCAGCGGTTCGCTGATCGGCTGGCGCAGCGCCAGGAAGCGTTTCTCGTGCTCGAAGGCCGGGATACCGTCGGGGAACGCAATCACGGATTTCTCGTCATAGTCGACCGGTCCGAAGTACCTGGTCTCGCAGCGACGCGAGGGAGTCGTTTGAGTAGTAGCCATACGGTGCCCCTAAGAGCAATAAGAGTTCCAAACCCGCTTATGCTGAACATTCCCAGGTGCGGCGCGGTGGCGGGTCCTCGCCGTAGGTTTGGAGACGCTTGGGCACCTGCGCCAACCGCGCCAGCCGCGCACAGGCATGCGCCCGCCCCGCCAACAGCCCCCGCCGCGTCTGCTCCGCGAGCCGCCGCCACTCGTCTCCCAACCGGCCCCGTCCGGGATCGCCCCGCGGCAGACCGGCCACGGTCTTCCGTAGCGCCTGGCAATACTCCCGGAGAACGCCCTGCGCCTCCGCGTAGCGCCCTTCGGCAACCCGCACCCGCAGGCGGCCCGCGAGGGACTCCAGTTCCTCTTCGTGTGTTTTCATAGGCTCCCGGTCATCTCGCTGTCCTGCTCGGCCGTGAACATGTCCTGCATCTCGCTGGCCTGCTGCTGTAAGTCGTAGATCGCGGCATCCGCTGCCGCCATCTGCTGCGTAAGATTGGACTGCAACTGGGTAACCTGAGTCTGCTTGGCCGTGATCTGGGTATTGGTGCTGGCGATGTTCGATTGGATAGAACTGATATCCTGTGTAAGCACGCCGGTAGTGGGATCCAGGATGCCGGCCATGGTATTGGTGGCCGCCTCCAGGTAACCGCCGCCGGTCGCCGACCCCAGGAATTGCGTCAGTGCCGTGGTTTGCCCGCTGGTGGCGGAGTCGAAGGTGCTCTGGTCGAAGGACAATTGCCCCGTTGTGTCGTCAAAGCTTACGCCCAGCGCCTCTAACGACGAAATGTTGCCGCTGCCCCCGGAATAGCCGGCAAGACTTTGCAAGCTTTCAGTGAGCTGGTAAACGATGCTCTGGCCGGCTAGGGCAACGTCCGTCTGCCCGCGGTTGTTGCCCAGCTCCGTGTTGGCCGTGTTGTATGCGGACACCAGGGCTTGCAAAGCGCTGCCAACGCCGGAAGGGTCCGCCGCCACGGTAACGGTGGCCGGGGTCGAATTGGTGCCCGTCAATTGGACGGTGAGACCGGGCGCCAGCGTAACCGAGTCGGAGTCGCTCGAGACGGCCTGTCCGTTGATGCTATATTGCGCCAGGGCGCCCAGTGCGCCGCTGGCCGTCATCAGGTTCTGGCTCCCGTCGTTCAACTGCATGGTCACGGGACCTAATTGATCGCTCTGCAGCGAGAGGCGGTAGTCCGGCGCGGAATTGCTGCCCACGTCAACCACCGTGGCCTGGACTCCGGCGCCCGCCTCGTTGATGGCCTGCGCCAGCACATTGAGACTTCCCCCAGAGAAGGAGATGGGAGTCGTGGCAGGAGCGCCGCCGCCATTGGTCACCGTGAGCGTGAAGCTGTCGCTGGCGTTGATGTCCTGCGAAGTCGGATCGGTCACCGTGGTTAGCCCGTCGTTGCTCAGGGCGTTGCTGTAAGATCCCAGGTTGGTGACTCCCAGCGAATAGCTGCCCGCGGTCGCGGCGCTGCCCAGCGTGGCCGTGGCCGAGCCGTCCGACACGCTCGCCGCCAGCATATCGCCGGCTGCCGAAGCCAGACTCGTGACCGCAGACTGCACGGATGTGAAATCCGTGTTCAGGGTTTGCAGTTCGGTGGTCTGATTGGTCAAGTTGTTGACGTCGTTCTGCAGCAGTTGGATCGGTAGGTCGGCGATTTGCACCGCTTGCGAGATAGATGCGTTCAGAGACGCTGAATAGGTGCTCATCCCGCTGAAATACGTGGTCGGGGTGCTGGTGCTTGCGGAGCTGAGCGCGGAAGCGGAGCTGCTCATAAAAATCTATTCCTTTTCAAAAAGGCTCGGGCCAGACCGGGGGCGACCCCGTCTGGCCAGAGCGATTCGCGCTTGCCGCGCTTATTGTTGCAACAACTTCAGGATGGCCTGAGGCTCCTGATTGGCCTGCGCCATGGCGGCCACGGTGGCCTGCACCAAGACCTGCGCCTTGGTCAGGTTGGCGGCTTCCGCAGCCACGTTGGCATCCCGGATCTGCGATTCCGCGGCCGAGATGTTGGTGATCTGCGATTGCGCCAGGTTGACTGCGTAATTCACCTGGTTTTCGCCGATACCGACAGCGGCTTGCGCGGTTCCCAGATTGGCGACCGCATTGGTGACCGCAGTCACCGCGGAAAGTGCGCCTGCCACCGTGTCGATGGAAGCGTTGGTGGCGGCGCCGTTGGCGACCGACCCGAAAGTTTGGGCCGTCCCGCCGTTCAACCCGTTGCCGTTGACCGAGCCGCCTACACTGACGCTAAAGGAGGGCAGGGCGCTCAGGAAGTTGATCTGCTCGGTGCCAGACACATTCTCCTTCACCGCCACGATGCCTTTCAGCGTCGGGTTATTGCTCTGTTGCAGTTGCGCGTTGATGTAGCTGACCGCCGAATCGATGGTGGCCCCGCTCTGCGGCCCGCTTTCGGTGGCGCTGGGGTTGCTGTCGTTGCGCAGCGTGAGGGTCAGGGACTGCAAAACTCCGGCGGAGCTGTTGGCCGAGATCGTGACGGCCTGGGCATCGCTGCCGAACTGCAGGGCACTGAACGAGAGATAAGGGCTGGCGATGCTGCCGTTGCCGATCGCCGATGTGCCGCCAGCATCGATGATGCTGGCATTCGACACGCCGGAGGTCAACCCGGTGAAGGGTCCGCTGGTGTTGCCAAATCCCAGGTTTGTCCCGGTGGTGCCGTATTCATCCAACCGGAAATTGGTGTTGTTCGAGGAAGTGACGGACAGCGTGGTGCCGCCGTTCGTGGCGCTGGCTTGCAGACCCGCTTCCTGTAGCGTGGTGTTGGCGGTGAAGGCCTGGTTCAGGGTGTTCACGATGCTGGTCAGGCTGGCATTCGTGCCCGTCGTGCCCAGGGTGCCGTTGACGTTCCCGAGGCCGAGCGCGGTCTCGATGGAGGCTGTGCTGGCAGTGTTGCCCGTGCCCGCGGCCAGCGAGATATTGGACGCCACGCCCTTGGTCTGCGAGGCGATGGCGAGGTTGCCGCCGCCGTTTACGGAGAAGATGGCATTCGCCGTGGACGTTCCCAGCGCCTGCTGCGCCGTAGTATTCAGGAACGATACCACTTGTGCCAGGGTTTCGTCCTTGCCGTTGACGGTGGTCGGGTTGGCCGAGCCGGCTGTGGTCAGGCCAAGAGCCTGCGCGGCACTGGTATTGTTCACGCCTACGGCGGCGGCCGAACCGGTGGCCGTGCTGGTGATCGTGAGGGCGCCGCTGGCGGTGAACGAAGCGAGTGCCCCCGTCAGGTTGGCGTTGATAAATGAAATAATGTTCGCTTCTGACTCCGTGGCCCCGGCATGCGCGTCGGTGCTGAAGTTGATGAGCTGGGGGTTGCCGCCGTTGGCGCCGGCGACCGTGACCGAGAGTGTCTGCGCATTGGCGCCGCTGGCCGTGAGGCTGGCGCCGCTCTGGCCGGCCGTGGTCAGGCCCAGTGTCTGCGCAGCGGTGCCGTTGGCCAGGGTTACGGCGGCAGCTGCCCCCGTAGCCGTGCTGGTGATGGTGAGGGCGTTGTTGACGAACTGGGCGGTTGCCCCCGTCAGGTTGGCGTTGATAAAGCTCACAATGTTCGCCTGGCTCTCACTGGCCCCGGCATGCGCGTCGGTGCTGAAGTTGATGAGCTGGGGGTTGCCGGAGTTGGCGCCGGGGACCGTTATCGACAGCGTCTTCGCCGCTGTGCCCGTCGCAATACTGTCGCCGCTTTGCCCGCTCACGGTCAGTCCAGCCGCTTCCGCGTCGGCGCTGTCGACCACGTCGATGCTCGCCGCCCCGCCCGTGGCTACGGACGTGAGCTTCAGCGACTCGATACCGTTATTCGTAACGATGCTCGCCGTTACCACGCCGCTGAGGGCAGGCGTGTTGTTGTTGATGTCGTTCATGACGCCCTCAAGAGTGGTGGGGGAGTCTGCATCATTGACGGCTTGGCCGTTGATCGTGATGCCGCCGCCCGCGCCGATAGCGGCAAAACTGTCGCCGGCCACTCCCGCTCCTGTGTAGACGGCCGCCTGCGCCTGTAGCGCGCCGGTGTTCGCATTGGCGCCGATCGCGCCTCCGCTGTAGATCGCCGCCGTAGTCTCGAGCTTGGCGGTATTCACCGTGGCAGCGGCGCCCAGCGCGCCTCCAACCAGTGCCGCTGCGGTTCCAGCACTATTGGCGTCATTGGCGAAATTCGCCACCACCGCTTGGCCGTCGATACTGAAGTTCAGCGCGGCGTTTGCCACGGATGTGTTGACGTTGGCCGCGGCGACGCTGCCACTCGTGTAGGCTGCGCTGGTGGCATCCCCGCCGGCCAGGTTCAAAGCAATCGTATTCCCCAGGGCGCCGGTCCCCGTGTTGGTGCCGGTCAGACCCAGCGCCGTTGCGGTCGCGCTGGTCGTGACGGCCAGGCTGGAGTCCAAATTGGCGGTGGGACTGGTGAGGGTGATGGTAGAGGCGGCGCCGCTGGTGAGGGGCGTGATGGCAGCCACGCTCACGCTGTTGCCCCAACCCATTTTGGCATCCACCTGGCTGTTGATGTACTTCACCACGTTGGCCAGAGTCTCGGTAGCGCCATTGTTGGCGTCATTGGCCATGTTCACGCTGACCGCCGTGCCATTGACATTCAAGGCGAGAGTGGTTAACGCAGAAGTGTTCACCGTGGCCCCCGCGGTAATGCCGGAGGGAGCGGTGCCCGCGATGGTGGCTGCGGTGCCGCCTCCGGTGGCCCCGCCGTTAAGGGAGAACCCCAGGGTCGTCAGGCCGTTGCCGGTGCTGGGCGCCGCGCCCGTGATGGTGCTGTAAAATGCCGGAGAACTCACCGATGCGGAGGTGTCCAGCGCTCCCAAACCCAGCACGTTTTGCGTGTCGCCGGTGGATTGCACATTTAAGGTTTCGCCCGTGGCGCTGGTGAAAACCAGCGGGCTGCCCGCCGCGCCGGTCACCGTAATGCCGGCCGCCTTCAAGGCGGTGCTGTTCTGCACCTGAGTCTGCAGGTCGCTGATCGCTGAATTCACGGTATTGTCCGCTGTCGCAAACGTTAGGTTCACCGGACCGGCCAATCCGGCGCCCGAGATTTGCACCGTGACGCCGGTTGGCGCGAAGGTTGTCCCCGTGGCGGCGGTGGCTGCGCCGGTCACCGTAGTCGCAACGGCCACGCCCGTGGAACCCGAGGACAAGTTGCCCATCAGGGCGTTGGCCATCTGGTCTCCGGCTTCCACCTGGAATGCCGAAGTGGCCGAACTGAAGGCCAGTTCCTGGCCATTGTTGGAGTCCGTATTGACCGAGGCCGTGATGCCGGCGGTCTGCAGCGCCTGCGCCGCCGGCGACGTGCCGTTGGCGGCAGTGGTGATGGCGTTGTTAATGGCCGTAACCAGCGTATTAGTGTCGCTGACCCCGCTCAGGTTCACCGATACCGCGACTTTGCTGTTGTCCGAAAATCCTGGACCCGAAACGTAAAAAGTGGTGTAGCCGGCCGTGGCCGTAGCGTTGGCCGAGTTGGTCACAATTTGGTCTACCGAGTGGGTGGAGGATCCCGTCGAAATGTCGGTCGTGCCGGCCACTACCTGCAATCCCGAAAGACCCAGGGCCTTCGCGTCCACCGCGGAGTTGGAGAGATTGACAGCCACCTGGCCGTCCGCTGTAGCGCTAGCGTAGGAAGCACTGGTACCGCCTCCGCCGCCCAGATAGATGTTCAGGCTCTGCGCGTAAGTGCCGCCCGTGTTTAGCCCGATGGCCTGCGCCTGCCGATTCAGTTCCCCGATGTCGGTCTGGAATTCCGCGTTGAGAGTGGCTCTGTCACCCGTGAAGCTGGACGATGCCGACTGCGTCGACAGGGTCTGCAGCCGGTCCAGGATCTGCGAAATGTTGCTCATTCCGCCATCCATGGTCTGCAGCAGCGCCGTGCCGTCGTTGCCGTTGGCCACGCCCTGGGTAATTTGCGCGATGCTGTCCGCGTCCTGGTTGGCGACTGCCAACCCCGCCGCATCGTCACCGGAGGAGTTGATGCGATAGCCCGAAGTCAACTGCTGAATCGTATTGCTCTGAAACATGCTGTTGGTATTCAGGTTCTGCTGCGCGACTAAAGAGTCGATATTCGTTTGGAAAGAAATCATTGGGATAATCCTTATTTAATTTGAGATTTCCCGGCATCGTGCCGGAGCGGCGGCCTTTGGCTGCCTGCGATTCTCATATCGGCGGAATACACGAACATCAGGCAACAATCTCTACTTAGAGAGACTTGCGTAGAACTGGAGTCCCGGATTGCGCGCCCGCTTCTAAAGTTCCGCTCTCTTAGGCCGATAAGGTATCGAGAAGGAAAACGGGTCCCCCATATGCGAGTCAACGAAAGCAACCTCACCGATCAGGCTTCCTCCACCGCAAGCCGCGCCGCGGAATCGCAGCGCATCCAGGTGGATACCGGCACAACCTCGGGCACAGCCGGCGCCGCGGGCGGGGATAGCGTGAACCTCTCCGGTCTCGCCGGACGGATTTCGCAAACCCTGCAGACCCTCTCCACCCAGTCGGCGCAACGTGCCGGCCAGTTGCAGAAGGCCGTTAGCGCGGGCCGCTACCAGCCGGACGTGCAGCAGCTCGCCAGCGCCCTGGCGAGGGCCTGATAATATGCGGGATCCCGATCTACAGGAATTGCTCGCGGCGGCGCAGTCTCGCGTGTGCGGGGCGCGCCGGTTACTGGCCCATCCGCGCGCATGCAATCCCGACGAATGCATCACGTTGTTCCGCGAAGCGCAGGGTTATCTGGAGTGGTTGCGCGATAACCTCCCCCCGGCTGGCCCCGCTGCGCACGAATTGCGCCGCCGGGCAACCCTCCTGGCCGGCGAGATTCGCCAGGCCGGCATCTTGCTCGAACATGCCGCGCGCTGCGGCCGCCGCTGGTTGGAGCGCCTGCGCTCCGCGCCCCCCGGGTACACGGCATCCGGCAGTGCCCTACCGCTGTATGTCCGCGGGCGTATCTCTTTGTTAGGATAAACGCCATGACTTCACTGAGTTCCACGCTGCTCGGAGCTTCCAGCGCCCTGGACGCGTTCCAATACGCCTTGAACGTCACGCAGAATAACATCGACAACGCTTCCACGCCGGATTACGCCTCACAATCAGTCGATCTCCAGGCCGCTGCGTACGACCCTGCTGTGGGCCTTGCCGGGGGCGTTTCCGACGGTCCGCTGGTTGACAGCCGCGATCTTCAGGCCGAAAGCGACGTATGGCAGCAGGCCGCCGCGCAGGGTGACTCGAGCGCCCAGTCGACGGCCCTCACTACCGTCCAGAACGCGGTGCCGGTAGCCGCCGGAACCGGCATCCCGGCCGCACTGACTACATTCTTTAACGATGTATCGGCCTGGAGCGTCGCCCCAACCAGCGGCGGCGCGCAGCAGCAGGTGATGGTGGATGCCAATTCGCTGGCCCAGAGTTTCCAGACTACGGCCGCCGCCGTCGCCAGCGCATCCGCATCCGTCACCCAGAGCATCGACAGCACGGTAAACCAGATCAACCGGGTGACCAGCCAGGTGGCCGCCGTGAATGCGCAGATACAGGACGGCGGCGCGAAGGACGAGGGGCTGCAAGCCCAGTTGTACGGGTCGCTCGAAACCCTTTCCGGACTGGTGAACATTGGCGTCCTCCAGCAACCGGACGGCACCGTCAGCGTGACTCTCTCAAGCGGTGCCGCGCTGGTAATGGGAAGCCAATCCTACGCTCTATCCGCGGGGAACGCCATCCCCCCCAGCACCTCGACCGATCCCCAAGCCCCGCCCGACATCGACATAAAGGCGGCCGACGGTTCCGTAGTGACCGGCCAGATTACATCCGGCACTTTGGGCGGCTTGCTGCAGGTCAAAAACGTGACCATACCCGGCTTGATCGGCGATGCCAGCCAGCCCGGCGCCCTCAATACGTTGGCTTCCACTCTAGCCGGCGATGTGAATGCGATTGTCACCCAAGGCACAGTTTCGGCTGGCCCGCCACCGGTGCCGGCGCCCAGTGGCCTGTTCACCGTGAGTGCCAGCGGCGCCTCGGCAGCCGCGTCCACCCTGGCGGTCAATCCAAATATGACCGCCAGCCAGTTGCCGGCCATCGATCAGAATGGCGTACCCAATGGCGTGCCACTGGCCATCGCGGCCCTGGCCAACTCGACCGCCGACGAGACCGGTGGGCTTACCTACACCACGTTCTATGGAAGTGCCGCCGCGCTGGTGGGGAGTCAATTGAACCAGGCCCAGACCAATCAGACCACCACCGCGGAGACCCTGGCCCAGGCGCAAAGCATGCGCCAGACCGATTCGGGCGTCTCGCTTGACGCCGAAGCCATCAACGTGATGCAATTCCAAGCCGGCTATGAGGCGATCGCCAAAACGGTGGCCACCGTCCAGACCCTTATCCAGGCGGTGATCGACATGATTCCCGACGCAAGCTGAGCCCCATTATGACCCCCAGTGTCAATCCCAACACCGCGATCTTCCTGAGCAACCTCCAGCAGATCGAAAACCGCATGAGCACGGCCGAACAACAGCTCTCCTCCGGGCTGCGCGTTTCCGTGGCCTCCGACGATCCGGACCAGATTTCCAGCATTTTGCAATTGCGCGCCCAAATCGCGGGCGTGCAGCAGACGCAGGAAAACCTGTCCAACGTGACCCCCCAGGTGGACGCAGGCGAGAACGCCATCCAGCAGGCCATACAGGCGCTGGAGACCGCCACCACGGCAGGCACCGCGGCCGCCAGCAGCACGACCACAGCCGACCAGATGCAAAACGAAATTCCCGCGGTGCAGGGCGTCCTGCAGCAACTCGTCAGCCTGAGCCAGACCAACGTGAACGGCGTGTACATCTTCAGCGGCGCCCAGAGCGGGCAGCCGCAGTATACCCTGGCAGCCGGCGGCAACTCTGCCCAGCAGGCATTTCAGGCCGGCGCTCCAGGACAAATCGCCGATCCCAACGGCGTCATGATGTCCATCGGATTGACCGCCCAGCAGATCTTCGACGACCAGGCGGGTGGCGGCTCCGGTACTGGCAACCCCGCCCCGGATAATGTTTTCGCGGCGGTCACCGGCCTGCTGACCGCGCTGCAGAGCGGTAGCAGTAGCGGCGTCCAGACGGCCTTGGCGAACATACAGGCAGCCTCGACGCATTTGAACGATGAAAACAGCGTCTACGGCGCGGCGCAGAACAACCTCACCGCCGCCGGCAACACGGCCAGCCAAACGCTCATCCAACTGCAAACACAACTCAGCAACGAGCAAGATGCCAACGAGGCCCAGGCCTCCGAGAATTTGACCCAAGCCACTACCGACGAGCAGGCCGCCATGTCCGCCCAGGCAATGCTCAAGCCCCAAAGCCTGTTCACCTACATGTGAGGAAATTGCCGCCGCGGCTAGGCGAGTCACTCGTATCGCAACGCCACTACCGGGTCCAGATTAGCCGCCCGCCCCGCCGGCCAGATACCGAAGAACAGGCCCACCCCGACCGAGACCATAATGCCCGAAACGGCCGCCCACAGCGGCACCGCCGTCGGCAAATTCTTGAAGACCAACCCCGCCAGCAGTGACACGCACCAGCCCAGGAACAGGCCGATCACGCCGCCGATCCCGGTCAGCACCACCGCCTCCGTCAGGAACTGCACGATAATGTCGCTCTTGCGCGCGCCCACCGCCTTGCGGATCCCGATCTCCCGCGTGCGCTCGGTCACCGAAACCAACATGATGTTCATCACCCCGATGCCCCCAACCAGCAGCCCGATGGAGCTGAGTATCACCATCACCAGCGCCACCGTTCCTGTAATGCGATGGAAATCTTCGATCATCTGCTGCGCCGTCGAGAGCGAGAAGTTGTCCGGCTTGTCGTTAGCCACTTTGCGCTGGATGCGCAGGACGGTGCGCACCTCATCCTCGGCCTTCGACAGCATGCCTGCATAGGCGATCACGATCAGCATGTTCTCGTTGGCGCTGGGATACAACTTGCGCATCGTGAAATAGGGCATCAGGATGCGATTATCGTCCTGCCCCGGAAAGGACGCCGCAGGCCGCTCCATAACGCCGATCACTTCAAGCGAGTGTCCATCCACTTCAATCCACTTGCCTACCGCGTCCACCCCCTGAAAAAACGATTTGCCCAGGTCTTCGCCGAGCACGACTACGGGCATATGGTGCCGGCTCTCGGTATCGGTGAAGAAACGCCCTTGCAGCATCACCGTGCCGCCCGCCGCGTAGCCTTCCTCGGTCCCGCCGATGTCTAATTGGTAATTGTCGTTGCCTTTGTAGCGGGCTTTGTGGATCTGGTCGAAATTGGAAAACAGGTAAGGACTGACGTGTTCCACCGAAGGGCACCGCTCCTCGATGGCCAGCGCGTCCTCGCGCGTCAACATCTTGCGTTTCTGCTCCTCCAGGGTCCATCCGCCCATGGCGCTGCCCCGTAGGACCACGATGGTGTTCGGTCCGAAGCTCTTCAGGATATTGGTGATGGCGCCGTCGAGCCCGGCGATGATGGATCCCACGCCGATCACCGCGCCAGTGCCTATGATGACTCCCAGCACCGTCAGGAACGAGCGCATCTTGTGCTCCCGCACCGTAGTCAGCGCCAGGGCGACTCCCGAACCTACCGAACCGATTGTCATCGTTCCACCCGCAGAGCTTCAATGGGGTCCAACCCGGCCGCGCGCCGCGCCGGATAGATCCCGAAGAACAACCCCACTGCCGCCGAAAGCGTCACGCCCACCACCACCGCGCTAATGGGAATATGCATGGGCACTGGCGTGAGCGCTTTTACCAGCAGCGCGAGTATCGACGCCAGCAGGATCCCAATCACCCCGCCCGACGCGGAAAGCATCGCCGATTCCACCAGGAACTGGTTCAGGATGTCGCTGCGCCGCGCACCCACCGACTTGCGAATGCCGATTTCGTGCGTCCGCTCGGTGACCACCGCCAGCATGATATTCATAATCACGACACCCCCTACCACCATGAACACCGAAACTACTCCCACCGCGGTCGCGGCAATTGCGCCGGTCAACTGATTCCACACATTCACCAGCGAGTCCGAGCTGACCATGCCGAAGGTGTCGTCGTCCTTCGGGTGCAGGTGCCGGTAAGACCGCAACATCACGCGGACTTCGTCCTGGGCCTGCTGCAGGACGGTCTGGTCCGCCGCCTTCAAATCGTACCCGATGCCGCTGCGCGCGCCATAGATCTTGAAATAGCTCTCGGCCGGGATCATCAGGAAATTGTCGCGGGAGTTCCCGAAAACCGATCCCTTGGTTTTCGCCACGCCGATCACTTCGAACGGCCGGCCTTCCACGATGATGGACTTGCCGATGGGGTTGGCGTTGGCGAAGAACTGAGTCTTCAGGTCGTTGCCGATTACCGCCACCATGGCGCGCTGCCCGTCTTCCAGATCGCTGATGAAGCGGCCCTCGGAGGGATCGATGTCGGAAAGCACACCCTCGTTGGCAGTGGCGCCGGTCAGTTGCACGTTGTCCCGGTGTTCCTTGCCGAAGTGCACCGAGACGGTGCGGTTCACCGACATGCCGATTTCTTCCACCAGCTTGCTGTTGGCCCGCAGAAACTCGAACTCGTCCCGCGAAAGCTCGGGATTGCGCCGCTCCATCTCGATATACTTCTTCGGATCCCACACCCCCATCATGACGATGCGCCGCACTTTGAAACCATCGGCGCCCATGCTCGACACATTTTGCGCCACGTACACGTTCATGCCATCGATCACCGACATGACCGCGATCAGCGTGGTGGTCGCCAGGATAATCCCCAGCAACGTGAGGAAGCTGCGCAGCTTGCTGCCGCGTAGGGAAAGCGCCGCGCCGCTGATCGCCTCGCCGAAGGAAGCGTTTGTTCTCATTCAATTTCCTGACGAAATATTGGGCGGCTTTGTTCCATGCGCCCCTATCCATTCCATTATGGCGTGATCCAGCCACAATCGGGGGCGCCCCTTGGCCAGGAAACCCTGATGGCCGCCGTGTTCGGTCGCGATCAGCTCCAGACACGGGTTCTGGCGGAAGGCCGGGTGATCGTAGATGCGGAACGGGACAAATGGATCGTCTTGCGCGGCGATGAATAAGGTGGGCACCCGGATCCGGTCCAGAAACTGGTTGGCGGATTGCGTTCGGTAATAGTGTTCGGCGCCGTGGAATCCGAAGTGTGGCGCGGTAATGCGGTCGTCCATTTCGAAGACCGTCCGGATGCCGCGCAAATCGGCTGGCGTGGATCGCCATACGGCGCGCGCCCGCGCTCGCATCAGGGTTAAGAAGCGGTATTCGTAGAGGCGGTTATCCGCCTGGGCGATGCGTTCGGCGCAGGCTGCCAGATCGATGGCGGCCGCGGCCGCGCAGACCCCGGCAATCAGCGGACGTGCCTCTTCACCCAACTCGCCTGCCAGTTTCGCCACCAGGTTCCCGCCCAGGGAGAACCCCACCAGCCATACCGGCGCGCGGTCCTCGGCAGCCAGGGCGCGCACGACGGCGAGCAGATCGCTGGTAAGGCCGCCATGGTAAACCGTCCTGGCCAGCCGCTCGGTGCCGCCGCAGCTTCGCAGGTTCGATCGGTGCACCGTGTATCCGGCCGCAACCGCGCACGCGGCCATGCTGTGCATGTAGCCCGCATCGGCCGATCCCTCCAGACCATGCACCAGTACAATTTCGCCCCGTGGCGCACCATCGGGCCGTTCGGTCTCGACAAGCACCTGCACATCCGGCTCCGTGTGGTACAGCTTTTTCTCCGTCGGCCGCTGCCGCCCGCCGGATGGCCGGGGCCAGAAGTGCCCGGCGATCGTTTGCATGTGCGGGTTCTTGAACAGGGGCACGAAAGGCTGCACACACCATTATCCCGCGAACCGCGATGCAGATGAGGCTGATGGCTTATCCTCGGGTTATCACTGTATCGGCAGGTTGGCCGGCGCCGACCAAACCCCGTTTTGCGCGATTACCAGGGGCTGCACACCCGCCGGAGCATTCGGGGGAACCACTACGTCAATTTGATACAGGCCGATGCTGCCTGGCGTCAGGCCGCTGAACAACACCTGGGCCGCCACACCGCCGATGGTCACTGTCGGCGTCCCGAGCGTCGCGGCCAGCGGCTGGGCGGCTGTCGGAGAAGGCGTTGCCTCGCCCGAGGGCGGCGGATTGTCCACTGCTCCCAGCCCGTTCGCGTAGACGACGATGTACTGGCCTGGCTGCGCCGGATTGCTCGCGGTCACCAATTGGTAACTCTCATCCTGCGCGATGGCCAAGCTATTGTACTCGAACATCGCCGGCAGGTTGGGCGAGATCGGAATCGTATAGGGCACGCTCACATCAGCAACGTTCACGGTCAATTGCGCGGATGTCAGCCCCTGTAGTTCCCACGGAATCTGCAGGTTGATTTGCGTCGGGCTGACGTACCATAGGCGGCCGGGCCAGCGCCCGGCGCCGTCCGGCGATGCGAAGCTCACGCTCACTCCGCACATGGAAAACGGCAGGAAGTTGGTGGAGAGGCTTTCGGTCGCGTCGCTCAAGGCCGTGCCGTAGATCGAAATATAGGATCCCGGCGCCAGGCCCTTACCCACTTCGGAACTGGCGGCGTCTACCACTCCATTGGCGCTGATCGACGGGGCCGGACGCACGTTCGCGTAGAAAATCGTCGTGAGCCTTCCCACTTGGCCCTCGAAGGCCTGGTCCCCTGGGGACGACCCCAGATCCACGTTAGTCCACGCTATACCGTAGACGTTCGTCTCGGTGGCCGGACCGGGCGGTACCCCCGCGGCACAGGACGACGAAGTGGATTGCGATCCGCTCCCCTCGACCGCGCTGAACGTCGACGATTGATTGGGTAGAGCGATGCCATAGGCGTCCACGGCCTTGAATGCCAGATACCGGCACGTGTCCCCCACCGTGCCGAAGAAGCTGCTGTTGTACACCGGCAGAACATCGAACGGCACGCCATCGCTCTCCAGATACCAATAGGGCACGCGCAAGTTAGTGCCTGGTCCGGCGACGTCGATGACGCCATCGTATATGCCGGGTACGGTGAAGCCGCCGCTCAACGATACGGTCACGTCGCTTTGCTGTCCCGGCGCGAGCTGTAAGCTGGCGGGCGAGACGCTGACCATATCGCTCGCATCCCGATCCGGCGCGAGCAGGTCGGACACCACTGAAATCTGGAAAGTGGCCGCGGTTTTGCCGGTATTCGTAACCGTCAAAGGCACGGGGTTCAGCGTGGATCCCGGCCGCACCAGGCCGAACGAGGCGGTCGCGGGCACCACCGTTGCGCCCGGCGCCAGGGCCGCCGCCGCGCTTAGCTTGCCCGCCCCCACCGAGGTAATCAACAGTTCGCCGGAGTCGGAGTCGTCGCCAATGTCGTTTGGATTGACGCTGGCGGTATTGACCAGGGCCGACTTGATTTGCGCTGTCGAGAAGCCCGGATTCGCCTGCTTCACCAGCGCCGCGGCGCCGGCTACCATGGCTGCGGCAAAACTGGACCCCTCCACAGTGGTGTAACCCGTCGGGTCATAAAGATCGCCCACGGGATCGAGCGCCTCAGTCGCCGTGTAAATGCCCTGCCCGACCGCCGCCAGTTCCGGTTTGATCGAGTAATCGATGGACGGCCCCCTCGAGGTAAAGTCCGTGACCAGGTTGGAGAGCGCGGTTTCCACGTGCAGGGCCGGGCTCAGCGTCGCCATCACATTTGAATTGGATGCGGCATTGGATACCAGGTAGCTCTGCACCGCCTGGCCGTCCGCATAGCCAATCATTATGGCTGGTATGCCCGTGTTCTCGGCGCCCAGAGCGCTGAACGGGGGATCGGTCGGATGGCCGGGATCCTGATAGAACACTACCCCTACGGCGCCCGCCTGCTGAGCGATGTCGATCTTGGTGGAAAAATCGCAGTTACCCCGCTCGATCAGCGCAATTCCACCCGTGAGCGAACCGCCCGGCAGAGCGGAGCAGGCCAGGCCTGTGGGGTCCGCCGCGGTAACGTCCAGCAGAGTAGCGCTAAGCGGGCCGGTCAACTTGACGCCATCCCCAACAACCGCGTCCGGAGCTTGCAGATTGGAGGGCACATTCGAGCCGTTGAGTTCCAGGGCGGCAAACAGTATGTGAGCATTCGTAGTAGCGCCCACCGTAATGGCCGATGGCGCGGTGCCCGGTGAATTGATGGAATTCAGGGCCGGCGGCTGCAAGCTGGATTGCGCGTCGTTGCCCGCGGCCACCACCACCGTCATCCCCATTGCCACCGCGTTCTCGACCGCTTGCGCGGGAATGTCGCAATCGGTTTGATAGGCGGCCGGTACGCCGCTCTGCGCACAGTCTGTATCCAGGGGGCCGCTCAGCGGCAAGCTTCCAAAAGCCACCACCGCAATATCCATGTGGTCCGCCACGGCGTCTTCCAGCGCCTGCATCGCCGCGGCGAAGGTAGTGGTGTCGTTGACGCCGGGAGTGCCGAAGATTTTGTAGTTGCCCAGCCAGGCCTTTGGCGCCACTCCGGTGATGGTCGCCAGCGGACCTGTATTCGTCTCGCCTGCGGCAATCATCGCCAGGGCGGTGCCATGGCCGGAACGGTCGCGCGGCGTGGTGTCGTCCGGAAGGGCGAACATCGGTTCATAGCTGCGCGCCACGATGATCTTGCCGTTCGTGTAGGCCGTTTCGCCCAGCGGATATCCGGACGGCGGTTGCATTGACGCATCCTGGAACGCCGGATGAGTGTCGTCGATACCGCTGTCGATGATGGCGATTTTGACTCCCGCGCCGGCGTTGGACATACCGCCCGCGAGAGCGTTCCACGCCAGGGGCACGTTCACCAGGTTGACGGCCGCATTGAGGTTCCGCTTAAGACGCGGCAACCGGACCACCCGTCTTACTCCAGCGAGCGAGCGCAACTCCGCCACGCGGCTGTCTGGCACGCGTACGAAGACGGCGTTCAACAAGGTTTCGACCGAGCCGGTCACGCGTATCTTGCGGCGCGCCAATTCGCCCCGGACCAGCCGGTGCGCCGATTCGATGCGTGCGCGCGCCGCCGCCTGCCGCGCCAGTGGCTGGTCCTGCAGGATTAGGGCGCATTCTTCTAGGCGGGTTCGAGCGAAAGCCGGGAAACAGAGAAGAAAAAGGATTAACAGAAGTAATAGGCAGGTCCGCCGCCGCACGGCTCGTAGAGTACGGCTTGGTAATCGGCGTTCATCGGTGTTCATCGGCGGCCAATATAGATGTGTGCCGTCGTCGCTGGATACTTCTCAGATTCATTATTGTTACTCGCCTCTGATTCGCGCCTCTAACGGTAGCGCCCCGGGGGGCCGATAAATACCTAGGTGGAAAACTTTGAAACCAGTTCGCATCTTTAACGTGGTACCCTCCCTGCCCGAGCCGTTGGAGCCGTTGCGGGAACTTGCCTACAACCTGCGTTGGGCGTGGGACCACGATAGCATCGAGTTATTCCGGCGGTTGGATTCAGACCTGTGGGACTCCACCGGCCGCAATCCCGTCCAGATGCTGGGCAGCATCGATCAGATGCGCCTGGTGGCGGCTGCCGCCGACGATTCCTTTCTGGCGCATCTGGAGCGCGTGTCTCGCGCTTTGGAGGCCCGCATGGCGGGACAGAATTCCTGGTTCCGGCGCGTGCATGCGCCGGCCGGCAATCTGCTGGTCGCATATTTCTCGCTCGAGTTCGGACTCACCGAATGCCTTTCGATTTTCGCCGGCGGACTAGGCGTGCTGGCTGGCGACCACGTCAAATCGGCTAGCGACCTGGGCGTGCCGCTGGTGGGCGTGGGCTTGCTTTATCAGCAAGGATACTTCCGCCAATATTTGAGCCAGGCTGGATGGCAGCAGGAAGAATACGCCACCAACGATTTCCATAATCTCCCGCTGCGGCCCCTGGCCCGGCCCGACGGCAAACCACTGACCATAGAGGTACAGTTTCCGGGCCGCGCGGTCACAGCGCGCATCTGGTGGGCGCAGGCCGGCCGTGTGCCGGTCTATCTGCTGGACACCAATGTCGCGGCCAACAGTCCCGCGGACCGCGAGATCGCCGGCGAACTTTACGGCGGCGATAATGAAATGCGCATCAAGCAGGAGATCCTGCTGGGTATCGGCGGGTACCGGGCACTCGAAGCCGCCCAGGTCCGGCCGGCCGTCTATCACATGAATGAGGGACATTCGGCCTTTCTGTCTCTCGAGCACGTGCGGCGGCTAATGGAGCGCCACCAGCTTTCGTTTGCCGAGGCGCGCGAGCTTGCGTCTCCCAGCCTGATCTTCACCACGCACACACCCGTGGAGGCGGGGCACGATTACTTCGCTCCCGACCTGATGGATCGCTATTTCACCGAGTACTATCAAGAGCTTAAACTCAACCGCCACGAGTTTCTGGCGTTGGGGCGACGAAACATGGACGACCAAAACGAGCGGTTCTGCATGACCGTGCTGGCCATGCGTCTGGCAGCCTCCAGAAACGGCGTGAGCAAACTGCACGGCGAGGTAAGCCGGCGTATGTGGCAAGGCATCTGGCCTGGCGTGCCCGTCGAGGAGGTGCCGATCGGCCATGTCACCAACGGCGTGCATTTGCGTTCCTGGATTTCGAACGAGATGAACCAGTTGTACGACCGCTACCTGGGTCCGAAGTGGCGCGAAGCGGCCAACGGGGTGATATGGAAGCGGGTCGAGACGATTCCGGCCGAGGAGCTTTGGCGCACGCACGAGCGCCGCCGCGAGAGACTGGTGGCATTCGCCCGCCGCAGGCTGCGCGATCAATTGAAGCGCCGCGGCGCTCCGCAATCCGAAATCGACGCCGCGGAAGAGGTTTTGAACCCCGAGGCGCTGACCATCGGATTTGCCCGGCGGTTCGCCACTTACAAGCGCGCCACGCTGCTGCTGCGGGATACCGCGCGGCTGGAGCGCATCCTGTGCGACGCCAAGCGGCCGGTGCAGATTATTTATGCCGGCAAGGCGCATCCGCGCGATGATGGCGGCAAGGAATTGATCCAACGAATTGTGTCTTTGGCGCGCGATCCGAAGTTTCGCCGCCATGTGGTCTTCCTGGAAGATCAGGATATGGCCGTCAGCCGCTACCTGGTGCAGGGCAGCGATGTCTGGCTGAATACGCCTCTCCGGCCCCTCGAAGCGAGCGGTACGAGCGGCATGAAAGCCGCGGCCAACGGGGCGCTCAACCTAAGCACTCTGGACGGCTGGTGGGACGAGGCTTGGCGCGCTCCCCGGCCCGACTCCGAGTCGATCGGCTGGGCAATCGGCAACGGCGCGCCCTATCATGATCCCAGCCAGCAGGATCAGGTGGAAGCCGAGGCGCTCTACGATCTGCTGGAGCGGGATGTAGTCCCCATGTTCTATGAGCTGGGACCGGACCGTTTGCCCCGGCGCTGGATCGCGCAGATGAAAGGGTGCCTCAAGAATCTTTGCCCGACATTTAATACCCACCGCATGGTGCGGGAATACACGGAGCGCTTCTATTTGCCGGCCTTCGAGCGGTTCGGCCGCTTGGAGGCGGATTCAGCCGCCGCCTCCCGCGCGCTTTCGTCATGGATGAATCTGGTTCGTTGCGAATGGCCCCGGGTCTGCGTGGAGGCGGTGGAAGAAGGTTCGCCCGCAGCGGCCTCGGCAACTGCAAAGGTGGGCGACCTGGTGGGCGTGCGCGCGCGCTTGCGCCTGGGTGCGCTTTCCCCTGCCGACGTGACAGTGGAGTTATATTTAGGAGCGCTGGATGCTTCGGGCCATATCACCGAGCCGGCAACTTTCCCCATGCGCCATGCCGCCAGCCCGGGCAACGGCGAACATATTTTCGAATCCACCGGCGTTCCCTGCTGCCGCAGCGGTTTGCAAGGCTACACTGTCCGCGTGCTGCCGCACCATCCGGATCTGGCATCGCGCTTCCTGCCGGGTCTGATTACCTGGGCGAGTTAAGCGTGGGGCAGGCGTCCACGCCTGCAGCGGGTCTCCAGACCCCGCTCTTAGCCTAGAGCTGAAGCCTAGCCAGCCGCCCTTGTCACCGGTCACCAGGTAATCGGCGTTGCCCGCTTGATTGGCACGGCGAGAGCCGGCTTATGCGGCGTAACCCTGAGCTCGACGAGCTGCTCTGCGCAGGTTAACAGACTAAAGTGTCCCTCGTGCCAGGCGCGGTAGATTGCGCCGGATACCCCGTCTGCAGCAAGAGAGCGGACACTAGAATATTGGTGTCGAGCACTATCCGCATCAGGCGCTGGTAGTCGTCGCTTTGGCGCGCCGGCCTGCTCGATAGATTTCGATAGACCCGCTTCTTCATGCCCCGCGTTCCAAAAAGGTTCGCAGGATCGCCGTGCCTCGCGGCGCCGAACCCGGCCCCGACGGCCGTGATCCCGTCTCCGGCCTGCCTTCCATCTACAATAGTTCCGTGCCCCCCCCCCAATTCGATGTGGCCGGCGTAGGCCTGAACGCCACCGACACCCTCCTCGTGGTTCCCCGTTTTCCAGCCTATGCCGGAAAGGTTCCGTTCGAGGAGGAGATTGTCAGTCCCGGCGGGCAGGTGGCCAGCGCCATGGCGGCGTGCGCGCGGCTGGGCTTGCGCACGAAATACATCGGCACCATCGGCGACGACGAACGCGGCCGCATCCAGTGGGCCAGCCTGCGCCAGGCAGGCATTAATCTGGATCATGTGCAGAGCCGCGCGGGCTGCCCCAATCAGTCCGCCTACATCATTATCGACCGCGGCACCGGCGAGCGCACCGTGCTCTGGTCGCGGCCCGAGTGTCTGCGCATCGATCCCGCAGAGATTACCCCGGACCAGATCCTTTGCGCGCGACTGCTGCATATCGATGGGCACGACACCCCCGCGGTGGCGCACGCGGCGCGCATTGCGCACGGCGCCGGCATTCCCGTGACGGTGGATGTGGACACGATTTATCACGGCTTCGACCGGGTCTTGCCGCACGTGGATTACCTCATCGCCAGCTCCGATTTCCCCGCCCAGTGGACTAACGAACGGGATCCTCTGCGCGCGCTGGAACTGATCCAGCGGGAGTACGGCATGCGGGTGGCCGCCATGACTTTGGGCGCGCACGGAGCGCTGGCGCTGGAGAACGGACGCTTTCTGTATTCGCCTGCGTTCGTGGTGAATTGCGTGGATACGACCGGCGCGGGAGACGTGTTCCACGGCGCCTTCTGCTATTCTGTTTTGCAAGGCATGAATCTGGCGGACGCACTGGATTTTTCAAACGCCATGGCGGCGCTCAACTGCACGGCGATGGGCGCACGCGGCGGAATATGCGGCGTGGATGAAGTCCGCGCGTTGATGCAGCGGGCGCCGCGGCGGGCGCATCACGACATGCAGGCGCGCATTGGGCGCACGGTCCAGACCACCTAAATGTTCCCCCTTAAAGATACGCAGCCCAGTTATACGCGGCCAGTGGTGACGCTTGCGCTCATCGCCGTGAATCTGCTGGTCTTCGTGTTCGAATACTCGCTGGGCTCTCCCACGCTGAATGCCTTCATCGAATACTACGGGCTGGTACCGGACCACTTCCAGGTGAGCAGAGTTTTCACCTCCATGTTTCTGCACGGGGGCTGGCTGCACGTGTTGCTGAACATGTGGTTCCTATGGATCTTTGGGGACAATATCGAGGACCTGTTGGGACATGCGAAGTATCTGGTTTTTTATCTGCTGTGCGGGGCCGTGGCGGGTTTGGGCCAGGTGATCGCGAACCCTTATTCCACGGTTCCCATGGTGGGAGCCAGCGGCGCGATCGCCGGCGTGATGGGTGCGTATCTGATTAAGTTCCCGCGCGCGCGGATTCTGACGCTCGTGTTTGTGGTGTTCTTCATCACGACGATCGAAATTCCGGCGCCCATCATGCTGGTTTACTGGTTCGTCACCCAGTTGTTCAGCGGCTTCGGCTCCATTGCGCAGACGCACATCTCCCAGGGCGGGACAGCCTTTTTCGCGCATATCGGCGGATTTGTGGCAGGCATAGTGCTGGTGAAATTGATGGGAGCCACCGGCCAGTACAACCGGCGGCGGGACCGTTACTGGGAATGATGCGAGTGACTCTTTACACGCGCGCGGGATGCTGCCTGTGCGAGGAAGCGAAGCAAGTGCTGGCGGCGGCCAGCGGGCGCGCGGCGTTCGAGATCGAGGAGATCGACATCGACCGCCATCCCCGGTGGTTGGCGCTGTACCACGAAGAGGTGCCGGTGATCGCCATCGACGGCCGTAAGGCGTTCAAGCATAGAGTGGGCGTGGACGAATTCCTAAAGAGATTGGCGGCGCGCGCATGAGCCTGGACGTTCTGGCAATAGCCGCGCATCCCGACGATATCGAACAAACTTGCGGCGGAACGCTGCTCCGCATGGCCGAGAGAGGCTACCGTGCGGGGGCGCTGGACCTGACCGCCGGCGATATGGGCACACGCGGCACTCCCGAACAGCGCCTGGCGGAATCCGAGGTGGCGGCGCGGCATCTGCGTCTGGACTGGCGTGGCAACCTGCGGTTCCCCGATGCGCGCCTCGAGAACACGCTGAGCGCGCGTATGACGCTGGCGGTCAAGATCCGCGAGTTGCGCCCGCGCGTGGTGATCCTGCCGTATTGGGAAGGCCGCCATCCGGATCACTATCGCGCCAGCGAATTGGGCTATGAAGCCTGCTTCCTGGCGGGACTGAAAAAGCTGGACGAATACTCCGATCCGCACCGGCCGTATAAGGTAATCTATGCGTCGCTGTACGCCAATGTGACGCCTTCGTTCGTGGTGGATATCAGCGCACAGTTCGAAGCCCGTATGACCGCCTTGTTGAGCTACGCTTCGCAGTACGGCTCCCAGGGCGACGGCGCGCACGACGATGGCCGCGGTTTGTTTCCCCAGGAGCAGGAGATCCGTGAGCGGCTGGGCGCTATCGCCCGGTTCTACGGCAACCTGATCGGCGTGAAATACGGCGAGCCTTTTGTGGTGAAGGAGACCATGCAAGTGGATGACATCGTCAACATGGGTGTGCGCAGTATTTAGGCGGGAGACAGTCGCGCGTAGAGCCGGCGGATGCGCGCGCATTGTTACAATGGCGGTCTGCCGCGGAACCAAACGAAAATCGTGATTCGCGCGACCAACTGGTTGGGTGACGCGGTGATGTCCCTGCCCGCTGTCCGCGCCGTGCGCGAGGCGTTTCCGGGAGCGCATCTGACGGTGCTGGCGCGCGCCTCGGTGGCCGATCTGTACGCGCGCGAAGGGGCTATTGACGCCGTGATGTTGCACGCGGGCGACCGGCGCCATGCGGCCGCCGGGATGCGCCGCGAGAGCTTCGATTGCGCCATCCTGCTGCCCAATTCCTTCGACGCCGCGCTGGCGGCGTGGATGGCCCGGATTCCGCGCCGCATTGGCTACAGACGCGACGGGCGCGGCTGGCTGCTCACGGAAGCGATTCCACCGCCCGAGCCCGGCGAGATTCCGCGGCATGAGCGCTTCTACTATCTGGAACTGCTGCGGCGCGCGGGCATCATTCACGAATATCCGGCGTGCGCGGACATCCGGTTGGACGGCGGCGCGGCGGCGCGCGCGGCGGGTGTGGAGGCGTTGCGTGGTGCGGGCCTGCTGGAACGGGACGCGGCCGTGATCGGCGTCAGCCCTGGTGCGGCTTACGGCGATGCCAAGCGGTGGCTTCCGGAGCGATTCGCCGAGACGGCGGCGCGGGTGGCTCGCGCGCATGCCGCAGCGGTGGCGTTATTCGGCGCGCAGGCGGAGCGTGAGCTGTGCGCCTCGCTGGCCGAAGCAATCCGTGCCGATGGCGTCAGCGTGTGCAACTTCGCCGGCCTGACGACGCTCGGTCAATTCATCGACCTGGCCGCCGCCTGCCGTTTGTTCCTGACCAACGATTCCGGAGCCATGCACGTCGCATCCGCTCTGGGCGTTCCCACAGTGACCGTCTTCGGCGCCACCGACGATACCACCACAGGTCCCACGGGCGCGCGGGCGCGCGTGGTGCGCGAACAGGTGGAGTGCAGCCCTTGCCTGCTGCGCGCCTGTCCGATCGATCACCGCTGCATGACGCGCGTTACCACCGATCGCGTGGCCGGCGTGGCACTCGAGTTATGGGAAAATTGAACGTGTACTCGAGCGGCAGGCCCCATAACGGCCGTATCCTGGTGGTGCGGCTGGGAGCCATGGGGGACATCGTCCACGCACTGCCGGCCGCCGCCTCGCTGAAGCATAGCTTTCCGGGATGCCGGGTGACGTGGGTGGTGGAGCCGCGCTGGGCGCCGCTGCTCGAAGGCAATCCGTTCGTGGATCGCGTGGTGCATCTGGATCGCCGCACCGCCGCCGGCCTGGCGCGCGTGTGGCGCGAGCTGCGCGAGGAGCGATTCGATTTCGCGGTCGATTTCCAGGGGTTGGTCAAGTCCGCGCTGGTGGCTTCGGTGGCGCGCACGGAGCGCATTTTCGGCTTTGATCGGCCGGTGGTACGGGAACCGTTGGCCGCGCTGTTCTATTCCGATCGGGTACCGGCGCCAGCGGTCCACCGGGTGGATCGGAATCTGGAACTAGCCGCTGCCGCGGGCGCATCAACCGCTTTGTATTGGTTCCCGATGCCGCCGGGCCGTGCGGAAGGAGAGCTTCCTGCGGGGGCTTTCGTGCTGGCCAGCCCGTTGAGCGGCTGGCGGGCCAAACAGTGGCCGCTCGATTACTATGCGCGGCTGGCGCAGCGCCTGCGCCGCGAGGCGGGTGTTTCCTTGGTGCTGAACGGCCCGCCCGCCGAGCGGGAGGCGCTAGCCGGCGTGGCGGACACCATGCTGCATCTGTCGTCGATCGCAGGCCTCATCGACGCCACCCGTCGCGCCGCCGCGGTAATAGGGGTGGATAGCGGACCTCTACATGTGGCCGCCGCGCTGGGCCGGCCTGGCGTGGCGATCTTTGGTCCGACCGATCCGGCGCAGACCGGCCCGTACGGCGGCAGTTTCACGGTGCTGCGCGGCGCGCACGCGGTCACGTCGTACAAGCGGGGAAACGAGATCGATCCGAGCATGCGCGCCGTGACGCCCGATGCGGTCTTCGACGCGCTCCAGCCGCAGCTTGCGCGGCGCACCCATCCGGCGGATTGTCTGGCTTGAAACTGCTTTTTCCCAAGCCCTACGCTGATTTCGTGGCCCGGCTGCGTGTGCCGTGCGGCTTCGTGCTGGTGGCCGCGTTTGCCTGGTTTTCGCACCCGGATATATCGTCGCTGGCCTATGGCCTACCGGTTTCGCTGCTGGGCCTCGTGGTGCGCGCGTGGGCCGCCGGGCACCTGGCGAAGAACCAGACCCTGGCTACGGGCGGACCTTACCGGTATACGCGCAACCCGCTCTACCTGGGAACGCTGCTGGTGGCCGCGGGCTTGGCGCTAGCCTCGCGCAGCGGGGGCTTGGCGGCCCTGTTCGCGGCGGTATTCCTGTGTATCTATTTGCCCGTCATTCAGCTTGAGCAACAGCACTTGCGCACCCTGTTTCCGGGATACGCCGCGTACGCCGCGCGCGTGCCTGCGCTGCTGCCGCGCATGCCTCCCGCGGGCGACCCGCGCGCATTCCAACCGGCGCTCTACATGAAGAACCGGGAGTATGAGGCGGCCGCCGGCTTCCTCGCAGGCGCGCTGTTTCTTTTATGGAAGGCGCTACGCTAACAGGTGTCTTTTCGCAGATGCGGGCCGAATTTCGTGCTATATTAGGCACCATGAGGGCAACCAACGTCAAACCGATCACATACATGAAGACGCATTCCGCGGAGCTCGTCAATGCCGTGAACGAGAGCCGCAGCCCGATCGTAATCACTCAAAACGGGCAGGCACGCGCAGTGGTCGTGGATGCCGCCAGCTACGACCACATGCGGGATGCCCTGATTCTTCTTAAGATACTGTCTCAATCCGACGCGGAGTATCGGAACGGCCACTGGAAATCGCAGGAGGCCGTGGAAACCGAATTCCGGAAGAGGTTTCCGGATTGAAGCGCCTGCCGGTGCGTTGGACGACTCCGGCCTATGAGGACCTGTTTGAAATCCTGGAATTCGTGGGCGCCGATCGGCCAGACGCGGCACGCCGGCTGGGCAAGGAGCTTCTCACGCAGTCGAAGACCCTTGGGAGCAAAGCCTTACGCGGCTGGATCGTCCCCGAACTAATGCAACAGGGAATCACTGTCTACCGGGAAATCCTGGTTTCCCGCTACCGAATGATCTACCATCTTCACACCGAAGCAGTCCAAATTGCGGCTGTGATGGACGCCAGCCGGGACTTCGACGGCGTGCTCCTCCAGCGCTTGCTGCGTTAGCCGGTAGCCTGGCTTTACACCAACACCGTAAACGCCGTCTCCGTCCGCGTGACCGGCCGATACAGCGTGTCCCGCTCCACCGGATCGCGCCCCGCTTTGCGGATCAACTGCAACAACTCCCCGCGGCGCAGCGACTGGCTGGTGGTAGCCCCGGCATCGTGGTAGATTTTCTCCTCAACCACCGTCCCATCAATATCGTCCGCTCCAAACCGCAGCGCGATTTGCGCGATGCGCGGCGTCATCATGATCCAGTAGGCCTTGATGTGCGGAATGTTGTCCAGCATCAGGCGCGCCACCGCGATATTCTTGATGTCCGCGAATCCGGTGGTCTTCCCAATATGCTGCAGGGGCGTGTTGTCGGGATGGAAGGCCAGCGGAATGAAAGTCACGAATCCGCCGGTTTCATCCTGCAGCGCGCGCAGCTTCACCAGGTGGTCCGCGCGGTCCTCGGCATTCTCGATGTGGCCGTAAAGCATGGTGCAGTTGGAATGCAGGCCGAGCGAATGCGCCGTGCGCGCGGTCTCGATCCACTGTTCGCCGCTGATCTTGTGGTCGCAAATGATGCGCCGCACGCGGTCGCAGAAGATCTCCGCGCCGCCGCCGGGCAGGGAATCCATGCCAGCCTCCCGCAAGCGCTCCAGCACACTGCGCACCGAGGTCTTCGCGCGCTGCGCCAGGTATGCCACTTCCACCATGGTGAAGGCTTTCAGGTGCACCTGCGGGAACCGGTACTTCAGGCCGCGCAGCATCTCGCAATACCAATCCAGAGTCAGCTCCGGATGCAGCCCGCCCACGATGTGGAACTCGGTAACCGCCTCGCTCCAGCCTTCGCCGGCCCTGTGCCACACCTCCTCGAGCGACATCGTGTAGGCCTTGGGGTCCTTCACGCGCTTGCCGAACGCGCACAAACGGCAACTGGCCACGCACACATCCGTCGGGTTGATGTGCCGGTTCACGTTGAAGTAGGTGGTCGAACCGTGCAATCGCTCCCGCACCAGGTTCGCCATGTAACCGACGGAGAGAATATCGGAGGTCTGGTAAAGCGCCACGCCGTCGTCATAGGTCAGGCGTTGGCCCGCTTCGACTTTTTCCAGAATTGGCTTCAAGCGCGGGTCGTCAATCACGATTTCCATAGAACATCGGCAGCCCAGAATACAAAGAATAGCATGCTGACATAGCCGTTCATGGTGAAGAACGCGGCATCCACGCGCGAGAGATCGGTGGCTTCCACCAGGCTGTGCTCGTAGATGAGCAGGCATGTGACGGCCGCCACTCCCGCCAGGCTCAGCGCGCCCAGACCGAGGCTGTAGACCAGCGCCAGCAGGCAGCCCACCATGAGCACGTGGAGGAGGCGCGCCACGCGCAACGCGCCCGCGATGCCCAAACGGCGCGGCACGCTGAAAAGACCCTCCGCCGTATCGAACTCGTAATCCTGGCAGGCGTAAATCACGTCGAATCCCGCGGTCCAGAAGGCGACTGCGGCCGTGAGCCAGAGGATGCGCGGATCGAGCGAACCGCGGATGGCGATCCATGCCGCCGCCGGCGCCACGCCCAGCGCAAATCCCAGCACCAGGTGCGAGAACGAGGTGAAGCGCTTGGTGAAAGAATAAAAGAATACAATTCCGAGTGCCAAGGGCGCCAGCCGGAAGCAGAGCGGATTCAGTTCGCCCGCGGCGAATACAAAGACCAGCGCGGAGACCGCCACGAACCCCCACGTAAAGCCGCGCGAGAGCACGCCAGCGGGCAAGTGGCGCAAGCGCGTGCGCGGGTTGCGCGCGTCTATTCCCGCGTCGATCAGTCGGTTGAACGCCATAGCCGCCGAACGCGCGCCCACCATGGCCACCACGATCCAGCCCACCTTTTCGCATGCCGCGCGCCCGCCCAAGCCGGAATGCCGAAGGGCGAGTAGTGCCCCGGTAAGCGCGAACGGCAGGGCAAACACGGAGTGCTCGAACTTGATCATCTCCAGCGTGAGCCGGATGCGTTTCCACATATTTCGAGATGGCTGCAAGAGCGCTACCATTTTATCGCATGCGCTATTTTACGCCATTACTGTTGCTGGCCCTCGCAGGAACCGGCTGCGGCGGGCCGGAAACCGAGGGTCCCGAAGCGCTCGGAATGCAGACCGTCAAGCTGCCTGGCGGGCAGACGATTCGCGCCGAAGTGGAGTTGTCCGAACTGGATATGCAGAAGGGCATGATGTTTCGCGATTCGCTGGCTCGCGGCCGGGGCATGCTCTTCGTCCACAAAACGCCCAGCCTGTACCAATATTGGATGTACCAGGTGAGGATTCCGTTGGATATCGTCTGGATGGACTCAAGCCATCGCATCGTAGAAATATCCCCCGACACGCCGCCCTGCAAAACCAAGGCGAGCCTGTGCCCGAACTATGGCGGCCACCAGACCGCGCAATTCGTGCTGGAACTGGGCGGCGGCGAGGCGCGGCGATTGGGCTTGAGCTTGGGCCAAACGCTCGAATTCTGACCGCCCCCGGAGCGCCGCTGACGTCGCGGGTGGATTACGAACGGGAAACCGCGTAATACCCGAGTTCGGTTTGGAGCCGCACGCCCTTGCGATCGACCGTAACGCGCAGTTTGTGGTACTTGCCATCCCAATTCTTCGCGGACGGCTGGTACGCAATGCTGTAATTGGTGAGTGCGTCGGATTCGATCCGCGTAATCGCGCGGCTTAGCTCAATCGTCGAAAAAGCGTGGCCGCCAGTGGTGCCGGTGAGAATATCGAGCGAATCCCGATCCAGAATCCCGCGCTCGAGACCGATGCCGGGGTCGGCCGTATACACCGTAATTCCAGAGCCGGCAAACCGGGCGCCCCATCGAACCAGGTCCGGTCCGCAAGGTGAATAGCGCTTGGAATGCCGTAACTGACCCACAGCAATTCCTTGGGGCCGGGCGCCGTTGCCATCAGCGGCGCATATCGTCGAGCGCGTGGTAAGTGGCGCTGAAGCGCGCCTGGAGAGAGTTCGGGGAAGCTGCCCGGATTTCCAGCGGCTTCGCCTGGCTGACCTTTTGCATGGCGGCGTCCATCAAGGGCCCGATATCCTTTAGCCAGTCCGCGTTGGCCGCCTCTGGTGCAACGGCGGCGCCCGGAAGGGCGTGAACCGGGTAGAGACTGCCATCCTCGACCAGCAGGTAGAGATAAACAGGTCCAGTGGATTGCAAATGGGCCATGGAGGTTTTTACGGCGTTCCAGACGGCTCCGCGGGACGACTCGCCCGCGTTCATCAGATCGAACAGAACGACCAGCGGGCGAGCCCCCTCGCTTTGGTTCAGCCGCATGGAAACGATCTGCTGGGGCGAGCCATTGTCAAAGACGGCGAAGTCCGAGGCCGTCAAATTCGGAACGGGGTTACCTGCGGAATCCGCGGCGACCACCTTGATCACGACAGCCTGTGGTTTACTGGCGCTGGTTTGCGCATGGACCGCGATGCCGCCCGCCGCCAACAGGAGGCCGGCCAACGGCAAGGCCTGCCAGCGCTCGAAGAAACCGTGCGAACGTCCGGATAACCCGATCAATTTCATAAAGATGCTCCTGATAGTATGACGCCAACGCGTAGGACGGGTTCCGCTTATGATTGTCAACCTCCAGGGGCCTTACGCAGCCTTGCGGGAGGGGCCTTGCGCAGCCGGGACGATTCAGATTAGAATGTTCCAAACTCGCAGGCAATTCAGAGCTCGCACACAAACGGAGGAAGGTCGATGCATCTACGAACGGCTGTCGCATTGGGTGTCGCTTTCATGGCGGGATGTTTGGTTGCATCGGCCCCGCTTTACGGACAAAACCGAGGTTCCATTACCGGAACGGTCCGGGATTCCACGGGCGCCGTGCTCCCCAACGCCGAGGCGGCGGTTACCGACGTCGGTACGGGCGTCACCTTGAAATCGAATACCAACGCGTCGGGCGACTATTTGGTGGCGGGCTTGCCCGCGGCCACCTACAACCTGAAGGTCACAGCCACCGGCTTCAAAGCCTTCGAGGCCACCGGCATCATTCTGCCCGTTGGCGAGAAGGCGCGCGTCGACGCCACTCTGGAAGTCGGGCAGATTACCAGCGAAATTAGCGTCCAGGGCGCGGGCGTGGCGCAAGTGGAGACGCAGTCCTCGGAACTGTCGGGGGTGGTCACGGGAAAAGAAATCACCCAGCTGGTGCTCAACGGCCGCAATTTCACGCAACTGGTCACCCTGGTCCCCGGTGTCAGCAACCAGACCGGGCAGGATGAAGGTGTGGTCGGCATCAACGGCAACGTGTCCTATAGCATCAATGGCGGCCGCGTCGAGTACAACAATTGGGAGATCGATGGCGGCGACAACATGGACAACGGAAGCAACGACACGCTGAACGTCTACCCCAACGTCGACGCGATCGCCGAAGTGAAGGTGCTGACCTCCAATTATGGCGCCCAATACGGAAGAAACGGATCGGGGACCGTCGAGACGGTGACGAAATCGGGCACCAAGGATTTCCACGGAGACCTGTTCGAATTCCTCCGGAACGACGACTTCAACGCGCGCAACTTCTTCTCATATACCGCGCCGCTGGTGCCCGAGTACAAGAAAAACGATTTCGGGGGCACCATCGGCGGTCCGGTGTTCATTCCGCACCTATACAATACGAAGAAAGAGAAAACGTTCTTCTTCTTTTCCGAAGAAGTCCGGCGGGAGATCGTTCCCGGCGGAATATTCACCCAGCAGGTGCCCTCGGCGCAGGAGCGCCAGGGAAATTTTTCCGACGTCTGCCCGGCAGCCAACCTCGCATCGGCTGTGGACACCACGAATTATCCCGATTGTCCCGTGAACCCGATAACCGGGGCATATTATCCGAACAATACGGTTCCGGTCAATAACAATGCCAAGGACCTGATGGCGCTGCTGCCGGCGGCCAACCTGCCCAACAACTATTACAGTGCCTCGCCCGCACTGCCCACGCACTGGCACGAAGAGCTCTTTCGCATCGATCAGAACTTCAGCGACAAGCTGCGCATGTTCTTCCGCTTCATCCACGATTCCTGGACTCAGATCGAGCCCACACCCGAGTGGGGCAACGGCGCGTCGTTCCCCACGGTCCAGACCAATTTCGTGGGACCCGGCGTCAGCTTGGTGGCCAACCTCACGGCGAATATCTCGCCGACCCTGCTGAACGAATTCACCTTCAGCTATACCACGGACCACATTTTCCTGAATGCCATCGGCCCGACCGCGCGCCCGTCCGACTTTAACATGACCGGCCTGTACAACAACGGATTTGGCGGCCTGATGCCGGCCGTTGGCGTGGCGGGCGGCATTAACTACGATACCAGCGGCTTCTCGCTCGATACCGGCTATTTCCCTTGGAATAACGCCAATCCGACCTATACCTACAAGGACCAGGTGACCAGAATCATTGGGGGACACAACCTGTATTTCGGCGCCTACGTGGTTGCGGCGGAAAAGAACGAAGAGAACAGTCCGTACATTCAGGGGATCCTGGGCTTCGACAACACCGATACGGCCATCAGTACCGGCAACGCTTTCGCGGACTTCTTGACCGGGCAGATTGCGAGTTACTATCAGGCCAACCTCAAGACCAAGTACTACAACCGGTATAAAGTCGTGGAGCCGTATTTCCAGGACGACTGGCACATCACCAAGAGGCTGACTCTGAATCTGGGACTGCGTCTGAGCATGTTTGGGACATACTACGAGAAGTACCATCAAGCCTATAACTTCGACCCGGCCGCATACCAGCTTTCCGCGGCTCCGCAACTCGACGTCACTGGATCGGTTACCGGGCAGGTCGGCGCCCTGATACCCAATACCGGCAATCCCTATACCGGCATTGTGCAGTGCGGCGTGAACGGAGTTCCGGCGGGCTGCATGAAAGGCCACTTGTTCAACCCCGCGCCGCGCGTCGGCTTCGCCTTCGACCCGTTCGGCAACGGCAAGACGTCCATTCGCGGCGGTTACGGAATTTTCTACGAGCACACCAACGGTAACGAGGGAAACAGCGAGTCGCTCGAGGGGAGCGCGCCTTTAGTGCTCAGCTCGACGGAGTACAACGTCTCCGGCTACACCAACATCGGCGGCGCCGGCGTGTTGTTCCCGCTGGGCGTCACGGCGATTCCGACACAGGCCATCTGGCCTTACGTGCAGCAATGGAACGTCAATATCCAACGCGAGCTCATGAAGGAAACGGTGATGACCGTGGCGTACGTGGGCAGCAAAGGCACGCACCTTTCGCTGCAGCGCGACATCAATCAACTGTATCCCATAACTCCGGGGCAGAATCCATATCCGGCAGGGCAGGCCATGACGACGGCCGATTGCAACAGCGGCACGGTGAATGGCGTGGCGCCCACGGGCGCCGCGGCAAACCAGTTCGCGGTCGCGTGCGGCGGCGATGCGGACCTGTACCGCCCCTATCAGGGGTACGGTTCGATCACCTCCCTGGAGCCGCAGGCGAATTCGATTTACAACGCTCTCCAGGTTTCGGCCCACCGGCATGTGGGCCGGCTCAGTCTCGACCTGGCATACACCTGGAGTCACTCGCTCGACGACTCGTCGGACCGCTACGACGGGAACTTCGTGAACGCGTACGACCTCGCCCTGACACGCGCCAGTTCAAATTTCGACCAGCGCCAGATCTTGAACGTCGGCTACGTTTACGACCTGCCGTTCTTCACGAACGCGGGGTTAGCTCACACTCTGTTGGGCGGCTGGCAGATTTCCGGGATCACCGCCTTTCAGACCGGCACGCCGTTCAGCGTAACCGATGGCCTGTTTAACGCCGGCGTTGGAAATGGCACCGGAATCGGTTCCTACCTCGACCAGATCGGCAATCCCAATGCGGTTCCCACCCTGACCACCAGTCCCGCCGGCGTGTATGGGCCGCTGTTGTTCAATCCGGCGGCTTTTGCCGCTCCACAAGGCCTGAGCTTCGGTACCGTGGGGCGAAATTCGTTGAACAACCCACAGCGCACAAACTTCGACATGGGCC
>Ga0302326_10002573_pt1 | contig 43928 bp, 36 predicted proteins | sample Palsa_T0_3_FD_202264 | JGI IMG/M metagenome (GOLD analysis project Ga0302326, IMG submission 202264) | Peat permafrost microbial communities from Stordalen Mire near Abisko, Sweden - Palsa_T0_3 | ecosystem: Environmental > Terrestrial > Soil > Palsa > Peat permafrost | place: Sweden: Abisko...
AAAGCAGGTGCATGCACCAGACGCACAAAAGGAAGCCCGGTACGGCGGCGCCCACGGCGATCAGCATGCTTTCGGTCAGCAATTGGCGGACAAGGCGGGCGCGGCCCGCGCCCAGCGCCAAACGCACCGCGATCTCCTTGCGCCGGTCCGCCGCGCGCGCTAGCATCATGTTCGCCACATTGGCGCAGGCAATAAGCAGGACCATGCCGCCCAGAACCAGAAAGAACTCCCGGAAGAACGGCAGATCCCGCCTGCGAACGGGTATCGTCTTGCCCGCGTCCAGAAGCAAAACGCGGCGGCCTTTTTGGTCCCTGGCCGTCTCTCCGTAAGACTGTTGCAATTGTTGCGCGACGGCATCCAGCTCGGCTTCCGCGGCGGACTCCGCGACTCCCGGCCGCAGGCGCCCCACGACTTGAAACATGGCCAGGTCGCGGCGGTCCAGCGCGTGGTCCGCTAACTCGGACGCCAGATGCGCATCCACGGTGACCGGCAGCCACACGTCCGCGGCGAATAGCGCGGGCGACGCGCCCAGGAAATCCTTCGGCCCGACGCCGATAATGGCCGCCGGATACCCGTTGATGCGCAGAGATTTGCCGACGATCGCTGGATCGGAGCCCAAATGCTCCCGCCAGTAGCGGCCGCTGATCACGACCGCCGGCGCGCGGCCCGGCTGCTCGTATGTCTGGTCGAAGAAGCGGCCTAACGACGGTTGCACCCCGAGCGTAGAGAAGTATGAAGGCGTGACCAGTTGACCCCAGGTCCGCTCGCTGCGCCCGCCGCTCGAAACCCCAAACGGCACCGGCGCGACGTACGCGAACGTGGCCGAAAACAGGCCGTTCAAGGCACGGTAGCGTTGGTACGCGGGATACGACGATGGTGTTTGCACCGCGACGAGTTCGTCGGGATTCGGCACGCCCGGCAAATCGCGGGACATCCCGTGCAACTCGCTGTACGCGCAGGTGGCGATGCAGATGCCCAGGCTGAGCGAGATCAGCGCGACGGCCGTGAAACCCGGCGACCGCGCCAGCATGCGGAGTCCGTAGCGGACATCCTGCCGCAACTCGGCCAGATGTTCGACGGGAAGGCGCAGCGCGATATCCAGCATCAGCCGCGTCAGGCCGAGGACGCCGTGACGCCGCCAGATCTCCTCGATGGCGTCTTCGGCGTCCTGCGCCATCTCGTCGCCATATGCGTTCTTGAATTCGTAGGGAAACGCGGCGGCCAGCGCGCGATAGAGCCGCAGTCCGATCTCGACCGGCCGGTTGGATGTGCGCGTCATGACTCGGCTCTCCTTTCCCGCGCCCCGCGTTTTGCGTGGATCACGCGGACCAGATCTTCCAACCTCGCGCTTTCGGCAGCCAGCACCCGCCGGCCCAGCCGCGTGAGCCGGTAATAGCGGCGGCGCGCGTCGTCCTCCGCGGGCGCGGGCCGCGCGGTGGATTCTTCGATGAGGTCCGCGTCCATCAGCCGCTTGAGCGTGCCGTACAGCGTGGCCGGCCAGAGCCGCACTTTACCACCAGTGCGGTCGAGGACCTCCTGCATGATGCCGTAGCCGTGCTGTTCCTGGCCGTCGAGCGACAGCAGCACGTGAAACCAGTGAGGCTTGAGGGGTAGAAAATTTTCGGGATCGTCGGGCATATATATATATCGGTTGATATATATATATAACACAAGAGAAGACAGCATACATAACTGCCTTCCTGTAGAATCAGCGGGTCGCAGGGAGTCACAAACCGGGCTCACCCCAACGCCAGCCACCCCAGCGCGCCGCGCGTGGCCGCCCGCGAGAGGGGCCGGTCCACCGCCGGATCCCAAGGCCGTTCGCTCAGCACCATGTGGTTGACGAACGTGGCGCCGCGATCATACGACACGGCCATGGCCAAGTCCACCAGCAGATCTCCGCCGGGAGTTTTGGGACCGTATTCGTAGAATGCGCAGCAGATCTCGCCGCCCGCGGTGACGATCACATGCGGCTGGAATTCATGCTGGCCGGATCCTGCGCCGCGGACCAGAGGCTCTCCGGCCAATGGACCTTGCCACGTCCGCCCGCCATCGAGCGAGCGCCGATGGTAGATCCGCGCGCGGCCTTCGCGGTCGTCGGCCCACACGCAAAGGGCCACACCATCCTCCGCGATGCAAGTCGCCGGCGCCGTTTCCGGAAGCCCTTCCTGCACCCCTATCACCCCTTCGGCGACCGTCACTGGCGCGGAAAAAGTATTCCCGCCGTCGGTGGAATCCACCGCCAGAATACTGCAGCCGGATGGGCCGGTCATCCATACCACGTGAACGGCGCCGCCCGCATCCACCAGCACCTCGGGATTGAAACACAGCCCGGAGAACAACGGCCCCGGTCTGGAATGCCCCCTGCCGCTCCAGGACTCTCCGTCGCTGGAACGCGCGAAACACAGCGCATTACCCAAATCGGCGGCCAGGTAAACGTTGCCCCGGAACGGGCTGGCGGGGTTGAGATCCGTGGCGATTGAGTAGCAACACTCGGCGGCGCCCCGCAGCGCCACCGCGGGGAGGGTCCAGTGAATGCCACCGTCCTCGGAACGATAGACTATCAGGGACGCCCGGGAACGGTCGGGATCCAGGGCCAGCGCGGCCAGGTTCACGGTGCCGTGCGCGTCCATTGCCAGCACCGGTCCCACCACGCCCGCCCATTCGGTTTCCACGGGCAACGGCCAGGATTCCCGCCAGGAAGAGCCGCCATCGAAGCTGACGCGCGCGGAAACAACCGGCGCGCCATCCGGCAAGGTGATCTCTTCGACCCCCACGATGTGTTGTGGATCGAGCGGGTTGACGAGCAAGGCGGAGGCGTTCCGCGCCGCGGCGGGGCCTTCGCGTTTCGGACTGCGTTTGCGGGTTAGCTTTAGAGTTTCGGTCATGGGCGCGCAGCCCGTCCTGATTATATTGTTGCGCAGAATCGTCATATTGTTTCTATATTGTGTGCGCATCTCGTACCGGTCCCGCCATAGGCGCGTAGCTTATTGTAAATTCAGGAGATGCTTGAATCTGGGTGGCCCGATTGTTAACCTTTTGGGAGTTCTCTGAGAACTCTGAGCCATAACCTTAGTCTGACGCCGCCGGCCGCGTTCCTCTAACATAGTGGTTCATGCCGGCTCGCGCGGACGTCATCGTCATTGGGGGTGGAATCATTGGCGGCTCGGTCGCCTGGCGGCTGGCGCAGGCGGGCGCGGCCGTCACGCTGGTGGATGCCGGCACGCTCGGCGGCGAGGCCAGTTGGGCGGGCGCGGGCATGCTGGCGCCGGGCGGCGAGTTCGTCAGCCGCACCCACTGGGCGGACTTCGCGCTGGAGAGCATGGCCCTGTATCCGGCGTTCGTCGCAGAACTGGAGAGCGAAACGGGTTTGGGGATCGATTACCGGCGCTGCGGCGCGGTGGAGATCGCCCGCACGGAAGCCGAATGGCAGGATCTGCTGGCGCGGCGCGCGGCGCAACTGGAGATGGGCATTCGCGCGGAGGTCACGGCCGGCGGACTCTACTATCCGGACGATGCGATGGTCGATCCGCGGGATGTGACGGTCGCGTTGCGGTGCGCCTCCGAGAAGCGCGGCGTGCGAATCCGGGAGCGGTCGCGCGTGCTGGCAGTGCGCGTGACTGGGGCGCGGGCGGACGTTGAAACCACCGGCGGCGTGCTATCGGGATCGGCGGCGGTGCTGGCGGCCGGGGCTTGGAGCGGGGCGATTCCGGTGTTTGGCGGGGCTGGGCGGATCGCCATTCCTGAGACGTTCCCGGTGCGCGGGCATTTGCTGGGGTATACGCTGGAGCCGGGATCGGTCGGGCCGATTCTGCGGCACGGTCACACGTATGTGATGCAGCGGTCCAGCGGATTTACGATTGCGGGCACTTCGTCGGAGCAGGTGGGCTTCGACCGCGAAGTTGACCCGCGGATTGTGGACGACATTCGCGCGCGCGCCGAGGAGTTGCTGCCGCAGTTGCGGTCGGCTGCCGAGCCGACGGCGTGGTTGGGATTCCGTCCGGCGACCGAGGGGTTTGAGCCGGTGATCGGGCGGGTGGGGGAAACGTGTTTGTGGCTGGCGTATGGGCATTATCGGAATGGAATAATGTTGGCGCCGCGGACGGCGGCGCGCGTGGCGGGGGAGATGTCGGGCCGGTAATTGAGTCATCAATGCGGATCATTGCTTCACTCTGAACGGCACGTTGCTCAGGAGAGTCCCGCTGGGTGTATCTACGGTGATCTTGCCGGTGGTCGCGCCGGCCGGGACGGCGGTCGAGATTTCGGAAGGCGATACGACGGTGAAGACAGCCAAGGTGCCGTTAAAGCCGACGCTGGTCGCGCCAGCCAGATTCGTTCCCAGGATCTTGACTGTCGCTCCAACCTTGCCGGAAGTGGTGATGGTCTTTATGAATGGACCAAGTCCCACATTCAGGCGGAATACGGTACCGTCGCCACTCGCGCCGCCCTGGAGCGTTGCCCCGTAGAGGTTACCGTCCGTGGCCTGCGTCAGCGGTTCGTTTAGGTTGGCCCCGTCGGGCCCGCTGAAACTGTAAAGCGTTGCCAACTGGGGATTCCGGGTGGTGATGCTAAAAATGGTGCCAGCCCCGCCAATGCCGCCTACGGAAGTCGTCCCATAGAGGTTTCCGTCTGTGGCTTGGACTAGACCACCTTGGGGCGTGCTGCCGTCATCCGAGTTGAGGAAGCTGTACAGGGTGGTCAGCGTGCCGCCTGAGGTAATCCTGAAGACGGTGCCATAGCCGTATACCCCGCCGCCATCCGTTGTCCCATAGAAATTTCCATCGGTGGCCTGGACCAAGCCGGCCTCGGGATTGGCGCCATCGCCGCCGGCAAAGTTGTAGAGGTTAGAGAGCACGCCGCCCGCGGTGATCTTAAAAACCGTGCCTTCGTTGTGGGCGCCGCCCGCGTAGGTTGTCCCATAGAAATCCCCGTCGGTGCCTTGGACCAAGCCGGCGACGGGGCCACTGCCGTCCAGAACGTCGAAGCTGTGCAGTGTGGTGGGCGCGCCGGCCGATGTCATTGCGAAGACAGAGCCATTGCCATTTGAGCCGTGGTAGGTTGTCCCGTAGAACTTTCCGTCAGTGCCCTGAATCACCGAGCCGTTCGGGTTTGCGCCGTCGTTCCCGTCGAATCCGAGGAGTGTCGTGAGAGTGTGTGAGGTGACTCTGAAAACCGTGCCATACCCGCCAGGGCCGGCATGGAAAGTTGTCCCGTAGAAATCGCCGTTGGCGGCCAGGGTAAGCCCAGCGGCGGGCAGGGCGCCGTCGCTTCCGCTGAAACTATGGAGGCTTGTGAAGGGCGCGCCCCCCGTCGTGATCTTGAAAACCGTACCATCGCCGCTGGCGCCGCCTTCTTCGGTTGTCCCATAGAGATTACCGTCGGGGCCCTGGGCTAACGCCACGCCCAGATAGCCGTTTCCGCCACTGAAACTCTGCAGGGTGGTCAGAGGTTGCGTGGCGACCGAGAAGCTCGACCCGTCTGTCGACAGCGGCGCAGGTACCGCTTCGCTAAAGCCGGCGTTGACCATTGTGATTTTGGTAGCCCCCGAGAAGCTGCCTATTCCACCAGTCTTCGCGCCTATTGTGGCGGCGCAGGTATTTGCCGCGCCAGTGTTGTCGGACCCGTAGGCCGCGGTTCCGAAATTGGCGAGCGGCTGCAACACTCCATCGGGAGACCTGGGGTCTTCGGCAATCCATTCGGCGCTCGATCGCGCCGCCGACGGAGCCGTGCCCGTCACCGGCGGAGCGGAAAGCCCCGTTGTCTCATCGGTAATTGTCAGAATGAACAGTCCGCTGCTATAGCGTACCTCCGCCGACATTTTGTCGCCTGCCTGAATTGGAAAATTCTCGATCACAACATCGATCGCCGGAAAGAACTCGTACCAGGCGAAGTACGATGGCGCGCCATCTGCGCAGTCGGATTCCGTGCCGATCTGCTCAACGGTACTTGACGTTGGCAGATACCCGTCAATTCCCACCCAAAAGCTTGAAAATGAACTCCCCGATCCCGCGCATGTGACCGCCGGGACGATCCAGGAGCCTTTCGCGTCCGTGACGGAGCCGAACGTGCCGCTCACAACGTAGCCGCTCCAACTGGAACTCGTGGCTGAGGCGTCCGCATGCACCCGGACGTCCTGGGCTAGGCCGTGCCGGTGCCGGGGCGCTTTCATCTTAGACTGGGACAGGCCCGGCGCATAGAATTGGGCGGCGGAAAGCACCGCCAGCGCTCCAGCAGTGCGTGCCAACCGCAGGCGGAACCAGGGTTCTCGAATCATCGTGCCATGCTCCTTTAGATATAGGCCAGGCCCTCTGCGCGACCCGCCACAAGAAACAATAAACGGCAGATGGGAGCCGGCGAAAGCGCGGATATACGCGGAAACGCGCAACCGCGCGTTATAGAATGGACCAGATGCCCTCGGAACAGCCGCAGGAATTGTCAGGGTGGAAGGAGATTGCCTCCCACCTCGGTACCAGCGTTCGAACTGCGCAGGATTACGAGCGGAATCTGGGGCTGCCAGTTCACCGCCAGCCCGGCGAGAAGGGGCGGGTATTCGCAGATCCGGACGAACTGGATGCCTGGCGGACCCACAGGAATGGAAATGGATCGCCCGTCAGGGACGAGGAACCCGCACCAAAGAAGAGACCTCCGGCCGCCGCCCGCAAGGTCTGGCCTCGCCGTGTCCTGGTCGCTGCGGTCTTGGCCGTTCCGTTGCTCGCGCTGGCCGGCTACCTGCTGCTCGTTCCCCACGGTCTGCCGGCGGACTTCCGGGTGGAAGGGAAGCGTCTGATCGTTTACGACGGCAACAGCAGGGAACTCTGGCGTCACACCTTCGATTCCGATCTGCAGGGCGAACGTTACCGCCCGGAATCTGAAAAGCGTCTGGTTTGGCTTGGCGATCTTGAAGGCGGGGGCCAACCCATTCTGCTCTTTGTGCCCGAAGCCGTGAACGACCTCGAGGCGCCAAGCGTTCTCTTGTGTTTCGCGGCGGATGGCAACATCAAGTGGCGGTTCCGGCCTGGGCGCGCGGTAACGGACGCCAGCGGCAGGCACATGGTCCCTCCATACATGATTCGTAATCTGCAAGTCATCGTTGGTAAGACGCCGGCGGATACTCGCATCGTGGTATCGAGCAATCACTACCTGAACTACCCAAACCAAGTGGCTTTCATGGATGTCCACGGCCGGGTTGTAGGCGAATATTGGCATCCAGGACATTTGCCGTACTTGCGGGCGGCGGACTTGGCGAACGACGGACGGATGGATCTACTGATGGCGGGCGTCAGCAACGGAAATCATCAGGCCACTTTAGTGGTCTTGGATCCGCTGAAGGTTGTCGGTCTCATGACCTCGAATGAGGTGCGGGACGAGCGGTACCAACTCTTGGGTATGCAACCCGCGAAGGAAAAGGCAGTCGTTCTTTTCCCCAGGAGTGCCTTCAGCCCCGGTCAAGACTACACCAGAGCGATACACCTGCGGGTGACGAAGGAACGCCTACTGGTATATGTGGCCGAGGGCGAAGGGGAAGGCGCCCCGCAGGTCCTATTGTACGAGCTGGACAATGGCTTGAATGTGATGAACCTGTCGCCGCTCAGCTCGGAGGTCGTGTACTTGTATCAGTCGCTCCGATCTCGCGGGCTGGTCGACCATCCCTTTTCCGAGGAGCTTGCCCGCCTGAAGGCCGGCGTGGTCGTGCGCCGGAACGGCCAGCCGTAGAATCCTTCCAATTCCACCACTTCAGCAGCTCGGGATCATGCTCCGCCTCCGACGCATAATACACCGCGCAACGGAAGACGTAGAGCACGCACCGGTCCACGTGATGGCCCACCACCCGGCAGAGATTAGCGTAAAGCGACTCGGGATTCTGGCCCCGCAGTTCCGCCACGTCCCGAATTCCCACGCGGTTCAGGTCCGCCGCTATAGACGGCCCGACTCCGGGGATGGTCAAGAGATTCGCGGTCACTTGTCCGACCATACCGCCAACTCGTTTCCGCTGGGGTCGGCGAAATGGAACCGTCGCCCGCCGGGGAAAGGAAAAATCTCTTTGACGATTGCGCCGTCCGCTGCCGCGACCTTCGCCTGCGTGGCGGCGAGATCGGCGGCGTAGAGGACCACCAGTGGCCCCCCGGCGGTTACCGCATCCTTTTTCCAGAATCCGCCCGCCAGCCGGCCGTCTTCAAAGCTCGTATAGTCCGGCCCGTAATCGGTGAATTTCCAGCCGAAGACGCCCGCATAGAAAGCCTTCGTCTTGGCGATATCCGTGGCCGGGAACTCGATGTAGTCCACGCGGCCTTCGTTCGATTGAGTGTCCATGAACCGATTATGCCGCAAGCCTCCTGACAGCGTTGTGTCAGTATGGTTTCAGATGCGGCGCGCCGACCGGCTCTTCCAAATCGTCCAATACTTGCGAGGGCGGCGCCTGACTACCGCCGCGCAGCTTGCCGGATGGCTGCAGGTTTCCGAGCGAACGGTATACCGGGACATTCGCGATCTGAGTATTTCCGGCGTTCCGGTGGAGGGAGAGGCTGGCGTCGGATACCGGCTGCGGCCGGGTTTCGATCTTCCGGCGATCATGTTCACCATGGACGAAGTGGAGGCGCTGGTGGCTGGCGCGCGCATGATGGAGGCGTGGGGCGGCCCGGCTCTTGGCAGGCACGCGCGGTCGGCGATCGCCAAGATCGCACTGGCGCTGCCGGCGGCGCGGCGGGAAGAGATCGAGCGCACCAGGCTGTTTGCTCCGGGATTTCTGGTGCCGGCAGGCGCGGCGGCCGGTCTCGAAACGGTGCGCCAAGCGATCTTGCAGCGGCGCAAACTGCATATCGAGTATGTCGATGGAGCGAACCGCGCGTCGGCCCGGACGATCCAGCCGCTGGCGCTCAATTTTTGGGGTATGACGTGGTCGGTGGCGGCTTGGTGCGAGTCCCGCGTGGGCTTCCGCGTGTTCCGGCTCGACCGCATCCGGAGGCTCGAGACGAGCCCAGATACGTTCGACGAGGTTCCCGGCCGGACGCTCGCGGATTTCCTGGAGCGTGTCAACAAAGACCAGAACTGAAGCAAAGTGGGGCGGGACTCCAGTCCTGCGCGGGTCCTCAGGACCCGCTCTGCGCGCATCGAAACACCGGGCTGAAGCCGGCTAAAGCCCGCCGTCCAATGCTTTGATCTCATCGAGGATCGTCCGCACCACCACCTCGTCCCCCACCGCCGAGTTGATTATCAAATGATACAAGTGCCGGCTGGGCCAGTCTTTCCCGAAATACTTCTTCACGAACGTGGCGCGTTCCTGATCGATCGCCCCCACCAGCTCGACGGCTTCCGCTTCGGTCTTGCCTAGCGCGCGCACCCGCCGGATCTTCTCCTCAAGCGGCGCATAAATGAACACGTGGAAGGCGTCGGGGCGGTTGCGCAGCAAGTACGGCGCGCCCCGCCCCACGATCACGCAATTACCCGCGGCCGCCGCGCCTTCGATCACGCGCTGCATGAAGACCACCAGGCTGTCCGCATCCAGATGCTCCAACCCACTCACCGGCAGGCTGCGCTCGTAGCTGCCGCGCATGAACACCTTCATCAGCCGGTAAAATAACGGATCGACCCGCTCTTCCATGCGCGCCACGTACCCCTGATCGCAGCGCGCGATGCGCGCGATCTCGGCCGTCAGCGCCGTGTCCCAAAGCTTCCAGTTGAGGCTCTCCGCCAGCTTTTGCGCGATGGCGGAGCCGCCCGCGCCGTACTCCCGCTCCATCGCCACGATGCGAATCATGTGCGCTTAGCTAGTTAGGCCTTCTGCGCCAGCTTTTGTGCGAGCCACCGCGCCTGCCCATACTCGCCCAACTTCACCACACCTTCGATGCGCCCGCCGGCCACGTCGCCCGCGAACTCGTAGTGCAGCGTGGCGCCTTCGATGCGCTGCACACTGCGGATCGTCACGCGGCTGCCCTCTACCGCGCCCGTCAGCGCGCCGGACAAGACATCGCCGCGATGCACGCCGCTAAGCTTGCCTTCGTGCTGCTGGATAATGAAGCGGTGCTGGGACGATCCCGAGACAAAGGTCAGGTCAGCGACCCACTCACCCGAAACGTCTACTGCGGCCGCCTCCGGCTCCGGAACCGCGATATGCGGCGGGTTCGCCAACAGCTTGCGAATCGCCGAGGCCGCGATCTTGTCGTCGCCCGGCATCATCATGTAGGGCATGATGGTGAGGGAACTCGGCCGGTCATCGCGCCGCGTGCCGCTCGCCTCGTTCACCGCGATGCGCGGCTGGCCATGCCACAGAATATCCTCGATCTCCGTGCCGGTGATGCCGATGCGCGCCGTATCCCAATGCAGGCGCAATCGCGGCGCATGATTCGATAAATCTTCGGGCTGCAGGACCTCGCTGGTCACGCCGTCGACTTGAGTGGCCTGTTCCGCGATGTGGTCGAGCCACGCTTGCCACTGCTTCCACTCGGCGTCATGATCGCGCTTCACCCACATCTCGACCGCCGCCAGCATGCCCATGATCTCTTCCTTGCCCACCTTCAGCGAACGGCCGAAAGTGTGGTGCGGCGCGCTATTGATCCACGCGGCGCGCACCAGGTCCTTCTGCCCCAGCAACAACCCGGCCGCCTGCGGACCGCGCAGGCACTTGCCGCCGCTATATGCCACCATGTGCGCGCCGTGCGCCAGGTGAATGTTGGGGATGGTGAGCGTCTCGGCCGCCGCGTCCACGATCACGGGGACACCTTTGCGCCGTGCCATCGCGCATGCGTTTTCGATGGACAGCTCGCCGGACTCCGCGTCGGGGCAGGAAAGAATCATCACCATGGCCGTGCGCGGCCCCAGCGCCGCTTCGAACTGCGCGGCGGTTTCCACCTCGACCATCTTCACGCCCAGCATGCGCACGGCGTGGTCGTATTCGTTGCGCGAATAGCGCGGCACCACCACTTCGTTCTTGAGGCCGGTCAGATTGGGCACGCGCTGCATCTTTTCCGGGTCGCCGCCGGCGATGCAGGCGGATGTGGCGTGCGTCAGCGCCGCCGCGCATCCGGCGGTGACGATTCCCCATTCGGCCTTGGTCAGTTCCGCCAGGCGGCGGCCCACGGCCTCCATCAGCTCGTCCATGTGGACGTAAGCGTTCGAAGCCGCCTCCATGGCGCGCTTCACTTCCGGCAGGGTCTGCGATCCCGTGATGATGGTGTAGGTGCCGCGGCAATTCACGATCGGCGTGACGCCGATCGACTCATACAAATTGGCTCCCCATTCGAGCGCAGGCGCAGGTGCGGCCAAAGCGGGTTCCGGAATGGATGCGGTGACGCCCGCGGCGGCCAGCGCGGCGCCCGAGCGGAACAGCCCGCGGCGGCTCATCTTCTTCGGTGGCATGGAAGCCCCTCCACTACCGTGATGCTAAACGGTGGTGGGGATGGAATGCAAGGCGTCAGTCATCGGGCGCTGGCCCGACCCCGCAGCCGAAAATCATCTGAAGCGGGCCATCTAACTCGACCCGCGTGACGGACGGGCGCATATCTACCGGCAACCTGTGGATTTGCGGACACGTCAACGCCGCGCTTGAGGAGTTTCGGACTGCCGAAAGGCTGGCGCCGGAATGGCCGGTGCCCCTCCGGTCGTTGGGCAACATCTATGAAGGCGGGGGCTCGCTGCCCAAGTTCTGAATGCCCCGTTCCGTCGCTCGATGCCCAGGTCGGCATCAGGGCGTCGTGAGCCGTTTCCGCCGTCTTGTCTTTTCTTGTGTCGGGTGCCGCTCGCTAACTCGCCTTAACAAAGACTCGAAAGAGTTCGCAATGTAAAGCGGATAACCAAGAAGGTCGTGGACTCGGTAAGCTTTTCCATCCTTGGCAAAACACTGCTCATCGGTCATGTAGCGAGGCCTATACAGAACGTCAAGGGGACGGCGGTCCACAATAATACCTCCAATCGACCTGAGCTTGTCCGTCGGACGCGTAGTTTCGGCGGCCCAATGGCTCTGCATAATCATGGGTAACAAACGGCTGTCCGGTCGTCATGTTCGAGATAACCTGCAAGGCGGAGCAGCCCGTGTAGAAGGTCGTGGTTTCGACGGCATCATATAAGGGCGTCACGAGGTACAAAAAGGTTCCGGCGAAATCGTACAAGTTGTCTGAACGAGCCGCCAAAATATCGTCACTCGGATCAGCAATCCACACTGCAAGCTCCCGCACCCCAGGTACAGACGTTCTCAGGATCGAATGTGGAATGATTACCTTCGTGGCAAGTACGGTTTCACTGATCACCGTATTGGTCTCATACTCTTCCGTTGTTGCCGGTCGCACGGTTCTCAGCTTGCCGGCCGCTCGTATGTTTTCCTTTAATTGATCGAGTTCCGCAATCGCCAACCTCCCCCCGGTGTCGAACCCTATCATCGCCGCCAGGTCGGCGTTAGAGTACAACGGCATGAAATCATCCATGCCCTTCGTCTTCTCCGTGGCACCGCGCTCCTCAAAATATTGCTCGATACGCGCGCGCTCAGCGTGCGCATTGATTGAAACCGCGCATGCCAATTCCCATCGACGCTTAAACTCAGCTACCTCGGAATGTGAAAATCTGCGGCCCAGCCCTTCATCTCCCGTAACTCTGCTGTGACAGTTATTGCAAACGACCGCTAGATTTGCGGGAGAATCATTGTTCCGGTCCCCGTCGATATGGTGAAGCTGGACGTGAAGATTCGGCGTGTGACAAATGCAGCAGGTGTGCTGATTGTCGGCGAGCACCCGCACAGCTACTGTTTCTGGTACTGGCGACCGGTCGCTCATTAAAGACAAGTTTAGCATTTACAAATGATCAGCTCATTGGACCGGCATTCAGCGCGCGGGAAACGCGGTGGGCGGCTAGGCGTCCACTGCACCGAACGCGGCAACTGATTCCATTGAGCCTGCTCACCTTTCCTGGGCAGACGGCACGACTACTGGAATTCCGTAGTATGATGAGAATTGAGTTCGCCAAAGCCGAGGCAACCTCCAAGCTCATGGGGCGTGAGCTTTCCGCCCGGAGGGCAACACCACGTGAGCAAGATGACTATTTCCGGCAAAACGCCTAATCCGCCCCGACCGATGACGGTCGATGAAATTGAGCGGGCCGCGCGCGCGGATCCCGATGCCCAGCCGCTCACCGAAGCCGACCTCAAGCGCATGAAGCGAACGCCACGAGCGAAGATCATCCGCCGGGCGTTGGAACTGACGCAAGAGGAATTTTCCGCCCGTTACCACATCCCCCTCGGGACGCTGCGGGACTGGGAACAAGGCCGCGCGGAACCGGATCAGCCCACGCAGGCCTATCTGACGATGCCCGCGATCCCGACCATGTGAACACGACATTGAACATGAAGGAGCTTTTCGTTGTGCGTCACGACGAAGGATGGGCGGTGACGCGTCGTGCCGCCGAACCTAGCGCCGCCGTAGCCGCGACCCAGGCCGAGGCCATCCATCGCGCCCGCGAAATGGAGCCGAGCGCGACAATTCACGTGCAGAAGCGGCACGGCGAGTTTCGTCGTCTGACCGCGGTCTCACGATCGCCGCGCGAACAGACATCCCACAGGCGCCCCTGAACTTTTACAGCTTTTTTACAGCCCATCCACCCCTCACCCGCCCAAATGGGTGAAAATGTACAGATGGGCGCGACCGTCGTCATAGTCGAAGATGCCGCTGCCTGGGCAACCACCCTCGAAATGGCATTCCTGGCCATTCCGGACATCGCCATCACCGTGCTGCCCACGGCCCAGGACGCTTTGCGCCTGCTCGCCCGCGCGGATTGCGCCGTCAGCGCCGTGGTCACCGACCTCAACATGCCGCGCATGGACGGATTCGAATTCATCGAGCGGATCCGCGCCGAACCCCGCCACCGGCGCTTGCCCATTATCGTGGTCAGCGGCGATACGGATCCCGGCACGCCTGAGCGCCTGGCGTCGATCGGCGCGAACGCTTTCTTCCCGAAACCCTATTCGCCCGCCCAGGTGCGGCTCAAACTGGAGCAACTTCTCGATGCAAAGTCTGCCGATCGTTCCCCCTAGGCACGCGCGGGGCGTGTTCTTGATTCTCCTGCCGGTTGTGCTCGCCGCGCAAACCGTCTCTCCGGATCTCAGCAAAATCATGGAGCGCCTCGACCGCCTGGAAAAGCAAACCCAATCGCAGGCCGAAGAGATCCGCCAACTGCGTCAGGACCTCGCTGCGGCGCGCAGCCAGCCGCCGCCCCAAGCCGCGCCCGATCTAGCCGAGAAAGCCGCCGTCGATGAAAGCCGCGTCGCGGAACTGGCCGAGAGCAAGGTGGAGGCCTCTCAAAAATTCCCCATCAGGATCACCGGCATGGCCCTGTTCAACGCCTTCCTCAACTCCAAAGGCAGCGGCGGGATGGAGTATCCTACTTTCGCCTGGCCCCAAAACCAGGCCAGCGGCGGCGGCAGCTTCTACCAGACCACCATCGGCCTGGATTATTCCGGTCCGGAGGTTTTTGGCGGCGGCAAAGTACACGGCAACGTCTACATGGATTTCGCGGGCGGTTCCGGCACGCCGCTCAATTTGGGATTCCGGCTGCGCACCGGCGAGATCGAAGTGGATTGGGCCAATCAAAGCATCATGGCGGGCCAGGAACCACCCATCTTCGCGCCGCGCTCGCCCGCTTCGCTCGCGCAGGTGGAGTTCGCCCCTCTCGCCGGCGCCGGCAACCTGTGGGCCTGGACCCCGCAGGTGCGCTTCGAGCAAAAGATCCGCTTCACGGACGAGACCGGCGTGCGTGCGCAAATCGGCGCCGTGCAGACTAACGAGGTGAGTCCTTACCAGCAGAGCGGAGCGACCCCCGAGGCCGCCCGGCCGGGTATCGAAGGACGCTTCGAGTTCTACCATAGCTTCCCGGGCAGCACCCAGGACGGCGGGCAGGATGGCCCACGCATCGAATTTGCGCCCGGTTTCCACACCAGCGTCACGCACGTGGCCGGCACATCGGTGCCGTCGAATCTGTTCTCGCTCGATTGGTTCGCCAATCCGGTGTCGAAGCTGGAATTCACCGGCGCATTTTTCAGCGGTCAAAACGTCGCCCCGGTGGGCGGCCTGGAGGGTTACACGATCCTGCCCTCCTACGCCGTCATCCCGGTACACAGTAAGGGCGGATGGAGCCAACTGACGATTCTGGCCACCCGGCGCCTTTCGTTCCACATTTTCTCGGGGCTGGAAGACGGCCGCACCGCGGATCTGGCGGAATACGCCATAGGCCGGAACTGGCTATACGGCGCGAATTTCTTCTACCGCCTGGCCCCCAACGTCCTGCTGGGCGCGGAGGTTTCGCAGGCGCGCACCAACTATATTGATAGTAGCCTCCGATTGAACAATCACTATGATCTGGCTCTGGCGTATCTGTTTTAGCGGCCTTTGGCTCCTGCCGGTTTGGTGCGCCAGCGTCTCGGGCTCCGTGGCGCTGACCGATTCGCGAGACCCGGTCGTGCGCCGCCACGATTTCAAGGGCGTGGTGGTGTGGCTGGAGCCGGCCGATGGCGACCCGCCGCGGAAAATCCCCTCCCGCCACTACGTGATGGAGCAGAAGGACAAGCACTTCAAGCCGCACGTATTGGCCATTCCCGTGGGTGCCACGGTAGACTTCCCCAATAAAGACCCCATCTTCCATAGCGTGTTTTCCAACTACGACGGGCAGAAGTTCGACGTCAACCTGTACAAGCCCAACACCAGCCGCGACGTGGTATTCAAGAAGCCCGGCATTGTGCGGGTGTTTTGCAATATCCATCCCACCATGGGCGCCGTGATCGCCGTGCTGGACACGCCCTGGTTCGCCGTCACGGACGCTGCGGGCGGTTTTGAAATTCGCGACGTGCCGCCGGGCAATTACAAGGTGCATATCTTTCACGAAAGGGCCACGGACGAGACGCTGAACGCCTTGGTACGCGCCGTCGGCGTCGAGAGCGGCGCAGTGCGGCTACCGAGCATCCGCATTTCCGAAACGGGCTACATCCCCGCGCCGCACAAGAACAAGTGGGACCGGGACTACCCGCCCCCCATCGACGACGTGCCGGCCTATAGGCCAAACCAATGAGTCACAAATGATAGCCGGCTTCTCACGCCTGTCGCTGTTGTGGAAGATCCTGCTTTCCACATCCCTGGCCGTGACCTTGCTCTTCGCCGTCACGGGATGGATCGTAGTGCGCAACGCCGTCGATACCACCACCAGCACCATGGAAGAGGAGGTGGGCGCCGGTATCCAGGCCTACCAATCGCTGTGGAAGGCGCGCGCCGGGTTGCTGGCTTCCGTCAGCCTGACCTTGAGCCAGATGTCGGACGTGCGCTCCGCCTTCGGCACCCGCGACGCCGCCACCATTTTCGATACCGCCAACGAGTTGTGGCGGAAGCTCGCGATCAATGCCGATTTACTGGTAACCGATGCGTCCGGCAAGCCGATCGCGTCGGTGGGGGCGATGCCCATCGCCGAACGGGATGTGCGCACTGCCGCGGCGCGCTTTCCGGAGCAGGTATCCGGCTTCCTGGTGCAGGGAGGGCGGCTGTACCACACGGTTTTCACGCCGGTCTACCTCGAGCACGTGCTGCAAAACGTGTTGGTGACCGGATACGACGTGGACAGTCCGGTGGCCCGGCAATTGAAAGCCGACACCGGCGGCAGCGAGTTCCTTTTTGTTTTGGACGGCCGGCCGATCGCCTCCTCGCTGGCACCCGGAGCCGCCCGCGTGGTAGCCTCCCAGCTTGCCGCGCATCCCGGTCCGGAGCCCATCCAAGCCGGCGGCGTAGAGTACGCCGCGCGCCCCACGCAGCTCTTGGATATTGAGGGCAAACCGATCGGCAATCTGTGGATCTTGCGCTCCTTTGCGGCCGCCAGCGAGCGGCTGGCCACGCTGCGCCGGAATATTATTCTGCTGTGGCTGCTGGCGGTCGCCGCCAGCCTGGGCCTGACCTACGTGCTGGCGCGGCGCATCGTGGAGCCGCTCAAAGAACTGGACCGCGCGGCCGCCGAAGTGGCCCGGCAGAATTACGAGCACCGCGTGAAAGTGGTCAGCCAGGATGAATTGGGTCGCTTGGCCCGGACCTTCAACGCCATGTGCGCGTCCATCCAGCAAGCGCGCCAGGAGTTGATCCGCCAGGAGCGCATCTCCACCATTGGGCGGCTCTCGAGTTCCATCGTACACGATCTGCGCAATCCGCTGGCGGCTGTTTATGGCGGCTCCGAAATGCTGGTGGATGCCGACCTGACCGAGCCGCAAGTGAAGCGCCTGGCCGCCAACATCTACCGCGCTTCGCGGCGTATCCAGGAATTATTGCAGGACCTGTTGAACGTCTCGCGCGGCAGTGCCCGCGGCGCGGAGATGTGCAAGTTGCGGGAAGTCGCGGAGGCCGGCTGCGAATCCCTCCTGGCTTCCGCCGAAGCCCAGCATGTGCAGGTGCAGGTCCGCATTCCGGACGACATCGAGCTGCCGCTGGAGCGCAACCGCATGGAGCGCGTCTTCTCCAACTTGGTGGGCAACGCTTTGGAGATGATGCCGGAGGGCGGGGAAATCCGGATTTCGGCCGCGGCGCAAAACGGATTTGTGGTGGCGGTTGTGCGCGATACCGGCCCGGGCATCGCGGCCGAAATCCGCGACAGCCTTTTCGAGCCGTTCGTGAGCGTCGGCAAGAAGAACGGGCTGGGGTTGGGCCTCGCGCTCTCGCGGCAGACGGTGCTCGACCACGGCGGCGAGATGTGGGCGGAGTCGGAGCCGGGCCAAGGGGCATGTTTCCGATTGCGGCTGCCAGCGGAGAAAGCGTGAGCGCCAATCGGCCCCGGCGAGCTTCGCTCGCCTAAGCCGGCTGGAGAGCCGGCTTGCAGCCAAGATTGGCCGCCACACAAGCCAACCTGCGGGTGTTCACTCGTATCGCAGAGCTTCCACCGGATCGACCTTCGCCGCGCGGCGCGTAGGCGCCCAACAGGCCAAAAGCGCGACGCTCGCGAATAACAGCGCCACGCCGATCAACGTGACCGGATCCCCAGGCTCCACTTCAAATAGAAACGACCGGAGCACACGCGACAGGACCAGCGCCGCGCACATGCCCGCGATCACGCCGCCCGCGACCAGGCGAAACCCTTCTCCGAAGATCAGGTTTCGGATGTCGCGCTGCTGCGCCCCGACCGCCGAGCGGATGGCCAGCTCGCGGCGGCGGGAAGCCACCGACAGCGAGAGCACGCCATAGATGCCGACCAGCGTCAGCACGCTCCCCACGACCGCAAACCCGGCCAGCAACTGCATCGCGAAGCTGCGGGATGCCAGCGAATCGCCGCGAATCTGTCGGAGCGTCTTCACATTTTCAACCGCGGCCGTCGGATCGACCGAGCGCAGCTCGCGTTGGACAGACGCCATAATCGAGCGCGGGTCCGCCGCCGTCCGGACGACCAGATCTTTGGAAAATGCGCCCGCCTGCCACAGCGAAAGATAAATCTCGGGATCGGCCGCACGCGTCAGGTCGTCGGTGCGCCCATTCGCCACCACGCCAACGATTTCCGTGGACCGCTCCTGCCGCCCACGCAGCCAGAGCTTCTTCCCGACCGCATAGGCGTGCGGAAAGTAGCGATCCGCCAGCGCATGGTTGACAACGGCCACTTGGGGCGCGTTCCCGATATCGGTGGAGCGGAAGTCCCGCCCATCCAAAATCGGCAGCCCCAGCAGCTTGAAGTAGTCCTCGGTAACGGAGCGCAGCGGCAGCGCGATCCGGTCGCTCTCCTTGCTGGCCGCGGGTTGCCCTTCGATATCGACCGTGGCGGGCCAATTGTTGCCCGTCAGCGGGACGCCCCACGCGAAGGCGGCGTACTGCACGCCGGGCAGCCCGGACACCCGCTCCAATGCCCGCCGATGAAAATCCTCCCATTTTCCCTGCACGGCGGTGACGGTCATGGTCAATATATGCGAGACGTTGTAACCCGATTGCACGTTCGAGATGTTCATCATGGTGCGAATCAGGAGTCCTGCGCCTACCAGCAACGCCAGGGTGAGGGAAGTCTGCACCAGCGTAACGCCCCGGAGCAACCGGCGTTCGCCGCGCCCCGCGCTGCTCTTCGGCCCGGCGCTTTTGAGCACCTGCATGGGATCGAGGCGCGAAGCGCGCAGCGCGGGAAAGAGTCCCGCCAAAAGCGCGGCTATTACCGCCGCGCCCAGACCAAACGCCAGCACCGGCCAGCCTGTCGTAACCGAATCCAGGCGCGGGATGGCGTGTCCGCCGACCAGCTTGAACAACCGGACCGCTCCCAGCGCCAGGCCCACCCCCAGCGCGCCACCCAACAGAGCCAGCAGCAGGCTTTCGGTGGATACTTGCCGGAACAACGCGACCCGCCCCACTCCCAGCGCGCTGCGCACGGCGTATTCCTGTTGCCGTTGCAACCCGCGCACCAGCAGAAGAGCGGCGGCGTTCCCGCACGCGATCAAAAGCACCAGTCCGGCCGCTCCCAGCAACGGCAGCAGGATGCGGCCGCCATCGCGATTCATTTCGGCTGTGAGCGAATGCACTTCGGGCGTGAAGCCTTCAAAATCGCGTTCGGCTCGCGCCTCTGAAGCGGCAGCCACTTTGAGTTCACTTTGCGCTTGCCGGAGCGTGGTCCCGTCTCGCAGCCGCCCGACCACATTCCAAAACGATGCTTTCGACTCCGTCGGCGTCGAAGGAGCGGGAACCCAAAAGTCGACCAGCGCATTCACGTTGTAATTTGGCTCCTGCGCACTTACCGGCGACGGAAGAAAGCGGACCCCGTGAGGCATGATCCCGATGACTTTAGGCGGTGTGTCCCAGCGGCTGATGCGGATGGTTTTGCCGACGATGTTAGGATCCCCATTGAACTTCCGTTGCCACATTTCATATCCCAGGACGATGACGGGCGCCGGCTTGGCCCCGGTTTCGGACTCTGCAAACGTGCGCCCGATCACGGGCCGCAGGCCGAGCACGCGGAAATAGTCTCGGGTGACCCACATCCCCTCCATCGATACGCTGCCGTCGTTGAGGACCAGGAAGTTGAAATCCCAGGTGTAGGCTGCGATACCCTCAAACGATTTCGTGTCTTTTTGCCATTCTATCCACTGCGCGGCGGCCCAGCCCCGCGGCTGCGCCATCGGACGACCGTCTGTCCGGGCGGCGGGAATCAGGACGAGGCGCTCCGGCTGCCGGTAAGGCGGCGGCGTCAGCAGGACGCCCCGGATCAGGCTGAAAACCGCCGATGTCGCGCCGATGCCCAGCGCCAGCGTGAGCACCGCGATCAAAGTGAAACCAGGCTGTTTGCGCAGCATTCGCAGGCCCAGGCGCAGATCTTGCAACATTTGGTAGTCCTCCGTTTACTTTCCTTTGACGCGTCAAATGCGGGAGGGGTTAGCCTAACGTTGCAAATACTCAGCCGTCTGTGTATTATGAAGTCTGAGTATGCCTAAAACCGACTCCCTCCAAGGCTCCATCGATCTGCTCGTTTTGAAGATTCTCTCGCGGCGCCCGCAGTTGCACGGCTACGCCATCATGTCCGCCATCAAGGACTGGTCGGGCGATGTGCTTCGCGCCGAGGAAGGTTCGCTCTATCCGGCGCTGCACCGTATGGAGGAAGCCGGCTGGATTCGCGCCGAATGGATACTCAAGGACACTGGCCGGCGCGCGCGCATTTATGAACTGACGGGCGCGGGCAAGAAGCAGCTTGCCGCGGAAGAATCGCGTTGGCAGGCGGTGACTTCGGCTGTAAATCGGGTTCTAAGGACGGTGTGATATGTCGTTGTGGTCACGCATCGTAAACGCAGCTCGCGGCGACCGGCTGAGCCGCGAGATCGACGAAGAAGTACAGGCGCACCTCGAAGAAGCGGTCGTCGAAGGCCGCGACCCCGTGGAAGCCAGCCGCGCGTTCGGCTCCGTGCTGCGGTACCGCGAGGAAAGCCGCGACGTCAGACTGGTCGCGTGGCTGGATTCGCTGCGCGCCGACGCCGTTTTCGGATGGCGGCAGCTTATGAAGAGAAAGGTGACGTCGGCCGCGGCGATTCTGTCGCTGGCTCTGGCGATCGGGGCATGCACCGGCGCATTTCGCCTGATAGATGCCCTCCTGCTGCGGCCCTTGCCGGTAGCCGATCCACAACACCTGTACGTCCTCACCCGCCAGGCCTTCTTCGATGGCAGGATCCAATCGTTCGACGGCTGGGCGTATCCGTCGTTCCGCCTGATGCGCGCGGCAGTGAAGGGTCAAGCCGAGTTGATGGCGGTCTCCTATGCGCAACGGATCGATCTGACCTACAAGTCGGACGCCGAGATGGAGAAGGCGGAGGTCCAATACGTATCCGGCTGGATGTTTGGCGCGTTCGGGCTGCGGCCCGCCGCAGGCCGCCTGCTCACCGAAGACGACGACCTGAAGCCGCATGCGCATCCGTACGCGGTCCTTTCCTACGACTATTGGAAGCGCCGCTTCGGCCAGGACCCGAGAGCAGTCGGGCGCACCTTTCGCATGGGTGACGACCTCTACCAGATCGTGGGAGTGGGGCCCGCGCCATTTACCGGCACGGAGACAGGCACCGTGACGGACGTTTTCGTGCCCGCCACGATGCATCCTGGCGCCGTACACGACGATTGGACCTGGCACCGCACGCTGGCGAGGCTGAAGCCGGGCGTAGCCGTAGAACCAGTGCGCGCGAAACTGAACGCCACCTCGCGCGCGTTTGAAGAAGAGCGGGCCAAGGGATTCACCGGCATGAGCAAACAGGACATCGAAGCATTCCTGGGCCAGACGCTGGTGATGGAACCCGCGGCCGCGGGCGCTTCCAGCCTGCAGAGCGATTACCACGTGTCGCTGATCGCGCTCGGTGTGCTGGTGGCGCTGGTGCTCCTGATCGCGTGCGCCAACGTCGCCAACCTCATGACGGCGCAAGCGGCATCGCGGGCGCGCGAGATGGCGTTGCGCGTCTCGATCGGCGCGGGTCGCCGGCGGTTGGTGCAACTGGTGCTGGTGGAGAGCGCCATCCTCGCGTTCCTCGCAGGCGCGCTGGGCGGATTATTCGCATGGTGGTCCGCGCCGTTCGTTGTGAGGATGATCAATCCGCTAGACAATCCGGCGCGCCTGTCGCTTCCGGCGGATTGGCGGGTGCTCGGATTCGGACTTGCGCTGACCCTGGGAGTCATGTTGTTGTTCGGTCTGACGCCCGCGCTGCGCGCTTCGGCCGTCAAGCCGGCCAGTGCACTCAAAGGCGGCGAAGATCCGCACACTCGGCGCGGCATGATGCACGCGCTGATCGCGGCGCAAGTGGCTTTCTGTTTTCTGGTGCTGTTCGTCGCCGGGCTGTTTGCGGCCACTTTCGACCGTTTGTCGCACCGGCCTATCGGGTTCTCCGCGGAGCGGTTGCTGCTGCTGCAGACCGTGGCGCAACGCGACGAGATCCCTGCATTCTGGGACCAGGCCGCGGAACATCTGCGCACGGTGCCGGGGGTCGCGGCAGTGGCTCTGGCCGGGTGGCCGCTACTCGACGGAAACGACTGGGATGGCTTGGTTTCGGTGAACGGTGCGCCTCCCGGCCCTATCCTCGCCTACTTCCTGGCCGTGTCGCCCGGTTGGGTGGACACCATGAAGATTCCTTTCATCGAGGGCGGAGACTTCCGTCCGCCCGACACGTGGCCGGGCGTGGCGATCGTCAACGAAACATTCGCGAAGCAGTTTTTCAAGGGTGAGAGTGCGATTGGACAGTCGTTCGCGAAGAACGGCGAGCCGCCCTGCAAGATCGTAGGTGTGGTCCGCGACGCTCCGTATCGCAACGTCCGCGAGGCCATCTTGCCGACGGTATATGTCCCGATTCGCCGGATCGACGGGCACGGCGTATTACAGCTTATGCGCGGCGCCACCTTCGTGGTGCGCACGTCCCGTGCGAACCCCATGGCGCTGGCATCCATCCTGCGCCGGGAAGTGCCGCGCGCGCGGCCCGAGTTCCGCGTGAGCAACGTGCGCACTCAGGCGGAGTTGGTCCGCGCGCAAACCATGCGCGAGCGCCTGCTGGCGATGCTCGGCCTGTTCTTCGCCGGCGTCGCGCTTTTGCTCGCGGGTATTGGACTGTACGGCGTGCTCGATTACTCGGTGCTGCAACGGCGGCGCGAAATCGGCATCCGCATGGCGATCGGCGCGCAAGCCGGGTCGATCGCGCGCCTCGTGACCGTGGAGGTCTTCACCATGGTCCTGGTGGGCGCGCTGGCCGGCCTCGGGTTGGGCATGGCATCGGTGCGCTACATCGAGGCGTTGCTCTACCAGGTGAAGCCCGCCGACCCGGCCATGCTGGCGGTCCCGATGCTGACGATTCTGGCCGCCGCCCTGCTGGCTGCGTTGCCGGCGGTATTCCACGCCGTGCGCATCGACCCGGCGGCCATGCTGCGTTCCGAATGAGGCTGACATGTCACTTTGGTCGCGTATCGCAAATGCAGTTCGCGGCGAACGTTTGAGCCGCGAAATCGACGAAGAACTCGATTCGCACATCGCGGAGTCCGTCGCGCGCGGCGGTGAGCCCGCCGAGGCTCGCCGGGCGTTTGGCTCCGCGCTCCGTTACGGCGAAGAGAGCCGCGACATCCGCCTCATCCCATGGCTCGATTCCCTCCGTGCCGATGCCGTCTTCGGCTGGCGCCAACTCATGAAGAACAAGGTGGCCTCCGGCGCGGCGATCCTGTCGCTGGGGCTGGGAATCGGGGCATGCACGGCAGCGTTCCGCCTGATCGATGCGCTGCTGCTGCGGCCCTTGCCGGTGGCCCATCCGGAGCAACTCTACGCCGTTTCGCGCCAGGAACACCGGCTCGCCGCCGATGGCAAGGCCCATATATACGACGGGTGGGCATATCCCGCATTCCGCCTGATGCGCGCCGCGGTCCAAGACCAAGCCGAGTTGATCGCCGTTTCGTCCGGCCGCACCGAGCTGACCTATGGCTCCGAGCGGGAAATGGAAATCGCGCGGGTGCAATACGCTTCCGGGTGGATGTTCAGATCGTTTGGGCTGCAACCAGTCCTGGGACGCCTGCTCACCGAAGACGACGACCGCGCGCCGGGCGCGCATCCGTACGCCGTCCTTTCAGTAGACTACTGGGCACGCCGCTTTGCCAGGGACCCGAAGGTTATCGGGCGCACTTTCCGGATGGACAAACGACTCTACGAGATCGTAGGCGTGTGCGCGGGGCCGTTCACCGGTACCGAGACCGGCTTTGTCACCGGCGTCTTCGTGCCCATAACGATGAACCCGGACATCGGACGCTCCGACTCCACGTGGCACGAAATACTGGCGCGATTGAAGCCGGGAATTGCCGTGGAACGTGTGCGGGCAAAACTGGACGCAGTCTCTCGGGTATTCGAAGCGGAGCGCGCGAAAGGGTACCCCGGAATGTCCAAACAGAGCCTCGATGACATGCTCATGCAAAGGGTAGTGCTGCAGCCGGCGGCAGCGGGCTTCTCGGTCGTGCAGAAGTATTACCGTCAACCTCTGGTGGCTCTCGGCGCGCTGGTGGCCTTGGTGCTGACGATTGCGTGCGCCAACGCCGCGAACCTGATGACCGCGCAAGCGGCGGCGCGGGTGCGCGAGATGGCCCTGCGCGTTTCGATCGGCGCGGGACGCCGGCGCCTTGTGCAACTGGTCCTGATCGAAGGCGCATGGCTCGGCTTCCTGGCTGCAGCGGCCGGCGCGTTCTTCGCCTGGTGGTCGGCGCCGCTGGTCGCCGGCATGCTCAATCCGTTCGGCGACCCGATACGTTTATCGCTTCCGGCGGACTGGCGCGTGCTCGGATTCGGCCTCGCGCTGACCCTCGGCGTGACGGTCCTGTTTGGCTTGGCGCCGGCGCTGCGCGCTTCCGCGGTGAGACCGGCGAGCGCGCTCAAGGGCGGAGACGACCCGCACTCCCGGCGCCGCTTCATGCATGCACTGGTCGCGGTTCAGTCGGCGTTCTGCTTCCTGGCGATATACGCCGCCGGCATGTTCGCCGCCACGTTCGAGCGGTTGTCGACCCAGCCCACGGGCTTCTCCGCGGAAAGGCTGCTTACTCTCAATACGGTCGCCGAACGCGCCCAGCCGCAGGCTTATTGGAGCCAGGTGGTCGAACACTTGCGGACCGTGCCCGGCGTGGAGGCGGTCGCGCTGGCCAGCCGGCCCCTGCTCAGCGGCTATAGTTCCAACGACGCCGTGGCCATCGACGGCGGCCCGCCCAGCGAAGACATGGCTTTTTTCCTGAATATCTCGCCCGGTTTCGTCGACGCAATGAAGATTCCCATCATGGACGGCAGGGACTTCCGCACGGGCGACACGTATCCCGGTGCGGCCATCGTCAGCGAGACTTTCGCGAAGCGATTCTTCAAGGGCGCGAATCCGGTGGGAAGGTGGTTCGAGAGAGCCACCGATGAAGGGCCCCGTCTGCGCATGCAGGTTGTAGGCCTGGTACGCGACGCCCGCTATCTCGAAATGCGCGAGATTCCCCTGCCGGTGGCCTACATTCCGTTCCGGCAGGTGGACGCGCAGGGCGCATTGCAGCCGGTGCGCCGAGGGACGGTCATGGTCCGCACGGCCGGCGCTAACCCGCGTGCTCTGGCGCGGATGCTCAGCCGCGAGGTGGCGAAGGCGCGGCCCGAGTTCCGCGTCGGCAAAGTCGAAACGCAGGCGGAGATTAACCAAGTGTTCACGGTCCGCGAGCGGCTGCTGGCCGTGCTCGGGCTCTTCTTCGCCGCCATCGCGCTGTTGCTCGCGGGTATCGGTCTGTATGGCGTGCTGGACTACTCGGTGCTGCAGCGGCGGCGCGAAATCGGCATCCGCATGGCCATCGGCGCGCAAGCCGGCTCGATCGCGCGGCTGGTCACCGTGGAGATCTTCACCATGGTGCTGGCGGGCGCGATGGCGGGCCTCGCGTTGGGCATGGCATCGTTACGCTACATCGAAGCGTTGCTCTACCAGGTGAAGCCCGCCGACCCGGCCATGCTCGCGCTTCCGTTGCTGACGATTCTGGCCGCCGCCCTGCTGGCTGCGCTGCCGGCGGTGTTCCACGCCGTGCGCATCGACCCCGCGGCCATGCTGCGTTCGGAATGAGGGGTTAACATGTCGCTCTGGTCGCGTGTCGCAAATGCAGTTCGCGGCGAACGTTTGAGCCGCGAAATCGACGAAGAACTCCAATCGCACATCGCCGAAGCCGTCGCGCGCGGCGGCGAGCCCGCTGAAGCGCGCCGGGCGCTCGGCTCCGCGCTCCGGTACGGCGAAGAGAGCCGCGACGCAAGGCTGATTCCATGGCTCGATTCCCTCTGTGCCGACGCCGTCTTCGGCTGGCGCCAACTCATGAAGAACAAGGTGGCCTCCGGCGCGGCGATCTTGTCGCTGGCGCTGGGAATCGGGGCGTGCACCGCCGCTTTCCGCCTGATCGATGCACTGCTCTTGCGGCCCTTGCCAGTGGCCGACCCCGGGCGTTTGTACGCGATTTCCTTCGCGGGAACCGGTTCGGACGGCGCTCCCAATGAATACGACAGTTGCTCGTATCCGATGTTCCGCCAGTGGCGCGACGCAGTGAAGGATCGAGCCGAATTGCTGGCGGCTTCCTATGGCGAGCGAATGGATTTGACCTACCGCTCGGATCGGGAGATGGAGAAGGCCCACGTGCAATATGTCTCCGGCTGGATGTTTGCCTCCTTCGGGCTGCGCCCCGCTTTGGGCCGCCTGCTCACGGAACGCGACGATCTCACTCCGGACGCGCATCCCTATGGCGTGCTCTCCTACGGTTACTGGGCCAGCCGCTTCGCCCGGGATCCCGGAGCGATCGGGCGCACATTCCGCATGGGCAACAGCCTTTATGAGATCGTCGGCGTCGGTCCCGAGGGGTTCACCGGCACCGAGCCGGGCACCATGGCGGACATTTTCGTTCCCATGACGATGGTGGGCGCTCGAACCATCGGCAGTTCCAACTCGTTCTGGTTCCGGACGTTTGTGCGGCCGAAACCGGGGGTTGAGATTGAGCCGCTGCGGGACAAACTCTACGCCACGTATCGAGCGTTCGAGCGGGAGCGGGCGAAGACCTTCGCCAACTTCCCCAAACGCCTGCTCGAAGGCTATCCCAGGGACAGGCTGTTGCTGCGGCCCGCCAGCGCGGGCGTTTCCGCATTGCAACAAGAGTACCGGCGTGCGCTCGCGGCTCTGGGAGTGCTTGTAGCGTTGGTGCTCCTGATTGCGTGCGCCAATGTCGCCAACCTCATGACGGCCCAGGCGGCTGCGCGCGCCAGAGAGATGGCGCTGCGGGTCTCGATCGGCGCGGGACGATGGCGCCTGGTGCAACTGGTCCTGGCGGAAAGCGCCCTGCTGGCGCTCCTCGCCGCCGCTGCCGGCGAGTTGTTCGCTTGGCGGTCCGCGCCATTCGTCGTCGGTCTCATCAATCCGGCGGACAACCCGGCGCGCTTGTCTCTGCCGGCGGACTGGCGCATGGTTGGATTCGGTTTGGCGCTGGCTTTCGCCGTCATGCTGCTGTTCGGCCTGGCGCCGGCGTTGCGCGCCTCGGCCGTCCAGCCTGTCCTGGCGCTGAAAGGAGGCGACGATCCGCGCGCCCGCCGCAGGTTGATGCATCCGCTGGTCGCCCTGCAGGTTGCCTTCTGCTTTGTAGTCGTTTTCATCTCCGGCCTGTTTGTCTCCACGTTCGAACGGCTGGCGAATCAACCCACGGGCTTTTCGTCGGACCGGCTTTTAGTGCTCGAAACCGTCGCGCCAGAGGCCCAGTTGCCGGTCTACTGGGACCAGTTGGCCGGCGGCCTGCGCCAGTTTCCGGGTGTCGAGCGGGTCGCGCTGGCTGCCTGGCCGCTGTTGAGCGGGACGCAATCGAACAACTTCATTTCCATTAACGGGGCGCCTCCGTCCACCATCCTGACTTACTTCTTAGGTGTTTCTCCCGGATGGCTGGAAACCATGAAAATCCCCTTGCTGGACGGCAGGGACTTCCGCGCCGGCGACGCGCATCCTGGAGTTGCGATCGTCAACCAGACGTTCGCGAAGGCATACTTCGATGGACGCGATCCGGTGGGGCGATCGTTCGAGACCACGGCGGCGGGCCCGCGTACCCGCTTTCAGATCGTCGGATGGGTGAAGGACGCGCGTTACCAGAGCATGCGGGAACCCATGTTGCCGGTGGCCTACGTTCCGTTTCAGTCGGTCGACCCCGCAGGCACCTGGAAGCCCCGGAGCAGCGCGGCAATCCTGGTGCGCGCGGCCCGCTCCGATTCGCTGGCGCTCGCGCCGGCCCTGCGCCAGGCCGTGGCTCAGGCGGGACACGGTTTCCGCATCGGCAACATCCGCACGCAGAAGGAGATTAACGAAGCGCATACCGTCCGCGAGCGGCTGCTGGCGATGCTGGCGCTGTTCTTCGCGGGCGTCGCGCTGTTGCTCGCGGGCGTCGGACTGTACGGCGTGCTCGATTATTCCGTGCTGCAGAGGCGGCGCGAAATCGGCATCCGCATGGCCATCGGCGCGCAAGCCGGCTCGATCGCGCGGCTGGTCACCGTGGAGATCTTCGCCATGGTGCTGGCGGGCGCACTGGCGGGCCTCGCGTTGGGACTGGCATCGGCGCGATACATCGCGGCGTTGCTCTACCAGGTGAAGCCTGGAGACCCCGCCATGTTCGCGCTTCCGTTGCTGACGATTCTGGCGGCGGCCCTGCTGGCTGCGCTGCCGGCGGTGGTCCACGCGGTGCGCATCGACCCGGCGGCGATGTTGCGCGCGGATTAGTGTTCTGTGGGGCAGGTTGGCAACCTGCGGGCCGATTGCCAATCGGCCCCGGCGAGCATAGCTCGCCTCGCGAGGCCTTAGCTCCGCGAAACCGGCTCTGGCCGCCTCAAAGGTGGCCTGCAGCCAGGATTGGCTGCCCCAATAGAGGGTCACGACTCCAACCCCATCTGCGTCAGCCGATACCGCAACGCATTCCGCGTCAGCCCCAACAGCCGCGCCGCCTGGCTCTTATTCCCATCCGCCCGCCGCAGCGCCTCGCGGATCAGATCCTGCTCGTATTGATCGAGCGTCAAACCGTCCGGCAGAAAGCGATCCGCCTGATCCGCCTGCGCGCGGCTGCGCGGCGCCATTTCCAGCTTGATATCGGCCGCGTCCAGCCGCTCGCCCGAGCACATCACCAGGCTGCGCTCGATCACGTTCTCCAGCTCGCGCACATTGCCCGGCCAGTGATACGACATCAGCTTGGCGATCCCGGCGTCGGTGATGTCGTGCACGCGGTTGCCCGTATCCGGCCCTAGTTTAGTTACGAAGTGCTGCGCCAGAAACGGAATATCCTCCTTGCGCTCGCGCAGCGGCGGAATGTTCATCGGTACCACGTTGAGCCGGTAATAAAGGTCTTCGCGAAAGGTGCCCTGCTCCAGCGCAGCCCGCAAATCCTGATTTGTGGCGGCAATCACCCGCACGTCGATGTGCCGCGTGACGTTGCTGCCCAACCGCTCGAACTCGCGCTCCTGCAGCACGCGCAGCAGCTTCACCTGGATGGAGGCGGGCACGTCGCCGATTTCATCCAGGAAGACGGTGCCGGTATCGGCCTGCTCGAACTTGCCCGGCTTGGTGGTCATGGCGCCGGTGAATGCGCCCTTTTCGTAGCCGAATAGCTCGCTTTCCATCAGATTTTCCGGCAGCGCGGTGCAGTTGATCTTGACCAGCGGCCGTTCTCGGCGCGGCGAATGGAAATGGATGGCGCGCGCGATCAGATCCTTACCCACGCCGCTTTCGCCCGCCAACAGGACGGTAGCGCGCGTGGGAGCGACGCGCATGATGGTGGCGAAGACTTCCCGCATGGCTTGGCTGCGGCCGACGATGTTATCGAAGGCGTAGCGCCGCCCCAGTTCTTCGCGAAGCTGCAGGTTTTCGTCCCGCAACGCGCTCATTTCGAGCGCCTTCTGCACCACGGTCATCAGGTGATCGAGCGAGAAAGGTTTCAGCAGGAAATCGGTGGCGCCGGTTTTCATGGCCTCGACGGCGGTTTCGATGGTGCCGAAAGCGGTCATCACGATGACCGGTGTTTGCGAGTTCTGGCGGCGGATGGCGGCCAGCAACTGCAGGCCGTCCATCTGCGGCAGGCGCAAATCGGTGAGCACCAGGTCGGCGCGATCGGCGAGTTTCAGGGCGTCCTCGGCCGTGCGAACCTTGTCCACCTCAAAGCCGGCGGAGGTGAGTTGGAGTTCCAGGACGCGGCGCAGCTTCTCTTCGTCCTCGACCACCAGGATGCGTCTCTTCATGGGAGCGGGTGTTGCGACTCTAATTCTAGCGCGCGGCAGGCGTCCCGATGAGTCGAGACGCGGCACGCACGAGCGCGTGCGCCACGAAACATTTTCAAAAAAACTTGAATTTGGGAGAGAATCTTGGTACCGTTTCTTAACCAATTAAAGTGCTTACTGTCTGAAATGACACGTTCGCAAGGGAGGTGCCAGCTTCATGAACAAACGGACAAGTACCGCAGTGCTGCAAATTTCAACGGAGACGTATCGCCAGATGCTGCTCGAAAGACGGGAGCAGGTGGTCTCCGGTTTGGGGGTCAAGTTCGACACGCTGGCCAAGATGGGCCGGGTGGCGGAAGAAGATCAGGCGCAGCTTTCGCACGATGAATTCGTGTCGCTACGGCTGAACAGCCTGGATTACGGGCAGCTTCGCATGGTGGAAGAAGCCCTGGACCGGGTGCAGTCGGGGGATTTTGGAGTCTGCCTCGCGTGCGAACAACCCATCCCGTCGAAGCGGTTGCAGGCCCTGCCGTGGGCCCGCTATTGTGTGCCGTGCCAGGAAACTATCGGGATGATGCAGGAAGACGAACTGCACGAGGTTCGGGTGCGGATCTAGAGGAACTGGCTGGACAGGCCAGTGCCCTACTGCGGCTGCGCTTGCGCGACATGCGCGTCGACCATGCGCACGACTTCCGACTTGCCGACCGCGCCCACGCGCTGCTCCACGACCTGCCCGCCCTTGAACAGCAGCAGTGTGGGGATGCCCCGGATGTTGTAGCGCCCGGCGGTGTTGATGTTGGAATCCACGTCCAGCTTGCCCACCTTCAACTTTCCGGCGTATTCCTGCGCCACTAGGTCGATGGTCGGCCCCATCTGCCGGCAGGGGCCGCACCACTCGGCCCAGAAATCCACCAAAACCGGCACTTCCGACCGCAGGACATCCTGGTCGAAGCTGCCGTCGGTGAACGTTAGGGTATTTTGACCCGCCATTATTCTTGCACTCTCCTATAAGAATTAGATCCGCTCACAGCGCGGGGGATTCACGCAAACGCTCGTAAAGCCGCGCGTATTCCGCGGCCGAAACGCTCCAGGAAAAGTCCTTGACCATGCCGGCCCGCATGATCGCGCGCCAGCCATCCGCGTCGGCGAACGCTTCCCGCGCCGCCCGCAAGGCTTCCACCAGCGCGCCTCCCGAGTATTGCCAGAACTTAAAACCCGTCCCAGCTTCGATGGTATCATCAAGCCCGCCTGTCGCGCGCACCACCGGCACCGTACCGTATTTCAGGCTGTAAATTTGGTTCAAACCGCAGGGCTCATAGCGGCTGGGCATCAGGAACAGATCCGCGCCGGCCTCGATGTTGTGCGCCAGCGCGTTGTCGTATCCGATGCGCACGGCGATGCGCGCGGGATGCCGTGCCGCGATAGCCCGGAAGAGTTCCTCGTATTGCGGTTCGCCCGCGCCCAGCGCCACCATATAATAACCTTCGTTAACCAGGCCGTCGGCGGCCTCCGCGACAAGATCGGCGCCCTTTTGGCTGGTGAAACGGGAAACGATGCCGATCAAGGGCGCGTCGATCGCTTCGGCCGGCAATCCGAACGCCTGCAACAGGTCCTGTTTGCAGATGCGCTTGCCGCTCAAATCGGCGCTCGAATAGTGCGCCGCGATCAAGGGATCGCTTTCCGGATTCCACTCCGCATAATCGACGCCGTTCAAAATGCCGGAAAGCACCTGGCTGCGCGCGCGCAGCACGCCGTCGAGGCCGAAGCCATATTCCGGCGTCTGAATCTCGCGCGCGTAGGTGGGGCTGACGGTGTTCAGCGCTTCGGCGTAGTTCAGCCCCCCCTTCAGGTAGCAGACTTTGCCGAAGAACTCCAGCCCGCTGGGGCGGAACTCTTCGGTTCCCGCGAGTCCGATATCGGCCAGCGCGGCGGCGGGGAAAAGCCCCTGATATCCGAGATTGTGAACGGTGAACAGCGAGTGGATGCCGAGAAAAGTGGGGTCGTTCCCGTAGATGGTGCGCAGGTAGGCCGGCACAAGTCCAGCCTGCCAATCGTGACCATGCAGGATATCCGGCCGCCACACGCGCCGGCAGAAGGCCAAGGCCGCCTGCGCCAGGACCGCAAACCGGATGTGGTTGTCGGGATAATCCACGCCGCCTTCGCCGTAGAGTCCGGGGCGGTCGTAGAGCGGCGGGTGGTCCAGAAAATAGAAGGGCGTTTCGCGTTCGATCAGGTAAAGGGACGCATCGTAGCGGTTGGGCGGGAGCCAGATGGGCAGGGAATCATAGACGCGGCGGGCGTTCTTCAGATCCACCGTGGCGTAGCGCGGCAACAGGACCGCCACCTCGTGGCCCAGGGCCTTTAGGGCGGCCGGCAGCGATCCGACCACGTCCGCCAGACCGCCGGTCTTGGCGAAGGGCGCGGCTTCGGATGCCACCATCAGGATTTTCATGCGGGGTAAGGATTAGTCTAGCGCAAGGTAGCACAGGCTTCCGCCTGTAGGTTTTGTAGCGCGCTAAAATCATAAATGGAGGCTATTTGCACTCACACTCCCACGCGCACTCGCACGGCGCTGCGACCGGCCGCATCCTGTGGTGGTCCCAGGTGGCGACTTTTGCGTTCGTGGGCGTGGAGGTGGTCGCCGGCATCCAGGCCCACAGCTTGGCGCTGCTCTCCGACGCCGGCCACAACTTCACAGACGGGCTGGCCCTGCTGCTCGCCTGGTTCGGCGTGTATCTGCAATCCAGGCCGGCCAACCAAATCAAGACCTACGGCTATCACCGCGCCGGAGTGCTGACGGCTTTCGTGAACGCCATTACGTTAGTGGCGCTGTCCGCCTGGATTTTCTACGAAGGCTGGCAACGGCTGCGGCATCCCGAGCCGGTGGTCGAAACCGTGATGATGCTGGTGGCGGCGGGCGGCTTGGCGCTCAACGGCGGCGTCATGTGGGGACTGCGCGCGGCGCGCCACGGCGACATCAACATCCGCAGCGCGTTCGTACACATGCTGGGCGACCTGCTGGGATCGGTGGCCATCATCGCGGGCGCAGTGATCATTCGCTATACGGGCTGGATTCAGGTGGACCCGATTCTCTCGATCGTCATCGGCGTGCTGATCGTGTGGACAGCTTGGGATATCATCAAGGAGTCGCTGAATATTCTGTTGGAAGGCCTGCCGCGCGGCCTGGAACTACAATCGGTGACCGCCTGCATGTGCAAGGTGGAAGGCGTGCTGGACGTACACGACCTGCACATCTGGAGTCTGGGATCGAGCATCCACGCACTGAGCTGTCACGTGCTGATCGAGGACGTGCCGCCGTCCGCGAGCAACTGCATTCTGGCGCGCATTAATGACATGCTGGCGCACGATTTCCATATCCGGCACTCGACGGTGCAGTTTGAGCATGTGGGGTGTTCGGTGGCGGAGAGCGGTTGCGTAATTCCGGCGGAGGAGCCGCACACACACTCGCACCCGCACTGACCCTCCTCGATACTTCGGTGCTGCAACAATAGGGGCATGGCTTTGGTCGTTTTCTTCCGGGGTATCAACGTTGGAGGACACAGGGCTTTTCGTCCGAGCGTGCTCGCCAAAGAACTGGGCATCTACGATGCCGTGAATGTGGGCGCCGCGGGCACGTTTGTCGTTCGCAAACCTGGGTCGCGCGCAAAGTTCCTTGCCGAATTGCGCCGGAAGCTGCCGTTTGAAGCGACGATCGCTTTCTGCGACGGCAGCGATCTGATTCGGCTGGAGATGGACAATCCGTTTGGAATCGATCCACCGCCCGCCGATGTCGTTCAATTTGTAAGCATCCTGTCGGAGGCTGGACGCCGCGAAGTTTCTCTTCCGATTGCTCTTCCCGAAGGTGGGGAGTGGCTGGTGCGAATCATGGGCTCGAAGAATCGTCTGGTGTATGGGGTGTACCGCCGCCACATGAAAACGATTGGCTGTCTCGGCCAGATCGACAGGCTCTTTGGGGCGCCGGCGACCACGCGCAGTTGGAGCACAATACGCTCAGTGCTACGGATTCTGAAATCCCACGAGCAAGGCAAGTAGATCGCCGGAGCTGGGAACGTGGACAGGCAACGATAGACGGCGTAATGCTGAGTTTTGGGACTTGTCGAGCGTGCCGGCAGTTGCGACAATGAATTAAAAGACGCCGATGAAGAACTTCGACCGTATCACGGTTGATCCCGAACAAATGGCCGGAGTCCCGTGTGTGCGCCACCTGCGAATTCCCGTCGCCACGGTGTTGCGTTTGCTTGCCGGCGGGCTCTCGGAGCGGGAGATCCTCTCCGAGTACCCGAACCTCCAAACTGAAGATATCCGCGAGTGCCTGCGCTTCGCCGCAGCCTCGGCTATGGAGCGCGAACTGCTTCTTCCGCACCCGGCTTGAGGTTTCCGATTCGAAAACGCCCTCCCGCCACGGCTGGCGACGCGGTCCCCGTAAGAACGTACTCCATGCACGCCGCTAGCGACGAGGAGATCCTCGCAAGGAAGGAACTGCTGAGCGGGTGTGTCGCCGTTTTTCGTGGGCATCGCCTGAGGGGTACGTAAGCTGCGGAGGCGTCCTACTGGTTCAACTTCTCGGTGAGGGTCACCGGCGCGCTCAACCGAAAGCTGACCTTGGTCTCCGTCGGCAGCGAAACGGCTTTGTTGCGCGTGGCCACCACTCCGCCGCCGCCGGCCGCGCCACCCGCTCCCGCTCCGATGGCTGCACCCTTGCCGCCTCCCGCCAGCGCTCCGATGATGGCGCCGATGCCCGCCGCGGCGGCCACAATTCCCACTTGGTTTCCGGTGGCCATGTTCTCCGATTGCTTCCGGAGGGTCTCGGTCTTGATGTCCACATGCTGCCCGTCGGAAGTAGTCAGCTTGGTCAGTTCCAGCGCCAGCGTCGCCTTAACTTTTACGCTGGATTTCTGCGCTTCGACGACGCGGCCTTCCACGCGCGCGCCTTTTTCCGCGATGACGAATCCGCCAGCGGACAAAGGGGCGTCCAGCGTGGCGGTGAAGGTGTCGCCGGCCTGATTGTGCTCACTCGAGAGGCTCTCGCCCAAGCGGACCGGCAGCGTCATACCCGTCTGCAAGATGACAGAGGGCGCAGGTTGCGGGGCGGGCGGCTGTACGGATTCCTCGGGCGCCGGGGTTACGACGGGGGCGGGATCCGGTTCGGTCGAGATCGGGGGCGCGGAGGGCTCCTGGACCCGAATCGGAGCTTGGGCAGGCGCTTCCGGCGGCGCGGGCGGTAGATTTTGCGCGACCTTGGTCACAGTTGCGGCAGTTGCAGGGAACGTCCGCCGCATCAGTTGGCTGTGGTGCCCCATCGGCGCGGCCAGAGCGGGCGCGGCGAGCGGCGCCACCGGAGCGGGCTCCACCGGAGCGGGCTCGGCCGGTGCAGGAACCGGTACGGGTGCGGCGGTGGCAATCCGAACCGGAGCCGCAACCGGCTTCGGCCGCTGGGTGAACTTCATGATCAGGGCGCCACCCAACGCCCCAACCAGCACGAGCAGTCCAATTTGAAACGGTTTCATCTGGTCGGCGTATCCTTTATTGAGTCGGACGGGCCGGCTCGCGCTTTCGTTTCCAGTGTACCGCCGGGTAGAATAGAGATTCCAGGCCATGATCCGCTTCCCAACCCAATTCGCCATCGGACCTGTACGCGTGGCTCCCGCCACCGTGCTGGCACCCATGGCCGGCGTCACCGATACGGTATTCCGCCGGTTCATCCGCAATCTGGGCGGCTGCGGCCTGCTGATGACCGAATTCACCAGCTCGCACGGCGTCAGCGCGTCACTGCGCGCGCGCAAGCCTACGCGCACGCTGCTGAAGTATTTGACCTTCGACCCCGTAGAGCGCCCCATCACCGCGCAGTTGTTCGGCGCGGATCCGGCGGTGATGGCGGACGCCGCGCGCGTCTGCCAGGATCTGGGCTTCGACGTGGTGGATATCAACTTCGGCTGCCCGGTTAACAAGGTTGTGAAGTGCAATGGCGGCTCCGGCCTGCTGCGCGATCTGCCCCTGGTCGAACGCCTGCTGCGCGAAGTGCGGGCGGCCATCTCCATTCCGCTGACCATCAAGTTCCGCGCGGGCTGGAGCGACCGGGAACTGGTCGCGGTCCAAGTGGCGCGCCTGGCTGAAGATTGTGGAGTGGTGGCAGTGGCGCTGCATCCCCGCACGCGCGAGCAGGGCTATAGCGGACAGGCGGATTGGACGCGGATCGCGGAAGTGAAAGCGGCCGTGCGCATCCCGGTGATCGGAAACGGCGACGTCAACTCGCCGGAAGACGCGGTGAACATGGTGGCCCAGACCAATTGCGACGCGGTCATGATCGGGCGGGCGGCCTCGTCCAATCCATGGATTTTTAGGCAGATCGCGCAGTATCTCGAGACCGGCACGTACGACCAACCCAGCCATCAAGATCGCTATCAGATGATGCGCACGTACTACGCCATGCTGATCGAGCGCGACGAACCGGATAGCGTGGGCAAAATGAAGCAATTCGCCACTTACTTCACGCATGGCGTGCGGCACGGAGCGCAGTTGCGCGCCGCCGTCTACCATGAGACCGAGGCTTCCCGGATACTGGAGCTGGTCGACGAGTTCTTCAGCCGCGAAGTGGTGGCCGCCTGAGTCCGGTGAAAACCCGTTGAAGAAAGTCAAGATCATCACCGACGGTTCTTGTCTGGGCAACCCCGGCCGCGGCGGCTGGGCTTGTATCCTGCGCTACAACGAACACAAGCGCGAGCTATATGGATACGCGGCGCACACCACGAACAACCGGATGGAGCTGACCGCCGCCATCGAGGGGCTGAAGTCGCTGAGAGAGCCGTGCGAGGTGGAAGTGATCACGGACTCCGAGTATGTAAAGAACGGCATCACCACCTGGGTACACAACTGGAAGCTGCGCGGCTGGATGACCAAGGAGAGGAAGCCGGTGGTGAACCGGGATCTTTGGGAGGAGTTGGACGACGTGGCGGCCAAGCATACGACCACTTGGTCGTGGACCAAGGGCCACGCGTCGCATGCCGACAACAACCGCTGCGACGAGCTGGCGCAGATGGCCGCGCGGGAGCAGCGGCGCGGCGGGTAAGAGACTTGTAGGCTAAACTAGCCTGCATGCGCCTCTTTCTCATCGTCATGTTCTGCGTCGCGCCGGCCGCATCAGGTCAGTCTCCTCACCAACAGATCGAAGCCCTGGTCGACCAGCACTTCGCCGAGTATGCCCATGCTTCCAAGACAATCTGGGAGTATGCGGAGCTGGGCTACCACGAAGATAAGAGTTCGGCTCTGTTGCAGCGCGATCTGAAGGACGCCGGCTTCCGTGTCGAGGCAGGCGTGGCGGACGAACCGACCGCCTTCATTGCCACGTACGGGCAAGGCGCGCCCGTCATCGGCATCCTGGGTGAATTCGATGCGCTGCCCGGTTTGTCGCAAGGCGCCGTGCCGGACCGCAACCCCGTTACAGCCGCGGCGCCCGGGCACGGCTGCGGCCACAACCTGCTGGGATCGGGCGCGGCGCTCGCGGCGGTAGCGCTCAAAGAATACATGGAAAAGAATCGCATAGCGGGAACCCTGCGTTACTACGGCACGCCTGCCGAAGAGGGCGGCGACGGCAAGGTCTACATGGTTAGAGCGGGACTCTTTCGCGACGTGGACGTGGTTCTGCATTGGCATCCGGGTGACCGTAATTCCGTCATCAACGGCGGCGCGCTGGCCATTACGTCGGCCAAGTTCCTGTTCCACGGCGTTGCGGCGCATGCGGCTTTCGCGCCTGAGCGTGGCCGATCGGCGCTGGATGCCGTGATGCTGATGGGCACCGGCATCGAGTTCATGCGCGAGCATGTTCCCAGCAACACGCGCATCCACTACATCGTCAGCAATGGTGGCGCGGCGCCCAACATCGTTCCCGATACCGCGGAGCTTTTCCTGTATGCGCGCAGCCCATCGCTCGACACGCTCGACGGCATTTGGGGACGCATCGTGAAGATCGGCCAGGGCGCCGCGATGATGACCGAGACCACGCTGGACGTGAAAATAACCGGGGGCGATGCCAACATTGTGGCCAACGATGCGCTGGCGAAGGTGGCGCAGAAGAATCTGGAGGAAGTCGGCGGCTTCCGCTATTCGGCCGAGGAGCGGCACTTCGCCGAGGAGTTGCAGAAGAGCCTGCCACCGGGCGGGGCGCGCGATCCCGGTTCAACCGATTCGATCGAGCCTCTGCGTCCGTTCGATCCAAACGAGCCGGCCGCCTCGACGGACGTGGGCGACGTCAGTTGGAATGTGCCGACGATCGGCTTCTCGGCGGCCACTTTCGTGCCGGGAGTTGTGGCACACACTTGGCAGGCGGCGGCATGCGCCGGGATGAGCATCGGCCAGCGGGGGATGCTGGTCGCGGCCCGCGCGCTGGCGGTTACGGGCGCGGATTTATTTTCAAATCCGCAACTGATTCAGGACGCCAAGAAGGATTTTGGGCGGCAGATGGCGGGGAAGAGTTATAAGTCCGAGATTCCGGCGGGACAGAAGCCGCCGTTGGATTATCGCGACTGAACCAGGGAAGGAGACGGCACGTTTGCGCCACGTCAGGCCGGCAACGCGAATCGTGGGTTGATCCGCGCCGGGCGCGCGGCGGAGCGCCTCGCAGATGAAATCCTGCTCCTATTTGAGCGTCAAACCCTCGGGCAGGAACCGAGCCGGCTGCGCAACGCCATTTCCACCTTGATATTTCATTTCGCCAAGGCCCTGCGCGCTTCGCGGAGGCGTTCCAGCATGGCCTTGGTGGTCAATTCTAGCTTACGCGGGTAAGACTGATCGTCAATTGCACATCTCGGACGCGCTCCGAGGTCCCTCGGAAGTCGAAAGCCTCCCCAAAAGGCAGCTTCAGTTGCAGTGGGACCGCACTTGGCCGCCGTTTTGCGGAGCGAAGGTTTTGGCAGAGATTTCGAACCCCTTGTAGTCAAATTTGAGGCTCCAATCGTGTTCGGTTAGGTACTGATCTATCAGTCCACAAACGTGGCTTTTGAACTCTAGATCGACCTGTGCATGCCTCGGCAATCAGTCAATTATAATTGACTTTTCTGGTTTAGTCAATTATAATTGACGATATGGAAATAGGGGCCGAAGTGCCCTCGGGGCGCTGTCGCCCGCTCTGCATGCCGTGCGATGGTGACCAGAGGTCTTAGCACGGCATCAGCCCCAATTTATCATCCACATACCAGGCATCGGGCCGAGGACCGAACGCGAACTGTGGCGAGCAGGGATTACGTCCTGGGAGAATTTGGTGGGGATCCTCACGCCGCCTGTCCCGCTGAGCCGCGCGCTTCGTCGTCGTCTGGACCAGTACATTCCCGAGTCCGTAGACGCTCTGCGGAGACAGGACGCTGGATTCTTCGCCCGCCTATCGGCCCTGGGCGAGGCGTGGCGACTCTTTCCCGAGTTCGCGTCCCGGGCTGTCTTCCTTGACATCGAGACGACCGGCCTGTCGCCCGTTTTCGATTCTGTCACAATGGTGGGGCTCTTCGACGGGCACCGTTACGAAGTGTTCATCGACGGCCAAAACCTTCAGGATCTCCCTGACAGGCTGAAAGGGTATTCCGTCGTGGTCACCTTCAACGGGTCGGGATTTGACCTCCGCTTCCTGAGGCTCGCCTTCAAGGACCTCAAACTACCGCCTGTCCACATTGATCTGCGATGGGTCACTCGCCGCTTGGGATACCGCGGCGGACTGAAATCGATCGAAAAGGAATTCGGGATCGGCCGGGACCAGGCAGTTGAGGACATTGACGGCCACGAGGCCACCGTACTGTGGTCGCGGCATCTGAGGGGCGACCGCGGCGCCCTACAGCAACTGATCGCCTACAACACCGAGGACGTTATCCATTTGAAGGCCATCATGGAAATGGCCTACGACCGGCTCGCCACGCAGGTATCCGGAGCGCCAGGAGACCGACGGGAGATCTATGGCGGAATTGCGGCCACCCCAAGGCCGCCAAAGGTTGCCAGGCGGACCGTCCAAGCCGCTGCAAAGACGCTGGTTGCGGAACTCCTTGAGCGAAGCGCGATACCAGAGCCAAAGATCGTGGGGATCGATTTGACCGGCAGCGAGCGAAGGGCAACCGGTTGGGCGATGCTGAAAGGTGCGCGCGCTGAGACCAAGAGCCTTGTCACCGACGACGATCTCGTGCGGGAAACGGTGGCCGCTATGCCCGACATCGTTTCCATCGGACTCTCCGCTCTCTGTGCCGAAAGGGTGGAATCGTGCGCAGGAGCAATTGGTCGACGGCGCTCCGATCTACCGAAAGTGCGAGTTGGCGTTGAAGAGGATGGGAATTTCCGTTTTTGGGCCCTTCTGCCCAGCATGAAGTCGTTGACGATGCGCGGTATGTGGCTCGCCGATGAGCTGCGAAAGCGGGGACTCCAAGTCATCGAGAGCTACCCCGGCGCGGCGCAGGACATCCTCGGGATACCCAGAAAGGGTTCCAGCCTTGAGGAACTCAAGTGGGGCCTGAATCGCGCGGGCATCAGCGGCCACTACCTGAAGGAGCGCGTCAGCCATGATGAGGTCGATGCCATCACATCCGCCCTCGTCGGGTTGTTCTTTTTGGCCGGCGACTTCATCGCACTCGGCACTCAGGCGGAGGACTACTTAATCGTGCCGAAGTCTCCGAGAATCAATTACGCCAAGCTCTCGGAGATTCTGGCGCAGACGGGCCTGGACGAACTGAGCGCAGGCGATACTGGTGTACGAGGGCTTCATGCCGAGCCAGCACTCATTGCCGCTTCGGCATAGGCACCCGATCTTCATCGGGGTGGCTGGCCGGATGGGTTCAGGAAAGACATCCGCTGCCAGATACTTGAGCACGAAGTACGGCTTCCAGTACACGCGCTATAGCCAGGTGCTTCAGGACTGGCGTTCCGCCTGCGACGCCGATCGCGGTCGACTCCAGACCCTTGGTTGGGATGTCATGGCTGGAGGATTGCAAACCGAGTTGAACACCCGTTTGATCGCCGGAATCGATCGATTACGAAGCGCCGCAGTTGACGGGATAAGGCACCGCACGGATTTCGACAGCCTGTCGAGAAGCCTCGGCGAATCCTTCAGTATGATTTTTCTTGAGGCGAGCCCACAGCGCCGCTTCGACCGGCTGCGGGACCGGTTTGAAACCTTCGCCGAATTCGCGGCGGCAGATTCGCACCCCGTCGAGTCGCATATCGACGGTCTGAAGCCGCTCGCGCGGCTGACAATCTCGACCGAGCACTCCCTGGAAAGCTTATATAATCAATTGGACGCATGGCTTGCCGCGTGTGCGGAGGAGGAGCAAACGTGAGCGTTTGGGTCGTGGTAGGCGGCCAGTTCGGTTCCGAAGGCAAAGGCAAGGTCTCCGCAATTATCACGCTCCAGGAGGGGATCGACCTGTGCATTCGCTGCGGCGGGCCCAACTCCGGGCACTCCTTCGAAAACGAGGCAGGGAAATTAGTTCTCGTGCGGCAGCTCCCGACGGGCTTCGTCAGACCGCAGACCCGCCTTCTAATCCCGGCGGGCGGTCTGATCGACTTGGCGGTGCTGCGATCCGAGATCGAAATGCTCCGCCTCGGCCCCGACCGGGTGGGCGTCGACCACAATGCGATGACCATTACAGAGGCTGACCGCGTTAGCGAGCAGCAACTTGGGCTGCGTGAGCGGCTAAGCTCCACGCTATGCGGCGTTGGATCGGCAGTCGCGCGCCGCGCCTTGCGAGCGTCCGATGTTCGGCTAGCGGGAGGCCGCCGCTAACAACTGGCTCCAGCCCTTTATCACGGATGTTTCCGGCGAGACCAATTCAGCCGTGGACGGCGGGAAGAAGGTTCTCATCGAAGGCACTCAGGGTTCTGGTCTCTCCCTCTACCATTCGCCGCACTACCCAAAGACCACCTCGCGGGATACAAACGCCGCTGGTTTCGTGAGCGAGGTTGGCTTGAGCCCCCGGCTGATTTCCGAGATCGTCTTGGTCTTTCGGACGTTCCCAATTAGGGTGTCTGGCACCCAAGCCGGTCCACTGCATGAGGAGCTCACGTGGGACAAGTTACAAGCGGAATCTGGCTCGCCATTTCCGCTTCATGAGTACACGAGCGTTACTCACGCGCTGCGCCGCTTGGGCCGCTTTGACTGGGCGCCAGCGCGCCGCGCCGCGGTGCTCAACCGGCCGACGAGAATTGCTGCTAATTTTCTGGACTATCTCGACTTTCGAAATCGGGACGCCACCGAATGGCCCGCGCTCACGCAGAGCGCAAGAGCGTTTGTCTCCCGGCTCGAAGACGTTTGCGTCGCTCCGGCGATCTACCTCGGCACCGGCCCTCGGCTTTCCGAAACGATCCAACGCACGCCATTGGACGGGCTGCCGGGTTTCGCAAATCGGGGCGGCAGCCGCCCGCTACTGAACGCGCGAGGGCTGCAATGAGCACGGGCCCCGACGACGACCAGATAGCGAAATGGCGCGAGGAAGAGATCGAACGCCTCTCTAGGCTCCCGGACTTCCCTGAGCGGCCGACCGAAGAAAACGGCGTGTTGCTCAGTGATCGCATAAGGCGGTACTGCAAAGAGTACCAGCTTATTTGGCCATTCGATGAGGACAAGCTGCTCAAGCCCGCTGCGTATGACCTAACTGTAGGGCGTAATTACTCAAAGCTCGGCAATATAGAAGCACTGAGCGAGGGCAAGGACCTAGAGATTGGGCCATATCAGGTCGCAATCATAGAGACCTATGAAACGCTAAACCTACCGGAGTTCCTAATCGGCCGGTGGAATATACGCATCAAGCTGGCATATAAGGGCCTTCTCTGGGTTGGAGGCGCGCAGGTCGACCCCGGATTCAGAGGCCATCTTTGCTGTCCAGTCTACAATCTCTCCACGGAACTGGTGAGGCTGCACTTCCGGGATGAGCTCGCGTCGATCGACTTCGTCACAACAACACCCTATGAGGAGGGCCCTTGCAAGAGATTCGATTGGCGCAACCGCAAGAACGGTGTGGTCTTCCCGCAATATCCGGTCCTGCGGAGCGGCATCGAAAAGCAAGTAGAAGAGTTTAAGCAGATAATCAAGCTGGAAAAGGAAGAACACGCTAGGCAGCTCAGCGACGCGGAGAAGAACACGCAGGTTGAATTTCGCAATATTAGCAGTAGAGTCGATAACTTCGTTACCCTAACGTTCGGGGTGGTAGCTGTCCTTTTTGCGGCGCTGGGAATTACTGCAACGAGGGCTTCCGAGCAGCTGTCGTTCCTTAACTCACCGGTTTGGGTCGCTGGAATTGCCTTGTGGTTCGCACTGCGAGCCTACATGGAGCGATCTCCTAAGGAACAGCCATCAGGCGCGCACTGCTCGTGGATGGCGTCCGGCATCCTTGCCCTCACGATCACCGCTGCCGTAGTTGCCGGCAGCATATTCCTTGATACATACAAGGCTCACGTCCTGGCCGGCGAAATCGAGCGTGCCAGAGAACAGGCCAGTAAGGCGGCCAGCGCCCTCGAAGGTGACCTTTCGGCAAGCGTGCATGACGCCGGATAGCCCGTCCTGTTAAGTTCAGTCAGTCGCTGAGGAGCGGCTGATCGTGAACCGCAAAGACAAATTACCCATTCCCGAACCTATCGCACATCTGCAGTGCCAGTTGGATCAGTTTCGCAGCACCCAGTCACAGCGGACCAAGCTGCCAGAGTCACTTTGGCAGGCTGCGGTTGAACTCGCCCGTCAGCATGGTGTGTACGCCGTCGCGCACCCGCTGCGGCTGGAT
>Ga0302326_10002574_pt1 | contig 43907 bp, 39 predicted proteins | sample Palsa_T0_3_FD_202264 | JGI IMG/M metagenome (GOLD analysis project Ga0302326, IMG submission 202264) | Peat permafrost microbial communities from Stordalen Mire near Abisko, Sweden - Palsa_T0_3 | ecosystem: Environmental > Terrestrial > Soil > Palsa > Peat permafrost | place: Sweden: Abisko...
AGGCCGAATACTTCACCACCAATGCCGGCCGAATGCGCTATCCGGAATTTCGGGAGCAAGGATTCTTCGTCGGCTCTGGTGTGATCGAAGCTGGCTGCAAATCTGTCATCGGCGTGCGCCTGAAGCGCTCCGGTATGTTCTGGACCGTCCGCGGCGCCAACGCTATCATCGCCCTGCGCTGCTGCCGTCTCAATGGAAGGTTCGAGGGTTACTGGGAGGAGGGCCGAGCGTCCCGATCCTGCCTTGCCCTCACTTTTATGTCGCACACCCGGCGGTCAATCAGGTCCTGCCGCGGAAAGGTGCGTTTCGAGCCGGCAGCGGAGCCGAAAGAGACCACGCTTCCCGGATTGTCCTGCATCTCGACAGCGGTGTAAAAGCGGTTGTCAGCCCCGCCGATCAACGATCCGGAGAAGTATCCGGTGACGGCTCCGAGCCCGGTCTTGGATCCCTGCATCGTGATGGAGAAAGCGGTATCCGGGAACAAACTCCGCTGTAGTGAAATAGAAGATTCCAGGGGCGCCCTCCGTGATTCCGCTGGGGCCGCCCGCAACGCGAGAAACGAGTTGCACGTGAGCCCCATCCGCCGCGGCGGCCATGCCGCCCGCGAATAGCAGCGCTGCAATCCATCGAAAGGTTGTACTCGGCCGCATAATCCCTCCCCAAATCGGCATTTCCGTTTCGAAACCCGCTTTGCCGCTATTTTACACCCAACGGCCGGCGTCCGGGGTCAAGGCAGTCGCCACCGCGCACGTGGACAGGCAGGGCCGCAATGTCTTCCATGCCTGCAAGCTGGAGCGGGCTTCGTGCATTCCACCGGTCACGGCCCGGGCCTCGAGATCCACGAGTTGCCGCGCTGGCCGGAGGGACAAAATGGCGCTGGCCGCGGGCATGGCGATCACCATCGGGACCGGCGTTTTATCCGGAAGGTAGTGGGGGTATCCGAATCGAGGGCACCGTGGCGATCCGACTGGCAATAGCGCAAACTAGCTGAGGAAATCCTTCTCTTGGCGAGCGGCGTGGCGAACTGTGACGATATTCACTTCGCCGCGGCGTTGTTCGTAGTAGATACGGTAGGTCCCCTCGGGTATGCTTTGCAGCCCGGATTTGAGGTCGTCTCGCCTCCGCCCAATACCAGGTTGCGCGCTGCGCAGCGGGAACCTGTTGGTGATGCTCTCGACCAGGCGTTGGGCGCGCTCGGCGCCATCCCGCTTGCAGACATACAACCAGATTTGAATCGAGGTCGGCTCTGGCGCGCCGGGAAACCCGAAGCTTCATCGCCTACCGTTTTTTCCGAAATCCGCAATTCTCTCGAGCCCGCGCTGGTGCACGTCTTCGGCGAGATCTTTGATGGTATGCTCGTCGTATTCGGAATAATCTCCACGCTCGATGTCGCGGAGACCCTCCTCGACAGCCTGCCGTAGTTCTTGGCGCTCGTCTTCGTCGAGATCGAGAAGCCGCTCCACGGCTTCCCGGACCAGCCTCTCAGGGCTCGCATAGTCTCCACGCGCGACCCTGGATCGAACCAACTCCTCGATTTCTTGCGGTAGCTCTATGGTCATCCAAGTGCACCCCCGCTTCCGATTCTACTATGCTGCTGGCGCGTTTGGCCGGCAATCGTGGCACCGTGGCGCAGCCTGATCGGCGGGATGTTGGCCGATTGCCGGCACCCACCACTCCAAACGTGGCCGGCATGCTTGTGGCGCCGTTGGTGTGCTGGCATTTTTGCGTTGGTCGTCACGACCGATTCGGCAAGCCGCCTTTTAGGGCGTAGGCAGCGCATGGCGCCGCCCTACGTCTGCTAAGCTAGTCGGTTGCCATGACCGTAGACGAGATCCGCGAGCTAATCAACCTCGCCACCGAAACCGGCATCGACGAGCTGGAAGTGCAGCGCGGCGATAACCGCGTGCGCATTCGCCGCTCCGTGGCCGGCCACCATCAGGAGCTTGTGTTCGCGCAAGCTGCCGCACCGCACCGGGCCGAGTCCGCTGCGCCTCCCGCCGGCGCTCCGCCGCCCGCCAAAGAGCCGCCCAAAGAACCCGGCGCGGATCCCAACCTGCTGCTGGTGCGCTCCCCCATCGTGGGCACGTTTTACGAAGCCTCCGCTCCCGGCACCCCGCCGTTCGTGCGCGTGGGCGAGCGCGTGCAGCCCGGCAAGGTCTTGTGCATCATCGAATCCATGAAGCTGATGAACGAGATCGAGGCCGAGGTCTCCGGCATCGTCGAAAGCAAGCTGGTGATGAACGGACAGCCCGTGGAGTACGGGGAGGCGTTGTTTGCCATCCGCTCCAATTAAGAAAATCCTCATAGCTAACCGCGGCGAGATTGCCCTGCGCGTCGTGTGCGCTTGCAAGGAGCTGGGAATCCACACGGTGGCCGTCTATTCCGAGCCCGACCGCCACAGCCTGCACGTGCGCTTCGCCGACGAAGCCGTCTGCATCGGCCCGGCCAAGAGCGCCCGCAGCTATCTGGATATCCCCTCCATCGTGAGCGCCGCGGAGATCACCGGCGCGGACGCCATCCATCCCGGCTACGGGTTCCTCAGCGAGAACGCCGGCTTCGCGGAAGTCTGCGAGGTTTCGGGGCTGAAGTTCATCGGGCCGCGTCCCGACGTGATCCGGCTGATGGGCGTGAAGGAACGCGCGCGCGCGTTCATGCGCGAGGCGGGCGTGCCCATTCTGCCGGGCTCGCCGGGCATCCTCAAGACCGCCGCGGAAGCCGTCGAAGTCGCGAGCGAGATCGGGTTTCCGGTGATCGTGAAAGCCTCCGCGGGCGGCGGCGGACGCGGTATGCGCATCGTCAACGAAGCGTCCGAACTGGAGCCGCTGTTCAACTCTGCGCAACAGGAAGCCGGCGCGGCGTTCGGATGCCCGGACGTTTATGTGGAGAAGTATGTCGGCCGGCCGCGGCACATCGAGTTTCAGGTGCTGGCCGACGAGCGCGGCCGCGTCGAGATCCTGGGCGAGCGCGAATGCAGCATCCAGCGCCGGCATCAAAAGCTTCTGGAGGAGTCGCCTTCGCCGGTCATGCGGCCCGAGTTGCGCGCGTCCATGGCCGCGAAATTGAAAGAAGCGCTCTCGGCCGCCGGATACACCAATGCGGGCACCGTCGAGTTCCTGATGGACGAAAATGGCCAGTTGTACTTCATGGAAGTCAACGCGCGCATCCAGGTGGAGCACCCGGTAACGGAATTCGTCACCGGCATCGATCTGGTGAAGAGCCAGATCCGCATCGCCCAAGGCGAGCCTTTGGACGAAGTGATCTCGCTGCCGGTCGAACTGCGCGGGCACGCGATCGAGTGCCGCATCAACGCCGAGAATCCCGTGAACTTCGCGCCGTCGCCCGGCCGCATCACCGGCTTCCACGTGCCGGGCGGCATCGGCGTGCGCGTGGATACCATGGCGCACACCGACTGTGTGATCACGCCTTATTACGACTCGCTGGTGGCCAAGCTGATCGTGTACGGCGGCGACCGCGCCGAGGCCGTCCACCGCATGCGGCGGGCGCTCGATATGTTCGTGGTGGAGGGCATTCACACTTCCATTCCGTTGCACCAGCGCATCATGGCGGATGCCGATTTCCAGGCTGGCCGGTTCGATACGAACTTCATCAAGAGGTTCATGCCGCCGGAGCGCGGCGCGCATTAGAGGCTGGCCGTTATGCGCTTGCGCACCGCTAAGGACAGGCTCAAGATCGAGCACTCGATCATCGAGGGCGTGCGCGAGATCCTGGAGCGGGTGCTGGCCGCCACGCCGGAAATCCGGTCGATCATTCCGGGCGTGATCCGGCCGGTGCGGGACGCGCGCGGTCCGGTGAAGGTGCGCATCACGGTGCCAGTGCAGAACGGTTGGAAGGCCATCGCGTTGAGCGCCGGCGCGCGCCAGGAGCTGTTCATCAGTACCGCGCTTTCCAAGGAAGAAGTCGAACTGGCGCTGGAGCGGGCGGGCGCCGTGGTGGGCTAAGTTCCGCTATGAGTAGGGTGGCGCCATGCGCCGCCGCGGGAGTAGACCTTGTATAGGTAGTGGGGCGGCCAATCTTGGCTGCAGGCCGCCTTTTTAGGCGGCCGGAGCCAGGCTCTCCAGAAACTCACCCGCAACCCACTGATTCTACGAGTGCGGGGCTGAAGCCCCGCGCGGGATAAATCCCGCCCCCCCGTGGCCCTGAGTTTTTGATTCTGGTGACGGCCCCCGGCCGCCCACGCTGAAAGCCGGCTTGACGAGCTTCGCTCGCCAAGGCCGATTGGCAATCGGCCTTGCAGGTTGCCAACCTGCCCCACAAAAATCGCCAGACTCAAGAGCCGGCTGCGGGCAGAATTGCCTGGTAGAATTGCCCGCCCCACGCCCTCGTACCAACTCGGCGAAGTCGAAGGAAACCTGCACCAGGCTCTGCGCGGCGAGGCTCCCCGCGTCGAAAGCCACGACCGGACGCCGCGCTGCTGGGCGGCGTTGCATAGATCGCCGGCGGGAGGAATCGACCCTAAAATGGGGATGCCGATCAGCCTCTGCATTTCTTCCATGTCGAGCGGACACGCCAGAGAGGCGCGATTCACCACCACCGCAGCGATGGCGCCGCCCTTCGCGGCAATCACCGCCACCACCTTGTTCTGCACGCCACCCCCCACTTGGGTTTCGGCCTGCCGCCGATGGCGCACCACCGCGTGCGAGATGCTCCGGGCCAGCAAATCGCCTGTGCAGGTGCGCTTGACCAGGTAATCCTCGCCGCTGCGGCGGATCGTCTGCAAAACCATCGGCTCACTGTCGGTCGGCGCTCAGGCCAACGACGGGAACGCCGGAGCACTGGCTGCGAAGAGCCAGAAACGTCTCAATTCCCCGGCTGTCGGGAAGGCCCAGATCGAGCAGCACGATGTCGATGCCTCCCCGCGCCAGGCGGCTCATGGCGGAGCTCAACTATTCGGTCCAGCTCAACGCAAATCCGGGGTCGTTCCCGGCTCCGTCCAGCCAGTGCTGGACCAGGGTCGCGTAATCGGGATCGTCTTCGACGAGTAACACGGACAAGCGATTCATAACCGTTCCAAAGGGTTATTCGGCGGAATGCGCGGTCCGCATTAGTGGGGCCGGAAGACAGAAGTCGGGAGGCAGAAGACAGATTCTGCCTCCGTCTCCTACTCCTTTATCCGCCCCAACATCTGATACATCCGTATCAACGCCGTATCCATCACCAACTCGCCCGCCCCGACCGCCGCCGGCGACACCGCATTATCCGCTCCGTACCCGCCCTCCGCCACCGCCTCGATCGTCGGAAAATACTGGTGGTACCCATTCGCATAGCCGAAGAAAAATAACTGCTTCACGCGCGCGCGCTGCTTCAGCCGGATCGCATGGTTGCTGAAGAACTCACCCGACACCCCTACCAGCGCGATCTCCCCGTTCAACAGCGCCACCGTCAGCCGCGGACGAATCCCGTCCGCATATTCGTCGATGTAATTCGGCACTAACTCCGGAAAAAACGCCTTCTGATACGCCGCTTTCACCACGGGATTCGCGAAATCCGTGCGCGCGCTGAATCGCAGCCGCTCTTCGCGGCACTTGATCGACGGGTGCGTCACCTCCCGCGGACTCAGCGACTGGGCCAGCTTTACCGCTTCCCGCGCCAGCGCCTGCCCAAATTCCTGGTAGCTCTTGCCATCCGCGTTGGCCGATTGGTCGCCCGCGGCGCCTTGCATAAAAATCGCCGCCGCGCCCGTCTCGTTGGTCACCTCCGCCTTGAGCGCCCCGACGTAGTCGGCCGAAAACTTCAGCGTGCTCGACGGCAGCATTGTGGGATGCGCGGCGAAGTTCACCAGGATCGCCACCGGCTTGCCCGCCGCATCGTCGAACCGCATCACCGCCAGCTCGCGATCGCTGGGCTTCGGCTCGATTTTGGTGTGGCGGTTGCGATTGAACCCCTCAAGTTGCACCGATCCCACGGCCATGCGCGCCGGCGCCAGCCGCGAGTTGGCCTCCGCGATGGCCGCCACGATGCCGTCTTCCATCTGCCCGTAATAGCGCAGCGCCGCATCGAAGCGCCCTTTGCCCTTGCCCTCCTGATCGGTCAGCTCCAGGACCGGCCCATGGTGCGTGTGCGAGCCGGCGATAATGGAATTCTCAATTCCGGCTTGGTCCTTAACGCGCTGGCGGATTCGCTGCAGCGAGGCTTCCGCGGGCGCGCGGCCGAGATCCAGCCCCACGATGGCGATCTTTTTCCCGCCCGCTTGAATCACCAGCGCTTCGGCGTAGAGGGGATCGAGCACGCCGACCGAGAGGGCATCGTGACGGTCGCCGTAGCCCCACATGGGCACCGGCTCGCGCGGGGTGATGTCGCGGCGGGCGGCGCCAACTTGGAAATCCTGGGCATTGGCGCAGAGGGGGAGGAGAAAGACGAGCAGGTGTCGCAGGCTTCGCATAACACCTGGGATTTTAGCAAGCGGCGGGGCTTAAGCCCCGCGCCGGCTAAAGCCCGCCCTCCATTACCGCATGATGCGGCTGAGTTGGGCGACAGAGAGGGTGACGTCGCCGGTTGCGGGGCGCTTGAGCGAGAACTGCACGGTCTTCTTTTCTCCGGCGCGCAGCGGCACGCGCTCGAATCCCAGCAGTTCCCGCACCACCCCCGGATACTTCGCATACAACTGTACTACTTCTTCGCCGTCGCGTTTGCCGGAGTTCTTCACATCTACAGTAACCTTTGCGGAACTAGCTACTAAGTTACTATACGTGAACGTAGTATAACTTAGGCCGTATCCGAACGGATACAGCGGCTCGCCTTCAAAATACCGGTAGGTCCTGCCCTTCATGCTATAGTCGTCGAATGCGGGCAACTGATCCTCCGACTTATAAAAGGTCACCGGCAACTTGCCCGCCGGGTTATAGTCGCCGAATAAAACATCCGCCAGCGCTGTTCCGCCGGCCTGTCCGGGATACCACAACTCCACAATGGCTGGCACGTGCTCGCGCGCCCAGTTCACCGCCACCGCGCTGCCATTGAGCAGCACCAGCACCACCGGCTTGCCCAGCGCCGACACCCGCTGCAGCAGCGCTTCCTGCACTCGCGGGATCGCCAGACGCACGCGGTCGCCGCCGCTGAAGCCCCCCACCTGCACCTTCATCTCCTCGCCTTCCAGACGCGGCGAAAGACCCAGACACATCAGCACCACATCCGCCTGGCCAGCCACCTGCAGCGCCTCGTCTTCGTAACTGCCGTGCGGCGGCGCCCATACCAGCCGAATATCCGCATCGCCATGCACTTCGTGGAAATCCAACCGGATGGGATACATCTTGCCCGCCTCTAAGTCCACCGTTTCGTATTCGTAGCCGCGCTCGTGGACATTGTCGCGCCCGGCGATGCGCTTGCCATCGAGGTAGACTTCATAGGCGTTCAGGCCCGTGGCGCCCAATTGATACTTGCCGGTCGCCGGCGGCCGCAGATAGCCGGTCCAGCGCACGCCGAAGTTGTCGTCGTCCATGTCCGCGCGCGGCGCGCCATCCCGCCAGTCGAAATGGATCAGCGGATCGATTTGCGTAAAGACGGGCCGCGGATTCGCCGGAATCGCCGCCGCGCCCGCCGTACGCACGGCTTGCGAGACGAACGCCTGGCTGAAATAGGCGCGCCCGTTGAACGCAGCGGTATTGTAATACTCCGCGTTCAGGCCGTTGCCGCGGCCCGGGCTGTCGGATACAAACAGCGCGCTCGAAGGCACGGTTTCAAACAGCGGCATGCCCTCCGCCAAATCCGATCCACGGGCGTACAGCACCCGCGTGCCCGGCCCCACTTTCTGCCGGATGCCCGCCAGCGGCGTCACCGGATGCGACGGCTGGCCGTTGTAGTTGCCCAGCAGCACTTCCTCGGAATCGGCATTGGGTCCGATCACCGCGATGGTCTTGGCGGCGCGGTTGAGCGGCAGCACGCCGCCCTCGTTTTTCAGCAGCACAATGGATTTGCGCGCCACTTCCAGCGCCAGCTTCTGGTGCTCCGCGCTCTCGTTCACGCTGTAAGGGATCTGCGCCCAGCGCACCATCTCCGGCGGATCGAACATGCCCAGCTTGAACCGCGCCGTCAGCAGCCGCCGCAGGGCCGTGTCCACGTCTTTCTCCGTCAGCAATCCCTGGCGCACGGCAGGCACCACGTTTTCGTATTCCAGGCCGCAATCCAGATCGGTGCCGGCTTTCACCGCCATGGCCACGCCTTGGGCCGCGGTCTTGGCCGCCTTGTGCCCCATGTAAATATCGCTCACCGCGCCGCAATCGGACACCACGTAGCCGGGGAAGTGCCATTCGCCCCGCAGAATATCGCCCAGCAGGCGCGTATTCGCGCAGGCGGGCAGGCCGTCCACGCTGTTGTACGCGCACATCACCGAAAACGCGCCGCCCTCTTTGATGGCCGCCGCGAAATGCGGCAGATAACTGTCGCGCAGGTCTGTTTCGGAGACAACCGCGTCGAATACGTGCCGCGACGATTCCGGTCCGCTATGCACCGCGTAGTGCTTGGCCGTCGCCACCACTTTCAAATACTTGGGATCGTCGCCTTCCAGGCCGCGAATGAACTGCACCGCCATGCGCGAAGTCAGGTAGGGGTCCTCGCCGTAAGTCTCCATGCCGCGCCCCCAGCGCGGATCGCGAAACAGGTTGATATTGGGGGTCCAGAACGTCAGCCCCTGATAGATGCCGCGCTTGCCGCGCCGCACGAATTCGTGATGCTTGGCGCGCGCTTCGTCGGAGATCGCGGTGGCCATGCGAAACACCAGATCGGTATCCCAAGTGGCGGCCACGCCGATGGTTTCGGGAAAAACCGTGGCGCGGCCGGCGCGCGCCACGCCATGCAGGCACTCGTTCCACCAGTCGTAGGCCGGAACGCCGAGCCGGTCGATGCCGGGCGAGGCGCTCAGCAACTGCGAAGCTTTTTCTTCCAACGTCATGCGCGAGAGCAAATCGTCGGCGCGCTTTTCGAGCGGCTGGGTGGGGTCCTTGTAGATCTGTGCGGCCAAAGGCAGGCAGGCGGAAATTCCCGCGAGGAAAAAAGACAATCGAGCGGTGGTCATCGTTTCTATCATGCCTCATATCGTTTACACTGGTGCTGGAATGAGAAAAATCTTTTTACTGCCGATGGCGGTTGTGGCGCTGCAAGCCGCCCAACCCTTCGCGGGCCGCTGGGACCTGACCGTCACCACCCCCAAAGACGCCTATCCATCCTGGATGGAATTCACCGAAAGCGGCGGCCAGCCGAAAGTGCGCGTGGTGGGCCGCGTAGCCAGCGTGCACCCAGGCACGGACGTCAAGCTGGAAGGATCGCACCTCACGTTCACCACGAAGGAATGGTTCGACGGCGAGATCAAAGTCGCATGGGATCTGCATTTCGCCGGCGGCAAGCTCACTGGCGCCGAGAGTCGTGCCGATGGCGTGGTGGGACAAATCGTGGGCGTGCCGGCGCCGGCCTTGCAGCGCGCGGCTCCGGCGGCCTGGTCGAAGCCCGAGTGGCTGTTCGACGGCAAAGACCTGAACGGCTGGGAACCGGACGATCCGCCCAACAACCACTGGGTGGCACAGGGTGGCGAGTTGGTGAACCTGGCCGCCGGCGCCAATATCCGCACCACGCGGAAGTTCGGCGATTTCAAGTTGCACATCGAATACAACTGCCCCGGCGACGGCAACAGCGGCGTGTACCTGCGCGGGCGCTACGAAGTGCAGGTGGAATATGAAAAGGTAGGCGAAAACGACCAGTTCCACGGCATGGGATCGATCTACGGATTCCTGGCGCCGGCGGTCGAGATCTCGAAACGCCCGGGCCAATGGGAAAGCTACGACGTGACGCTGGTGGGCCGCAACGTTACTGTGGTGCGCGACGGCCAGACCACCATCGACCACAAGGAAATTCCGGGGATCACCGGCGGCGCTATCGATAGCCACGAAGGCGAACCCGGACCGCTGTACATACAGGGCGATCATACCGGCGGCATGAAGTATCGCAACATCGCCATTTCCATACCGGAGCGCTAACCTATTAGCATGGCCCTGAAATTCACGACGTCATACCCGGAAGACTCGCTAACTCTATTTCGCTATTGCAAGGCGATGGCTGAAGGCGCCATGGCGCAAGTCACCGACGAGCAGCTTTTCGAGACGCTCGACCCCGAAGCAAACTCGATTGCGATCGTTGCGAAGCACATGGCGGGCAACATGCGCTCGCGCTGGACGGACTTCCTGACCACCGACGGCGAGAAGCCGGACCGCCATCGCGACACCGAGTTTGAAGACGCGCCGTCCACGCGCGAGGCGCTGATGGCGCTGTGGCAGGCGGGCTGGGATTGCCTGTTCGGCGCGCTGGAGCCGCTGTCGGACGCGGACCTGGGCCGCACCGTCATGATTCGTGGCGAGGCGCACTCGGTGATGCAGGCCATCAACCGGCAGATGGCGCACTACTCGAATCACATTGGACAAATCGTGCTGTTGGCGAAGCATTACCAGCATGCGCAGTGGCGTTCGCTGAGCGTGCCCCGCGGGAAATCGGGGGAGTTCAACCGGAAGGTTGGCGCGGGCGAAGCCAGCCAGCGATGAGCGAGGCTTAAGCCCCGCGCCGGCTAATGCCCGCCCTCCATTATTGCGAAGGCGCGCACCGGGAACGTCCCGAACCGCTTCACCTTCACCGGCACAGCGAAAAAACGGAACCCTCCCGCAGGCACCGCGCCCAGATTGCACAGATGCTCCGCAATCGGAATGCCCGCCCCCAGCAAAATCGAATGCGCCGGCCGCGACATGTCCGCGGTATCGTCGATATTCAACGAATCGATGCCCGCCAATGCGGCGCCCGAGTTGGCGAGATACTGCGCCGCCTCCGCTGTCAGGAACGGATGGCCTTCGAAATACTGTTCCGTCGCCCAATGCCGATCCCAGCCGGTGTACACTAGAACCGCCTTGCCGCGCAGATCCAAATCGCCGAATGCGGAGCGGCCGATCGCGCGCCCGGCGTGCCGCACCACGATGCCCTCCAGGTTCGCGAGCGACTCCAGCGGCAACTCCGAGAGATCCTTCCCATCGGCATACCGGTGAAACGGCGAGTCCACATAGGTCCCCGTATTGGCCACCATTTCGATCTTGCCGATATGGAACTCCGTCCCTGCCGCATAGATCCGCCGCGACTGTTCGCGGCTGAGGAAGTCGCAGACGACCGGCGCGGGCAGACCCTTGTAGGTGATCAAGCCATGTTCCACGGTATGGCTGAGGTCGATGAGCGCGGGCATGGTTTCTCTTGAGCCTAGCACCTGCGCGCGCGCGTTGGTGGCCTGAGAGGCCGCCGGCAGGCCACGGGCCTGCGCCACGAGGTACATTGAAGCCGATGTCCCAAGCCGTAGTAGGCGCGCGCGCGCGGCAAGCTCCCCCGTCGGCCTATCGCCGATTCAGCCAGGCCGCCTGGGGCGTGCTCGCATACAACATGCTGGTAGTCCTGTGGGGCGCGTTCGTGCGCGCCACCGGCTCCGGCGCCGGTTGTGGCGACCGATGGCCGCTGTGCAATGGCGTAATGCTGCCGCGCGCCCCGCGCATTGAAACCATCATCGAGTTCACGCACCGCGCCACTAGCGCGCTGGCGCTGATTGGCGTCGCCGCCCTTTGCCTGTGGGCCTTCCGCCTGTTTCCGCGCGGCCACCGCGCGCGTTCCTGCGCGGCGCTCTCGGTGATGTTCCTATTTGCGGAGGCGTTGCTTGGAGCGGGCCTGGTCCTGTTTCAATACGTCGAACACAATGCCTCCGCCGGACGCGCCGCCTATCTTTCCGCGCACCTGGTGAATACGCAGATCCTGCTCGCCATGCTGACCTTGACCGCGTGGTTCGGCGCTGACCCCGTATCGCGCGCATGGCGCGGCGCGCCGAAGCTGGTCCTTGCGGCGTTGCCAGTTTCCCTCGTGGTGGCGGTCAGCGGGGCCCTCGCGGCGTTGGGCGATACGCTGTTTCCGGCCGCTTCGGTGGCGTCCGGGATGCGGCAGGAGTTCTCGGAATCCGCCAGCGCGCTGCTGCGCCTGCGCGCGTTGCACCCGGTAGTAGCGGTAATGGGCGGAATCGTCCTGCTGGGCGCGGCTATTGCGGCGATGCGGTCCGCGCGTACGGTCCGCATGGGCGGCACCCTGATGGCGTTGGTGTTCCTGCAACTGGGCACCGGGACCCTCAACATCGTTTTGCTCGCGCCGGTTCGGATGCAGATCCTGCACCTGCTGCTCGCCGACTTGTTGTGGGTCGCGCTGGTTGTGACGGCGCTCGAAACCGGCCGCTTGTGATACAGCGTTTTGCCTTATGACTTGGACGCAAGTCTATAACCCCGTCGCCGGAAGCGTGGGACTCTCGGCGCTGGTGGCGGCCCTGCCAGTGGTTGTTCTCCTGGGTCTCCTCGCGTTCTTTCATGTGCGGGCCCACTGGGCGGCCCTGGCGGGACTGGGCGCCTCCCTGTCGGTAGCGATTGTGGTGTACGGCATGCCGGTAAAGCTGGCATGCATCGCGGCCCTCAACGGCGCCGCATACGGCCTGTTGCCCATCGGCTGGATCGTGCTGTGCGCCATCTTTGTGTACGACGTAACCGTGAAAGCCGGGAAGTTCGAAGTCGTGAAACACACCGTGGCGGGGCTGGCCAGCGATCGCCGCATCCAGGCACTTTTGATCGCCTTCAGTTTTGGCGCCTTCATCGAGGGCGCCGCGGGATTCGGGACTCCGGTCGCGATTTCCGCAGCCATGTTGATCGGACTTGGTTTCCGCCCGCTACAGGCTGCGGGCCTGGCGCTGATCGGCAATACCGCGCCGGTAGCCTACGGCGCGTTGGGAACTCCGATCATCGCGCTGGCGGCCGTCACCGGACTGCCGCTCGATCAGCTTAGCGCCATGGTGGGGCGGCAACTGCCGTTCTTCAGCATCATTGTGCCGTTCTGGCTGGTCTGGGCCATGGCGGGGCGCAAGGCCATGCTGGAAGTGTGGCCGGCGTGCCTGACCGCGGGGACCACATTCGCCATTATGCAGTTCTTCGTCAGCAACCGGCACGGCCCATGGGTGGTGGATATTGCGGGGGCCATCGTGTCGATGCTCGCGCTGGTGGTTTTGATGAAATTCTGGCAGCCCAAAGCTACCTGGAGCTTCGCGCACGAAACTGCGGAAGAACGCGCCGCCGAGGCCGCCGCACGGCCGGACCGCTCCACGCAAGCGGCGCTTGCCGCCTTCATGCCCTGGATTCTGCTCTCCGTCTTCGTTTTCGCCTGGGGTCTGCCACAAGTTAAGGAATTCCTGAATGGGGGATCGAAAGCGCATCCCAATTTCCTCAACGGGATTTCGCAGTACCAATGTCAAATCCCAATTTTGCACAAGGCTGTGGTTCGCAACGTACCGGTGGTCCCCAAGCCCACGCCCGAGCCCGCCATCTTCGTTTTCAATTGGCTGTCGGCGACGGGCACCAGTTTGTTGCTGTGCGGTGTCGTCAGCGGCCTGCTGTTGGGCTTCACGCCCCGCAACCTGCTGGGCATCTTCTGGGGGACTCTGCGGCGCGTACGCCTGTCGCTGCTGACCATCGCCGCCATGCTGGCGCTGGGATTCTCCACCCGGTATGCGGGTCTGGATGCCACCATGGGACTCGCCTTTGCCGGCACCGGCAGGCTCTTCCCGTTCTTTTCGCCGCTGCTGGGCTGGCTCGGAGTGGCGCTGACCGGCAGCGATACTTCATCGAACGTCCTGTTCGGCGGATTGCAGCAGATCACCGCCAAGCAACTTGGCATTCCTCCCATTCTTGCCGCGGCCGCCAACAGCGCCGGCGGCGTGATGGGCAAAATGATCGATGCCCAAAGCATCGTGGTGGCTGGCGTGGCCACCGGACAGGAGGGCGGCGAAGGCGCCATCCTGCGTTACGTTTTCTGGCACAGTATCTCGCTCGCCGGCTTGGTCGGCGTGGTCGTGTTCTTGCAGGCTTATGTGTTCACATGGATGATTCCGGTGGCGCCCAAGTAAGCACGCATTAAAGGAGAATAGATAACATGAGCACAGCCGTCAGCGACACACAACGCGGGGACGCCACAGAGGCCCAGATCGCCGTCCATTGGCAGGAGGAAGAATACTTCCATCCTTCGCCGCAATTCATCGGCCAGGCGAATCTGACAGACCCCGCGGTGATGGAGCGTTTCAGCGAGAAGAACTTCCCGGAATGCTTCCGCGAGTATGCCGACATGCTGTCTTGGGACCAGTATTGGAAGACCACGCTCGATACCAGCGATCCGCCGTTCTGGAAGTGGTTCGTCGGCGGAAAAATCAATGTCTGTTACAACTGCGTGGATCGCCATCTCGCCAAGTACAAGAACAAAGCCGCCCTCATCTTCGTGGGAGAGCCGGAGTCGGACGCTCCCGTAGCCATCACTTACCAGGAGCTCTTCGTGCGGGTCAACGAAATGGCGGCGCTGCTGCGCGATTTTGCGGGGTTGCAAGCCGGTGACCGCGTCACCATCCATATGCCCATGATCCCGGAGCTGCCCATCTCCATGTTGGCGTGCGCGCGGTTGGGCGTGATCCACTCGGTGGTTTTCGGCGGATTCAGCGGCGAGGCCTGCGGCACGCGAGTGGCCGATTCCGGCAGCCGCGTACTCATCACGGCGGACGGCTACTATCGCAACGGGCAATTGGTCGATCATCTGGCCGCCACGCTGCGCCCGGCCATCGACACCGCCAAGGCCGACGGCCACGAAGTGGACAAGGTTCTGATCTGGCGGCGTCACCCGGGGTCGAGCGCCACCTCCGTCAGCCTGGCCGAGGGCCGCGACTACATTGTGAACGACGTCTTGAAGGATTTTGCGTGCCGGCGCGTGGACCCCGTCTCCATGGATGCGGAAGCGCCCCTGTTCCTGATGTACACCAGCGGCACCACGGGGAAACCCAAAGGATGCCAGCATAGATCCGGCGGCTATCTGGCTTATGTGGCCGGCACCTCAAAATATATTCAGGATATTCATCCGGAGGATGTTTACTGGTGCATGGCGGACATCGGTTGGATTACCGGGCACTCTTACATCGTCTACGGACCGCTGGCGCTGGCCGCCACCGCCGTGATCTACGAAGGCGTCCCCAATTATCCCGACGCGGGGCGCCCCTGGCGCATCGCCGAACGCCTGAACGTCAACATCTTTCACACCTCGCCGACCGCCATCCGCATGCTGCGCAAGGCGGGCCCGGACGAGCCCCAGAAATATAACTATCATTTCAAGCACATGACTACCGTCGGCGAGCCCATCGAACCGACCGTTTGGCGCTGGTACTACGAGGTCGTAGGCAAGCGCGAAGCGGTGATTGTGGATACCTGGTGGCAGACCGAAAACGGCGGATTCCTCTGCACCACCAAGCCCGCGCTGGACGCCATGAAGCCGGGCAGCGCCGGTCCCGGCGCGCCAGGCATCTACCCTGTGATTTACGACGAGACGGGCCAAGAGGTCACGGCCGCCGCAGGCGCCGCCGGAAACATCTGCATCCGGAATCCCTGGCCGGGGATCATGCAGACCGTCTGGGGCGATCCCGCCCGTTTCACCCGGCAGTATTACGAACGGTACTGCAGGAATTCGAACAGCAAGGATTGGCATGACTGGCCCTACTTCGCCAGCGACGGGGCCGTGCTGGCGCCCGACGGTTATTTCCGGATTCTGGGCCGGATCGACGACGTCATCAATGTCGCCGGCCATCGCCTAGGAACCAAGGAGCTGGAGTCGGCCTGCCTCACGGTGACCGAGATCGCGGAGGCCGCGGTGGTGCCCGTGGTCGACGAGATCAAGGGCCGTTTACCGGAGATCTACGTCTCTTTGAAGCCTGGGTACGAAGCCTGCGAGGAGATCAAGGCCAAGGTGGTTTCGGCGATCGAGCATCATATCGGCAAGATTGCGCGTCCGAAAAATGTGTACATCGTGCCGGATATGCCCAAGACGCGGTCGGGCAAACTGATGCGCCGGGTGTTGTCGTCGATCTCGAACCGCAAGGACACCGGCGATATCACCACGCTGGCGAATCCCGGTATCGTGAGCCAGATTCGGGACCAGGTGCTGGGGAAGGAGCCGGAGTAGTGCCAACATGAGTTTTGGTGGCGGAGAGGGGGGGATTCGAACCCCCGGTAGAGCTTTTGACCCTACGACGGTTTAGCAAACCGCTGCTTTCGACCACTCAGCCACCTCTCCGTGAGACAGTATGGGCCGTTACCCAAAATCATAGCACAGCGGGGCTCCGCCGCGAACAGCGTTCAGCGCTTTGTACAGCCCTCCACGCGCCGCCCGAATCTTTCCGCTCCCGCTCTCATTCGCGGCAGATGCCGCGCTCGCTGCGCCGCACAAACTCCCCCAGATGGCGCGTTTCCGTCGTAGGGATCTCGGCCTCGATGCGCGCCAGCGCGTCGGACAGCTTCAGGCCCGAACGGTACAGGATCTGGTACGCCTTCTTCAGCACCGCGATGTCCGCGTGCTTGTAGCCGGCGCGCTTCAGCCCCACCAAGTTCAGGCCCTTGGCCTCCACGTTGAAGCCGGAGTACAGGAAGAACGGCGGCACATCGCTGTTCACGCGGGTGTTGCCGCCGATCATGGCCAGCCGGCCGATTTTGGAATACTGGTGCACCACCACGCCGCCGGAGATGAAGGCCTGGTCTTCCACCTCCACGTAGCCCGCCACCAGCGCGCAGCGCAGCTACAGATTACCCGAGCGGAGCAGATTCCCAAGCCGTCGCGCAGCGCCGTCAAGAGCGTGGAGTATTCTGTCTATGGCATACTGTAAGCGTGGAGTGGGGGGTCGAGTTCACGGACGAATTCCGGTATTGGTGGGACTCCCTCTCCGAAGCACAACAGGACGACGTGGCACACACTGTTCGGCATCTCATCGAATTCGGTCCCGCCCTCGGTTTCCCGCACAGCTCAAAGGTTCGCCGTTCCCGTTATCCGCAGATGCGCGAGTTGCGGACTTGAGAGCGCGGGGAAGCCGCTGCGCACGCTCTACGCGTTCAACCCGTTGCGCTCGGCCATCTTGTTGATCGGAGGCGACAAGACCGGCGACGACCGCTGGTATGAGAAGTTTGTGCCGGTCGCGGACCGGCTTTTTGAACGACATCTGCTTGAACTCAAGAAGGAGGGAAGGATTTAATGCCCACTCGGAATTTTCGTGAATTGCTGGAAGCAATGCCCCCGGATCGGCAGCGGAGAATTGAAAGGCGGTTCCGGAAGAGTCTGGCCGCAATGCCGCTCGATCAATTGCGCAAGGCGCAGCAGATGACGCAACTGCAGGTCGCCGAAGTCCTCGGCGTGGGTCAGGGAGAGGTCTCGAAGATTGAGCATCGGTCCGACATCTGTGTCAGCACGTTGGCCGATTACATTGAAGCTATGGGTGGGCGGCTGGAGATTCGGGCGGTGTTCGAGGACCGGGAGGTGCGGATCACGCAGTTTGGGGAGCTGGCGAGGTAGGTCGGCTGGCTTGGTTGGCGTTGGATTATCCCGCTGCTTTACGGGATTCGCGTTCGAGCGCCGGCGTTCCGGGCCTGTGGCAGATCCGATAAGATGGGAACACCGTCGTCCAGATTGGTAGAGAATTCGGCAATACGGGTTAAGTGCGCCGCCCCCAACAGAATGACGGCGCTTGACTGGGTTTCGCGGAATTCGTGCAAGGGAGCTAGCAGACCCGGACGCGGGTTGGACCGTTGCAGTGCGGCCAGCCAGTTTCACGACCCGATTACCACTGCAGGTCAGGCCTCGAGAAAAGTGCCTGGATCCACCGCGGCTTGTTTCAGGATCGCGCGGAGCGTTCCTTCGGGCATGTCGCCCGGATGGTTCTGGACTGTTTGTATATCGGTTGGTGGCGGGGTTATACCAGATCTCGTGACTCCCCGCGGCTTGACGATCAAACTGGAATCCGCAGGCCTTGAGCTTCCGGACGACCTCGCGATAACGGAAGCCCGCCAGCCGGCCCACCTATGCGGCCACCACAATGGTGTAGTCGTGGTGAGCGGCAGCCGCGGAAAACGGGATTTCGCTTTCCCGTTCGCGGCGCACTTCTATAAGCTTTCGCGCTACGTCTCGTGCGATGTCGAGGGCCTCGGCAACCGTTCGCCCCTGCGCCACTAAGCCGGATAGTTCCTCGGAAGTGGCCAGCCAAGCGCCCTCAGGCAACTCTTCAATCCGGATGCTAATAGCGAATTCCATGTCAACACGATTGTACAACACGAATCCTAGGAACGCGGATAGATCCCCAAGTTCTGGATGAGGTGGCTGGCTGCTAAAGCCTCGCGGCGGCGCATGGCGCCACCCCACCATGTCATTCCCGGCAAATCCCGCGCTCGCTACTCCGCACAAACTCCACCAGATGGCGCGTTTCCGGCGTAGGAATCTCGGCCTCGATGCGCGCCAGCGCGTCGGACAGTTTCAGGCCCGAACGGTACAGGATCTGGTACGCCTTCTTCAGCACCGCGATGTCCGCGTGCTTGTAGCCGGCGCGCTTCAGCCCCACCAGGTTCAGGCCCTTGGCCTCCACGTTGAAGCCGGAGTACAGGAAAAACGGCGGCACGTCGCTGTTCACGCGGGTGTTGCCGCCGATCATGGCCAGCCGCCCGATTTTGGAATACTGGTGCACCACCACGCCGCCGGAGATGAAGGCCTGGTCTTCCACCTCCACGTAGCCCGCCACCAGCGCGCAACTACAGATTACCGTGCGATTGCCGATCTTACAATTGTGTGCAATATGGCCCGCGGTCATGATGTAATTTTCGTCGCCGATTTCGGTGACGGATTCCGGCTGGGTCCCGCGGGAGATGGTGTAATGCTCCCGGATCTGGTTGCCGTGGCCGATGCGCAGGTAGCTGCGTGCGGCGCCAAATGCCTTGTCGAGCGGGTCCGTCCCCAACACCGTGCCCGCGGAGATCCGGTTGCGCTCGCCGAGGGTGGTCCAGCGCTTTACATACACATAAGGTTCCAGCTCACAGCCCGCGCCGATCTCGACGTCGGACTCGACGACGCAGAAATCCGCAATACGGACATCCGGCCCGATCCTGGCATCGGGATGGATACGTGCTGTAGACGCGATCACAGCTTGTATCATAAGACATGCGCGTACGTGAATTGGCGGAATGGTTGGGCGCCACTTTTGAAGGCGACGGCGAAAAAGAGCTGACGGGCGTGGCCCCGCTAGAGACCGCGGGCGGCAGCGAGCTTTCCTTCGTGGGCGGACGTAGGGCGTTGCAGCAGGTGGACTCCTCCGCAGCCGGCTGTCTGATCGTGCCGGCGGATTATCCCAGTCCGAGCCGCCGTACGGTGATTCGCGCGCCGGAGCCGCGCACGGCCATCGCGCGGGCCATGAACCGCTTCTATCCGACCATGGAGATCAAGCCGGGCGTGCATCCCACGGCGGTGTTGGGCAAGGATGTCGAAATCGGCGCACTGGCGGCTGTGGGGCCGCATGTCTCGGTCGGCGACAACACCCGCATCGGCTTGGCGAGCGGCATCGGCGCGGGCTGCTCGATCGGCAAGCGGGTGGTGCTGGGCGAAGGTTGCGTGCTGCACGCCAACGTGACGATTTACGACAACGTGGATATCGGACGCGGCGTAATCCTGCATTCCGGCTGCGTGATCGGCGCAGACGGCTTCGGCTACGTGTTCGAGAACGACCGATATCACAAGTTTCCGCAGGTGGGCCGCGTGGAGATTGGCGACTTTGTGGAGATCGGGGCGAATTCGTGCGTGGACCGCGCGGCGTTGGGAGTGACGGTGATAGGGGAAGGCACCAAACTGGACAATATGGTCCATGTGGGGCATAATTGCCGCATAGGGCGGCACGTGGTGGTGGCGGCGCAGACCGGATTTTCGGGAGGCGTGGTCGTGGAGGATTACGCGGTAATTGGCGGGCAGGTGGGCGTGGGCGACAAGGCCCGCATCGAATCGCGGGCGGTGCTGGGGTCGGGATGCGGCATCCTGACTTCCAAGATTGTGCGGTCGGGGCAGACCGTTTGGGGTACGCCGGCGCGGCCTTTGAAGGAGCACTTGGAGCAGCTCGCGAATCTGGCGCGGCTGCCGGAGATGCGGCGGCAATTTATAGATTTGAAGCGGAGGCTGGGGAATTTGGAGGAAAGGGTAAAGTAGTTGTCGATGCTCATCGTAGTGGGCGGGCACTCCCGCAATATCGGAAAAACGTCGGTGGTGGCGGGGATCATCCAAGCCCTGCCGCAATGGGACTGGACCGCCATGAAGATCACCCAGTTCGGCCATGGGATTTGTTCGGCTTCCGGCAGCGCCTGCGATTGTTGCCTGGGGGACGACCATCCTTATGCCATCGCCGAGGAACGTTCCACCAACGATTCCGACACGGGCCGCTTCGTGGCAGCCGGTGCGCGCCGATCTTATTGGGTACGCACAGGTATGGGCCAGCTTGGGAGCGTGCTGGAGGCGGTGGGCGAGATACGGGTGGCCAGCCGGAACCTGATCGTAGAATCCAACAGCATCGTCGAGTTTGTGAAGCCGGACCTGTACCTGGTGGTGCTGGACTTCGCGCAAGCGGACTTCAAGGCCTCCAGCCGCCGATTTCTCAGCCGCGCGGACGCATGCGTGGTGGTGGAGAACGGCGTCGATCAGCCGCACTGGAGCGGTGTGGCGCAGGGCGATTGGTATGGCAAGCCGCGCTTTCCCGTCCGGCCGCCTCAATACGTGACGGCGGCGCTGGCCGCATTTGTCGACGAACGGCTGGCGGCGGCTTCCCCCGGCGCGTCGGTATAGTGCAGATTCAGCAGCGCTTCGTGCAGAATGCGGTTGGCCTCGCCAACTTGCTGTTGCAACAATTCCAATTGCCGCCGCGCCCGGCGATCGTTCTGGGGCAACACCAGATTGAGATAATCGGCGCAGGCGTCGATCACGCTGAGCGGTTGCCGCAGGTCGTGAACCAAGCTGCCGATCATGGGCCAGACGGTTTGCTGGAGCGCGTCATGGCGCGGGGCGGAAGTATCCGGAGAGAGTGTGAGCATATGAACCTGAACTCGGGGGGCGATGACGATTATACCCCAAGTGGGCTCCAATGCAATCGAATTTATGCCGTTTTTTTCAGGGGTGGGTAAACCGCGTGGCGGCGTATGGCGCCGCCCCACTACCGATCAGCGGCGGCCGCCGCCAAAACCGCCGGACCGCGGCATGCCGCCGCCGATCCGGGATCCAAAGCTGTGAAATTCGTTGGAGCGGGATTCTCCGAGCGAGCGCGATTGGCGCTGCTCGTCGAGGCCCCGATCCGGCTGGGACTTCGACCAGTTGCCGTCGCTGCCCTGGCGGTACCAATTGCTACCCCGATGATCCCAAACCTGCCCGTCGTGACCCGCGTAGATGTCGTGCGCCTGTCCCGCCCGTGCCACGCCGGCGCCGCCTTCCGGGCGGGCCGTGCGCGCGATGGCGTTACCTTGCCACCGATTGTAGACATTGGCGTTGTTGTGGAACCGCTCGGCGTCGCCGGGATGCCACTGCGGATTCCAGTGCCCGCTATAGATGCGGTTCGCGTACCACTGATTGTGATTCCACCAGTAACCGCCATACGGCCGCCAGAACCATCCGCCGCCCCAGTAGCCGTAGCCAAAGCCAAAGCCCCAAGTCCAGGGCCAGCCGAACCAGTAGCCGCCGATCCATGGCGGATAGAGCCAGCCGGTTCCGTATACCACGACGCCGTCATACACGTACGCGCCCAGATATCCGGGCGTGTAACCGTAATAAACCAAGTCGGGAGTGGAGTCGTACACGTAGACGAAGCGGTCGTGGAACAGTGGACAACTCGGCGGAATTTGGTAAATCTCGGGGGGAATCGTGTCGGCAACCACCCACGGACCCACCGGCGCGGCGGCCACGAACCACACTCCGTTGTGGCATCCGTAGTAGCTCGCGCCAAGGTGAATGACGTCGCTGGACGTGTTCACGGCGTACTCCATGGACGTGCCCTCGATCACGCGGAACTGCGGCTCGCCATCGTAGCGCACCTCGAATTTCGCTTCGGTGCGCCGCACGGCCGCGGTTTGCGGGACTTGGTTCGAGATCACCGCTTCGCGTGCTTGTTCGGTGCCGGGAACGGACGCCAGCACGCTGCCCTTGGGACTCTCGGAAGGAATCTTCGCAAAATCCTTCGGAAGCTGGGTCCCGGATACCCAGGTCCAAGGACCCTGCAACGACTTGCCTTGGTACCACCGCCCGGATAGCACCACGTAATAATCCTGCGTCGACACATCCAGGAAGATGTTGTTCTCGGTGTTGGCGACGTAGAGCAGCTTGGTCTTCGGGATGGGCGACAGTTGCGCCGCACCCTGGGTCACCAGCAATTCCGCCGGCGCGGTGCTTACGTAAACCGCCGGAGGGGCTCCGGCGACGGGCTGCGGGCCGGGATCCAGGGAGTGATCGTGGGGGTCCTTCTGTTCGGTTTCCTCGATCTGCGCTTTAGCCTGATCGAGGCCGGACGGCGGATTGGTGGCGGCCGTCCATGGCCCGTCGAGCGTGGGCGCCGTCATCCAAACGTTGCCGCCGTCGAGATAGTAGCGGGAGGCGGTGGTATCGTAAAGCAGCGTGGCCGGCGTGTTGATGACGTGTTGGAAGGGCGTGCCCTGCGCGCTGCGCAGGACCGGTTGCCCGTCTATCAGGATCAACACGGCCGGTGCGGCGCTATACAGGATCTTAGGCGGGTCGTTCTTCACGGGGACCGATTCGTTCTGGCCCTCGGCCTGGGTCATGGCCATATCGGCGAGCAAGCGGTCGAGGGTGACGGTGTGCGGCCATTCCCGCAGGTGTTCGCGAATGGCGCGCTCCACGTCGGACTCCTGCGATTTGTTGGCTGGGAAACTGACGGCGGATACCTTGAGGTTTTCCAGCGTGACGATGCGGCTCTCCTTGTCGACGTCGGTGCGGGCGGTCAGGGAAACGATGCCGTACATGGGTATGGAGTTGGCTATCCGAGTCACGGTGACTGCGGCGCGGGCTACCAGACGGTCCTGCTTCCATTCATCGACCTGGGGCTGGTAGACGGTGATGTGCATGGCGCCGGCATCCACTTCGCGGGGCCAGCCCAGTTCGTTGGCGTTGGGTGTCTGGGCCAGTGCGGACGGCAAGATGACGGCCAGACCACAGAAAACCGCCAGGCATTCGGAGGGTTTGAGCATGAGGAGTTCCTTTCTAACACCGGTTTGATGCAGCAACATCTGATTTGGATACGCGAAACGTCGATGTCGGGCGGCATATCCAGACTGCGGACCCGTCTTACAGCGGGTCCCGGCGGCCGCAAGCCGGCGGCGGGCAGGATTGCCCCCACAATATGCCCCTGCAAAGCACGCCTGCGAGATGAATCCGCGCGACCCGGACGTCTTCTTTTTGAGGGCGCTGTCCGAGGAACTGTTCACGCTATACCGCAACACGAGCGGCAATCAGTTCGCCGCCATGTCCACGGTGAGCCACATTGCGGCTGCGAACTGACAGTATGCGGGCTATGGCGCCGGCGTTGGAAACGTGGAGATGGATTCCAGCCGGGAGTCGCGGCAGCCCGGCACGTTCGCGGTGGAACCGCTGACGGCGATGCGTTCCAATCGCGCGGCGGCCTTCGGCGACTTCGATCGCGACGGGAAGGTTGGATGTGGTGGTCATGCGGTCGTACAAAAAAACGCTCGTGCTCGAAGTGTCGCTGGGCGCGGGTCACTGGATCGGGCTGCGGCTGGTGGGAACGCGTTCCAATCGCGACGGGATTGGCGCGATGGTGCACGTTGCGACAGCCGCGGGAGAACAATGGAACCGCGTGACGACCGCGGTGGGGTATGCGTCGGCCAGCGACCCGATCATGCATTTCGGACTGGAACGCGAGACGCTGGTTCGGACAAATCGAGATTGCGTGGCCGTCGGGGATTAAGCAGCGGGTGGCTAATGTGGCGGCGGACCAGTACTTGACGATTCGGGCGTGCTAGTACCGACGATTTGAGCGATCGGCTCCGCTTCCCTTGACTCCGATCCTACAGGGCGGTAGAGTGCCATCAGACTGAGGGAAACATATATGACGACGATAAGAGTTCTGCCGGCGCTGTTGGTGCTTGCCGGATATGCTGCGGCCGAGGCGCCCCCGACGCTGACGACGCTTCACAACTTCAACCTCCAGGACGGGTCGGCGCCCAGCGTAGGTTTGGCGATCGGCGCGGATTACGTGCTGTATGGCGCGAGTAGCTCCGGGGGAGATCCTCCCTGCCGCTGCGGCACGGTATTTTCGCTCGCTCCGCCAGCGTCGGCAGGCGGTGCGTGGACGGAGAAGGTGCTATACAGCTTTACCGGCGGCAGCGACGGAGGATATCCTACTGGAAACCTGGCGATCGGCGCCAACCACGTGCTGTACGGTGTCGCGAGTACCACGGTATTCTCCTTGACGCCGCCCGCTGGCGACCCTTCCCGGCCCGGCGCGTGGACTGAGTCCATCGTCTACAACTTCGGGCCAGGGGTTTATCTTTCCGGGGGGGGCGCGATCGGCGAGGGCGGGGTACTCTATGGCGCCACGTCCTTGGAGGAAGTTCGCAGCTTGGAGCGGTTTTCTCATTGACGCCGCCCGCATCGCAGGGCGGATCCTGGATCGAGACCGTGCTCCATAGCTTTACAGGCGGCGCCGATGGGGAATTTCCCAGCGGGCCCGTCGCAATCGGTGAGGACGGAGTACTTTTTGGAACCACAACCGCTGGCGGAACCAGGAACCTGGGCACGGTCTTCGCGGTTACGCCGCCAGCCTCTCCAAGCGGATCCTGGACGGAGACGGTGCTCCACAGTTTCATCGGCGGCGGCGACGACGGGTACGCCGCTCTATCTGGCGTTGTCATCGGCAAAAACGGAGTGCTTTATGGCACTACGCTTCACGGAGGATTAGGCTTTGGTACGGTCTTCACTCTAATTCCCCCAGAAGGTGGACCTTCCACGTCCGGACGCTGGAAAGAAACCTGCTCCACCGATTCGCAGGCGGCGCCGCAGGGTTCGGCCCCATCGCGGGCTTAGTGATTGGCAACCGGGACGTACTCTTCGGAGTCGCCCAGTTCGGCGGCGGAATCGACAATCCCGTGTGTTCGTCCGGCGGTTGCGGCACGGTGTTCTCGGTCACGCCCGACGCTCCGGGGGTGGATGGACGGAAGCATTGCTGCACAGTTTCGCGGGGCCGCCCAGCGAAGGGGACGATCCCGAAGGAACCTTAGCGATTGGCAAGGGTGGCGTGCTCTTCGGCACCACTCTCGCCGGCGGAAGCAGCTCGCGCTGCGGCCCGAATGCCGGATGCGGTACTGTTTTCGAGTTGCAGCCATAACTGTGTAAGCACCGAATCCGCTTGGCAACCGGCATCGCGCGGCAGTTGCATTTTGGATCAATTCGTCGAGTACCGGGGGCGCTTTCATCCTGGCGGAGGTGGAAAGCCCAAGGCGGCGCATGGCGCCGCCCTACCGGGTGCTATGATCCGCTGTTATGGTCAAAATCCGGTTTGCCGCAATACTATGCCTGGCCGCGCTGGGATGCCTGATTGCCACGTCCCAATCGGGGCCGCGAAGGTTCTCCTCGTTCGATCCGCAAGCCAACGCGCTGTTGGCCCAGATGACGCTGGACGAGAAGGTCGGGCAGATGACGCAGCCCGACCAGAGCTTCCTCAAGTCCGACTCCGATATCGCGAAGTATTTTCTGGGATCGGTGCTGAGCGGAGGCGATTCGGACCCCAAGGAAGGCAACAGCCTGGAAGCCTGGACGAACATGGTCGACCGCTATATGAAGCGCGCGCTGGAAACGCGCCTCGCGATCCCGCTGCTCTACGGCGTGGACGATGTACACGGGCACAACAACGTTCTAGGCGCGGTCGTTTTTCCGCATAACATCGGGCTGGGCTGCACGCGCAATCCGGCGCTGATCGAGAAGATCGAGCGCATCACCGCGGTCGAAGTGCGCGCCACAGGCATCAATTGGGGCTTTGCGCCGTGCGTCGCCGTGCCGCGCGATATCCGCTGGGGCCGCACCTATGAAGGCTATGCCGACGAGCCGGACGGCGTGAAGGAGTTGGGAGCGGCGGCGGTGCGCGGCTTTCAGGGCGCGGATCTGACCGACCCATTGTCGATCCTGGCGTGCGCCAAGCACTACGTGGGCGATGGCGGCACCACTTACGGCAGCAGCACCATCGGCGCGCATCTGCTGGACCAGGGCGATACGCGCCTCGACGAGAAAACGCTGCGCGCGATCCACATGCAGGGTTACATCACGGCCATTCGCGCGGGCGTAGGTTCCATCATGCCGTCCTACAACAGTTGGAACGGCTTGAAATGTTCGGGCAGCAAGCGGCTGCTTACCGAGATATTGAAGGACGAACTGGGCTTCGAAGGCTTCCTGATTTCGGACTACGCCGCCATCGACGCGCTGCCCGGCGATTACAGGCACAAGATCGCCACGTCGATCAACGCGGGCATGGATATGGTGATGGTGCCGGAGCGCTATCGGGAGTTCATCGCCGGGTTGCGGGAAGATGCGCAGGATGGCACGGTGCCGATGGCGCGCATCGACGACGCGGTGCGCCGCATTCTGCGGGTGAAACTCGCCATGGGGCTGATGGACAAGAATCACTCGCAGCTTGCCGACCGCACGCTGTGGAAGCAGTTCGGGTCGCCGGAGCACCGCGCGGTGGCGCGCGATGCCGTGCGGCAGTCGCTGGTGCTGCTGAAGAACGAGCATGGGGTGCTGCCGCTGGCGAAGACCGCGAAGCGCATCCAGGTGGGCGGGAAGAGCGGCGACGATCTCGGCAACCAGTGCGGCGGATGGACGATCACGTGGCAGGGCCATAGCGACAATGTGACGCCCGGCGGCACGACTGTGTTGCAAGCCATCCGCAAAGCTGTCTCGAAGGGCACGCAAGTGGCCTTCGCAGCGGACGGCAAGGGCGGAGAAGGCGCGGATGTGGGCGTGGTGGTGATCGGCGAGAAGCCTTACGCCGAGATGAATGGCGATCGCAAGGATTTGACCCTCGCGCCGGAAGATGTGGCGGCGATCGATAACATGAAAGCGGCGGGGATTCCGGTGGTAGTGGTGCTGCTTTCCGGGCGGCCGATGATTCTGGGCGATGCGATCGGCAAGGCGGATGCGTTTGTGGCCGCGTGGCTGCCGGGCACGGAAGGCGATGGCGTGACGGATGTGTTGTTCGGCGACTACAAGCCCACGGGCAAGCTGAGCTTCTCGTGGCCGCGTACCATGGCGCAGGTGGGCGTGCATAAGGGCGATGCTAATTACGACCCGTTGTTCCAGTATGGGTACGGCTTGAGCTGGTAGGGCGGCCCCATGCGCCGGTTTCCGGCGCCAGGTCAGTTTGCTTGTGGGGCGGCCAATATTGGCCGCAGGCCGCCTTTAGGACGGACCAGAGCCGGCTGAAAGCCGGCTGCGGGCAGAATTGCCCGCCCCACAAAACTCCACTTATTACGGCGGCGCATGGCGCTAGCCTACTTATCCAGCATCGCCGAACAACACGGTTTCTCCACCGGCTTCATCTCCATCAATTCCGCCCGCGTGCCATTCGGATCGTACAAATTAAGCTGCCACTTCCCGTCGCGTCCGATCTTGGGCTTCTCCGGATTCATCCCGCGCGAAGTCACCAGCTTGTAACCCGCCTGAATATCCAGCACCCCCAGCGCCAGGTGATGCATCACCCCCAGCGTACGCGGCGACGGATCGTGTACGTTCAGCATGTACTCCAGCCAGTCGGTGCCGTCCGGCACCCGCATGTCCACCCAGTCCGTGCGGTCGTCCTTCATCCCGCCGTGCCAGAACTCGTGAAATCCAAGAATATCTTTATAAAAGCGGTCGGCGGCATCGCGATCCGCCACCGTGACGCCCACATGGATGATGTGCGTGGAGACCCGCGTGGACGGCAGAAACTTGCCGAAATTCTTGGTATGCAGCGAACCGGGACGGTACTCGACGAACTCCACATTGTGGCCGTCCGGATCTTTCAGCATCATGCTGAGGTTGCCGTCGCGGCCCATGGGCACCGTAGCCGGCACCTTCACGCCTTTGCTGGCCAGATAGTCGCGAAGCTGCTGCATGTTGGTGGTTTCGAAGGCAATGTGCGAAAGGCGGTCCTCCGTCTCGCTCTGCAATTCGGGGAACACCTCGATGTACTGGTGGTCGTTGACCTTGAAATAAGTCAGCATCAACCCGCCGGCAGGCTTGTCGAGCGTGAAAGGCTCCTGATAGCCCAGCATGTGGCCATAGAATTCGCGCGCGGCAGCCAGGTCGTTGGTCTTGAGTCCGATGTGTGCGACTCCCTTGATGGGCGGCCGCTCCTGCGCCGCGCCCGGCAGAGCCGCGATGGCCATAAACAGAACGAAGTAACGCATGCAGCCACCCGTATCACCTTTCGCGCTCTGGTGGGGCGGCCAATCTTGGCCAGATCCTTAACCGTTTTGGGGAAACCGGTCCCTGGCGGTCGCGGCTCGGGAGTAGACGCGGCCCGGTAACACTCGCGTCGATTTCGCGCGGTTTACCGAGCCGCGACCGTCGGAGAGCGGTATTTTTCAGCGCCCCCACAGGTGGAAACCAGAAACCGTGCGCCGCCCGGCCCTGCTATACTGAAACTTCCCCTTATTTCAGGAGACTACGCTACATGTTCGATCTGTTCCGCAGCCGAGACAAAGCCGTGCGCATCATGCTCGGCGGATTGCTTCTGCTCGTCGCATTGTCTATGTTGACCTACCTGGTGCCCAGCTACAACATGGGCGGCAGCGGGTCCGATCAGGTGGTCGCCGAAATCGGCAAAGAAGCCATCACCGTACCCGAGGTCCAGCAGATTGTCCAGATGAATATGCGCGGCCGCCAAATGCCCGCCGAACTGATGCCGCACTATATCCCGCAGTTCATCGACTCCCTGGTCACCGAACGCGCCCTAGCCTACGAAGCGCAACGGCTGGGCTTCAAGGTCTCCGACCAGGATCTGGCCGCCGGCATCAAGCAGACGCTGGGCCAACAATTGTGGCCGGGGGGCAATTTCGCCGGCAAGGAAGCCTATGCCGCGCTGTTGGCTCAGCAGAACCTGACCATCCCGCAGTTTGAAGAGGACATGGCCCGCCAACTGCTTGTCACCAAAATGCGCAACGTCGCGATGCAAAGTACCGTGGTGACTCCCCAGGAGATCGAGCAGGAATATAAGCACCGCAACGACAAGGTCAAACTCCAATACGTGAAGATCAGCGGCGACAAATACCGCTCGGAAATACAGGCCACTCCCGACGAGTTGCGCAAGTCTTACGAGGCCAACAAACCCCTGTATCAGGTTCCCGAGAAGCGCGATCTCGGCATCCTGATCGTCGACCAAGCCAAGCTGGAGCAGACCATTCAACCCACCGAAGCCGATCTGCTGCGCGTCTATAACGAAAACAAAGACACCTACCGCAATCCGGAGCGCGTCAACGTCCGGCACATTCTGTTGAAGACCGACGCCAAAGACCCCAAATCGGACGCCACCGTGAAAGCCAAAGCCGACGACCTGGTGAAGCAGCTCCGCAAGCCCGGCGCGAACTTCGCGGAGATGGCCAAGAAATATTCCGAAGACCCCGGCTCGAAGGAAAAAGGCGGCGAATACGATGGGGTGGTGCGCGGCCAGATGGTTCCGGAATTCGAGAAGGCGGCCTTCTCGCTGAAGGTGGGCGAAATCAGCGAACCGGTCAAAACCACCTACGGTTACCACATCCTGCTGGTGCTGTCGCACGAACAGGCGCAACTGAAGCCCTTTAACGACGTGAAAGCCGCACTGGAGGCCGAGTTCAAGAAACAACGGGTCAGCGATCTGATGCAACAGCAATCGGACAAAGTGCAAGCCGCGCTGGCCAAGGACCCGCTGCATCCCGAACAGGTGGCCGCCGCCTTGGACGTGCAATACGTCAAGGCCGAGAATGTGGGAGCCGGCGATCCTCTGCCGCAGGTGGGCGTGAACAAAGAGTTCGATGAGGCCGTAGGCGCCCTGAAGAAGGGCGAGGTCTCGCAGGCCGTCGTGCTGACGGGCAACACCAAGATCGCCATGGCCGTCTGCACGGGCGATACGCCGGCGCATCCCGCCGCGTTCGAAGAGGTGGAAAGCAAGGTCCACGACGCCCTGGTCAAGGAAAAACTGATCAAACTGGTGGATCAGAAGGCCAACCAACTGATCGAGAAGGTCCACGCCAATGGCGGCGATCTGGAAGCCGCCGCGAAATCCATGGGGCTGGAAGCGAAGACTTCCGACGCCGTGGATCGCGCCGGCGCCATCGAAGGGCTGGGATCGGCCGGCATGTTTCCGGACGCTTTCACCAAGCCGGTGGGCTCCATCATCGGTCCCAACGGGCTGGCCGCCGATTCGAAAGTGGTTTGTAAGATCGTGGAGAAAATCCCCGCCGATCTGAGCGGCTTGGCCAGTCAGCGCGCGGCGATTCGCGACCAGCTCAAGGGGCAAAAAGAAAATGCCCGGGGTTCCTTGTTTGAAGAGGGCGTGCGGGAAGCGCTTATCAAGGAAGGCAAGATCAAAGTTCACCAGGACGTGATCGACCGGTTGATCGCCAGCTACTCTACCCGCGGTTAGCCGCGGCTGACGGCAATGATCCATTCCCTGCTGGACTTCCTGCACTCGCTCACCGACCCGGAGCGGCTGATACAACTCCTGGGCACCCTGCTGACGGGATGGCTCGGCTATGCGGCATTGTTCGTCCTGGTGTTTGCCGAAACCGGCATGCTGGTTGGATTTTTCCTGCCCGGCGACTCGCTGCTGTTCACGGTGGGCGTGGTCTGCGGCGCCGGACAACTCGATATCGTGCTGGTCATCGTCCTGTTGATTTGCGCCGCCATGCTGGGCGACACAGCCGGCTACCTGCTGGGGCGAAGCACCGGGCCGCACATTTTCAACCGGCCCGATTCGCGCATCTTCCGCCGCGACTACCTGCTGCGCACGCACGAGTTCTACGAAAAGCACGGCGGCCGTACCATGGTGTATGCGCACTTCATTCCCATCATCCGCACGTTCGCGGCTTTCGTGGCCGGCGTGGGCCGCATGAATCTGGCGCGCTTCCTGTCGTTCGATATCTTCGGCGTGACCGGCTGGGTGGTCCTGATGACGGTGGCGGGTTACGAACTCGGCGGCGTGGGCTTCGTGCGGCACAACTTCGAAAAGCTGATTCTGGGGATCATCGCCCTATCGCTGCTGCCGGCCGGCCTGGAAGTGCTGAAGGCCCGGCGGCGCAGCGTGGCGGCCGCGCGGCAGCCCCATGAATGACCTCGAACTGCTTCTAAGGGGATTGCTGGCCGGATTGGCGATCTCTGCGCCAGTGGGACCCGTAAACGTTCTGTGCATTTCCCGCACGCTGTCGAAGGGCCGCATGGCCGGTGTGATATCCGGTCTGGGAGCCGCGGCGGCGGACACCGTGTACGGAGGGATCGCGGGCTTCAGTATCAGCTTTGTCATCCAATTTCTGCTTCGTGAAGAATTTTGGATACGCCTCTGCGGCGGCTCCCTGTTGATCGCCATCGGTATCCATTACTATTTCAAGAAACCGAAATCGCTTACGGAGGGGCGCCAGGGCGGAGGGCACTCCGATTTCATCACGGCGTTTCTGCTGAACCTGACGAATCCGACGACGATACTGTCCTTTCTGGCGGTGCTGGCGGTATTGGGTCTGGGTCATCACCGGGCCCGGTGGCTGACTCTGCTGTTGATCGCGGGAATCTTTTGCGGCGCCATGCTGTGGTGGATCGCGCTGGCCGCCGCCACGAATCGTTTCCGCGCCCGGTTTGACGATAAAGCCGTACTCCGGATGAACCGTATAGCCGGCGTGGCGATCGGCGGATTCGGGATCGTCACCGTGGCGCTGATCCATTGGCACGTCAAATGAGCGGTCGCATTTCCATCGCGCACGTACTATGATACGTATCAGGTCGAATCCATGTCCACATTTGCAGGCTCCATCACGACTACCGGGAAGTCGGAGGCGATCCGCCTCGATAAGGCATTGTTCCGTCTGCATCCTGAATTCCGCCAAAAGGCGAAAGTCCGTGCCCACGTCATTTCCCCGGGTCATGCCCTCATCTCGGTCGTCGATGACGAGGCAACGCCGGCCCGGGACGAGGACCCCGTCGTAATGGCATTCTTATCATTCATCGAACAGGACTTGCAGACGCATCCTGGCAGGCGCACCCGGTTGTCGAAGGCTTCGCTTCGACGGGCAGTGCGCTTGACGAAGAATGTCAAAGTCACCGACGACGAGATTATTCCGGAGAACGTGACACTCTGAGTTCATGTCCTTCGGACCGTTCGCGCAACGAAATGGATGGAGCCTATACGCGCACGCTGCGTTTGGCGACGCATTCGAAAGTCTCAGCGACGCGGTCGAAGACCTGAGAAAGGGGCGGCCGGAGAGCTACGAAGGACATCCCAAGGCGAAGCTGCTCAGGCGCATACTGGATCTGATTCTGGACGAGATCCCGCGGGATCCGAATGCTGCCGTCTATCAACTCGGGAACACGATGGGACCGGCTTATCGGCATTGGCGCCGGGCAAAGTTCTTGGGGCGCTTTCGCCTGTTCTATCGCTTCAGCACTGTCCACAAGGCGATCGTCTACGCCTGGGTGAACGACGAATCGACGCTCCGCAAAGCCGGCCCGCGGACTGACCCGTACACAATCTTCAACCAGCGGCTGCGCGATCGCAATCCTCCCGACGATTGGAACGCCCTGTTCCGAAAAGCGCAGACCGCCAGTGCCGCACTACACCGTCGCTATTCTGACTCCACATGACTTCTGTCTCCTGCCTTTAAGGCTTCGGCCGCGGCGTCGCATCCCCCTGCGTCAACCCCATCGCCCACTTCACCGCTTCGGTCCACATCTGCTGGATATCCGGCCGGTCCCAAATATCCTCGCGGTGGCCCAGCGACGAATAGAACACGCGGCCTTTCCCATATTGATGTACCCAGGTCACGGCGAAGTCCTTATCCGTGCGGTGCACCCGCGAATTCTTCAGATCGACCGAATTTGCATCGACGCTCATTAACACACGCACTTTGTCGCGTGAATACGGCTCCTTGAACTGATAGATCTCGTCGAAGATCGGGAATTTCGCCGGAAAGTGCTTAGTCGCCGGAAAGCCGCGATCCTCCACGTCGATCTGGCAGTGTACCTGCCCCCAAGGGTGGTCGTTGAAATAGCCGCCGATCAGGCCGCCGTACTCCAGCCACTTGTAAAATGTGTCGGTGGCGCTGTGCGTGCCCAGAAAGCCCTTGCCATCCTCCTTAACGAACGAGAGCAGCGCGGTCTTCTGCTCGTCGCTCAAATCCAGCTCGCCGGTGGTGTAGAACATGACGGCGTCGAAATAATCCAGGTTTTTGGCGTTGTTCGTCAGCTTTTGCTTAGTCACCAGTTCCGAATCGGTGCGCAGGTAAGTGTCCCAAAGGCCGCTCTGCTGGCCCAGCTTTTCGATGGTCGCCATGGCGTGCGACACCGAATCGTGTTCGAAGCCCTTCACCTCGCCGATGAAGAGCAGCTTCTTCCGGGGCGGCGCTTGCGCCTGCGCCGAGCCCCCAACACCGAGCGTCATCAACAGAGATGCGAGCAAAATCCGGTTCTTCATAAGTGTTACCTGAAGGGCCAATCATCTCATCAGTACCGTTACGGCGCAACTACCGGCCGCAAATGGGGTTCATTCGACAGCCCAAGCGCTACAATACAGAAGGAGCAGGCTGATATGCGAAAATTATGGTTTGTCTTTTCGCTGCTGCTATGCAGTGTCGTTCCGGCCCACAGCCAGGCGCTGATTCGCCAGCAAAGCCTGGCGAATGCCAACCCCACCGCCGTGGCCACCGACAGCAAGGGATTCGTCTACATGGCCGGCAACAGCCTTGGGGACTTTCCGCTCACCAGCGCCCTCGAATCGCAGCCGCCCCAAGGCGCCCTCGAACTGAGCGTCAACGGAGCGCCCTTTGTGAACACGCGTTTCAGCGCGCAGGTGATCACCGCGATGGCCGCATCCAGCGACGGCTCGATGGTCCTGGCTGCCGCTGGCCAGAACGTCTTCCGCAGCACCAACGGAGGCGTCACTTGGAATGCAGGAGCGGTGCTGGGGGATTTATTCGCGCTGGCCGTGGACCCGGCCAATGCCTCCGTGGCCTATGCGCTGCAGTGGGGCGGCACGCTGATGCAGAGCCTAGATGGCGGTATGACCTGGCAGAGCATCGCGAGTCCACCGGGTCTTATGCGGGCTGGTGGGCCGTGGCAGATGTTTCCCGGCGGAGGCGCCGAAACCCTCACGATCGACCCGCTGAACCCGGGCCGGCTGTATATTTGGTGCAGCCCCTATCTGCCCGTGTTCGGGCCGGGGACTGTCTATACCAACGCCGGTGGCGGATGGACGCCGCTGCCGACACCGGTGAACGGCCAAATCGCCGCTTTCGCTCTGGCGCCTTCCCAGTCGAGCGTCCTTTATGCCGTCGCCGGCCCCGCCCCTAATTCCTCCGGCGCCGGCGCGCTGCTCCGGAGCGCCGATGGAGGCGCCAACTGGACAACCGGCGCCAGTCTCGGTTCCGGTTATAATTTCGGTGTCTTGACCGTCGATCCGGCCGACCCCTCCACGGTTTGGGTTACCAACGCTGGCGAAATACTGGAAAAAAGTACGGACGGCGGCGCCACGTTACAGCCCGTCTCGTCCCTGACCAACAACCAGGTTTTGTCGGTCGCCATCGATCCCGCCAACCACTTGCGGGTCTACGCCAGCACCACCACTGGCATCTGGGAAACCAACGACGGCGGGACCACTTGGTCGACGGCGCTTTCGAGTTATGGCGGCGACCTTTACGCCGCGCCATCGCGGGTCTTTGAATTTGGCAACGTACCCCCCACCGTCGTCCTGGCAAAGCTCACGCCGGACTTGTCGCAGGTGGTCTATTCGACATACCTGTGGTCGGGGTCCGTTTCGAGCATCGCCGTGGATAGCGAGGATAACGTGGCTCTCGCCGGCAGCGCCGGCTCCGGCGGGATTGTGATGAAAGTCAAAGCCGACGATAGCTCGCTACTTTACACCACCGTTCTCAATGGGACCCCGAATGCCCTCGCCGTGGATGCCCAGGGCAATGCAGTGGTCGTGGGATCGGCAACCAATCTGGCGGTCACCAAGGGCGCCTACCAATCCGCGCCGCCCGGCCCGTGTACACGCCCGACGAATGCCAGCACCGGGCAGCCGCTCTCGTTGCCCGGCAACGCCTTCGTCGCCAAGCTGAACGCCAGCGGCGCGTTGGTTTATGCGACTTATCTCACCGGCTCGTGCGGCTCCTCCGGCTACGGGCTGGCGGTCGACTCCGCGGGCAACGCTTATGTCGCCGGCGAGACCTATTCGCTCGATTTTCCGGTAACTCCCAACGCCATGGCCGCCAAGTTTCCCGGCGTCACTTCCAGCGGATTCGTGTCCGAGCTGAGCCCCGCCGGAAACCTGCTCTATTCGAGCTTCCTGGGCGGCGGCGGCTATACCGCCGTGCACGCTGTCACGCTGGATGGCGCTGGTAATATTTATCTGGCCGGCTCAACCGAGGCCAGTTCCACGGCGGGCGCGGCCCAGGCGTTGTCCGGCGGCGTGGGTTGCGTCGATACGGTAACTTCGATGCAGGGTGACGATGCCTTTGTCCTGAAGATGACGCCCACCTCGGCGCCGGCCGCATTCTTGGCCACACTGGGCGGTTCCTGCACGGGAGAGGCGGATTCCATAGCGCTTGATGCGGACGGAAATATCTGGCTGGCGGGCGTCAACGGATCGGAGGATTTCCCCACACGGGCTACCATAGGAGCCCTCCAGTTGCTCAACGGGGCCGCCATCTCCGAAATAGAAGGCTACGGGTTTCTTGCCGAGCTGGACGCGAAGGGATCGACGGTCGAATCCGCCACAGTGACCCCATACGGCCCCGCGCTAGCGGCGGACTCCACCGCCGTTTATTTTGCGGGCTCCGTCTATGGCGCGGCCGGCCTCACGGCCCTCTTGTTTGAGATCAGCCCCGGTCAGGTCGCCCCCATCTCGCTCGATGAGATCGTGCAGTACAGCCCGCTGGCGCCTCCCGCGCAGCGCCTGCCCACTTCCGTGGCGCCCGGCCAGATCGTCAGAATTCTCGGCCGCGGCATCGGGCCGCAAAACGGGGCGGGCGCTAAGCTGACCGCCGCGGGCGCCCTGGCCACTTCCCTCGCCGGAGTGAGCGTGACGTTCAATGGCGTGCCGGCGCCCCTGCTAGGGGCCCAGGCCAGCCAGATTATCTGCATCGCACCCTTCGAGCTGGTTGGCTCGTCCACCGTCGTGGTCGAAGTGCAGTACAACGGGCAGACCTCCAACACTTATCCGGTTTGGGTCCTTCCGCAAAACCCGGACCTTCTGTCCGTCCTCAATTCCGATTGGACGGTGAACTCGGCATCCAATCCGGCCAAGCCGGGGTCGCAAATAGCGATCTTTATGACTGGCCTGGGCCAGACCGTTCCGCCCAGCGCCGATGGCGCCATCAATCGGCCGCCGCTGGCGCAACTGCAAACCGAACCGCTGATCTTCTATCAAGTGTATTATCAATCCGCGCCATTGCCGCAATACGTGCCCAGTGACTTGTCCTTCATCGGCGCGGCGGCCTTCGAGGTGGCCGGCGTTTACCAGCTCAACCTGATGGTGCCTTCGCCGGCGCCTCCCTCGTACGGGATAGTCATCGATCAAACCGTCACGCCCGTCTATGTCGCGCAGTAGAAAGTAGCAGGCCTTTTATGCAGAAGCTATGGTTTGTCCTTCCGTTGCTGTTATCGAGCGCGATTCATGCCCGCAGCCAGGTGCTGACCGGACATCAGGTACTGGCCGGCAGCGGTGCCGCCACTGCCACCGCCGTGGCCCTCGACAGCCAGGGATACGTCTACGTGGCCGGCAACACGACCGCGGAAGATTTTCCGGCCTCGAACGCCCTCGAATCGCAACCGCCGCAAGGCGTTCTCGAAGTGAGCCTCAACGGAGCCGCGTTCGTGAATGCGGGCCTGAACGCTTCGACCAGCGCGAACATCGGCAGTTACGGCATTACGACCGTGGCCGCCTCCAGCGACGGTTTGCTGGTGATCGTCTCCGCATACTCCGGCAGCTACCGCAGCGCCGATGGAGGCGTCACCTGGAAGCCGACGGCGAACGCGCTGCCATCGGCCATCGCGCTGGCCGTAGACCCGGTCAACTCTTCCAACGCCTACGCCATCGGGCCCAGTGGCGAGTTCTTCCGCAGTTCCAACGGCGGCGTGAATTGGCTGCCCATCGCGGGTCCGTCGAATTTACAGGTGTATCAGACGCCCCAAGGCCCTGCGTCGATCGCCATAGATCCCCAGAATTCGGCCACGTTGTATGTGTGCAGCAACGGCAGCGTCTATCGCAGCACCGACGGCGCACAATCGTGGCAACTTCTCTCCATTCCCTTCATCGATGGCCCCAATGGTCAGTACCCCGTGTCCGCCTTCGCACTGGCGCCTTCGCAACCGAACGTCCTATACGCGGCTGCTCCACCCGAACCCTATGCCGCTCCGTTGTTCATCAGCACCGACGGCGGCTCTACTTGGACAGCCGGCGCGAACGTCAATGCCCTTTCCTTCCCTGCGGCCCTGGCCGTCGATCCAACGAATCCTTCCACGGTTTGGATTGCGGCCACCGATGGAACACTGAAGAAGAGTACGGACAGCGGTGTTTCATTTCAAACCATCACGGCCCTTGGCAGCAACCCGTCGGGTTATTCAGTCGCCATCGATCCCGCAAATCCGATGCGGGTCTATGCCGCTTCTTACACCAACGTCTTCGAGACATCCGACGGAGGAACCACATGGTCGACGGTGCTTTCGGGGTTTGCCTATACCGTTTACGCCGCGCCATCGCGCATCTTTGCATTTAGCAGCACGGTGCCGGCAACGGTTTTCCTGACCAAGTTCGATCCCGCCTTGTCGCAGGTGATTTATTCCACTTACTTGTGGGCCGGATCGGTCGCAGGCATCGCCGTCGATAGCCAGGACAACGTAGCCCTCACGGGCACCAACGCGATCGGCGGAATTGTGATGAAAGTGAGCGCCAAGGATAGCTCGGTGCTCTACTCCACCGTCATCAATGGGGCCGCGCCGAACGCCATCGCTGTGGACGCGGCCGGCAGCGCCGTGGTGGTGGGCGATGCCACGAGCCTGACGCCAACCAAAGGCGCATACCAATCCGCACGGCCCGGCCCCTGCCCCACAAATCCGACCACAAGCCTGCCGCAATCGTACCCCTATAACGCTTTCGCCGCGAAATTTAACGCCACCGGCGCGCTGCTGTATGCGACTTATATCACGGGATCCTGCGGCTCCTACGGATTCGGGCTGGCGCTCGATTCTGCGGGCGATGCGTACCTGGCCGGGGAAACTACTTCGCCCGATTTTCCAGTCACCCAGAACGCCATGATCGCCAAGTTCACCGGCGGCATCTCCAGCGGATTCGTGTCCAAGCTCAGCCCTGCCGGGGACCAATTGCTGTATTCCAGCTTCCTCGGCGGCGGCAACCTGTCGGCGGCGCACGCGATTACGCTGGACTCCGCGGGCAACATTTATCTGGCCGGTTCGACCGATGCCAGCGCAACCGCGGGCGCTGTCCAAGCATTGCCCGCCAGCGGGCCGTCCTGTCCTTTCCAACCTGGGGCTTTCTTCCCGGAGACGGAGGACGCCTTCGTCCTGAAGATGACGCCGTCCGCGGCGCCGGCCGCATTTCTGGCGACCTTCGGCGGTACATGCCGGACCGAGGCGGATTCTATTGCACTCGATGCGGCCGGGAATATCTGGCTCTCAGGATCCAACGACTCGAGCAACTTCATCACCCTTGCGCCGATTAGCGGCATCGCCACCGTCCCGCTCTCGCAAATTGAACCTAGCGGGTTTGTCGCCGAACTGAACCCCACAGGATCCGTGCTGCTCTCCGCTACGCTTACCGATTCCTCCGCCGGAGCAGTGGCCGCCGATGCCACCGCCGTCTACTATGCGGGATCGTTGGGGGCGAACGCCCTGGTGGCTGAGATCGACCCCACTCAGGTCACTGGAATCTTCATCGATGAGATCGCGCAGGACAGCCCGCTGTTGCCGCCTACTGCGCAGCGCCCGCCGTCTCCGGTGGCTCCCGGCGAACTCGTCAGGATTATCGGCCGCGGTATCGGTCCGCAAACCCAGGCGAGCGATAAGCTGACTGCCGCGGGCACGCTCGCCACTTCCATTGGCGGAGTGACGGTGACGTTCAATGGCGTGCCTGCACCGCTGTTGTCGGCCCAAGCGGGTCTGATTGGTTGTATCGCGCCATTCGAGTTGGCCGGCCTCACGAGCGCCGTGGTCGAGGTGCAGTACAACGGACAAACATCCAACGCGTATACGGTCGGCGTGCTCCCCCAAAACCCCGACGTGCTGGCGGTCGTTAACTCCGATTGGTCGGTGAACTCGGCATCCAACCCGGCTAAGCCCGGCTCGCAGGTGGTGATTTTCCTGACGGGCCTGGGCCAGACCATCCCTGCAAGCAAGGACGGTGCCATCAATCAACTGCCGCCGGTGCTGCCACAGATCATGCCCGCGATCGATTTCTCACCCGCGACCTGTACTGTCACCTTCATCGGCGCAGCCGCGTACGAGGTGGCCGGAGTTTCGCAGCTCAACCTGATCGTGCCTCCGGCGCCTACCCAGCTTTCGGTCTCAATCGGCGCAGCCAACGCGACCGTCTATGTGCAGTAAGACAGGCGTCTATATGCGAAAACAATGCTTTGTCTTTTCCCTCCTTTTGGCGACCGCCATCCTGGCCCGCGGCCAGGCATTGGTCGGCCAGCACGTGCTGGCCGGCAGCGGAATCGATACCCCCATCGCCGTGGCCACCGACAGCCGCGGATTCGTCTACGTGGCCGGCAACACCACCTCTGCCGATTTTCCGGTCGACAACGCGCTTGAGCCACAGCCGCCCCAGGGCGCTCTCGAAGTGAGTGCCGCCGGCGCCGCGTTCGTAAATTCGGGTCTCAACGCAAGCACCACGGACCTGTCGAATCGGGGTATTTCAGCGGTTGCCGCATCTAGCGATGGCACGCTGGTCATCGCCTCCGGAATTGACGCGAGCTACCGCAGCATCGACGGAGGCGTCACCTGGAAACCGGTGGCGGATACGTCTGCCGCGCTGGCCTCGGCGCTGGCCGTGGACCCCGTCAATCCCTCGAATGTCTGGGCGCTCAACCAGTATGGCCCGCTTTACCAGAGTTCCAACGGCGGCGTGAACTGGCAGCTCGCCGCTGCCACCCCGCCCAATAACGTACTGTTTGTCCTGCCCAGCCGTTACCAGCCACTGCCTTCGCCGATCGGTAGCGCGTCCATCGTCATAGACCCGCGGAATCCCGCGACGCTATATGTGTGGTCCGACTCCAGCGTCTATGTCAGCACCGATGGCGCACAATCGTGGCAACAACTCTCGCCTGCCTTGGCCAACGGCTTCGTGGGCGCCTTCGCCATGGCGCCTTCGCAGCCGAACGTCCTATATGCGGTCAATCTCGGTGTGCTGAACAAAAGCACCGACGGCGGCACTACCTGGACGGCGGGCGCGAGCGTCAATGTCTCCGGCTATGCTACCGCCTTGGCCGTCGATCCAACCAATGCCTCCACACTATGGGTTGCGGCCACCGATGGCACGGTCAAGAGGAGCACGGACGGTGGCAACACATTTCAAACCGTCGCAACACTTAGCAACTCTCCCGCCACTTCCGTCGCCATCGATCCCGCAAACCCCTCGCGGGTCTACGCAGCTACCAACAGTGGCGTCTTCGAGACGTCGGATGGCGGCGCGAGCTGGTCGCCAGTGTTCTCGGGTTACGCGTTCGCCCTGTACGCGGCGCCATCGCAGGCCTATGAATTTAGCGGCTACGTTCCCACGACGGTCTTCCTGACAAAACTCGATCCGGCCTTGTCGCAGGTGATTTATTCCACTTACGTGTGGACCGGAAATGTCACCGGCCTCGCCGTCGATGGGCAGGGTAACGTCGCGCTCACGGGTACCAGCGCGAGTGGCGCGATTGTGATGAAATTGAGCGAAAACGACGGCTCGGTCCTCTACTCCACCATTCTCAATGGGACCACGATCCAACCGAATGCCATCGCCATGGACGCCGTCGGCAATGCCGTGGTCGCGGGGACGGCGTGGGGTCTCGCGGTCACCAAGGGGGCCTACGAATCGGCGCCGCCCGGCCCTTGCCAGTACGGCGTCCAAATCTCGATGCCACCCGCATTCGTTGCCAAATTGAACGCGAATGGCGCGCTGGTGTACGCAACCTATCTGGCCGGCTCCTGCGGCGACTCCGCCTATGGGCTGGCGGTCGATCCCGCGGGCGACGCGTACGTGGCCGGGCAGACTTACTCGCACGATTTTCCAGTCACCTCGAACGCTATGATCTTCAAGTTCCCCGGCGCGGCTACCAGCGGATTCGTGGCCAAGCTGAATCCCGCCGGAAACCAATTGCTCTATTCCAGCTTCGTGGGCGGCGGTGACTCTACCGCGGCCCACGCGGTGGCACTGGATGCCGCGGGCGATATCTATGTCTCCGGCTCGACGCTGGCCGGCCCGACGCAGGGTGCATTCCAGGCGTTGCCCACCGGATCGTTTTGCGGCCCCGGGATCCTGCCGTACGGCGGCAATGCCTTCGTCATGAAGATGACGGCTTCCGCCACGACCCTCGCATTCTTCGCGACCCTCGGCGGCTCGTGCCAGGGAGAGGCGGATTCCATGGCGCTCGACGCGGCCGGAGATATCTGGCTGGCCGGATACAATGGATCGCCCGACTTCCCCTTGAGGGCGCCCATCGGTGGACTGGGTCAACCTAGCGATGTAGTACTTAACGGAGAAGATACGGGGTTTGTCGCCGAACTGAACCCGGCCGGCTCGAACCTGCTTTCCGCCACAGTGATCGGTTACAACGCCGCATCCGTCGCAGCGGATTCCACAGCCGTCTACTACGCGGGCCCCCGGGGTAACTCGGTGCTCGTGGCTGAAATCGATCCCACTCAGGCCGCCCCGATTTCGCTCGACGAGATTGTGCAGGACAGCCCAATGCTGCCGCCGGCGCAGCGCCTGCCGTCTTCCGTGGCGCCCGGCGAAATCGTCAGAATTCTCGGCCGCGGCATCGGTCCGCAAACTCAGGCGGGCTACAAACTCACCGCCGCCGGCACTTTCCCCACGGTTCTCGGAGGAGTGCAAGTGACTTTCAATGGCGTGCCTGCGCCGATGGTCACGGCGCAAGTGGGCCAGATCGTATGCGTCGCGCCGTTCGAGCTGCAAGGCCTGTCGAGCGCCGTGGTCCAGGTGCAGTATAACGGGCAGACCTCCAACGCCTACACCGTTGGAGTGATCCCTCAGAATCCCGATGCTCTGGCGGTGGTCAATTCCGATTGGTCGGCGAACTCGCCGTCCAATCCGGCTAAGCCCGGCTCCCAGGTAGTGATTTTTCTGACGGGTCTGGGCCAGACCATACCCGCCAGCAAGGATGGCGCCATCAATCAACTGCCGCCAGCCCCATTGCAAACCGTGCCCACTATCGGCTTCCAATTTGCGTCCGCCAAGGTGAGCTTCATCGGCGCAGCCGCTTTCGAGGTGGCCGGAGTTTCCCAACTCAACTTGACGCTACCCAAGTCGGCTGCCTCGCCGTTCTTGGTCTACGTGAATAACCAAGTACTCGCGCCGGTCTATGTCGCGCAGTGATGTGGGATGGCCCATCCTTGTACACGGTCACCGCGGCGCGCGCGCTGTTCTTCCGGAAAACACGTTGCCGGGATTCGAATACGCCATCTCGGTGGGCGCGGATGCGCTGGAGTTGGACGTAGCCGTCACGCGCGACGATGTGGTGGTGGTTTCGCACGATCCGAAGCTGAACCGCTCGATCTGCCTATCGCCCGGTCCGCCCCGCGCCATCCGCGACCTGACTCTTGCCGAACTCGAACACTGGGACTGCGGCTCGTTGCGGAATCGGCGGTTTCGAAAGCAAACTTCGGTCCCCGGCGCGCGCGTCCCCACGCTCGACCAAGTGCTCAGTCTGGCGGACCGCGGCGATTTCCTGTTCAACATTGAGGTCAAGAGCTTCCCGAAGCGCCCTTCGCTGGCGCCACCACCGGAACGTTTCGCCGAACTGGTGTACCAAGCGATCCGGCGGCACAAACTGGAAAAGCGCGTGATCGTGCAGTCCTTCGATTTCCGCATCCTGCATGCCATACGGCGGCTGGCGCCCGAAATCCGTCTCGGAGCTTTGTACGCCGGCCCTCCGCGGAGCTTCGTCGCGATCGCAAATCGGGCTGGAGCGGAGATCGTGGCGCCCTATCACGTGCTGGCCTCCGCCCGGCAGGTGCGCAATGCGCATGCCGCGGGTTTGCAAGTAGTCGCCTGGACCGCCAACCGTCCGCGCGACTGGCGGCGGCTGATCGCGGCGCAGGTGGACGGAATCATTACCGATAACCCAGCGGCGCTACGAGCCTATCTGAGGGAAAGAAGTGAGAAGTCAGAAGACGGAAGTCAGCCCAGCCACCGGCGGGGCCGGATTAAACATGAATGTGACTGAACGCCCCGGCGTTGAGCTATGCTGCAAGAGAACAGGACAGCAGCTAAAGCCCTTTTTTCATTGGTGCGTATGCCCCAAAGTCAGCATGGCTCCGGGAAGGCAATTTTACATTGGCGAGGCTCCTGTAGCTCCCCTAGATCAGAATCCGAGTGTGGGCCAACCTGGGCTGTCGTGTTCGGAAGGAGGATAGCAGGATGCGGGAAAATCGCGAAAAGACCAATCCAGCGGACAAGCGGGCATTGGCGCGCGGATCACTTGTTCAGCCTGGAGCAGGCCTTGAAGATGTACGACGGCATCCAGGAGCGGATGGCCGCGTATGAGCGGGAAATCATGCGGATGCTGGCA
>Ga0302326_10002576_pt1 | contig 43906 bp, 37 predicted proteins | sample Palsa_T0_3_FD_202264 | JGI IMG/M metagenome (GOLD analysis project Ga0302326, IMG submission 202264) | Peat permafrost microbial communities from Stordalen Mire near Abisko, Sweden - Palsa_T0_3 | ecosystem: Environmental > Terrestrial > Soil > Palsa > Peat permafrost | place: Sweden: Abisko...
TTTTCGGTGTTGAAAGAGAAGGGTTTATTGGGGTATTTTGTATCTTGGTCCCATGCCTTTACCTTCAAAAAGCTTTGCCAGCTGGGGCCTGCTCTTTATCGCGGGTTTCATTTTCCTCAGCGTCGGTATCCTTGCCTTCATCGATCCGCTTAGCAGTTACGTGAAACTCACCAAATTCGCCGGCGTGGGACTCCTCCTGAATGGGGGCCTGCTGCTGGCCATGATCATCATCCGGCCGATGCGTCCGCGGGAACGGAACTGGCTACAGGCCGAGAGTATCCTGCACCTCTTCTTCGGTATCCTGTTCCTGATCAACCCCCTGCTGGCTTTTATCGCGCTGCCTTATTTTATAGGGTCCTGGCTCTTTCTGGTAGGACTGTTAAAAATAATGGCCGCCCTTTCCCTTAGGCTTCGGATGCGCGGCTGGGCATTTGTGATGCTCATCGGGCTGGTATTTTTGGTATTCGGCGCCCTCCTCTTGTTTAGCCCGTTTGCCAGGGCCACCAGTATCACCTTGCTGATCGGCGGTTTCGGGATCATGATGGGAACGCTATATATTGTGGACTCTTTCCGGTTCCGCAACATGGCGGATACCCTGGATATGATGCTTTGATTTTCATTAGATTTGCAGGGATGAAACGTCTGGTCTTCCTCACAATGCTCAGCTTTTTCCTGATCCGCGCCAATGCCCAGGATACGACTCATTTACCCGCGTCGACAGCGTCGGCGAAAAAAGATTCGGCAGCCCCCAGGCACAGAAAAAGCGAGATCTACCGGGAGACGTTCAAGCATGTACGCCGGAAATTTGACTCTACGCTCTTCACGAGCGCTCCGGCGGCGACCACCAGCGACTTTGCGGAGGATCTCGAACACATCTACCAACTGCTGAACAAAGTTCCGATCGTCACGGAATCATTCAGCAAATTATCGGATATCGACAATCGGCTGGACGTCGAAGACTCCGCACTGGATATCCTGAAAGACCGCATGTCGCAAGCCAACGACCGGACCCTGAATATCCGCAACCTGCAAATGTTCAATACCCTGCTCGATGCACTAGCCGAGAACGTAAAAGGCTACTCCCGTACCCTGAATCAATATGATACGGCGCTGGACGGGATCCGGAAGGAGATCACCGGGCTGCGAAAAGACTCCCTGATCCTGCAGGTCTTCCGGGACTCGGCCCTGAAAGACACCTTCCAGCTGCAGCTGCAACAGTTAAAGGCAAAATGGCGGCAGGTCGACAGCCTCGTGGCCTTGAATGGGCAAATGGTCAACGCACTCAAATCGGAGGCATCCGCCCATTCGATAACGATCTCGGATCTGCAATACGAGGTGGATCAGAGCCTAAAAGCAGTCGGCTCGAAGGCTTTTGGTAAGGAGCGCCGTTATATTTGGGAACCGCGAACAACAGGAAGAGCTTTTTCGGCGGAGGGCATGGCGAAGTCCGTCGCCGCCGAACAGCAGCTCGCCCGTTTTTATTTTGCCAACAACCAGAACAAGCGATTTTGGCTCCTGGCTACCGGTCTGGTATTCTTTTACTGGGTCTGGTTCAATTTCCGCAGTCTGCGGCGGCTGGACAAGTTAAAGGCCATCGACTCTTTTCATTTCTCTTTCATAAACCCCTACCCCATCGCGGGTTCGTTCGTGTTTATCTTTAGTCTCGCGCCGTTGTTCGATCTGCATGCCCCGGCCATCTATATCGAGAGCATTGAGTTCCTGCTGATGGTGGTGCTCAGTTTTATTTTGAAGAAGCACCTGTCGCGGTATCTCTTTTATGGCTGGTGTATCTTCTTATTTCTCTTTCTCCTCCTGCCTGTCATCCGTATCCTGGGTCTGCCGCTGGCCTTACAGCGCTGGGCCGAACTGATCGTCGACATCGCCTCGCTCGGGTTCGGGTCGTTCTATATTTTCAGCAAGCGCCGCATGGGCGGCAAGCTGCGGTTCGTGTATGCGGCAGGGGGTTTATATCTCTTGCTGAACCTGCTGGCCGTTATCTGCAACGCGTTTGGGCGGGTGACCCTCTCGCAGATCTTTGGCGCCGCCGCGGTGTATTCCTTTGCGCAGACTGTGAGCCTGGCGGTCTTCGTAAAACTGGTGATCGAAGCATTTCTGCTTCAGATAGAGGCCAGCCGGGTCCGTAAGGGCTATCCGGAGGCCTTTGACCTGGGACCAGTATCCAAGGCGATCAGCCGGTTTGCCCTTACCCTGGCCGTCATCCTCTGGCTGATCGTGTTCAGTACCAACCTGAACCTGTTCGATATGCTCAATGACCTGCTTTCCAACTTCTTTTCGAGCCCGAGACAGATCGGCAGCTTTGTCTTCACGTTGGGCGGTCTGGTGTTATTCCTGGGTATCATCTGGTTGGCGAATTTCCTGCAACGGTTTATCGCGTATTTCTTTGGTGATACAGGCGACGACGCGGCCATGGACGACCGGGGTCAGCGGTCGAGGCTGCTGGTGACCCGGCTGGTGCTGCTGATCGGCGGATTCCTGCTGGCCGTAGCGGCCTCCGGCCTTTCGGTCGATCGTATCACGGTGGTCCTTGGCGCCCTGGGTGTCGGCGTCGGTCTGGGCCTACAAAATATCGTCAATAATTTTGTGTCGGGGATCATCCTGATCTTCGACCGGCCAGTCCGTATCGGGGATACGGTGGAGGTTGGCGACAAACGAGGGCGGGTAAAGGAGATCGGTATCCGCAGCAGCACGCTGCTTACCGATGACGGCGCCGAAGTCATCATTCCCAATGGGGACGTGCTCAGCAATCATATCGTGAATTGGACCCTCAGCAACAACCATGTCCGCATAGCCCTGACCTTTTCCATGGAGAAGCAGGCCAATCCGGACACAGGCTTGCCGGAAGCGATAAAAGAGCTCGTGCGTCAGAATCCAAATGTACTGGATCGCCGCGATCCCGAGGTCATGATCAATACGCTGACGGCAAAGACGGAAGAATTACGGGTCTATTTCTGGATCAAAGACATCACCCGGACGCCTTATACGACGAGCGAGGTAAAGACCGGCATCTATGAATTGCTCGATCAGAAAGGCATAGTGGTGACCTAAAAAGAAAAACCCCGGCGGGTGGCCGGGGCTCTCGATCAGGTCGAATGTCTTAGTGGTCTTTGTCGACGTTATTGTACTTGTTGGTCCAAAAGTCGATCTTATCTTTTATGTTCTTATCGGTGTATATGTTGGTGAGCAGATCGTATGCGTCTTTGAGCGCGTTTTTCTGTTCCATCTTCAGCTTACCCTGACTGCCCAGGTCTTTGTCCACCTGCTCGAAATAAGGGACTGCTTCGTCGAACTTCTTGCCGGCGGCGATCCGCAGATCAGCCCTTTTCTTGATGTCCTCGGGCGCTTTGCCGGGGATCTTTTTTGTAGCGGCCTGCATGTCGATGGCAGTATTATAATAGATCTGGCCCAGGACGAGTGCAGCCTGCGGATAATCCGGCTGGACCTCCAGGCATTTCTTCAGTTCGTAGGTAGCCTTGGCTATCACCGTGTCATAGTTGGCGGGGCGATGGCCGGAGCTGGTGTCGTTGGCAAATTGGTACAGTTCCAGACCATAGTTAAAGTAGAACAGGTGGTTCTTTGGGAAGCGTGAGGTGACGCTGTCATATTCTGCCCAAAGTGAATCTCTGTTGCCCCTTTCGCGATAGATGTCGAGCCTGGTGCTGGGCCAGAACAGGTCTTCGGGATATTTGCTCTCAGCCAGGGCCAGGTATTTGTTGGTCAGTGCGGGGTCCTTCTTGTCGCTATTATAAAAGTCGACCAGCCATTTGTAGATGTCGATCATATTGGTTCCACCGATGGTCATGATACCGGCATCGGCCAGTCTGCCATAATACACAGCGGCGGAGTCCTTCTTCTTTCCCTTTTCGGCGGAGATACCGGCATAGAGGGTGGATGTCGTATCGATGGGGAGCTTTGTCCAGCCCTTGGCATTCATATAAGAGGACGCTGCGATGGCGCCCGTGAAGTTCTTGAAGGCGTCGTCATATTTCTGAGCGTTATAGTCGGCGGCACCTACCTGGAAATAGCCCTGGTAGATCTCGTTGACGGGCTTGTATCCGTCCATCTGCAGGAGGAGCAATTTCTTGTCTTTTTCGTCCAGGTCCACATAGGTCTTCAGCGCGATGAGCGCCGTGTCGCGGGCCCCGGGAAACTGTGCGCGTGTCTGATCATTCGCAGCGAGGGCGTTGTATACCTTGAGCTGGGTATACCAGGCCTCGGCGTTCTTCTGCAACTTTGGATTAGTCAGAGCATTGTCGATCTGTGCTTTGGCATCGACAACTTTGCCAGCCTTCAATAGTTCTTTTGCCTTGTCTACGCTTTGGGCGAACAGGCTCATACCGACCATGGCAAGATATCCAGTTAGGACGAGTCTTCTCATTTTTGTGTATTTATTATTTTTTGTATAATAACTCAAACTTTTGATCATCAGCCGCTTTCCACAAATTACCGGCCAAATTCCGGGTTTAATGCGTATTTAATTCCCAGGCCGGTTATTGACCGACCGGTTATTCTGTCGGGTCGACGGGAAGCGCATCACTATCCGCTTCCTGTTCCCCGGTGGCGGAAGAATTGTCCGTCGCGTCATTGGCGCTGTCGGTTGCGTCATTGACGATATCGGTCGCCCCATTGGCGGCAGCTTCTGCCGACGGTTCGACAGGCGCATGGCCATTGGTCTCTTCTTCCAGTTTATCCAATTTGGTAATAGCGGCGATCTCGTCATTCTCATCCAAACGGATGAGCTTGACCCCTTGCGTTGCCCGGCCCTGTTCGCTGATACCGGCCACAGACATGCGGATGGTAACGCCGCTTTTACAGGTGATCATAAGGTCTTCGGACTCGGTGGGATCGAGGATGCCCACTAATTTACCGGTTTTCTCGGTAACGCTGATAGTTTTTACACCTTTCCCTCCGCGATTGGTGATCCGGTATTCGTCGATCGGGGTGCGTTTGCCAAACCCTTTTTCGCTTACCACCAGCACGGTCTTGTTCTTTTCTTCTCTACTGACACAGATCATGCCAATGACTTCGTCGGTCGCGTCGTCCACTTCGATGCCCGCAACCCCGATGGCGCCGCGTCCCGTGGCCCGCACTTTTTCCTCTTCGAACCGGATGGCCCGGCCGCTCCTTAGCGCCATGAGGATCTCACAGTGACCGTCTGTCAGTCTTGCCTCGAGGAGTTCGTCGCCTTCGAGGATCGTAATGGCGTTGACACCGGTCTGCCGCGGGCGGCTGAATTCCTCCACGGAAGTCTTTTTGATGATGCCCTGTTTGGTACAGAGAACGATATGATGGGTGTTTACGAAAGCTTCGTCTTTGAGATCCTTTACATCCACAATGGCGCGAACCTTATCGTCCGGCGGGATCTGGATGAGATTTTGGATCGCCCGGCCTTTACTGTTCTTTTCACCATCAGGGATCTCATAGACATTGAGCCAGTAGCAGCGTCCATTGTTCGTGAAGAACAGCATGGTGTGGTGGGTGGAAGCCACGAACAGGTGTTCGATATAATCCTCTTCCCGGGTGCGGCCCCCGATGGCGCCGCGACCGCCGCGCCGCTGCTGGCGGTATTCTGTGGCGGAGGTCCGCTTGATATAGCCCAGGTGGGAGATGGTGATGACGACGTCTTCTTCGCGGATGAGGTCCTTGATGCTGACTTCGTTGTCCAAATAGGTGATCTCGGTCTTGCGTTCGTCGCCAAATTTGTCCTTGACCTCCTGGAGTTCTTTGCGGATGACATCGAAGCGTTTGCCTTCGTCGGCCAGCAGTTCCTTGAGCCAGGTGATCAATTTCATCAGTTCGTCGAATTCCGCGCGGATCTTGTCGCGTTCCATCCCGGTAAGGCGTTGGAGGCGCAGTTCCAGGATCGCCTTCGCCTGGATCTCATCCAGTCCCCAGCCGGCGTTGATGAGGTTCTCTTTGGCGAGATCCGGCGTCGAGGAGGCGCGGATCAATGCAATGACCTCGTCGAGGTGATCGATGGCGATCAGGTAGCCCTCGAGGATATGGGCCTTTTTCTCGGCTTCTTTGAGTTCGAAACGGGTACGACGGGTGACCACATCCATCCGGAAATCCACGAATTCGCTGATCATGTCGCGGATGTTGAGGGTCCGCGGACGGCCTTTTACGAGGGCGACGTTGTTGATGCCATAAGACGTCTGCAACTCGCTGTGTTTGTAGAGCTGGTTGATGACGACATTGGCTACGGCGTCCCGCTTGAGGTCGATGACGATGCGGGTCCCTTCCCGTTTGTTGGATTCGTTGTTGATATGCGCGATGCCTTCGATGACCTTTTCGTTGACCAGCTGGCCAATGCGGTCGCAAAGTGCGTCACGGTTCACCTGGTAGGGCACTTCGGTCACGACGATCTGTTCCCTGCCGCTGGCCTTGGTGTCCACCTGCAGCTTACCCCGGAGAACGACGCGTCCCCTTCCGAAGTGCATGGCGGCTTTAACGCCTTCCATGCCATAGATGGTGCCCCCGGTAGGAAAGTCGGGCGCCTTGATATAGACCATGAGTTCTTCGATGCTGATATCGCGTTTGTCGATATAGGCCATGCAACCGTCGATAACCTCTGACAGGTTGTGCGGCATCATATTGGTGGCCATGCCCACGGCGATGCCGCTGGAGCCATTCATCAGCAGTTGGGGAATGCGGGTCGGGAGGACGGTAGGTTCCTGCAGGGAGTCGTCGAAATTGGGTTGAAAGTCCACCGTTTCCTTGTCGATGTCCTGCAGCATGAATTCGGCCTGCCGGTGGAGACGGGCTTCTATATACCGCATCGCCGCGGGGCCGTCGCCATCCTGGTTACCAAAGTTACCCTGGCCGTCTACCATCAGGTAACGCATGCTCCACTCCTGGGCCATGCGGACCATGGCGTCGAAGATGGAGGCGTCGCCGTGAGGATGGAATTTCCCCATTACTTCCCCGACGATACGGGCGGCTTTCTTATGCGGCTTATTGCTGTTATTGCCCAATTCGTTCATGCCGAAGAGGATACGGCGGTGCACGGGTTTCAGGCCATCCCTTACGTCCGGGAGCGCCCGGCCGACGATCACCGACATCGAATAATCGATGTAGGCGGTCTTCATTTGCTCTTCAATGTTTACAGGGACAATACGATTATTATCCTGCGTCTCGAGCGGAGTGCTATTTTCTTCCATATTTTTTATTGATCCCGCCCGGATGGAGCCGAAGGACTTGCGGCCAAGGGCCCATCATTAGAGAAGACACACCGCCAGGTTTTGTTTTTTACCAAGCCCGGAGCATGAATCGGAGGGGATGGCAAATTTACCGCATTTGCCCCTGAAAACCCGTCGCCTAGGCCCTTTTTTTAGCGGATATTTTCCACGTTTGTGGATTGTCGCTTTCATGGGGTAAACGGACCTGTTGTCCGTTTACCCCGGTTACCCTACTCTAGCCAGGCTCCCCTGACTTCATCGCCCTCCACCTCGACATAGATCTGCTCCTGCAAGGTCGTGGCCAGGGAAAGGCCGGTATAATCCGGTTGCACGGGGAAGGCCTTATGGCTGCGTTCTACGAGGACGAGGGACTCTATTTTCCGGGGATGGAATTCCAAAAAGGGCTTCATCGCATATAGGAGGGTCCTGCCGCTGTTGGCCACGTCGTCGATGACGATGATGACCTGGTCGTCGAAAGACAGGGACTCGCTGAGGGTAACGGGCCCCGGCGAGCGCTTATCCAGGCCGATGCTGATGAGACGGGTAACGACGCGATCCCCGGCGATCTCTTTTAGCTGACGCTGGATATTACGGGCGATAACGCTGCCGCTTTCGCGGATGCCGGCCAGGATCAGCTGTTGTTCGCCGGAGTTGTTCTCCAGGATCTCGAAGGCCATCCGGCGAAGTTTTCTCTCCGCTGTTTGTTGCGTTAAAATGTAATTTTTCATTCAGCTTCTAAATTAAGGCAATCACGTCAAATCGCTTACCTTAGTCGCATCATTAAATTTCGCCTATGCTTCTTTTTCAGCAGATCGTATTCATCCTTGTCCTGGTAGCAGCAATCGGCCTCTTTACGAAGAAGATAAGGCAGATACGCAGGAATATCCTGCTGGGCAGGGATGAGGACTATTCCGGCGACAGCGGCCGCCGCTGGACAAATGTGATCCTGCTGGCCTTTGGGCAAAAGAAGATGTTCCGTAACCCACTGGTCGCCGTGTTGCACCTGGTCGTTTATGGCGGTTTTGTGATCATCAACCTGGAAGTGCTGGAGATCGTCCTGGATGGCGTATTCGGTACCCACCGCATGTTCTCGGGGTTTGCCGGCGCCTTGTATACCGCATTGATCAACGCCTTCGAGCTGCTTGCCGTGGGCGTCTTCCTGGCCTGCTTCATCTTCCTCTGCCGTCGTAATATTTTGAAGCTACGGCGCTTTATGAGCCATGACCTGGACGGGTGGCCGCGCGGCGACGCCAATTATATCCTGCTGACCGAGATCGTCCTTATGACCCTGTTCCTGACGATGAATGCCGCCGATACCCTGCTGCAGGCCCGCGGTTACGGGCACTACGGAGAGCACCTGACCGGAGACTTCTTTTTCTCCCGGTGGCTGCATCCGCTGTTGAATGGCTGGAGCGATCATTCGCTGGTCATTCTCGAAAGGAGCTGCTGGTGGCTGCATATCCTCGGTATCCTGGCCTTTCTGAATTATCTACCCTGGTCCAAGCACCTGCATATTCTGCTGGCTTTTCCCAATTCCTATTATGCGCGGCTGGAGCCCGAAGGAAAGCTGCGGAACATGCCGGCCGTGCAACAGGAAGTATTATACGCCATGCAGCCCGAAACGGCTCCGCAGGCGACCGCCGATGGCAGTGCTCCCCCTCCCCCTCCCCCGCCCCGTTTCGGGGTCAAGGACGTCTTCGATCTCAGTTGGCGTAACCTGATGGATGCTTACTCCTGCACGGAATGCGGACGCTGTTCCGCGGCCTGCCCCGCCAACCTGACCGGAAAAGCATTGTCGCCGCGCAAGATCATGATGAGCACCCGGGACCGCCTGGAGGAAGTGGGCCGGAATATCAATGCCAACGGCCAATTCACCGATGACGGTAAATCCTTGCTGAGCTATATTACGGTAGAGGAGCTGCGGGCCTGTACGACATGCAATGCCTGTGTGACCGAATGCCCCGTCAGCATCAGCCCCCTGGAGATCATCGTCGGGATGCGCAGGGCGCTTATCATGGAAGACAGCAATGCACCGCAGGAATGGAATGCCCTGTTCGGAAATATCGAGAACAATTTCGCCCCCTGGAAATTCAGTCCCGACGATCGGGATAAATGGATTGGGGAAGGTTAATCCGTCAGCGCCGGATTGACCTATTGCTTTTTTGCCAGCACGGTGAGCGAAACCGTCAGGTTGTTGGAGAGGGTACTGCCCCCGCCTACATCAAAATCTCTTCTGTTGATGGTAAAATCTCCTTTGAAGATGATATCGTCGCCCATCGGCGTAGCAATAAAGGGAAAGGAGATGTCCTTTGTTGTACTTTTCATCGTCAGCTTCCCATTGAATGTATAATGGCCGCTCCCGTCTGGCCCGGAAACGCTCGTGGAGACAAGCCGGATGCGCGGATATGTTGCAACGTCGAAATACGACTCTTTTTTGAGGTGACTGTCCCTCGTCTCGTTGTCCGTGTTGATCGAGGCCGCGCTGACGCTGACGTCGAAAGCCGCTTTGGACGGGTCTTTGGGGTCCCAGGTGATCTTGCCGTCCAGTCCGCTGAACGATCCCCGAGAGTTGAACCCGAAATTTTTGATCTCAAAACTGACGGCGGAGCCCTGATCCGCGGGCTTGAACTCCTGGCCAAAACATGCCACCGTGGTGGAAAAAGCCAATACCGATGCAAAAAGAAACTTGGTCATAGTCAAAGTATATGCTTTTGGTAAACGCCCGGAACCCGAATTGGGTTGCTTTTCAGGAAGCCTGAACGCGCTTTTGCAAGTTTTTCACATCCAGAAAACAGATCTCCTGGCGGTTGTAAGAAAGGATGCCTTCGGTTTCGAGCTCATTGATCATGGTCGTCACCGTTTGCCGGCTGCTGCCGATGAGGCCGGCGATGTCTTCGTGGGTCAGGTAATTGGGCATGCAAAAGCCTTCGGCGGTATTCTCTACCAGGTTCTGTTCGACGAGCTGCCAAAGGAAATGGATGAGCCTCGTCTTTACGTCTTTATTGAGGAGGTTGACGAGACGGTTCTCGATATTGCGCAGCTTGGCACCCACCTGTTTACTGTATTTTAGGGCGAGATCGGGCCTGTTCTTGAGCAGCCGTTCAAAATCATCGATGGTAAAGGCGCAGATGCTTACATTGTCTTTGTAAGCCTGTGCGAATTCGCCGTGCAGATTGTCGCGTTCAAGGCTGAATTGTCCGAACAGCTCGCCTTTCCGGATGATCTCCTTTACCTTCTCGTTACCGTCGTCATCGATATAGCCTATTTTTATCGTGCCTTCCTTTACGAAGTACACTTTATTGTGGTTGTAGGCCTCGAAATAAATGTATTCCCCCCGGGGAACTTCTATAACGGCGTGCTGTACTTTCAGGTCCTTATATTCTTCGTCGGACAATTGGCACCAGAGGTCGTAGTTGCGTATAAAAAACTGGCTGTCGTCGCCTGCCATATCGGGATCAGTTTAGCGTTTAAAGTTACCCCCCGGCAAGCCGCTTTCCAAAATAAATTGCCAGAAGGACCCGTTTGGGTTAGATTTACGAAAAAATATTCTATGACGGTGACAACGATGGCCGATTTTGCGGCAAAGGGGGAAAGCCCCGAGATCCTGTTCTGGGTAGGCTGCGCGGGCAGTTATGATCAGCGGGCGCAAAAGATCACCAGGGCCTTTGCTGCCATATTGGAAAAAGCGGGTATCCGCTATGCCGTGTTAGGCAAGGAAGAGACCTGTACGGGCGATCCTGCCCGCAGGGCCGGGAACGAGTTCCTCTTCCAGATGATGGCTTATCAGAATATCCAGGTCCTGAACAACTATGGCGTAAAAAAGATCGTCACCGCCTGTCCGCATTGCTTTAACATCTTCCGCAACGAGTATCCCGAACTTGGCGGCAAGTACGAGGTCGTGCACCATACCGTCTTCCTGCAGCAGCTGATCGATGAAGGCAAGATCAGGTTGAAGGAGGGCGGTCCTTATAAGGGAAAGCGGATCACTTTTCACGATAGCTGTTACCTGGGCCGGGCCAACGATATCTACGAGGCGCCGCGCAAAGTGCTGGAAGCCCTTGAAGCCGAATTGGTGGAAATGAAACGATGCCGCAGTAAGGGTCTTTGTTGCGGGGCAGGGGGCGCCCAGATGTTTAAGGAAGAGGAGAAGGGAACGACCCGCATCAATTTCGAGCGTAGCGGCGAAGCCATCGGCACGGGCGCCGGCGTGATCGCAGCGGCCTGTCCTTTTTGCAATACCATGCTTACGGACGGCGTCAAGCACGAAGAAAAAGAGGAAACCGTAAAGGTCATGGATATCGCCGAACTCATCTTACATTCTATTGCCTAACCGGACACAGTCCGGTGTCATCCCTAACAGGAGACAGTCCGGTGTCATCCCCAACCGGACACAGTCCGGTGTCATCATTAAGTCGTAACTTTGCCTGATGAACGCACATCACTCTGAACTATTACCGGACAATTTTGCGGGTAATTCCCGGGTCTGGATCTATCAGAGCCCCCGTCTGTTCTCTTTGTCGGAGGCACTGGCCATCGAGGAAATGTTGGAAGCCTTTGCACGCGAATGGAAATCGCATGGGGTGCCGGTAAAGGGCTATGGTAACCTGTTCTACGGGCAGTTTATCGTACTGATGGCCGATGAGACCGCGACGGGCGTCAGCGGGTGCAGTACCGATGGTTCGGTCCGGCTTGTAAAAGACATCGAACAGCGCTTCGGCGTCAATCTTTTCGACCGGCTGATGCTCGCCTTCCGCATAAAGGATAAGGCACAGATGGTACCCCTTTCACAACTGCCCTATGCCTTGGAAAATGGGTTCATCGACGAGGAAACACTCTATTTCAACAATACGGTCCAGACTAAAGAGGAATTGGAGACTAAATGGCTTATTCCTTTGAAGGATAGCTGGTTGTCCGGTCGCTTTCTCGTCAAATAAGAATTATTTCACCAGAAGTTGACAAGCCCTTATTTTTGCCGCTCTGTTTTGCGGAAGTAGCTCAGTTGGTAGAGCGACAGCTTCCCAAGCTGTAGGTCGCGGGTTCGAACCTCGTCTTCCGCTCAGGATTAGCAAGGGTTTCAGCGTATAGCTTGAATCCTTGCTTTTTTATTTGCATACAATTTGCACATGCAAACAGCCCTATTCCTAGCAGTAGGCCATGGGTTCGAACCTCATCTTCCGCTCAAAAAAGGGCATTCTGCCTTCTTTTTTCATTGTACTTTTTTCTGTATCTTTGATATGAAAGCCGGGGCTGCTATCCCCGACCATCTCCACACTACAGGAATCCCTGGAAAATGGAAATCGCTAACTTGATTATCATCAAAATTTTGATGACGTAGCCCAGTGTTGAAGCACTGGGCTTTCTCATTCATTTTTTTGCGCAGTCGGGGTTTGAGAAATTTGCCCCGACTGCGCAAAATCATCTAATGATGGGCCTTCGGCCAGCGGGCCGTGGCCCGCTTTTGATAAGGAAAAAATCGGGATTTTACAGCCCGAAAAAAACTTCGCCAATACGGCACTTGGTGCCGTATCGCCATTTTTTTGCATGATCAAATAGCAGCAGGAGTAGCAAACCCTGAATCATCGTCAAGAGCGGCTACAAAAATAACTAATGAAATAATCGAGGATGAAAGAAAATAATCACCCTCACCGGATCAGCATAACCGTCCCTTTACGCATAACCGGCTGTTTGGTGGCCGTACTAAAATAGTGCACCATCCACACATACGTCCCGCCCGGGGCCTTTATACCGCGGTAAGTACCGTCCCAGGCTTCATCGGCGTTGAGGCTGCGGAAGACGAGATCGCCGTAGCGATCGTAGATATTCATTTCGAAGTCCGTCATTTCACATACGTGGAGAGGGCGGAAATTGTCATTACGGCCGTCGCCATTCGGGGTGAAGGCATTGGGCAGGTTGAGCTGGCAGCCGCAGGCGCTAAAGTCGACGGTAGCCGTCAGGGTGTCCCTGCCGCAGCCATTGGCCGCGATGACGGTGTAGACGCCGGCTTGCGTAGGATGATAGCTGTTGCCCATGGTGCCGTCCTGCCAGGTAAGCGTGTCGGCGTTCCCCTTGACCTGCAGCAGGAAATCTTCCCCATTGCAGAGGGTAGTGTCTTTGAGCATGGTCACCTTCAGGCTGTCGTCGAAGGTCACGGTGAGGCTATCGGTCCACACGCAATTGGCAACGCTTGCGACCACTTTGTACATCCCCGGCTCATATACATAGTAAGTGGACTGGCCCGACTGGTTCTGGTCGTTGCGTTGCGGCGGCGTAGCGGTCCAGTTATACACTCCCTCGCCGAAGTCGGCGTCGAGCACCAGGGTCGAACCCTTACAGATGGCGGTATCGTGAAAGTCCAGCGGTTTGTCGTTGCGATAAGTGACGTTCACGGTATCGGTCACCTGGCATTGTCCGTTGTAGGTGACGAAGACCCAATAGGTGCCGGCATTGGTGACAGTGATCTGCTGACCGGTGGCGCCGGTGCTCCAATCGTAGGCCGTGGCTTCGCTAAGATTAGCGGTGAGCGTATACACCTGGTCGGGGCATAACAAGGTATCGCCGCCCAGACTGAACGGCGGTGCGAGTGGCTGCGTATAGGTGATCGACACGGTATCTCCATATACGCCGCAGCCCGGTACGGAGACACTGGCGACATAGGTGCCTCCGGGATATTGGGTAAGCAGTTGATCGCCTGTAAAAGGGAGCAGGGCACCGTTCAGGTACCAGGTATAGGTGCCGTTTTGTGAGGCTGCATTTAGCTGGAGGTTGGAGCTGTCGCACATGATATGGTCCTTACCAAGATCGATCTGCGGGGTGTCGCTGGAGAATACGCCGATGCTGTCGGTGACGCCGCAGCCGTTGATGGCTACTGTATAGACGCCCGACAGTTTGATACGAACGGTATCGGTATGGGTGGTGTCCGCATCGTTCCAGGTATAGGTGGCGCCGGGGATCACCGGTCCCTGCAGGAGCGTATCGGGCGTCTTCCCGCAGACATAGATATCCGGTCCGAAGTTATAGGCCAGCGGCGTGACGATCGTGATAGTATCCCGGAGGATAATGGTGTCGCTACCCTGGTACCAAACATCCAGCGAAACAAAATACTGTCCGGGTGTGGAAAAGACATGGACGGGGCTTTTACCCCCTGAGCTGTCGTTGTAGCCGGAGCCGGGGTCCCCGAAATGCCAGCGGATATAATTCGGGGTGAAGAAGGTGTCGAGCAATGGCGAGCCAAACACGATCGAAGCGTTGACGCAGGTAGAAGAATAGTTGATGGTGTCGGGATTGGCCTGGGCGGAAGCCGATGAAGGTGACAGCCCGGCCATCAGCAGGGAAAGTACGACAACAATTGTAAGAAAGCGGCTGGGCATGGCTGTTTGATCCTGCTTTAATGATTGACTTTTAGCATCGTTCGCACCTGCTGCACGGATTGGTTCTGCAACCGGGCGTAATAGACGCCGGATGCCAGCGCCCCTGTCCCAACGGTGACGGAATAGGTTCCCTGTGTATAGTCCTGGTCTACGGGCAGCATGACCAGGTGGCCCGCGGTATCGAATATCTGCACCAGCGTGTGGCCGCCGTTCGTTTGAAAGGTAATGGTGGTGGTACTGGTGAAGGGATTGGGATAGTTGGAGATCAGGCTGTTGCCGAGGTTGTTGAGATCGGCGTAGTTGTTACCGCAGGCCGTCCCTTTGATAAAGGGCAGGTATTGGTAGTCCTTAAGCAGCATGGTTGTGACATCGCTGGGTGCGACGCAGAACCAGTCCCTGAGGATGCTGGAATAGACGGAGCGAAAGTCATACTGCATCGGGACATTACTTTCTACGTTGGAGCCAGAAAGATCGGGGTTCTGTCCGAGGACGCCGGTCTGGGCGGCATTGCCGAAGATAAATACCGGCGCCGCCGCGCCATGATCAGTGCCGACGCTTCCGTTGGATACGGTGCGGCGGCCAAATTCGGAGAAGGTCATCCCGAGAACCCGGCTGTCTACGCCCAGGTATTTGAGGTCGGCCATGAATGCGGTGATGGCATCCGAAGTCTGCCCAAGCAGTTTGGCGTGCGTGCCGGTGGTCGTATCTCCGGGGTCGACCTGGCCGCCGTGTGTGTCGAAACTGCCATAGCTCACCATATATACCTTGGTCTTTAGGCCGCCGGCCACGAGCCTGGCGACGGTCTTCAACTGCGCAGCGAGGTCATTGTTGGCGGGATAAGGGGCCTGCTGTGTGATCTTATTGGCGGCCGCCTCGATGGCGGAGGCATATTTGTTGGTTTGGCGGGCAATCGCCTGCAGGTAGGTGAGCTCGGTGCCCATTGGCGTATCGGGTTCCGGTGAGGTGATGCCGTTGATGAGGTTGTAAAAGTCGGCATCGGTCGGCACGGCCATGGCCGTCGAACCGCCATCCGACATGAAAACGGGGGCAACGACCGATCCGATCTGGATCGCCAGCGGGTCCGGCATGTCCGCATTGGGATAGCCAACCGGAAAATTGGTATAGGTCTGGCCGAGGAAACGCCCTACCCAGCCGGTGTTGAGATATTGGTCTTCGTCGGAACCGGAGAGCCAGACATCCATAGACCGAAAATGGGAGCCGTCGGCATCGGGATAACCGACGGCTTGCAGGATTGCCAATTGGTCATTGTCGTACAATCCCTGAAGGCCCGTCATGGCGGGATGCAGGCCGTTCTTGGTATCCTGTGAGAGCGGGAGTACCCTGCCCTCCGGGATGGCAATATTGGACCGGGCCGCAAAATAGTCGGAATAGTTGGATAAAGGGATGAGCGTATTCAGACCGTCGTTGCCGCCTTGCAGCTGCACCAGCACCAGGACATGGTCATTGTCCGTGGCACCGCGGAGAATGTCAATAAAAGGCAGGCGCGACAGGGCGCTTATCTTAAAGCCCCCCAGGAAGGTAATGGGCGCTATCGTACGGATGAAATCTCTTCTTCGCATAAGGATAGTGTTAGCAGTTTACGACAAATGGTATTCGGGCAGGTCCATAATGTATTTGTACAGGGCGCGCAAACGGGTATCGACGGTGGTAAAGGCCGCCATATCGGTCGGCGCCGCGAGGTAATTGAGCCAGGCGTTGGTCCAGTACTGATCGGTTGTCAGGCCGCCCAACAGGATGGTCTGTTTGATCAGGGTGATGGAACTATCCGACAACGGCGGCCGAAGCAGGACGCTCAACGAGTCGGTGATCAGCCGGTTAGGATCCTGCGGTGCGGGCAGGAGGCTGGCAAAACCGATGGCGTCGATGCGGATGGTAGTGCCGTTCATCATGTCTCCCGTCCCGATCAGGAGATCGGTATAGAAATTCCGTTCCGAATAGGTGACGGAATTGATCCACAATTCATGGTACTGCGGCGCTTCCCGATAGGCGTCCCATCCTGCCACCAGCGTAATACCCATGATCTCCTGCTGCAGCGAGGTGGAACGTTGCGAAAGCAGACTCCAGGCATTGTACTGGCTGGCAGCGTCCGTGGGAATAGCCACCTGGTATTCGCGAAAGAGACCGATCAGCAGATCGAGCGGGCTCTTGATGACACAGGCCCCGGAATTCACGAGGTCGAAGAAGTGCTGGCTTTTGAAAAGCGTCGACAGCACGGTCGTAATATTGTAATTGCTCTGGCGCAGGACGGCCGCCAGGGGCGTGATGATATTGGTCTCGATGGTATCGTCGATATTATAGTAGACGAACCAGTTGTACAGTTTCCGGCAGAGGAACTTCGCGGATTCATCGGCGGCAGCAATCATGGCCAGGAGGTTGTCGACCTCGCCCGCACCGGGCGCACCGCTATAGCCGGTAATGATGGTATTGCCATAAAAGGGGGAGAAGTTTTTGTTGGTGCTGTCATGATCGCCGGCGGAGAAGGTATAGTTGAAGTTGACATCGACCGTGTGGCCGGTAAGTACCCTCGCGGCGTTATGTACGTCGTCCTGGCTATAGGTCGTGCCGGTCAGCCCCAGACCCACGGTATACAATTCCTGCAGTTCGCGGCCATAGTTCTCGTTTGGCGCGGTAAAGGTATTGGTGTTGCCGTTCAGAAAGATCAGCATGGCCGGATCGATGGTGATGGCTTTCACGAGGGTGGAGAAATTACCCAAGGCATTGGCCCGCAGGGTAAGGTATTGATTGTACCAAAGTTCACAGGGAATGTCAGCGAAGTGTACTGTGGCATCCATCGCAAAGTGGTTGTGCCAGAAGAGGGTCATCTTCTCGTGTATCGAACGGCCGCAGTTGAGCAGTTGTCCGACCCACCAGGCCTGCAGGCTGCCAAGCCGATTCGAATTCATAGTCACATCCTGATACAGCAAACCGGTGCCCACCCAGGTTTGATAGGATCCTACACCGGTGGGATCGGATCCATAATTATTTAGCGGTTTGGTGGCCGGGGCCGGGCTCGGCTGGAGAAGCTGATCCACTGCCGCCGACATAGAGAGGCCCGAAAAGTAGTTGATATCGGGAATGGTGGCGCCGAAAACGGTCCGTTTCAGGAGATGGACAACATGCGGTGTATCCCAGGCACCGGTATATGGGTCCAGTCCAAGCGGGCTCCCTGGTAGTGCTTGCTTCATGGTGTATTGAATTATAGCATGGGCCCGGTTTTATTGTTGCCGGGTCCGGTTTATTGTTGATATAGGGCAATGATATTTCCTTTCGAAAGCGTTATCGTTCCGACCTGACCTGTCACGATGATCGAAAAACTGCCGCTGACGACGCCGTTATAGGATTTGGGGTACTTGTCCACCTGGATATAGTTGGTGGTGTCGCTGCTATTATAATAGACGTTGCCAAGCCCATCTGTGTAGGTAACCAGGAGATCGCTGCCCTGGAAGCGGCCTGTCGTATCGCTCAGGAATCGGATAGCCAGGCTTCCCTGCTTGCCGGCGGTATCGGGAAATTGTCCGGTGATGAGTGTCGTTTGAAGGCTGTCGACGTCCTGGATATAGGCCAGGTTTACCGGGTAATTGACAGTTGAATCATTGATAGTAAAATAAATGGAAGTGGTAGGCGCAACGGGAGATGCGGGATGATTGTTTTTGCTACAGGCAGTCATGCTTATACAAAGCAGTATAAGGGCGCTTTTAATAGGTTTTCGCATTGGTCGTTTTACTTAGGTCGCGATTTCAGGACCGAAATTGCAATTTTCAGGCCAAGTTGACTAGTAGCTTGTTTCTGTGGATAATAGGCACTGCGGTTACCAAATTCGTTAAAAGTCTGGGAACGCTGACAACTTGTCACCGCCAATCCGTTTTCTACCTATCTTTGCCGTCTAAATCAAGAAAGAAAGATGCTTGAGTCGTTGAATAATGAGGTTCACGATGAGGGACGGCAGGGGAAAGCGTATGAATCCCCGGCACCGGATGCCAGGGTATTCCGGAAGAAGTTCTATATCGAGAGCTATGGTTGTGCGATGAATTTCTCGGACAGTGAGATTGTGGCATCTATCCTGAACGACAATGGGTTCGGTGCGACCGGCAACTATTCCGAAGCCGACCTGGTCCTCTTGAACACCTGTTCGATCAGGGAAAAGGCAGAACAGACTGTACGGAACAGGCTGCATATTTTCCGGCAGGAAAAGCAGAACAGGCCCGGTATGCTCATCGGGGTGCTGGGTTGTATGGCCGAACGGCTGAAGAATAAATTGCTGGAAGAGGAGAAACTGGTGGATATGGTGGTGGGGCCTGATGCCTACCGGAGCTTGCCTGGTCTTATCGGCGAAGCCGAAGGCGGTCAGAAGGCCGTGAATGTCTTGCTAAGCCGGGAGGAGACCTATGCGGATATCTCCCCGGTGAGGTTGGACAGCAATGGGGTGACGGGCTTTGTGAGTATCATGCGGGGTTGCAACAACATGTGTTCTTTTTGTGTAGTGCCGTTTACCCGCGGTCGTGAACGCAGCCGGGATGCTTTATCCATTGTCAGGGAATGTAGGGAACTATTTGAAAAAGGTTTTAGGGAAGTGACCCTGCTGGGCCAGAATGTGGATAGTTACCATTGGTTTGACGAATCGAATGACCGCGCGGTCCATTTCGCCGGTCTGCTGGAGCAGGTGGCGCTGATCCATCCCGATCTGCGGGTCCGGTTCTCGACTTCCCATCCGAAAGACATTACCGACGAAGTTTTGTATACGATGGCCCGCCATGAGAATATCTGCAAGTATATTCATTTGCCGGTCCAAAGCGGCAGCACCCGTATCCTGCAGTTGATGAACAGGACCTATACCCGGGAATGGTACCTGGCGAAGGTGGCGCGGATCTTATCCATCCTGCCCGGCTGTGGGCTGAGTGCGGATATCATCGCCGGTTTCTGTTCGGAGACAGAAGAAGACCACCAGGAGACGCTCAGCCTGATGGCGGCTGCGCAATATGACATGAGTTATATGTTTTATTATAGTGAGCGCCCTGGTACGCTTGCCGCCCGGCGCTATGCGGATGATGTGCCTGAGGAGGTGAAGAAGCGGCGGCTCGACGAGATCGTGAAGTTCCAGAACAGGCTGTCGCTGGAAAGTAACCAGCGGGATGTGGGCAAGACTTTTACGGTACTCATCGAAGGGGATTCCAGGAAAAGCGGAGATGACTGGCGGGGAAGGAACAGCCAGAACAAAGTAGTCGTATTTCCGAAGGCGGATCCGCATAGAAATAAAGGTGATTATGCCAGGGTTATTATAGAGAGTTGCACCGGGGCGACGTTGATCGGCCGGGCAGTGGAAGTGGAATAAAATCAATCGGACGTTATGGAAATTCAATCAATAAAAAACCGGTTTGGTATCATCGGCAATTCGCCGGGGCTGAACTTTGCGTTACAAACTGCCGCGCAGGTAGCAGTCACGGATCTTACCGTGCTCATCGCCGGCGAAAGCGGAGTGGGAAAAGAGGCTTTCTCCATGATCATTCACGCGTTGTCGGGACGTAAACATAATCCCTTCATTGCCGTTAACTGCGGCGCCATTCCCGAAGGGACCATCGATTCCGAGCTGTTCGGGCATGAGAAGGGTTCGTTTACCGGGGCCGTGGATTCCCGGAAGGGCTATTTCGAAACGGTGAATGGCGGGACCATCTTTCTGGACGAGATCGGGGAGATGCCGCTGGGCACGCAGGCTCGTTTATTGCGGGTGCTGGAAGCCGGTGAGTTCATCCGGGTCGGCTCCTCCAAAGTGCAGAAGACGGACGTGCGGGTCATCGCAGCCACCAATAAGGACCTGCTGGAACTGACCGAAAAGAATAGGTTCCGGGAGGACCTTTACTACCGGTTGAGTACGGTGCCTATCCGGGTTCCGGCGCTGCGTGACAGGAAGGAGGATATTCCCCTGCTATTCCGTAAGTTCGCCGTGGACTTTGCCGAGAAGTACAAGACGGGCCCGGTCCAGTTGGAGGAAGACGCGAAAAATCTGTTAATAAACTACCCCTGGCCGGGTAATGTCCGGGAATTGAAAAATATTGCAGAGCAGGTATCCGTTCTTTCGGAGGACAAGCATGTGACGGCGGTGGCGCTGAGGCGTTTCCTGCCGGAGAACATGGGGACGAGGCTGCCGATGGTGATGCCTTCGAACGGGATCGGTTCCGGCAACGGCACCCCGGAATTTGCCAACGAGCGGGAGATCCTGTATAAACTGTTCTTCGACATGAAAAAGGACGTGACGGAACTGAAGAAGATGTTCCTGGAGATCGTTCAAAACCCGGCGCTGGCAGGTTCGAATCATTCGAACTTCCTGAATGACCTCAAGGAACTGAAACCGGCCGACTTGTTCCAGAACCCTGTCCACGCGAATGCGCAGCCGGTGGTCATTCACAACAATGTGAATGGGCAGGACGACATCCATCACCATGAGGAAATAGAGGAATCGCTGAACATCATGGACAAGGAGAAGGAACTGATCGTGAAGGCGCTGAAGAAGCACAAGGGCAAAAGAAAGGATGCTGCTTCTGATCTCGGAATAAGTGAGCGAACGTTGTATCGAAAACTAAAGGAATACGATATTAATGAATAAACGTGCCATGCGCGGGCTGGTGTTGATCGCCGCCCTTTTGAGCCTCGGCTCTTCTTCCTGCAAGGTCTATTCGTTCAAGGACGTTTCGATCCCGCCGGAGGTGCATTCCATCCATATCAACTACATCGAAAACCGCGCTCCGCTCGTGAATCCGCTGTTGGCGCCGCAGTTGAACGATGCGTTGCGGCAGAAGATCAACAACCAGGCTTCAAAGTTGAGCCAGGTCGGGACCTCCGATGCTGACTGGGAGGTCAGCGGATGGGTATCCGGGTATAACTATACCACGTCCGGTATCGCGAGCCAGGTGGCCTCTAGCAACCGCTTGGCCGTCACCGTGCATGTTGTTTTTAAGAACCACCTCGATCCTACGGGGAAAAAGGTGGCGCCGGCCGACTTCGAGGCGGATGTGACGAGGAATTTCGATTTCTCCGCCACCATCACCATCACCGATGCCGAGCAGCAGCTTTTGCCGACTATTGTAAGCAATCTTACAGACGAAATCTTTAATAAGCTTTTCTCCAACTGGTAGAAACGACTCTATGCACCAATCCCAAATTATCCAGCACCTGTTCCAGGTCAATTCCCTGGAGGACGTCAGTCGGGAACGGCTCGAAACCTTTGTGGAGGAATATCCTTCCTTTGGCATCGGTCACTATCTGCTATCGCGCAAACTGCAAAAGGAAGATGCCGGCGGCTTCGAGCAGAAGACGCAGCTGACCTGTCTGTATTTCTCCAACCCGTTTTGGCTGCAGTGGCTGCTGGAGAATACGGATGTGGGCGGACAAAAGGCGGTCCCCGAGGCGAAGGCATTTGCTGCTTTGCCGCTGGAAGAGGCGGTGCCCCACCCCGCTGTCGCTGAAGACGCAACCCCGGTGGTGCAGGAATGGAGCGCGGTCGGCGAAGCACCTGCCATCATTCATGAGGAAGAGCCTGCTGCCGTCATAAACCACGAGGAAGTGCATCTCAACCACGGGGAAGTGCATGCCGCTGATCCGGTGTCCGAAGAAGCGCCCCCGGTGGAAAATGTGGTGACGATGGCGGAAGAGGCTTTTCATGAGGAGCCCGCTGTCGCGGAAGCGCACGGGGAAGCCGTCGTGAGTGCAGCGGAGCAGCTCCTGCGCAGCATTGAGCAGGCAAGGGAATTAAGAGAGTCTTTACAAAAGATCAATACGAACTTTACGGAGGAACCGGCGCCGGTAACGGAGCCGGAAGCAGCGATGGCAGAGACGGCCGTGGTTGAAGAGACGGCCGTGGTTGAAGAGCCGGTCACAGTTGAAGAACCGGCCGTGATCGAAGAGCCGGCTGCGGTTGACATTCCGGTCGCGCCGGTCCATGGGGAGACACCTATCCGCGATGAGGAAGTGCCTTTTGTGCTGGAAGAGACCGAACAACCTATCGCCGTTGTTTCGGAGCCTGCTACGATTGCCTTGGAGCCGGTGGCAGTTGCGGTAGAACCAGTAGCAGTTGCTACGCCGCCTGCGGCAGATGCAGCCCCGGAGCCGGTCGCCGCAACGGGTATCGTATTCGAGCCGCTGCATACCATCGACTACTTCGCTTCGCAGGGAATAAAGTTCACCCTGGACGAAAATCCAGCGGATCAGCTGGGTAGACAACTCAAAAGCTTTACAGACTGGCTTAAGACGATGCGACGGCTGCCGCAAAAGAATAAGGAGATGGTGCCGGACCGTCTGGCTGAGCAGGCTGTGCAGGACATTGCCGCGCATTCCATTGAAGGGAAGGAAGTGCTGACCGAGGCCATGGCGGAGGTCCTTGCCAAGCAGGGAATGCGGCAAAGAGCCAGAGTAGTTTATGAGAAATTAAGTTTGCTTAATCCTGAAAAAAGCGCTTATTTTGCAGCCAAAATCGAACAATTAAACATCCTTTGACATGATACTTTTTGTGATCCTGATCATTATCGCCTGTGCTATCCTGGGAATGATCATTTTGGTGCAGAATCCCAAGGGCGGTGGTCTGGCTGGAAACGTGGGTGGTTTTAGCAACCAGTTGATGGGCGTCAAACAGACTACGGACGTTCTTGAAAAAGGTACCTGGGTGTTGGCAGTAGTCGTTGCCCTGCTGTGTCTTTTCTCCGCCGTTTTTATCCCCCGCGGTGAAGGCAATAACCTGCGCGTTCCCGAGAAGATCAACGCCACGCAGAGCCAAAGCGCTCAGCCCACAGGGCCTGCTACCCCGACTGGCAAATAATAATTTCTACTCTCTTAATAAGGCGGCGGCCATCTCAGCGTTATAGTTTCCTGAGATGGCCGCTTTTTTATATCTTGGGTCACCAATCGATTTACCTATGAAGAAATTCATTTTAGGCATTGTCCTTCTGCTGCTCTTAGTCGCCTGCTTTGTCGGCTGGCGTGTATTAGGCCCCGCTACCGCATTTAGCGGCGACAATTATTACCTGTATATCCGTACGGGCGCCACCTACGAGGAAGTGCTCCAGCAGCTCGAAAAGGACACCGTCCTCAGGAGCCCGGCCATGTTCAATTTCGTTGCTGCACGTATGTCTTATCCCGCCAATTTAAAAGCGGGAAAGTATGAGATCAAGGCCGATATGAGCGCATTGAGCATAGTCAGGATGCTGCACAACGGCCGGCAGGTACCCGTGAAGATCGTGATCACCAAATTCCGGACGCCGGAAGGTTTCTCGGAAGCCGTCGGAAAGAAGCTGGAATGTGACTCGGCCGCCATTGCCACCTTCATTCATAACCAGGATTCCCTGCGGCAATTCGGAGTGGATTCCAACACTTTTCTGACCATCGTCGTACCCAATACGTATACTTATTTCTGGAATACCAGCACTTCGGGCTTGTTCAAAAAGATGTATGCAGCCTATAAGACCTGGTGGACACCGTCCCGGGTACAGGCAGCGGAAGCCAGGGGGCTCACGCCGGCGACGGCCACTATCTTAGCCTCTATCGTGGAGGAAGAGACCAATGCCCAGTCCGACAAGGGCAAGATCGCCAGCGTCTATCTGAACCGGATGGCCAAGGGCATTAAATTGGGCGCAGACCCCACCATTAAGTACGCCATGCGGGATTTCGAGCTCAAACGTATCTATGATCAATACCTGAAGATCGAGTCGCCTTACAACACCTATATCCATGAGGGGCTTCCTCCCGGCCCCATCTGTACGCCAAGTGAAGCAACGCTGGAAGCCGTGCTGCGATCGCCCACTACCGACTATCTCTATTTTGTCGCGAAACCCGATTTCTCCGGCTATTCCAATTTTGCTTCGACCTATAAGGAGCATCTTGAGTTCGCAAAGGAGTTCCATGACGCTCAGGACAAACAACAGGCGCTACGGGACAGCGCCGCCGCGCATAAGAAGTGAACAGTGGGTTATGACCAAACTAGAACGAAAGATATATGAAAGCGCCCCCTTCCGCTTTCTGGCAGCCAGGAGCAAAAAGATCATTTTGCCCGGCTTTCAGAGGGTGTCGCTATTCGATGTCGTCGTTTTTTTTTCAGGTCAGGTGAAGAAAGTCGGGCTTCAGGACAGGGCCAGGTCTATCGCCTTTAGTTTTCTGACGGCTATTCCCGCGGCGACGATCTTTATCTGTACCCTTATCCCCTATCTGCCCGTATCCCGCCAGATCGAACATCAGCTATTGCTGCTGACCAAGGATATCACCCCCAACCAAAATACCTACACGCTCGTGAGCCAGTTCCTGGAAGATTTTCTCACCAAGCCCAGGGTGGGTCTCCTGTCCTTTGGCTTTGTGCTGGCCCTCTTCTATTCCTCCAATGCGATGCTGGGTATCATGCGGTCTTTTAATAAATCGCTTATCTATAATGCCCACCGCAATCCGCTGCAAACGCGGTGGATGGCGATCAAACTGACGACCCTTGTACTCTGCATGGTCATAGGGTCGGTCATCATCCTGGTGACCCAGGCCGAACTGCTGCGCAGTCTCTTCAAGTGGATGCACCTGCGGGCCAACGATCAAACTGCCCGCTTTTTGCTCAGGACACTGCGGTGGGTGGTGATCATCCCGCTCTTCTATGTCGCTATCGCCTGTATCTACAAGTACGGGCCGGCCGTGCAAAAGCGCTGGGCGTTATTTTCCCCAGGCACCCTGCTGGCCACTTTCCTGACCATCCTGATCACCCTGGCCTTTTCCTACTGGGTAAACCGTTTCGGCAACTATAATAAAATCTATGGTAGCATTGGGACTGTCATGATCCTTATGCTATTAGTGTATTTCAATTCTCTTGTTCTGCTGATTGGCTACGAATTGAACGTCAGCATCCATCATCTCAAAGTGATGGCCAGCGAAAAGACGTAACTTTAGGGTACAAAAACCTTGGATTATGAAGAAGCTATCTTTTCTGTTGTATTTGCTGCCCGCTCTGGGCATCCTTTCTTTTTATCCTGTCAATTTTCGCGGGAATAGCCTGCCGATTGGATCCGGTCTGCCAAAGCCCGAGATCCGGGTAAAGGACGTTTCGGGTAAGGCAATCAGTCTGGGTCAAGCAAAAGGACCGAATGGATTATTGGTAATGTTCACCTGCAACACCTGTCCTTACGTAGTCCGCAACCAGGAACGCACCAGGGAGGTCTGCGCTTACGCCGGTGACCGCAAGATCGGTGTCATCCTGCTGAATGCGAATGAAGGGGACAGAAGCGGCGGCAATTCGTTTGATGAAATGCGGGCTTATGCGAAGGCGCAAAATTATAACTGGTATTATGCGCTGGATGAAAAAAGCATTCTCGCCGATGCCTTTGGTGCGAGCAGGACACCGGAATGTTATCTCTTCGACAAGAACGGCGTATTAGTCTATCATGGGGCGATCGACGATAGTCCCGGCGATCCGCAGCAGGTAAAGCGGCATCACCTGCAGGCGGCGATAGATGAGACTTTGGCTGGGAAAGCCGTCACGGTGAAGGAGACCCGTTCGGTTGGGTGTTCGATCAACCGGGGGTAGCTAAGGTCCGGCGGGCGCCAGCATCTTTTTTATCTCCAGTTCCACCTGTGGCTCGGTCAATTGCCGGTCGAAAAACCGGCGGTAGTGCGTTTTGTTGTTGATGAAGAGCGAGGAAGGGATGCCGCCGCTCCATTTGGGATCGACCCTGGGGCAAAAATAATCGGCATTGGTTTCATTGAGCCAGACGATGCGGGCCGTGAACCCGCGTCCCTGGGCAAAAGAGGCGATCTTCCCAGGAAAATAGTCAGGCAGGTCAAGGCTTACCAGGATCAGTTCCACCCGTTCCCCCTGATAGCGCGCAACGGTCGATTGAAAATAGGGTATCTCCTTGACGCAGGGCACGCAAAAAGTCGCCCAGAAATTCACGATCAGGGGATGATCGCTTTGCGCAATGGTCTGCTCCAGATCGGTGATCTTTATCTTTTTTATGGTTTGCGCGGAACAAATCATCCCGGTGCTCCACAGCAATATGACAAATACGATACGCATGGGCTATTCGTTTGGTTTTGTCGGACTAAGCTGGCCCCTGCTCCATTCCTTTAACAGGCTCTCATACCGGGTGGGGTCCAGGCCACGTTGCGCGTATTGTCCGGCGACGCTCTTCTGCCGGAAAGCCTCATACAGGGAAACGGCGCAGGCAACCGATATATTCAGGGATTTGATGATGCCTACCTGCGGAATGATGAAATTGCCGTCGGCCAGTGCGCGGATCTCATCGCTGACGCCCGAGTGTTCGTTGCCAAAGACCAGGGCGATGCGACTGGTAAGGTCCATCTGGTACAGGGAGACGGCGTCACCGGAGAGATGGGTGGTAAATATACGATCGGCCCTGCTACGCAGTGCGTTAAAACACTCGCGGGCGTCGGTATATTGATGGATGGTCAGCCATTCAGCAGCGCTGCTGCTGCTTTTGGCGCCCCATTTCTTATGCCGGGGTATTTTGGTGTTGAGGATAAAAAGATCCTGTACGCCGACTGCGTCACAGGTACGCATAACGGCGGAGATATTGTGCGGGTCAAAGACATTCTCCAATACGATGGTCAGGTTGTCCTGTCTTTTATCAAGCACGCTGGTGATCCGTTGTTCTCTTTCCGTGGTCATAGTTCGTCGGGTAAAGCGCAAAAATAGGTCAAAGGACCTTGTACAGGCAACCGAAATATGTAATTTTGTGGAAAGAGTCGCCCCATGTCCGTAATGCTACACAATCCCAGGCCAACCCAATTGGAAGACACCGACGTCATGACCGACTATGACGATCCGTTCAGTCTTATCGTATGGAATGATGAGGTGAATACCTTCGAATGGGTAATAGAGACATTGATGGAGGTATGCGGGCACTCACAGGAGCAAGCCGAACAATCCGCCATGATCATCCATACGAAGGGGAAATATGCGGTCAAGCGCGGTTCCTACGATGAACTGAAACCCCTTTGCGATGCCATCACCGACCGTGGTATAGGCGCCACCATCGAGATCCTCTCGCAGTCCTAGTGCCGCCGCACGGCGAAACCACCATGTCGATATTTATCTTAAACAACGAGTTGATCTTTCCGCCGGTCGAATTATCGGAGCCGGATGGGTTGCTGGCCGTCGGCGGGGATCTGTCGATGGAACGGCTGCTGCTGGCCTATCGACAAGGGATCTTCCCCTGGTATGAAGGACAGCATATCCTCTGGTGGTGTCCCGATCCCCGTTTCGTGCTCTTTCCCGGCGATCTAAGGGAAAGCAAGAGCATGAAGCAGTTACTGAAAAGAGGCGCTTTTGATTTTCGCACGGATACCGCATTCACCGAGGTGATCGGCAATTGCAAGGCCGTTGCCAGGCGCGGCCAGGAGGGCACCTGGATCAGCGATGAAGTGAAGGCGGCCTATATCCAATTGCATGTTGCCGGTTTTGCACACAGTGCCGAAACCTGGCTGGACGGCCAGTTGGTCGGCGGCTTATATGGCATCAGGATGGGCAAGGTATTTTTTGGTGAAAGTATGTTCAGCAAGGCGAGCAATGCCAGCAAATACGCCTTTATCCGGTACGTTCAGCACCTCAGGGAGGGAGGGGTGGAACTCATCGACTGCCAGGTTTACACGGAACACCTCGAATCGCTTGGCGCCGGAATGATCCCGCGCGACACGTTTATATCCCTGCTCAACCAACTGATCCCCTGATCCCCCACCTGCAAAAGTCCCGGGAAATACAATGGCGTAGTGCTAAAAAATTCCGAATATTTTGGTTACATGGCCAACGCCTATATCCACTAATATCCGATAATCCCTATTAAAAACCTATTAACCCAGTAACCATGAAAAAAGCCCTCGTAGCGGGAGCCCTCCTGCTGAGCCTGACCGCAGTAAACGCACAAGACCTTTCCCTTTCCGTTGTCAAAGGCCCTACGTTCAAACAAAGCTACAAACCCTTCAGGGTTGACATTTCAACCGGGGCGGCACTGCCCCAGGGATCTGGCGCCAAGGGCGGCGTTATGTTTTCGGTAGAACCCAAATATACGTTCTTAGGCATGTTTTCAGTTGGTCTCCGGATGGAGGCGGCGCTGATGGCGCGTGGCTATGTCTCCAGCGACGGATCTACCTCCAGCGGCAATGTGATGGGCAGCGCTTCTTATCTGGCAACGTACGACTACTATCTCACCAAGGTCATCTTTAAACCTTTTGTAGGCGCCGGTACAGGTATCTACAATTTAGCTTCGGCATCTTTTTCGGACAATTCGCAAAACACGACCGTCGCCGCTTCGGGTGCATCCTCCAAAGTCGGCAGCATGGTCCGCTCCGGCTTCGAATTCCATCATTTCCGGTTTGCAGTCGAATACAATTTCATCGGCAGCACGAACCAGGCGATCACGGACAATAACACCGGCGCAAAAGTAGGAACGGCTACGACCAAAAATGGCTACTGCAGCATCAAAATCGGCATCCTCCTCGGCGGAGGCAGGAAATAATGAGCTCTTGTCCCGACAGCCGCCTGCACAAGCAGGCGGTTTTCTTATTTCCAGTCGATCCTTTTCGTCGGCCATTGTTCCGCATGTGCATAGACCAGGCCCCGCATATAGTCATTCTCCGGATAGCGGGTCAGGTAGTTCTTTAGCTCGGAGGAGTCGTAGACGGGCGCATCGACGGGGAGATAGCCCATACCATACAGGCGGCCCTGTTCGATGAGGATACAGCTTTTTTCTTCTGCGTGACGGCCGTGGTCTACGATTGTAAAGCTGGGCAACCGTTTCAGGAGCTCGGCAATGGCGGACTCCATCCTGTCATTGTACGATTGCGGCGATTCCCGTTGCTCGCAGGCGCCTTCACAGGTGTGCTCGAGGATACCTTCGCAGGTGTCGTCGTCGGTTTGAATATAGCAGAGCTTTGGACAAAGGTGAAATTCCCGGACCAGTTTCCGCAGGAGATTGTGTCCTTCCAGCAGGAGGGAGAAGGTATAGATGGGTTGTAATTGCTTTTTTCGTTTTTCGAGGATAAGGCGCGAATAGCCATTTCGGTCCTCATACAGGTAGAGGCCGTAGGCAGTTTCGAACCGCTTCAGGCTGCGGTTGTAGATCGGCCACAGGCGTTTTATCTCGACGCATTCCAGCAGGAAGGCCATGAGCTCGGTACCTGTAGACTCATGGGAGATGGAATAGATGTTCCGCAGGAACTCCTGTTTCTGCCTGCCGGTCTTGTTATTGGAGAAGTGGCTGGCTACCCGGTGCCGCAGGTTCTTGGCTTTGCCGACATAGATGACCTTCCCTTTCTGATCATGAAAATAGTAGACGCCGGGTGTCATCGGCAGTCGATCCAATTGTTCGGCGGGCAGGTTGATGGGAAGGTATTGCTCGCTGTTCCTTCCCTTGAGCATCCCGCGGATGAGCTCCAGGCCTCCCGCCTGCAGTATCTTCTCAAAGAGCAGGACGGTAGCGCCGGCATCGCCGCCGGCCCTGTGCCGGTTAGCAACGTCGATGCCGAGGTACTGGCAGATATTGCCCAGGCTATGGCTTGGCGCGTCGGGAAAGGCTTTCCGGCTGAGGCGCACGGTGCAAAGCTTCCTGGCGTTCAGCGTATAACCGCAATGCTCCAGCTGGTGCCTGATAAAAGAATAGTCGAAATTGACGTTGTGGGCGACGAATACGGCGTCCTTCAACCATTCGTAGACGGTTGCCGCCACTTCTTCAAAAGACGGGGCGCCGGCCACCATCTCGTCCGTAATGCCCGTGAGGGCCTGCACGTAACGGGGGATGGACATCCCCGGCCGGACCAGGGTTTCAAAGCGCTTCAACTCCCTGTTTCCATCATGCAACACAATAGCAACTTCTGTGATTGCGTTATTAGCTGCGTAGCCACCGGTCGTCTCTATGTCTACTATCGCGTACATGTAGCGTAAAGATACTAAGAAACGCCCGTTGGTCTGTCAATCCCACCCCCTGAAAACCGTATAAGTTCCCCTTAGTAGTGTCAGCGTTTCGGCGTTTAAGAAATTACGCCTCACGCTGACACCTCTGATGACTTTGCGGGCCTTTGGCCCGAGGTAGCGGCATCGTGCGCCGTGACGTAACCTATTGTTTAACAAAATTAACCTCTATGGAACAAATGGACTCTATGCGGCATTCGGAAAGCATTGTAATGACCGTTATCACGGCCGTTCTTTATTTCTGCGCCATCATGACCTTTGCGTACCTGTTTACGATGTCATGAAAAAGTAATCGGCTCCTTGACTTATTAACCCCTTGACTCCAGTGTCTGACCCTGGAGTTTTCCTTTGTGTGTCGTCGCGGACTGGTTTGGAAAGAAATTTGGAAATTAGAAAAAATTATTATCTTTGTGGAAGTTATACCCCATAAACCGGCAACCTACTACGCCAAATCGCTGAGAAACCGTCCCGATGATTCCGATCCCCTCTGAATTCCAGTCTTTTAATCATTTCTTGGTTTCACCCTAAAAATTTCTTTTATGAAGCGGATTCTACATTCGATCCACATTGGAGAAACAGCGAAAACTGTATTGCTAGCTGTTGGTTTTATTGGTCTGGTCATGTTCCTTTCTTACCTATACTGGTTTGCTTAGGAGCCCCATCGCCTATATACACGACGATATTTTATTAAAAATTCTCCGGCAAACCGGGGAATTTTTTTTTGCCCTATTTTTGCACTCCATTTGAATTCCCACATCGTATGACCATGGAACTGAGCAAGAACTATATCCCGTCCGCTACCGAAGAGAAATGGAATGACCATTGGCTTCGCCGCCGTTATTTCAACAGCCAGCCGGATGATCGTCCCGCCTTTACGGTCGTGATCCCCCCGCCGAACGTCACGGGGGTGCTCCATATGGGTCATACGCTCAACGAAACTGTTCAGGATATCCTGGTACGCAAGGCCCGGATGAGCGGTTTTAACGCCTGCTGGGTTCCCGGCAGCGACCATGCCTCGATCGCCACGGAAGCCAAAGTAGTTGGGATGCTCAAGGAAAGGGGGATTGACAAAAATCAACTTTCCCGGGCCGCCTTCATGGAATATGCCTACGAATGGAAGGACAAATACGGCGGCATCATTTACGACCAGATCCGCCGCCTGGGTTGCAGCGTCGATTGGGACCGGGCGTCGTTTACCATGGACAGCGACTACTACGCGTCGGTTATTTCCGTGTTTATCGATCTCTATGAGAAGGGGCTCATTTACCGCGGCGCCAGGATGATCAATTGGGATCCCGAAGCCAGGACCGCGCTAAGCGATGAAGAAGTTGAATACCGGGACGAACAGGGGAAGCTCTATTATGTCAATTACCCCATCGTCGACGCCGGCGGCCATCCGACGGGTGGGAATATCACCATCGCCACCCAGCGGCCCGAGACGATCATGGGGGATACGGCTATCTGCGTAAATCCCAACGACCCGCGCTACGCCGGTCTCAAGGGCGCTTTTGCCATCATACCGCTGGTGAACAGGAAGGTTCCGATCATTTTTGACGAATACGTTGATCCTGCATTCGGAACGGGCGCGTTGAAGGTGACGCCGGCACATGATATCAACGACTACAATCTCGGTTTGAAGCACTCGTTGCCCATCATCGACACCCTCAATGCAGACGGCACCCTGAGTGCCGCGGCCGAAGTATTTGTCGGTATGGACCGTTTTGCCGCCCGCAAGGCCGTCGTCAAAGCCCTTACAGCCGAAGGACTGGTCGTCAAAGAAGAAGATCATCTGACCCGCCTGGGGTACTCCCAGCGTACCAACGCCGTCGTAGAACCGCGCATCTCCACGCAATGGTTCGTGCGGATGAAGGCGCTCGCGGGACCGGCTTTAAAAGCCGTAACCGAAGGATTCATTCATATCCACCCCGGCGACAAGTTCATGGCCACCTACAAATACTGGCTGGAGAATGTCGAGGACTGGTGCATCTCGCGGCAATTGTGGTGGGGACAGCAGATACCGGCATGGTATGCTCCCGATGGGACCTTTACCGTTGCGCCAACCAGGGAAGAAGCCTATGCCCTGTTTTCCGAAGGCGGCTCCGGCAACGGGCAGGGTCACTCCGGCGCAACTGCCGGTGCGAAGGGCGGCGCCCGCAAGGCCCTCTCTTTCACGGCGGAGGACCTCCGGCAGGACGAGGATGTCCTGGACACCTGGTTTTCCTCCTGGCTTTGGCCCATCGAAGTCTTTAAAGGCATAACAGCGCCCGACAATGCGGATATCCGCTACTACTACCCTACCGCCGTACTGGTGACGGGGCAGGACATCATCTTTTTTTGGGTGGCCAGAATGATCATGGCGGGGCTGTACTATTTCCCTGACAGTCTGCCCATGGAAAAGCGCATACCCTTCCGCGATGTTTATTTTACGGGCATGGTCCGCGACAAACAGGGCCGGAAGATGAGCAAGAGCCTCGGCAACAGCCCCGACCTGCTGGGCCTCATCGACAAATACGGCGCCGACGCCGTGCGTTTCGGGATTATGATCGCCTCCCCTGCCGGCAATGACCTGCTTTTTGACGAAGCGGCGCTGGAGCAAGGACGGAATTTCAACAATAAGCTCTGGAACGCGCTGAAGTTGGTGAAGATGTGGGAGGCGAATGGCTTGGCGGCGGACATCCAGCCCACCCATTTTGCAGTCGAATGGTTTGAATATAGATTGAATAAAACAAAATCAGATATTAATAAATTATTTAAGGAGTTTCGGCTTAATGAGGCGCTAAAGACGTTGTACTCGCTAATTTGGGACGATTTCTGCAGTTGGTATCTGGAGTGGATCAAGCCAGGTTTTGGACTGTCGATGAACAAAACCATCTACGAAAAAACCATCAAGTTCTTCGACGATCTGCTACAGTTGCTTCATCCTTTTATGCCATTCATCACGGAAGAAATTTATCATCTACTAGATAATAGGACGGACGATTTGTGTGTAAAGCAATTTGGCGCTGAAAAAAATCCAGAAAGCAACGACACCATAGAGGTTGCGGAAATATTTAAAGAGCTTATTCCGAAAATAAGAGAATCCAGGAGCAAAACAGGAAAGAAAAAAGATGAAATGACAACTGTATATTCGGAAGCCCCGAATCGGTTTACTGCTGATAAATGTGATCCAATGCTCAAGGTTGCAAATGCGAAAATGAGTTCTGTCACCATTGACGACAAAGAAAAAAAGGGAGTGACCGACTTAAATCTCGAAATGGTCCTGGTCGGAACTGACAAGTTCTACCTTGATTTAGGTAATTTGGAAACAGCTTTTACCGGGGCAATAAAAAGCCAATTAACGTCAGAGTTGGCGAGATTGAATGAATTTCTAGATTCTGTTAATAAAAAGCTTGGCAATGAGCGTTTTATACAAAATGCTAAAGCAGAAGTAATTGAAACTGAAAAGAAGAAAAAGGAAGACGCAGAAGCAAAAATCAAGGCCATAGAGGAAAGCTTGATCCGGATGGCCTGATTTTCAGCCATTTAACTGGTCGCTAAAAATTGATTATCTTAGACAAACAATCAAATGTCCGCATTATGAAAGTCGAGGCAGTCAACATACAAGATTTACAAGGTATCCAGGCGATAAATATACCTCCCAGCCTTAAAATAAATGATGACAAGGTTTACATCAAGAAAATAGGCAATGTCCTTTACCTGATACCTTTTCACAACCCTTGGCAAAATCTAATGGACAGTTTGGACCAATTTACGCCTGATTTTATGGAGGACCGAAATCAACCTCTCGATCAAATGAGAGAATCCTTTGACTAATGGGCTATTTACTAGACACCAATATTTGTATTTACATCGTCAAAAAGAAGCCAGAATCCGTTCTCAAAAGATTGCAAGAAATTCCTCTAGGTGAAATTGGAATATCTTCTTTGAGTGTTGCGGAGTTGGACTATGGCGCGAGAAAAAGCGCCAATCCCGAAAAAAATCTTTCGGCCCTCCATCAATTTTTACTTGCTTTCGAAATTTTTTCCTTCGCTTCGACGCCAGTTCTGAATATGGCAAAATAAAAAGTGCTCTCGAGAAGAAGGGCACTCCTATTGGCCCCGTGGACACTTTTATCGCCGCTCATGCCCGAAGCCTCCACTACACGCTAGTCACAAATAACGAACGCGAGTTCCGTCGAATAGAAAACCTGGAAGTAGAAAACTGAGTCGAACAATCCTAATCGTTCGGCCTCACCGGATGAGCGCTATACCCCTGCGACAGCAGGTTGAGCGGCAGGATCAGTTCCCATTGGTTAGGTCCGCGGCCTTCGAAATCGGGGTCGAGCAACCGGCTATAACGGATGCCGAAACTAACCGACAATTGATTCCACCACTGCGTATCGAAATAGACCTCGGAGCCGAAGCTGCGAAAGGTTCCGTTGTACGGCTGCCCATTATTAAAGAAATCCGCGGCACGCGTATAATCATAGTAAAGATTAGTACGGATGCGCAGGATATAAATGACATTCCCGACCCCACAGTCGGGGTATAACAGCGGCAGCTGGTAGTTCGCCGAGTATCGCCACATCCGATAGAAATTTTCGGCCGTATATCCGCGTGAAAAAGGGAAATTGTTCGAGAAACGGGCATTGCTCAGCGTGTCCCTTTGCTGGAAGGCGGCAGCCAGCAGAAGGCTATGGGTATAGGCCAGGCCAGGCAGGTAGAGGAAGCCGGAAGCCAGGAACTGATGCGCCTCGAAGGTCGTCACGGCGCTGTTATACGACACGTCGAGTACCTGTGCCCAGCGGGGCGCTATCTGCTGTTGGGACTGCTGCGACTGATGGGTGAAGTTGATAAAGGGATCGATATAAGCGTATCCCTGGCTATTGAAGGAATCTTTGTACAGGCCCGAGTAGTACCGCTGGTTGTACACGATATCCGATCCGAACTGAAGGCCGGTATAATTGAGATGGCTGGTCCAGTTAAGGGGAATACTAAAGCCGGCGTTGACATTCGATTCATTCCAAAATACTTTTTGGCTGCCATAGAGGGCATTGCGGTTGAACGTGTAGTTATAGCCCACATCCAGAAAAGGATACAAAGCCCCATAGGTGGCGTCCGCTCCCACCTGCTTATACTGTTCGTTGCGATTGTAGCCGCCATAGATCTCCGTTTCCAGGGTATTGAGGATATTATCGCTCACCAATGACAGCTGATAGTCGGGATCGTTGATATACGGCCGCCAGCTGTGAAAGTTGATGAGATGAGAGGTGATCGGGTATTCGGTCGCAGGATAATGGCCGAGACCTATTTTGTTAAGGAGATGCGCGGGCCCATGGTCGAGGGAGTCGACGCCCTGTTCCGAGAGACCGCGGGCCCAGTCGCTTCCGGCCATCTCTTCCAGCCTGATGCCCGATCCGCTGGTGGTATCCAGCCTAAAGCCGACTGCAGTAAATGTATTCCAGGTATATTGGCCGCCATCGCCGGCGTGGAATTCGTATTGGCCGGTAACGGGATCGCCATGCGGGAGCCAGACCCGGAACAAGTGTCCGCCCGCGAGCCCGAAGACCCTGTCCTCTTTTCCGCGGGAGGCAGTAAACCAGATCGTGTCGGCTTTTACGGAAGGGTATCCGATGGTCTGGAAGCTGAAGGGCAGCAGGTATCGCGTACTTCCGTCGCCGGCATCCACCAGAGCCAGGGACATCTGCCCCTTTCGGTTGCGGACTGCCGTTACGATCTGGTCGCCGGGATAGAATTTGGGATAAGTATAAAAGAGCTGATCGGGATTGGGCAGTTTTTTCAAGACACTGCCGTCGGCGGCATCTAAGAGATAAAGCGTGCAGCTACCATCGGCGGCCTCCTGGACGGTCACGATCCTGCGACCATCGGCGGAGATATCCGGCGAAAAAAAACGGCTCCGGCCGGTTACCCTGCGGTCTTCTCCCGTGGTGGGGTCAAGCACGCGGATCACGCTGTAGTCCCGCCAGCCCCAGCGCGGGTCGGTCTCATAGGCGGCATAGACGACATGGCCTGCCGACAGGGAGAAATAGTTATCCAGGGAGATGGCCCTATTGACAAGCCGGGTCTCCTGTCCGCTCTGCAGATCACGGATCACGAAGGCGGGGATCCGTTTGTACGACGACCGCATATACAGGAGGCTGTCGCGGCCCATGAATTGCGGGAATTCCTGGTCGGCGGCGAAATGTTTGTGGGCGCGGGCAAAGGAGTCGGCGGTTGCCGCGGCCGGTGATGCGGCCGCGGCCTCAGCTCCGAGCGGGCCGCGGAAAAAGTTGAGGGCGTCACTACGAAACTGCTTAAAGGAGATGCCGGAATAACGTTGGATCCCCTTTTGGAGGGGATAGAAAAGGCCGTGGAAAGAAGCGGCGTCGCGCGTCACCTTACGCCAGAAGTCGTCGCCATATCGTTCCCGGCCATACGCGACCAACATAAAGCCGAGGGGATACCAATTGGGTACATAGTCCCTTAGCGAGCCGTTGCGCAGCTTCATCCAGGAATAGCGTTTGTCGCCTGCCCACAGCGAGCGAAAGCTGTTAAAGAAGAACGGCAGGCGACCGCGGCCCTGGTCGCTGATCAGGGTCTCCTGGTAGACGGCGTCGCCCTCCCAAAACCAGTTAGGGACAGCCAGGCTGTTGGCAAAGGCCTGCCCGCCTTCACCAAAGAGATAGTAGAAGAAGGCCGAGACGCCGACACGGAAATTGTTATATTGCTGGACATGGCGGTATTCGTGTATCGCCAGCAGCTTTTCCCAGGGCAGGCTGCCAAGGTCGAAACTGTTTTGTTCGGGTGTGAGCTGGAATTCACTGCGGAATGGCGCGAGACCGACATAACCGTTGGCGATGGTGGTCTGGTTTTGCAGGACGATATTGATCTTCCTTTGTGTATGACCGATGGTAAAAAGAGTGGTCTGGCTGAGTTGGTGGACGATGGCCGCCACCCGCTGCGCCTGCGAGTCGAGTCCCATCGGGAAGATGATCCGGGCGGTGTCGGTATTGAGCTGGCGCCATTTAAGGGAGGGGGGATTGCCGCCGAAGACCTGGGCGGTGGCGGCTGTCGACAACAAGAGCAATCCGACGAATAAGGGCAGGCGAAAAACGCGCATGTATGATTAGTTTACTATTGCGGGTGGCCCAAATTACGGATAAGTTGGGAGACCCGGTTTTTTCCAAACGTTAATGACCTATTTTTACGTCCAATCTATGAAGCTGAATCTCCGATCGCTGGTATACTCCGGGGACTACGATGTTGTCCCGGTGGCTATTGCTGGTTTTTTTATCATCCAGGCCCTTTGCGCGTATGGCGGCATCGGCGTCTCCCCTGACTCCGTCGTCTATATCAGCACGGCGCAGAATATCCATGATCACGGGGTCATAAACGATTTCACGAATATGCCGGTGATGGATTTCCCGGCCTTCTACCCTATCTTTCTCTCCGTTCTATTATTCCTCACCGGCCACCCGGTCGCTGCATTCGGACCGGCATTGGACGGCCTGCTCTTCGTCCTCATCATATGTCTCAGCGGCTGGCTGCTGAACCGCTTTACAGCCGCGACCCGTGGCTATAAATTCCTTATCCTTCTATTTATCCTCGGCAGTCCCTGCCTGCTCGAGGTCTATTCCATGATCTGGTCGGAGACCCTGTATCTGCTGCTCACGGTCGTTTTTTTGATCGGCAGCTATCACTATTTTCGCACGCATAGCATTGCGTGGCTTTTGTGTATCGCTGTCACGGCAGGACTGGCCTGTGTCACCCGGTATGCAGGTATCAGTCTTGCGGGTCTCGGCGGCCTGCTGATGCTTTGCGATGGCCGCCTCCCGTGGGGGCTCAAAAAGATCGGCCATATGGCCATCTATGGCCTTCTTTCACTCTCCTTTCTGGCACTGAACCTCTATCGCAACCTCCACCTCACCGAAACGCTCACCGGCTTCCGCGAACAAGGCGTCACACCGCTGACCACCAACCTCCACGATTTCGGGAGCGTGCTTTGCGACTGGCTGCCTTTTTTCAACCAACGCTATGGTGCAGCCATCGCGGTGGCCCTCGTTTTTATCCTACTGATTACGGGCATCTTCGGCTACAGGTTGGTACGAAGAGCCGGTTTTTTTTCCGCCGACACGCTTGCCCTCAGCTACTTTGTCGTGTATATGGTCTTTATCCTCTATACGGCCACGGTCTCGCGTTTTCAGGAGCTGGACAGCAGGCTTTTGTCTCCGCTCTTCCTGCCCTGGCTTTGGGGTAGCACCTGCTGGATACCGCCGGCGCTGAAACGTTGTCCGGCCAGGTTGAAGAAAGGGGCTATCGGTCTTTGCCTGGTTGCCGCGGCCTGTTTTATCTATGGCGAAGTGCATGCCTTCCGGGAGAATTGGGAGGGTATCCATTATGCCGGGATACCGGGTTATACCGAGGATGACTGGCGCAAGTCGGAGACGATGGCCTATGTAAGGGCACATCGGGATAGCCTGCAGGAAGCGGGAACGGTCTATTCGGACGCCAACGAGGGACTGTGGTTCCTGGGAGGTCTGAGGGCCGAATTGATAGCACATAGAGACAATGCGGAAGATATCCGGTATATGATGAAAGAGGACCACTTTACTATCGTGTGGTTCAATGATGCCATCAATGACGATCTCATCGATATCGATTATATGCGCAATAGAAAATCATTGTTCAGGGAACTGCATTTCAAGGATGGCTCGATTTATTTCTTCCGGACACCTTCCCCTGCGTCGCAATAGTGATATTTCTGTTATTTTTAGGGGAATGTTATTAATTGCGTTGGCCGTTGCTCCCGGCGTCGCCGTGTGCTTATTTATCTTTTCGCTCAACCGGTTGGGGAAGGCATCGATGCGTTACCTGGTGACAGCGTTTTTACTCGGCGCTGCCGCAACCCTGCCGGCCCTGGCAGTTCAACTGTTGGCGGACGACGTACGCATCGAGCCTTGGCGGCATTCCATTCTGTCCTATCTTTGGTTTGCCTTCGGGGCGGTGGCCTTCAGCGAAGAAGGCAGTAAGTTCCTTGTTTTGCGGTTCTATGCCTACCCTAAAAAAGTTTTTCGGGAACCCTTTGACGGTGTCATATATGGTGTGATGATCGGGATGGGGTTTGCAACGGTGGAAAATATCGAATATGTGCGTCAATTCGGTCTGGAAACAGGGGTATCCCGTTTCTTTCTGGCCATACCTGCTCATGCATCTTTTGCCGTCCTGATGGGTTATCCGGTAGGAAGGGCAAAATTCGCGCATCGGGGGAGGGCGGCCTTGCTGTTAAAAGGGTTAGGGATGGCGGTACTTTTCCACGGCAGCTTCGACTTCTTCCTTTTCCTGCAGCAAAGCCGCGAGGCCACGAAGTACCTGTCGACTGGCGTGCTTTCCTTCGGGGCTTTTGCCACTTTCTATATCGCGGTGAGACTGGCCATGCGGGCCTTAAGGTTGCATCAGCACCTGCAGGATGAAGGATCGGAAACAGATGACAACCAACAAATCAATTTTAACCAGCGTGAAAATGACGGATGAACCAATCTCGATCAGGCCAGCAGAACTGGATGACATCAACACCATCGGCTTCCTGGCCCAGCAGATCTGGCCGGTTGCTTATGACGGCATCGTGCCCCCTGAGCAATTGCAGTACATGCTGAACATCTTTTACAGTCCCGCCGCCCTGCGCAAGCAGATGGTGGATGAACGGCACCAATTCCTGGTCGTGGAGCAGGGAGAAGAAGCGATCGGCTTTGCTTCCTGGAGCGGTATGACGGAACCCGGGGTGTTCAAACTCCACAAGCTTTACGTACTGCCGGGAGAGCAAGGCAAGGGGCTGGGGCGATCCATGGTGCAATTTATTTTCGGGGCTATCGCCCCGGAAGGTGCACGGGTCCTGCGGCTGAATGTAAATCGTTCTAACAAGGCCCGCCAGTTCTACGAGAAACTCGGGTTCCATGTGGTCGGGGAAGAAGACGTGCCTATCGGTAATGACTATTTCATGATCGACTATATCATGGAAGTGGCCCTCACCCCCGTCTGAGCGGCCGGCTTGTACCCGTGCATTTAACCCGCGGTGGGTATCACCCCTTCGCTTTCGTTCTCGCCCATGGCGGAGCGTTTCATCTTTTCCGCTGTTTCATGACCGACATACCGTTCGATCCTTCCTTCTATCAGGTAGATCATTGGCGTAAGCAGAATGGCCACTACGAACTTATAGATATAATTCATCATGCCGAAGGCCAGGATCTGCTGCCAGGTGAAGGTCTTGCTGAAGGCGATAAATAACACGATATAGCTGTCTACCAACTGGGAAACAAGGGTGGAACCTGTAGCCCGCAGCCAGAGATGCTTCTTTCCTGTTCTTTTTTTGATTTGGTGAAATACGTATACGTCCACGATCTGGCTCACAAGAAAAGCAACGAGCGAACCGATGATGATCAGGTTGTTTTGACCGAAGATCGCGCTAAACGCATCCTGGATATTCGGCACGCCCTGTTTGTTGCTGCTGGCGAGCCACGCATCCGCCGGCGGGATACGGATGGCCAGGATATACATTAGGAACGCATAAGCGATCAGAACCACCGCGGTGTAGGAGATGCGCCTCACGGCCTTTGGACCATAAAATTCGTTGATGATATCGGTGATTACGAATTCGAGCGGCCACAACAGGACGCCGCAGGTCAGGGTAAAAGCAAGCCCGCTCTGTCCAAACATCGTAAAATTCACGGGATGCATCCCAAAGAGCTTCTCCAGGGAGAACAGCTTGGTGCCGATGGCGTCGGCGATCAGCGCATTGCAACAGAAAAACGCGGTAAAACCCAGCAGCAGTTTGGTAGGCCTGTCCTTAAGTATTTGGTGGATCAATGTGGATGAAGATTGGTGTAAAACAATAGAATTTGTCCGATAAAGAAAATGCAATTCACGACAAGCAACCAGACGGGAATCGCTGCGGCCCGCAGTCTGCCGATGAGCAATAGTACAAGCACAAGCAGGTTCACCAGTATGTTGATCAATACCGATACCAGATAGCCCAGCACAATGATATCCGAGATGATCGCGTTGTCCGGAAGCGCCGGCAGCCATCGCGAAAAGGTTGCCACGAGAAAACAAATATTACAAATAAATGCTACCCGGGAGAGAAAACGAACTAGCCGCATATTTGGTCAAAAATCTGTATTTCCGGGCAAAATACCATTAAAATACCATTATTTTGCCGGGAATAATCATCGGACTGTATATGAATGTTTCGCTATTGAAAAAAGCCCTTCCCCATCTGATAGCCATCGCTGTTTTTTTGATCGTAGCCGTGGTCTATTGCAGACCCGCCCTGGAGGGTAAGGTGGTTGGACAGAGTGACGTGGAGCAGTGGAAGGCCATGGCGCAGCAGTCCATGGAGTTCAAGGCAAAATACGGGCACTATCCCCTTTGGACAGAGAGTGCTTTCAGCGGCATGCCAGCCTATACGATCGCGATAGACTCGCAGACTGCGTTGAATTATGGTTACCTGCTCAATATCCTGACGCTGGGCCTACCCCAACCCATTAATTTTTTCTTTCTGGCCTGTGTTTGTTTTTATATCCTCATGGCTGTGCTGCGCGTCAATCCCTGGATAGGCGTATTGGCTGCGTTGGCTTATGCCTATTGTTCGTATGACCCGGTGATCATCGTTACCGGCCACGTCACCAAGATGCAGGCCATCGGTCTGGCGCCGGGTGTGATCGCCGGTCTCTTGCTGCTGTTCCAGCATAAGTATATCTGGGGGGCATTCCTGCTGGCCTTCTTCTTTGCGGCGCAGCTGGGCACACAGCACTTGCAGATCGTCTATTACACCGTCATGGCGATGGGTCTGCTCACCCTGTTCTATGCGATCTTCAGTATAAAGGAAGGTAAGTTCAAAGAAACCCTGGTCGGTCTCGGCGTGGCCGCGTTAGCAGCAGGCATCGGTTTTGGGACCAGCATCGGTTCCAATCTGCCCTTGCAGGAATATACGAAAGAGACCATGCGTGGCGGCCGTACGGAACTCACGACAGCCAATAACAAGATGGAAGGCAAAGGGGGCTTGAGTAAAGATTATGCCTTTGACTGGAGCTATGGTATTGGCGAGACGCTTACGCTCGCCGTGCCGGATATCTATGGGGGTGGCGCCGGTGCCAAAAATGAGATCGGCGACAATTCCAAATTAGCCGACAAAATGGCTTCGGACCTGAATATCCCGGAGGATACGGGGTTGCAGTTTGCCAATGGCTACGCGTATTGGGGTGCTCAACCTTTTACGGAGGGAACCGTCTACCTGGGCGCCGTCATCTGTTTTCTTTGCATTGTCGGCCTTGTCATGCTCAAAGGCTGGCCAAAATGGTGGCTGCTCTCGGTGATCGTCGTCGGTATCGTACTAGCCTGGGGCAAGAACTTCGCCATGCTCAACTACTTTCTGTTTGACCATTTCCCTTATTACAATAAGTTTCGGGCGCCGTCGACGGCCTTGTTCCTGCCCCAGCTCGCCGCGCCGATACTGGTCGCCCTGGGGCTTAACCAGCTGCTGAATGGCGACGAAGACAAGGCGGTTCTCTGGAAGAAATTCAAAACGGCATCGTATGCCACCGGCGGGCTGCTCGTCTTGCTCATCGGATTCTATTTTTCGGCCAGCTACCAGGGCAAGAATGACGGAGAACTGAAAGAGCGGTTTACACAGATCAGGATGCAGCAGCTTTCGCAGGCCCGGCAAGCGGGTCCCGACGCACAGCAGCAGGCCTCGGCCACTGCCAATGGCCTCATAAGAGCGTTGGAACAGGATCGTCAGTCCATCGCGGGCTCGGACCTGCTTCGCACCATCATCCTGATAGTAGTAGCCGCCGCCCTCCTGGGTCTCTTTATCCGGAAAAAGATAAAGCCGGTGATCGTACTGGCTGCCCTGGCAGTGCTTAGCACGTATGACCTGCTCGCCGTCAGCGCACGTTACCTGAACCAGGAAAGTTTTATCGACCCCGCGGACTTTCAATCGAGTCTGACGCCGACGCCCGCTGATCAACAGATAAGTGCCGATCCGGACAAGAATTTCCGCGTCGTCGACCAAAGTTCGCAGCAGCCTTTTTGGGAGAATGCGCGTGCGTCCTATTTCCATAACTCCCTGGGTGGATATTCGGCGGGCAAATTGGGGCTATACCAGGACCTTATCGACAACCAGCTGCAAAAGGGCAATATGCAGGTGTACAATATGCTCAATGCAAGATATTTTATCCAGCAGGATCAGCGGACCGGTCAACCCGTCGCCAGGGCCAACCCGGCGGCATTTGGGCCTTGCTGGCTTGTTAAGGACATTCACTACGTGAAGGATGGCAATGAAGAAATGAAGGCACTGGATAGTATCGATGTCCGCGATACGGCCATCGTGCAGCAGCAATTTGCGTCAAAAATAGC
>Ga0302326_10002577_pt1 | contig 43898 bp, 35 predicted proteins | sample Palsa_T0_3_FD_202264 | JGI IMG/M metagenome (GOLD analysis project Ga0302326, IMG submission 202264) | Peat permafrost microbial communities from Stordalen Mire near Abisko, Sweden - Palsa_T0_3 | ecosystem: Environmental > Terrestrial > Soil > Palsa > Peat permafrost | place: Sweden: Abisko...
GCATGTGGGCTCAGAACGGTGCCACGCCCATTTTCATTCGCATGGGCGGTCGGCAGGCCGACTAGGTTGTTTCGTTTTGTAGTGCGGCCACCTCTAATCGTGTTCTACCCCAAAGCGGGAACGTTTCACAAGATCGATCCGGGTCGGGCTGGCCGGAGCGGGATCTCATCCAAGGATGCTGGCCGACTTATGAGGAGTAATCGGTCCGCGCTTCCGCGACCGGGATTTGTCGCGGCGAAGCGGAACTCTGACGGCGAGCGCCGTTCCGAGAGAATCGGGAAAGAGGGGAAAGGCCGTGGCCGAAGGACCACGGCGGCGATCATCCCCTTTTAATGGGCCCAGGGACATCGCGATCAGCGGCGCAGAGCCCGCCGCTTGTCAAACCTTCCAGCCTGTCTTGAATCCTAACTCGCGGTTCACTTTGAACGGTGTACAGCACTCAAGTCCAAACTGTGCGCAGACGTCAGGAATTCTTCGATTCTGCCGTTTCTTGCTCGGGGCAGATACCTCGTTCGTCACAACGCAACGATCGTTTCCAGAAAGACAATAAGCGATCAGAAATGGATCGCGCCCTACCTCTTCTAGCTCATCGTCTGTAAGATCGTCGGCGTATCCGACTTCCACAACCGAATTCACAATATCCTGGTCAGCGACCTCATCCAAAAGTAGTGCCTGTTTATTTGCCGTGTCTTTGATCCACACCACCAACGGATCGTCAATCCTGCCCACCAAGATTTCTTCCATGATTTCGAGAGGAACCTTGATATTACCGGCGTATCCCTGAAACTGCAGCCATTCCCAAAATTCCGGGACCTGATCAATCGGATAGTAGGTGTTGTTCGCCGTGATCAATGTGTTCGCATCGAAGAGATAGAGCACTGTTTATCGCAGGCCCCGATTCGGTCCGTAGGCCAGCAACGGCTCTACATTCGTGGGCTTGACGCCCAGCACACGGCCCGCTTTCGTATAAGTGGTGTTCCCTTCATCCAGTGCCCGGCGCATCAACCCGAGGAGAGCATCGCCTACGCGCTGCCGCCGGACGACATAATAGCTCGGCCCGCCTTCCGCAGCCCTTTGCTTGTCTGCCTGCCGCTGCTTCTGCGCCAGCCATTCCTCCCGAAATCGCGCAGTCAAACTCATCCATACGGGCCGCGGCAAGCGTCCGGCGCGAAACAGCTTATAAGCCACCATCGACCGGCCAATTCGCCGAACTTCGGCAAACTTGGACATTTCGGCCGCCATCTTCTCTATTTTCGATGGCTTAGGAAACCCCTCAAGCTCAGTTGCAGGAAGCAGGATTTCGCCGGCCACATCGTTGCAGTACTGCTCGATTTGCGCCGTCGCATCCGTACCACTGACACCCGTCTTGCCAAGCCACAGATGGACAAGCTCATGAAGCGCGGTAAACGACCACGCCGTTTTCGCATCCTGATCGTTGATGACGATCATGGGTGCCAACGGATCGGCAATCGCAAAACCTCGAAAGATTTCCAACGGGATATTGCTGTGATAGCTGCCCAAATTGCCGAGCAGCAGCACAAAAACACCGGCGGCTTCGATCCGTGCGCGCAAATACGCAAATGCGTCATCGCCAGTCTTCTCGCCACGGAACGCACCCAGCGAAAATCCCAGATTTTCCGATATCCGTCGCGCCAACTCGGCGGCTGGCATCTTCATGGTCGCCGTGCCGACGAAGCCGGGCCCTTCCGCTTCCTCGTCTTCTAATATCGAGCGGATCAGACCCTGACGTCCCTTGATATCCCTGATCAGCGCATCGAGGTCGGGGTTATACGCATCTTCGCCCGGCAGCGTACGAAAATCCTGCCCCCTGTCGCCTCTCCTTGGTGGCTGGCTCAGGTAAAACACCAAAAGAGGGCGACGGTACGCTTTTGTCATTCTTAGGAGAAGCGGGCGCGGCGGATCGCCCGCCTCTTCGATCTTCGCCAGGCGCTCCGGTCCCGTTTCGCCCCTTGCCTCTTTCAGTCCGATCGCACGCGCGGCCTCTTCGAGCGACAGCCCCGCCGTCTCCCGCGCCCACGTCAGAACCTCCGACCGTATCGCGCCCATGGAAAGCCTACTCTATCTTATTGACGTCCGTACTACAAAACCCGACGCAAAGAACGCCACGCCTAAGGATATCATCTGTTGGCGAATAAAAGGCGAAAACGCATTCTTCCCTTCGTGCGATGCGGGCTACTTCGAGGCGACCGCCAACCACGGGCGCGACCAGCATATATGACGCCGTCGATCAGGCCGTGCAAGCCTGGTGCAGATTACGGGTGGTGGGATGCCGATACCGTGGCGACCGTCAGGATCCACGTTCCTGGAGCGCTTCGCCTCGATGGAGAGCACGCCCATAGCGCGTGCCATCGCGATCGGCAAGGTCGGATCGGAGGACTCGGGATCGATCCCGGACGCGGCCCGACGCTTGTCCTCTTGCATCTGTCGCCATCGCGCGCGCATCCTCTGGACTCCGGCGCTTCAGTTCCGCGATCTCATCACGAATAAACTTCGCCTGACCAGGCAACGCGAGTAACCTCCCCCACTAAGAATATCGTATCCGGCCGCATCACCCCCACAAACGCGCCAGTTTGCCCTGGAAGAGTCTGCCGGCATCGCACCTCGTCGTGCAGACTGCAGGAATGGCCAACAAACAACGTAAGCTCACTCCAAAAACCATTCTGAAACTGCCGGATCTCGAACAGTCGAAATCCGCCGTCCTCAACAGCCTAACCTCCCGCAGCTCTCAACGATCCTACGATCATGCGATCCGTGAATTCATAGACTGGTACTGCTCCGAACCGCGCCTTGCGTTCAACAAGACTGTGGTGACACGCTACCGGATCAATCTCGAACAGGCCAAATATGCCTCGTCCACGATCAACCTGCGCCTTGCCGCGATTCGGCGATTGGCGTACGAAGCTGCCGACTGCGGGCTTTTGAGCCCCGATCTTGCCGCGGGAATCCGACGGGTCAAGGGCGTAAAGAAGCACGGCATGCGCATCGGGAATTGGTTGACGGCGGATCAGGGGAAGCGACTGCTCACCGCGTTCGTTGCTGAGGGCCTACGTTCCAACCGGGACTACGCAATGATCGCGGTTCTGCTCGGTTGTGGCCTCCGGAGAGCGGAGGTAGCCGGGCTAACCGTCGAAGACCTCCAACAGCGAGAAGAGCACTGGGTCATCGCTGACCTTGTTGGCAAGGGTGGTCACGTTCGAACGGTGCCAGTACCGACCTGGGTCAAGCTTGCGGTCGACACTTGGTTGACCGCTGCCGGCATCACGTCCGGCCCGGTGTTTCGGGCGATCAACAAGGCCCAGCGGATCGCGAGAAGTGGCTTCAGCCCGAAGGTCATCTGGGGCGTCGTAAAGGCCGGGTCCGCGAAATGTGGCCTGGATCGCGTTGCACCGCACGATCTGCGCCGCACCTGTGCCCGATTGTGCCACGAGGCAGGCGGAGAGCTTGAGCAAATCCAGTTCTTGCTCGGACATGTAAGCGTTCAAACCACGGAGCGATATTTGGGCTGCAAGCAGCGGCTCCGAAATGCGGTCAACGACAAAATCGGCCTGGAGCCAGCCTCGTCTTGAGCATCTTCCGTTCAGGCGGGCCGACTTAGAGGGTCGTAAGGCCTCAGGAACACGGTCCATTCAGGCGGTCAGATCCGATCAAGGGTCAGTTGATCAGGATGTCCTTCAAAATATCTCTGCAACGCCTCGCGAAAAACTGCGGGATCGTTCGCGACCTCAGCGAATAAGGTCATTGAAGATCTGAATTTCAGGGCGTCAACGGAACCGAGGATTTCGTGTATTGAAGAGCGATTGGCGGAGGTCACAAGCCGTGTGCACTCAATTAATCGGGGGCCGAGAATCGGATGCGCAAGATAAGCCTCCGCTTCCGCACGCGAGGATATCGCATACGCCTGAGACATCCAGCTACCCCCGAGCCCTAAAATTTGCGGAAATACGAACCACATCCAATGTCCCGCCTTCCGGCCACGCCGTAGCTCTGAAATGACCTCGTCATAGACGGGGTCCTGCGCAGAAGTAAACCGTTCCAGGTTAAAGGGATCACTCATCTAGACTTATCGTCCTAACCGTCTCTACGCCGATACCGAGGATTGCTGTTCTGGTGCTCCGACGAGGGCAAGCGCGCGTTTCACAACTGTCTTGTGAACTTGCGGTAGACTGCTTGGATCTCTCTGAAAGACCACAACTGTTACCGTTCTAATCGGACTTCCTCCAGGCGTCGACCGCAAGGCTTCTGCGACGGCCAAGAGCAGACTAACGAAAGCCAATGCAGGGTCAATCCGACCATGGCCCGCTCCTAGAATCGGCATCACAACGTCATTAAGGCGGGCATCAACCAGTCGAGCAACCAACTCACAAACGCCATCAAAAAGTTAGGATGACCTAGCCGTGAGGCCATGCCCGGCGCGTTGCGTCGTGGTGGACACAAGCGCTATGGGAACGTGCCGCCCCAGAGGCTTCAACAAAAGCACCGCACGACCAGCGCCAAAGCTCAGGGCACGCTCGTCAAGGGTCTTTTGTTGCTCCGATCCGGGCCCTAGCCGCCTCTTGCATTCCTGTTTGGTACCGTCAATGAAGTCGTCAACCTGTCCAGCAAACATTTTGTTGACATAGGCTCCTAGCGCGCTTTTTGTGTCATAAGCACACCGGTCGTCGAAGTATTCGTTGCACGGAAGAACAACAACCGTCGTCTCATCTGCTGGATATTCCTCCAGTCGACCGTTGACAACTCGAATTTCACAACCTGCAAGTCTAGTCCACAGAACATCGTTGTGCTCCTGAACGCGGCTTAAGTCGAGACCTTCACCGAGCCCGTTTTCCTTGCCGCGAGTTCTCAAAGCTCGAATTCGTTCGCGAACCATGTCACACGCGGTGGCCACAGCCGCTCTGGCGTTGTTATCGCTCCTTGGCCAGTGATACTGGGCAGTAGTCACACCGGCAAGATCCGAAGGGATTTTTAAGCCGCCGAGGGCCTGATGGAGGATAAAGGTCCGATCTCGGCCGAGCTTTCCCATAAACAGGCCGAGTTCGAAGATGACGTTATCTCGAGGTCCCAAGAACTCCACAGACCGAGACTGGACGGCGTCGTCCGGAGTTAGAACTAGCACAGCGAAATCGAATCGCGATAATGACAGAGAAAGACTTTCGACGGAGGTCTGCCCTAATTGGAAGCCCCCTTCGTCCCAGACGGTGATTTCGGCTTCCGCTTCCAGAGATGCCCTAACCGCCCTAGCGAACTCGAGACCTTCTGACGAAGAGCCAATGAACAGGCACGGTCGAGTCGTTTTCTCAGCGGTCAATCGACAACCTCCGAATAAGTCGTTCGTTCGTGATTATACTCCGCGGCGCTCGGGGCTCGCATGCTGTGGCGCCGGGCAACACTAAACCGACGAAGCACATGGGGCTTGGCGAGCGATGATGCTCGGCTTGAGTTTTCATTCAATCGGGCTGCCGTCGTCAGCAATTCTGCAACCTGGAGTTCCGTTGCTGTCGTGTCGCGCGGCGCTGGGAAGTCGAGCCAACATCGCGGCGTGGACGCACAGCCCGCCGGGCACCGCCGCGAAGGCCTTGTGAGAGATTGCGGATTGGGAACGAGAAACGCAATTGGCTCCGCGAATCCGCCACGGCAGACCCAGCCGCATTGATCCCAATATGTCCGCATCAAGTCAAGTTGACGAGTAACGCCTACTAGCCGCGGATGCGGCCGGACGGATCGGCCACCCGGGAACAGCTCGTTCTGGGCGACCTGGACCCGTCAGTCCCGCCGCCCACCGGCGCCACAAGCCAGAAAGGACGATTCAGTAGCCAGGTCCAGCCCGCTAGGCGCGCGCCGTGCGCTCCAGCACATTCGCGCCCGATGAACGACCGTCATTAAAAAGGAACCATTGACGTCTGGCGATCACGCGCCGACATTCACCAACATCTCCCTGAAAACAAACGCAAACCGCCAGCTGCCTCCCTCAAGTCTCGCCGCCGTAGTGCTATTGTGACGTCGGGCGAGCAAAAAACAGTGACTCTAGACCAGCGTCTCTTACTTCGGCATTCATCGGCGGCCAAAAGCCAGACAAGAACGGAACAAATGCAACATGCTGAATCCTCAAGCAACCGAAACCTGAAAAAACGTTGCGGGCGAAACCCGGCGATGCCCCAGGGCCCGCCGCGCCGCGGCACCGGCTCGAACCCAAATCAAAATGACGGAACGAAGCCAATTCGCCCTTTTCTTTTCAACAAAAGCACAATACGGAAGCCAATTTCCGCCGACGATTACCCGTCGCTGCGGCCTAAACATATGCGAACTCCGCCGCAACCCGAAGCAACCGTACGCAACACGCACGGGGAAAATGGCCGCGAGCTGCCCTCGGCGCGGTCCACGCAGTCCATGCGCCAAAATGCGATGTGATGCAACCCAATGTAACGTGTGCAGCCCTAAATCACAGCGCCCGGCGGACCACCCATCCCGGCCGGCATCAACGCCCCCACCCGGCTGCCAACCGCCACCGGCATTTCAGCGAAACCGTCCGCCCCATCGGAGCAACACGCCACTGTCGTAGAATCTTAGTTTGCCCGATCTCCTCGTAACGGTGGTGGTCCCCACATTGGCCGCGGACGCCAGGCTTTGGGAATGCGTCGCCGCCCTGGAGAAGCAGACGCAGAGCGACTTCGAGGTGATTATCGTCGACAACAGCGGCTCCGGCGCGGTGCGGCGCAATACGGCGGCGCCGGCGCGCGTGCGCGTCATCGAAGAGCCGCGCAATCTGGGTTTCGGCGCGGCCGTCAACGACGCTTTCCGGCAGTCGCGCAGTAAGTATCTGGCGACGCTCAACGACGATGCCGCCCCCGCTCCCGGATGGCTGGCGGCCCTGGTGTCGGCGCTCGAAGCGCGGCCCGATGCGGGCATGTGCGCCTCGCAAGTCCGGCTCTATGGCGAAGACGCGCTGGATTCGGCCGGCATGCTGGTCTGCGGCGATGGCAGCAGCAAGCAGCGCGGCCATGGGCGTCCGCCGAAGTTTTTTCCTGTGGCGGAAGAGGTCCTGTTCCCCAGCGGCTCGGCGGCCCTCTATAGGCGGGCCATGCTGGAACAGATCGGCGGGTTCGACGAAGACTTCTTCCTTTACTGCGAAGACACCGACCTCGGGCTGCGCGCGCGCTGGGCCGCCTGGCGCTGCCTCTACGTGCCGGAGGCGGTCGTCGAGCACCACTATTCGCATTCGGCGGGGCGCGCCTCGCGGCTGAAAGCTTATTACGTCGAGCGCAACCGCCTGTTTGTTCTGGCCAAGAATTTTCCGGCGCGCATGCTGGCCGCCGCGCCATTTGTGGCGCTGGCGCGGTACTGCTGGCATTTGCGATTCATGCTGCGCGGACGCGGCGCCGCCGCCCGGTTTCGCCTGGAAGGCGACTCGGCGTGGCGCATGCTCTACTACGTGCTGCGGGCGCACGGCGCGCTGCTGCTGCATGCGCCGGCATTGTTGCGCAAGCGACGCCAGATCCGCCGCACCGCGCGCGTCACGCCGCATATCTACCGCCGGCTGCTCGGCTCGCACACCATTTCGGCGCGGCGCGTCGCCGAGCTTTGATCATGCCGGCTATGCCCACGTTTTTACCGTCCGATTCGCTGCTCATCGTCGTACCGGCCTATAACGAAGAAGCCGCCGTGGGCGATGTAGTGCGCGGCATCCATGCGGTCATGCCGGGCACGCCGGTGCTGGTGATCGACGATTGCTCCGTCGACGCCACGCAGACAGCGGCTCGCGAAGCCGGCGCGCGGGTGTTGCCAATGCCGCACCACCTGGGTCTGGGCGGCTGCGTCCAAGCCGGCTATAGGCTGGCCTTCGAGTTGGGATATGGATATGTCATCCGGGTGGATGGAGACGGGCAGCATGACCCGCGCGACATCCCGCGAGTGTTCGACGCGCTGCAAACGTCGGGCTGCGAGATGGTCATCGGATCGCGCTTCGTGAACGGAAATGGCGGGCGCCCCGGCGTGGTCCGCGGACTGGGCATACGCTTCTTCCGCATGGTGCTGCGCCCCATCCTCGGGCAGCGGGTGCACGATCCGACCTCCGGTTTCGTCGGGGTGAACCGCAACGCGCTGCAGGTGTTCAGCAAAAGCTTTCCCCTCGAATACCCGGAAATCGAAGCGCTGGTGGTGCTGCAGCGCAGACGATTCCGCTTCATGGAGATCCCTTGCCGGATGCACCCGCGCACCACCGGCCGTTCATCCATCACGGCCGTACGATCGATCTACTATATCGTGCACGTGCTGCTCGGCGTTTTCGTGAATGTGCTCAAATTCGACCAGCGGGGGCGGCGTCCGTCCGGCCGTTTCATGAAGCGCGGAAAATCGTAAGGAAGGAGATCCATGGACCGCCTGTTAAATGCATTGACGGTAGTGAGCGGCCTGCTGCTGCTGCTGGTGCTGGTCTCGGTGCGGCGCGCGCACATCCGCGTGGAATATTCGGTAAGCTGGTTACTGGCCGCGGCCGCTCTGGTGGTTCTCTCGCGCTCCCGCGGGTTGCTGGAGGCGGCGGCCCACAAGCTGGGTCTCTCCGATCCGCCGTTGGCCTTGTTGCTGGTAGTCGGCTGCGTGTTTCTACTCATGTTTTACCGGTTCTCCGTCATTATCTCCAAGCTGCGGGACGATAACATCGCACTGGCGCAGCGCCTTGCAATCCTCGAGTATCACTTACAAACCTTGAGGGACGGCCAGCCGCATGTCTAAGACGCGCGCCATCTCCGAAGCCCGCGGCATCGCCGAAGCCCGCTCCGGGGCCCGCCGCAAGGGACGCACAAAAGGGAAGCCGGGCGCCGCCGAAAAAGCGGCCGCGGAGCCACGCCGGCCCGGCTCGTCCGGCACGCCTGGCACACGATGGTTGGTCTATCTTGCCGCCGCGGCCCTAGCCTATCTGGCGTATCTGGTCTACGCGCCCGCATTAAGCGGACCCTTTGTCTTCGACGACATTTCTCTACCCTATGACACACCCGGGTTTCCCGGTGCGCTGTCCGCCTGGGTCCGCGGTGTCCGGCCGCTGCTGATGTTCAGCTACTGGATCAACTATCAGGTCTCTCACGCACCGGACGGCTTTCACGCCGTCAACTTCCTGTGCCACTTACTCAACAGTCTCCTGATATTCTTCATCGCCCGGAAACTGCTGCGGCCGGACCCGTCCGCTGGGCTGCTGCCGGCCTTCGCGGCGGCGGTCTTCCTGCTGCATCCCGTCCAGACCGAAGCGGTGTCCTACGTTGCCGGACGGTCGGAGTGCTTGAGTGTCCTGTTCTTCCTGGCCGCCTTCGCGGTCTACTTGTACCGGCGGACGCCGGCCGTCTCCTGGAAAATTGCGCTGGCCGTGCTGGTGCTGTTCGCCGCCGCGGTCGCTACCAAGGAGCACACGCTGGTGCTGCCCGCTCTGCTGCTGCTCACGGATTACTACTGGAATCCCGGTTTCTCATTCGCGGGTATCAAGCGAAACTGGCGCCTTTACGTTCCCATTGCTCTGGGCGCGGCGGCCGGCATGGCGTTCGTCGCCAGGATTCTGGCGTACACTGGCAGCACCGCGGGCTTCGGCCTGAAGGACTTCACCTGGTACCAATACTTCTTCACCGAGTGCCGCGCTTTCTTCGTCTATCTGCGGCTGCTGGTGTTGCCCTTCGGCCAGAGTCCGGATTGGGAGTACACGGTCTCGCGCAACATCCTGGATCACGGCGCCATCTTCGGACTGGCGGCCATCCTGGCGCTGGTGGCCGCCGCGATTTACTTCCGGCGGCGCCATCCTCTCGCTTCTTACGGCTTCCTGGTGTATGTGCTGCTGATGGCGCCCACGTCGTCGTTCGTGCCGATCAAAGATCCGGTCGCGGAGCGGCGCTTGTATCTGCCTATGATCGGCATGCTCCTGGTGGTAATCGCGCTGCTGGCGCGCCTCCGCGTGGATCGCCGCAAGTTGGCCGCCGCGCTTTGCGGAATCGCCGTCGCGCTGAGCATTCCGACCTATCGGCGGAACCAGCTTTGGGCTAACGAAATCGACCTGTGGGAAGACGCCGCGCGCAACTCGCCCGGCAAGCAGCGCGTACAGTCTCAATTGGCGCACGCGTACTTCACTAGCGGGCGTTGCCGCGACGCTATAGCGCGGTATGCGGAAGCGGCGCGAGTGGCGCCGGCGGACTTCGGCCTGCTGGTCGATTGGGGCTTTGCCTACGATTGCGCCGGCCAGCCCGATGCCGCGGTGGCCAAACTACAGGAGGCGGCCCGGCTCGATCCAACCGCTTATGTCTATTCGCAAATCGCCATGGTCTACGCCAAGCGGTCGCGCTGGCAGGAGGCTTTTGACGCGCTGGCCCTAGCCGAGAAGCTGAACCCCAACTACGACATGATCTACGACAACCGCGGCGGCGTTCGCGCCAGGACCAACGATCTTGCCGGAGCGGCGGCGGACTACCGGCACGCGCTGGCGCTCAATCCAGCGAATCTGCATGCCCGTCAAATGCTGGATATCGTGCAGCGGCAATTGAATTCCCGGCAGTGACATGCGGCGGCTGCGCATCGGGGTAAACGCGTTATACCTGATTCCGGGGGGCGTGGGCGGCACCGAGATCTACCTGCACGAACTGTTGCGCGCACTGGCGGCGATCGACGGGCGCAACGAATATTTCGTTTTCACGAACCGGGAGACCGGGCCGGAGCTGTTTCCGCGGCAGCCGAATTTCCAGGGCGTGCCCATGCGTGTGCGCGCCCGATTCCGGCCGGCCCGCATCGTCTGGGAGCAGACCGCGCTGCCGCTGGCTGTTGCGCGATTGGGGCTCGATGCGCTGCTCAATCCGGGCTTTACCGCGCCGGTTTTCTGCGGGTGCGCGGCTGTCACCGTGTTTCACGACATGCAGCACAAACGCCATCCGGAGCACTTCCGCCGGCTGGACCTGCCCTTCTGGCGGGTGCTGCTGTTTGTATCGGCGCATCTGGCCACGCTGCTGTTGGCGGATTCCGACGCCACGCGCGCGGACATGCTGCGCTACTACCGCCTTCCGGCCGGTAAGGTGCGGGTGGTCCGGCTGGGCGTGGATCAGGTGTTCTTCGGATTGCAGCGTGCGCCTGAGAAGCTGCTGTTGACGGTCTCGACCCTGCATCCGCACAAGGGCCTGGCTACTTTGCTAGAGGCGTTCGCGCAGTTCCGCCGCGCGCAGCCCGGATTCCGGCTGGCGGTCGCCGGCCTGCGGGGCTTCTACGCCGAAGCCCTGGAAAAGCTGCGCGCGGATCTGGGGCTGGCCGGCGCTGTGGAGTTCACCGGCTGGATACCGCGGGCGCAACTTTACGATTTGTACCGGCGCGCCTGGGCGTTCCTGTATCCCTCGACGTTCGAGGGATTCGGCATGCCCGTGGCGGAAGCTCTGGCCGCGGGTATTCCCACTGGCTGTTCGAACATCGAGCCGCTATCCGAGATCGCGGGCGAGGCGGCGCTGCGCTTCGAGCCGGGAAATGTGGAATCCATTTGCGGCGCCATGGCGCGCCTGGTGGCGGATGAACCGTTGCGCGCGCGGTTCGAAATCGAAGGCCCGCGGCGCGCCGCCATGTTTTCCTGGACGGCCACCGCGCGCGCCACGCTGGGGGCGATCGAGGATGCCATACGGTTGTCGCGGTAGATGCGCAACGCGTAAGGAATCGCGTCCCGCATAGACTACCTGTTAAGAAAGGAAGATGGTGGCCGAAAACGCCGGGCAGGAACCAAGGGCCGCCTTCCTTCGGGGCGCCTTTGTTCGCATCTATGAACAATACGCACCGGCGCTCGAACGGCTGGCGGGCGCCTACACCGCAGCTCGGGAAGACCGCGAGGACCTGGTGCAGGAGATCGCCGCGGCATTGTGGCGGGCGCTGCCCGGCTATCGCGCGGAAGCGAGCGAGCGGACGTGGCTCTACCGGATCGCGCACAACGTGGCGATTTCGGCTACGGTCAAGCAGCGCAAGCGCGAGAAGCGGGAAGTCGCGCCGGAGCTACCGTTGGAGCTGCCATCGGCCGGCTCGAGCGCCGAGCAGAATCTGCTGGCGGAGGAAAAGCGGAGCATGCTTTTCGCGGCGGTCCGGGACCTGGCGGCGGTAGATCGTCAAATCACGGTGCTGCACTTGGAAGGCTTGAGCGGCGCCGAAATCCAAGCGGTGACCGGCTTGGCGGAAGGCGCCGTAGCGACGCGGCTTACGCGCATCCGGGAAAAGTTGCGCCAGGCCATTCGGGCGCGGGAGACGGGCGATGGCCGATAGAGACGAACTCGATCAGCTCTGGCGCGGCCAGGCCACTGGTCCGCCCAGAAAAGGAGAGGATATGTTAACGATTGCGATGGAGAGAGCGAACCGGTTCGATCATAAGATCAAGGCTCGCAATTTGCGCGAATGCCTGGCGGCGCTCCTGCTAACGGCGCTCTATACCTTCATAGCGTGGAAATCGCCGAATGCCCTATCGCGCGCCGGCCACCTGCTAGTAGCGGCCAGCGGTTTGTGGATCGTCTTCTGCATGCTGCGCTATGGGCGCGAAGCGCCGCCGCCGGCAGTGGATCGCAGCTTGGCAGACTACCAGCAGGCCTTGCTGCGCAAGTACGACTATCAGATCCGGCTGCTGAAGAACGTGAAGTATTGGTACCTGCTGCCGCCTTACCTGGGGCTGCTGCTCGGGAGCGCGGGTATCGTGACGGCAAACCAGGCCCAGGGCCTGCCGGGCTGGCCGCAACTGATTCCTCTGGCAATTTACACGGCCATGTTCGGCGGTCTCTGGTGGCTCAACGAAGTATATGCCGTGAGTGCGCTACAACGGGAGCGTACGCGGCTGTTGGAAGAGATGAATGGCGCGACGGTTTGAAGGAGGGGCCGGTTGCGAGGCCGACCCCCCAGCGCACGAGACGACGTTTTCGGACGGGGTCTAAACCGTCCAAGAGGATGTTCCTTTAACTCAATAGTTGCGCGGCGGCCGGAATTCTCTCTAAATTTTTTTCTTCTTCTGCGCCCCACGAAGGCCGCACGGGGTATACCTGCGGGCGTATACCGAAGCGCTCGTGGTACAGCCGGGTTATTTCGCGTTCGAAGTGCTCCACGGCATCCGGCCGTATCAGGGTGACGGTGCACCCGCCGAAGCCGCCGCCGGTCATGCGCGCGCCGTACACTCCTTCGACTCCCAGGGCGGCGTCCACCAGGAAATCCAGCTCGTCGCAGCTTACTTCGTAATCGTGCTGCAGGCTGCGGTGGGACGCCTCGAAGAGCTCGCCCATGCGGTCGACGGCGCCCTCGCGGCAGGCAGCCACGAACTGGACGACGCGGGCATCTTCACTCACCACGTGGCGCGCCCGCCGCGCGATGATGGGCTCCATGGAGGGCTCAGTCTCTTCGTACATGGCCGGCGTGACGTCGCGCAGGCTTTCGACGCGAGGGTGGCGGCGGCGGACCGCTTGGACCGCGGCGGCGCACTGTTCGGTACGCTCCTTGTAGGCGGAGCCGGCCAGTTCGTGCTTGACCATGGTGTTGACGGCCAGGAATGCGGCGCCTTCGGGTAGCCGTACGACCTGGTGCTTCAGACTGCGGCAATCGATGCAGATGGCGGCGCGCTCTTCACCGAACACGGAGATGTACTGATCCATGATGCCGCAGGGCATGCCCACGAAGTTGCGCTCGGCGTTCTGGCAGAGGCGGGCCAACTCCAGCGGAGCCATGCGGCGGCCGGCGAGCATGGCCATCGCCGCGGAAACCTCCAGGGCTGCGGAGGAACTGAGGCCCGATCCCTCCGGCACGGTGCTGCGCACCAGCAGGTTGGCGGGCTCGACTGGGGACCCGCCGCGGATCAGTTCCTGCGCTACTCCGATGGGATAGTCGGTCCAGTGGCGGCGCGGGGTTAGCGCGGCGATTTCGGCGACAGGCCACTCGGCGGATTCCTGGCGGTCTTCCGAATGAATGCGCAGCTTGCCGTCGGCCGCCGGGGCCGTGGCGATATAGGTTGCCAGGTCGAGTGCCACCGGCAGCACGAAGCCCAAGTTGTAATCGGTATGCTCCCCGATTAAATTGACGCGGCCCGGGGCACGGAAAACGCGGACGCCATCCGCGGATCCGTAGAGCCGGCGGAAGGCTTCGATCATGGATTGCTCCCTTTTGCCGAATGTGCGGCGCGCCAGGCCATCAGCAGCAGAAAGAGTCCGAACACCAGCATGCAGGCGCCGGAGTACAGGTTGACGTTTTCGGTAGTGAGTGGCGCCGCGCCCATGTGCGGCGCGAAGGCGCCCATCCCTAGCAGAATGAGTCCAACCAGAGTAAAGAACCAGCCCGAAGGCACTCTCAGGTCCATATCACCTAAACCAGATATTGAGAATGAGGAGCAATATAACCACGATAACAGTCAGCGGCGCGGGCCGCTGATACCATTTGGCGGCCGCGTCATGCGGAACCTTGGTGAGCCCGTAGACCAAGCCTTCCATATCCTTGTCGGTGCGCGGCGTGGTGAACATGCTCACCGCAACCGAGATGACCAGGCAAACGCTAAACGCGATGATCGCGATCCAGAAGTTTTGCGCCATTTGAGACGGGAAGGTGTAGAGGTTGGCGATCCAGCCGCCCTTGCCCTCGGCCGTGGTAGACGAGAGGGTCAGGACGGCGGCCAGGGTGCCCAGCGTTAATCCGGAGAAGGCGCCGTGCGCGGTGGTGCGCTTCCAGAACATGCCCAGCAGGAAGGTGGCGAACAGCGGCGCATTCACGCAGCCGAAGACGAGCTGCAGCAGGTCCATGATGTTGTTGTAGCGGGTGGCCAGGTAGGCGGCGGCGATGGACAACAGCACTCCCACCACGGTGGTGACGCGGCCCACGGTCAGGTAGTGGCGATCCGGCGCTCCGGGGCGGATGTAACTCTGATAGATGTCGTAAGTGAACACCGTGTTGAACGCCGTGACGTTGCCCGCCATGCCGGACATGAAGGAGGCCATCAGGCCGGTCATCCCCACGCCCAACAATCCGGCTGGATAGAACTGGGCCATCAGAGTGGTGAGGGCCTGATCGTAGTCGGGACCGCCCGTGGCTTTCAGCGGGAAGTTATAACCGAGGTTCATCTTGGATAGAACCAGAGCGGCGATGCCGGGCATGATGACAATGAACGGCAGGAACATCTTGGGAAGGGTGCCGATTAGTGGAGTGCGGCGCGCGGCCGACATCGAATCGGCGGCCATGGCACGCTGGACGACCAGAAAGTTCGTACACCAGTAGCCGAAGGAAAGCACGAAGCCCAAGCCGGCAACCATGCCGAAGATCTCGACGCCCATGGGGTTCTCGGTGGGACTGCCCATGTAGCTCCACGCGTGGGTCATGTTTGGGGGAAGCCGGGCCACCATACCCTGCCATCCTCCGGCCTTATTGACCGACAGGATGGCTAGCGGCGCGAACCCCATTACGATGAGCAGAAACTGGAGCACCTCATTATATATGGCGCTGGTGAGGCCGCCCAGGAAAGTGTACGCGAGCACGATGGCCGCCGAAGCCAGCACGGAAACGTCGAAGCTCCATCCCAACACCAGATGCAGCAGCAGCCCCAGGGCGTACATGGAGATGCCCGAGGAGAAGATGGTCATGACCGCGAAGGAGAAGGCGTTGAAGGCGCGGGTCTTTTCGTCGAAGCGCATCTTCAGATATTCGGGGACCGAACGCGCTTTGCTGCCGTAGTAGAAGGGCATCATGAAAATGCCCATGAACAGCATGGCGGGGATGGCTCCGAGCCAATAGAAATGAGCCGTCATGATGCCATACTTGGCGCCGGAAGCGGCCATGCCGATGAGTTCCACCGCGCCGAGATTGGCCGCGATGAAGGCCAGGCTGGTAATCCAGACGGGGACGGAGCGCCCGGACATGAGGAAATCGCCACTGGAGGAGATGCGCTTGCGGAGCCTCCAACCGATGCCTAAAACAAAGGCGAAATACAGGGCGAGGATGACGTAATCCACCGGAGCAAGTTTCACTGATAGGCCTTCGTGGTCTCCGAGCTAAGACAGGATTTGAGACACCTGAGTTTAGCGCGGGGGATGGGCAAAAGCAAACTACTGGCGATCGCGACTGCAGCCAGGAACATAAGCTACTCGACCGAGATGGATCCCAGGTCGTACCAACCATCCGGGTTGCGGCCTTCGATTCCCAGCCTGATGGCGGGCTGGCGGGTGCGCGGGTCCAATAACGCCACGCGCAGGCGGTACTGGCCGGGTTTCAGACGAGGTACTTCGATGTCTTCCTCCACCACCGCGTCACCCGGCAGCCACTTGCGCACATCGGCGGGGATGTCCACGGCTTCCTGCACGCCGGCGGAAGCAAATGCCAGCGCGAGTACATAAGGGCGATAAGCCGGGGCCATGCCCGAGTTCACCCACCACATCTTAACGGGCGCGGCGCTGCCGCTGCGCACCGATCCGGGATACTCGAGGCGCCGCAACTCCAGGCGGTATCCCATCTTCCGTTCGAAGTCCTCGAAAGCCGCAGCGAACCCGGCCGGGATGGCGCTCGATTTGATGTTCACCGAAGTCACATGCCAGCGCAGCGCCTCGCCGAGGATGTAGTGTACGTCCCAGCCCTGCTCTTTCCAGTAGCCTGGCACCCAGCAAGTCTCGAGCGACACCGGGCTGTGTTTCCATACATCCTGAATACCGGTGCGCGCGATCTGCTCGGGATAGAAATCCAGCATGTGGGCCCACTTCGGCCGCAGATCGCCGAGGCAGTCGAGGCGCCAACCCGCGCCGCGTTCGGTGCCATAAGCCAGGGCCCGCGGCTCATCGAAGTTCATCAGCAGCCGGGTGGCCGGAAAGGCATCGAACCAGATGTCGATCAGCTTCTTCTGATACGGGAAAGCGGGCATGTAGTCGCTCCAGCCTTCGCCCCAATAGCCGACCGAAGAGATGTCCACGGTATCCAGATCCGGATGGCCATCGAAGCGCCGTCCGGCTTCCTTTATCAGATCGCCCCAGTATTTGAGATACAGCGGATCGCTGAAATCCGGCTCCCAGATTGGCGCGCCCTCGGCATTGACGCGCCTGGCGCCCGACTTTTGATACCACACCGGGAGCGGATGCTTCTGGTCGTAGGGCATCAGGCGTATGGCGAGGGTCTGGCCGTGACGGTGGGCTTCCGCCAGCGCGTTCTCGACGATATCCCAGCGCCGGCGGCCTTGTTCGGGCTCAAGCGTTTCCCAAAACCAGCGGCAATAGGCGATCGTCGAGGCTGGAAACTCCGGCCTCGCCGCGGCCGCCAAAGGACCCGTGGGACCTTCTTCCGACCACTTCAGTGCCGAGTTCAACGCATCGCCGTTGAAGCGCTGAAACGTTTGAATGCCCATCCCCGGATTGACCAGCACATCGTGGATCAGCTTGGGATGCACCACCACCGTTTGCGCCGCGGCGGCGGATGCGAACCAGAGAACGGTAACGATCTTTGACATGGCTTACCTTCCCGGCTGCGGCATTCCCGGCTCCATTTGGGGCGTCACGATATCGACTGGCTTATTCGCACCGTCCACGCGGCCGTGCCACACGCTCCCGCCATAGGTCGTGATGTAGACCGACGCCGCATCTTCCGGATCGGGAATCACGCGGTGGCCCCATTTGAAATTGAAGCCGGGGATGCGCGTCCAGTGCTCGCCGCGATCGGTCGAGCGCCAGGCCGAGGATTCAAATCCCGCTGCGTAAAGCAGGGCGGGGTTGCGTGGATCGATGGTCACGTCGTAGACATGGCGGTCGCGATCGAGCGCCACTCGCCAGCTGATTCCGCCATCGGCGGTGACGTAGATACCTCCGCCGTCGCCGTGGGTACCGGCGGCGCGCGCCCACGCGGCCAGATACATACGCCGCGGATCGCGCGGATCGATGGCCAGGCCGTTGGGCCCGTTAACGCCGGAAGGCAGCGGCACGGGCGACCACGTTTCCGCGCTATCCACCGACTTGTAGACGGCGCCATCGCCCGCATCGCCAATGCTGCCGTTCTCGCTGCGCCGGGCCAGCAACACATACAGAGTCCCGTCGGCGGACTGCGCCAGCCGCCACGCGAACGGCTCCTTCTGAGTGATTCCGACGTTCTTCGCCTGCCAGGTCCGGCCGCCGTCCACGCTCTTATAGACGCCCCGGCCGAACGCCGCGACATACAGCACCCGCGCGTCCCTGGGACTGCGCCGGTCGAGCAGGATGTGGGTGGGAGCGGTCTCCGGCATACCGGTATTCGAGACCTGCCACGTGCGCCCGCCGTCTTCACTGCGGCACACACCGCCTTTGTAAGACAGCACGGACGCGCGCCGCCACATCTTAGGCCGCGGCAGGTCGTGAGTGTAACTCATGACGCCCCACATGCGGCCGCGGACTTCCGGATCGAATTCGACCCAGTAGGTCGTGTTGGTCCATTGGCCCGGTACACCGTCCACCGAGCGGGTCCACGAGCGACCGCTATCCTCGCTGCGGAACAGCCCGATATCCGTGTAGGTGATGAACCGCCGCTGGGGATCGAACGGATCGAAATGAATGCCGTAGTTGGTGGTTACGTCGAGACCCGTGGTGGTCCAATCGCCGCCCGGCACGCGCCGGCTATAAACCCCCTCCCAAGTTGCGCCGCCATCCACAGTGCGCATGGTGCGGCCGAAGTCGGTGCCGTAGCATATCTTCGGATCCTGGCCGGCGACGCCCAGCGCCAGCGGATTCTCGCCCCAGCCCGGCCCCAGGCTTTCTGTGATCCAGTTGTCGTGCACGTTCGGCGCGGCCTGGTCCGCTTCTTTCCAGACCAGGGTCCACGTGCGACCGGTGTCGTTGGAACGCGCCACGCCGAGCCAGGTCATGCCTTCGAGCTGCAGTTGCCCGTATGAGAGATAAGCGGTTTCCGGGTGGTTCACGCTGCTTGCCACGGCCCGCATTGCAGCTCCGCTGCCCGGCAGCTGGATCGCGGTCCAGGTGGCGCCGGCATCGCGCGAGACGAACGCACCTTGCTCCGACACGCCATAAAACACCGGCGCGCTCTCGGTTGGGAATCCACCTGAGATATCCGTGAAGGCGATCCCAGGCGGGGCCGGATGGGACGACACCTCCCCGCCGCGCACTTCGGCGACGCCATGCGGGCCGGCAGTGAATATCGTTCCACCGTGGGCCCAGATGCGCTGCGGAGCTTCGGGCAGGCGCGACTGCTGACGCCACGTCGCGCCGGAATCGTGCGATACGAATAAAGCCGCGTCGCGACCCTGGCGAGCCGCCGCGAACAGTGTTCGCGAGTCGGCCGGATCGATGGCCAGCGCCACGATTTCACCCAGCGGGTCAGGCGTCGCGACAATCTGCTCGTCGGCGTGATCGGAGTTCATCTGCACAGCCTGAATCGCCGCGGGGTTGGGCCACACCAGGTTCCAGGACTCCCCGTCATCCGTGCTGCGCCACAATCCGTGAACTCCCGCGTAGATCGTTTTGGCCTGCCCCGGATCGAACGCGAAGAAGCGCACCGTACCCCGCAGATTGAACATGCGCCACGAACTGCCGCCATCGTGTGTGATATAGGCGCCGGTCATATCGCATGACACCAACACGGTGCGGGAGTCGTGCGGGCTGATGGTGGGATTGAACATGGCGCCGCCTCCACCGGGTCCGATGACGCGGAAATCGCCGGGACGGGCGGCGGTGGCCAGGCAAGGCAAGGCCATCACAATGAGCGGCAGGACGCGTTGAATCGTCATAAGGTCACACCGAAACGTCCTTTCAGGAGCAATGCGCTCAACATGGAGAACAGCAACAGCCAGACAAGCCAGTGCAGGTCGAGCCCCAGCCAGTGCATGGTGGCGGAGGGATAGCGGATTTCGATCCAGTCGATATTGCCCGGGGGGAGCCGCGACTCAGCAGGATGCCAGATGAGCTCCCACAGGCCGCTGACGCGCCTGTCCGAGATGTAGTGCCGGCCGGCGCCCGCCCGGATGGTTTTTTCCACGACGCCGCCTGGCAGCACGATCCGCAGGACGCCGGAGACCGGAGCCGTGGGGCGTATGCGCCAGCTCACCTGGCGTTCGCCGATCGCGCGCACCGGCGGCGTCTCAATGGCGATTTCGGGCGGCGCTGCCAGGGTGGGAGACGCGGCCGCAGGATCCAACGGAGTCTTCATTTGCAAGGTCACCAGGGTTGCGCGGCCAGGCGGTAAAGGAGACAGGCCGTACCAGGCCTCAAGCTGCGCAAACAGCAGCACCATCGGAACCGTCATCACGATGGCCGGCACGAGCATCAGGCTGAGGTAGCGGGCATTCGCGGAGAGCAGCCCGACCTGGGCTTTCCAGACGAGCGACGGCTCATCGATGAACAGCCGCATCTCGTATAGGCGGGCCTGCACGCGGCGCTTGGCGGCCTGGATGGCTTTCTGATTCGACGTGCGCCCGAACACCCACAGCATGGCCGCACCGAGCAGCACGCTGATGGGGATGAGCGTCAGCATCACTCCAGATAGCCCAGCCCCTTCAACTTCTTGACGATCTCTTCATCGGATTGGGTGTCTTCGAGCTTGGCCAGTTCGCGTTCGAGGACGTGCTCGATGAGCTCTTCGGGGCCGGAGTAGCCGGCCCGGTCCGAGCAGCGCTTCACGCGATCCCACAATTCCTTTTTCAGTTTGACCGTCCGGTGGCCCAGCATATAAGGTTCGAGCGTAACATTATGTAGCGCGATGTAGCGCACGCATACTGGTGGCGCCGGGGCGCTGGCACCCGCCGACTTCTCCATTTTGTCTTGCATCACGTAACATATCATTACATCGGGGGAAAGTCAGTCTGAGTTAGGGCTGCAAACGTAAGTGGAAAGGTCGGATCGTGATGCATTTCGTTGCCTTTTGTCCCAATTGGCTTTCGTTGGTAGCTTTTGGTGAAAACAAAGATCCAATTGGGTTCGTTCGGTTTTCTTCCGTTTGGGTTCGTCCGGTAAACCAAGCCGACTTCTTGTAACATCGGGTAGCATGCCGGGACATCAGACCTGATGGGCGCTCACCCATCACGGACCGAGCATAGCACGGCGGCTGCGCGAACTTGACGGGTCGATTAGGGTTGGACGTTTGTTTTCAGTTGACAGGCAGCGGTGCGTGATGAGTGAATGGCTCGGGCCTGCGGCCACGACGGGGCGGGAAAAAGGGCGCTGCGCGCGTTGGGCGGCCTGCGAGGCCGCAGCAGGCCGGGAGCCTGCCCCACAGTTCGAACTCGGCAGGCCACCAACAACGATGGCCTGCCCCACGGCTAAATCCTCGCAGCGGCGCGGGTGAGGCGATCGAGGATTCCGGCCCATTCGGGGGTATCCGGCGGGCGCTCGACGGCGATCCAATCCAGGTCTTGAGCGTCCAGGCGATGCAAAGCGGCGTACAGCATGGCGGCATAGGCTGCCGGTTCCGCGGGCATCTCGCGGCCGATGCGCAGCCATCCTCCCCGGCCCGCAGGCGCAGGGTCTCCGGCGGCCAGCAGCACAAGCGGTGTGCGCGGGCGGTAATGCCGCGCGTGCATTCCGGGTGAGGAATGGGCACCCATCGCGGCGCCTTCCGCTAAGCGCACGGGGCCAATGAGCGACTCGATCTCCGGCAGCGGAATGACGCCTGGCCGCAGCAGTCGCGGCTCCCCAGCCAGGGACAGCACGGTCGACTCGATGCCTACCGTGGCCGGGCCGCCATCGAGAACCAAGTCCACCGCATTACCCAACGATTGGCGGACGTGTTCGGCGGTGGTAGGCGAAAGCCGGGTGAACGGATTGGCGCTGGGCGCGGCGATGGGCACGCCGGCCGCGCGAATCAGCGCGAGCGCGAGCGGATGGGAGGGCACGCGCAACCCGACGGTGGGAAGGCCGGCGGTCACGATATCGGGAATCGACGGCTGCTTCGGGAGGACCAAGGTCAGCGGGCCAGGCCAAAAGCGGCGCGCGAGGCGATCGGCTGAGTCCGGCCAATCGAGCACAAGGGTGCGCGCCATGTCGATCGAATCCACGTGGACGATCAGGGGGCTTTGGCGCGGCCGCCCCTTCACGGTGAAGATGCGCGCCACCGCCGCGGCATCGAACGCATTGGCGCCCAACCCATAAACCGTCTCGGTAGGAAAAGCGACCAATCCGCCCGACCGGATTAATGCCGCCGCGCGCCGGAGATCGGGGTCGGTTCCCTGGCCCGCCATCACTCCGGCAGCTCGTCCTTACCGCCGTCGCCGGCCGTCTTTCCCGTCTTGCGGAAGACCAGATAGGCGTGAATCAGGGGTTCGAGATCGCCTTCCAGCACGCGGTCCACGTCGCCGATGGCCAGCTTGGTGCGGTGGTCCTTGATCATGCGGTAAGGCGCCAGCACGTAACTGCGGATCTGGCTGCCGAAGTTGATATCCAGCTTGGTCGCTTCGGTCTTGGCGGCCTCCACGCGTTTCTTCTCCAGCTCGAATTCATACAAGCGCGCGCGAAGTTGTTTCATGGCGCTGTCGCGGTTCTTATGCTGGGAGCGCTCGTTCTGGCACTGCACCACGATGTTGGTGGGCAGGTGCACGATGCGCACCGCGGAATCGGTCATATTGACGTGCTGGCCGCCGGCGCCGCCGGAGCGAAACGTATCGATGCGCAGATCGTCCGGCTTGATGTCGATCTTGATCTCGTCATCCACCTGCGGGTAGACGAAGACGGACGCAAACGAGGTGTGACGGCGGGCGTTGGCGTCGAACGGCGAGATGCGCACCAGGCGGTGCACGCCAATCTCGGACTGCAGCATGCCGTATGCGTTCTCGCCGTTGATTTCGAAGGTGACCGACTTGATGCCGGCGCCTTCGCCCTCCAGCCGGTCGGTGATGACGGTCGAGAAGCCGTCACGCTCGGCCCAACGCAGATACATGCGCAGCAGCATCTCGGCCCAGTCCTGACTTTCGGTGCCGCCGGCCCCGGGATGGATGGTCATGATCGCGCTGCGCTGGTCGTTCTCGCCGGAGAGCAGCATAGCGGTCTCCACGCGGTCGATGAACTGGCCGAAGGCTGGCAAATCGCGCTCGATGTCGCCGTTGACGTTTTCGCCCTCGCGGGCCAGTTCGAAAAGGGTGTCGAGATCGGAGGTGAGGGCGGCGATACGTTGCTCGTTGCCGAGGCTCTCCTCCAGGCGCTTGCGCTGCTGCATGATCTTCTGGCTTTTGCCGGGCTGGTTCCAGAAGCCGGGCGCGGCGGTCTGCTCTTCTGTTTCCTGGAGTTTGGATTTCAGCGCGGAGACGTCAAAGATACCTCCGCACAGCCAAGGCCTGTTCGCGGAGGGGAGTGTACTGGCGTTCGAGTTCGTCTAGCGGGATCATTCCAACTCAATTTTAGCAAAACACGATCGGCCAATATCGGACGATGAATTTGACGACGATTTGACGATGACGGCGTCATGGCTTTCCGGCGGACGGGTGCGCGGCCGGCTGGCCGGCCTGCATGCCGGCCTGCATACAAGGATTCCACTGGCCCACGTGCCCGAAATTCAGTACGGCTACGACGCCGCAGCGCGAGTCGCCTTTGCGTCTGCGGTGGACGATGGTGCGCTCGCAGCCGCCCAACTCCGCGGCGCAGCGGTACACGTCGCCGCTGAGCCCGGGGCGCTTGTAGACCAGATTGAGTTCTCCGCAGAACGGGCACTTCATGTCGCCGATGGGATGATACTTCATGTCGACGCTCCTTCGACCTTCCGGCCTAAGAACATTATGCACTATTCCTGTTTCGGCGTAAAGGACCCTGCAGGTTCTTCAAACCCGGTACGGGGACGTGCGCCAAATTCTACTGGAAGGACCTGAACGGGCGGATGGCACCCCCGGGCGTCCAGGCTGGGCCGGCGAGCTGGGTTTGCACAATCCGGATGGTCAGCCGCAGGGTCGAAAACCCACCGTAAGTTGTTGGGGAAAAGGGGCGGGTCTGGAGACCCGCAGCAGGCGTGGACGCCTGCCCCACTTCAATCCGGCAACCGCAGTTGGATGTTCTGCGGCATGAAACTGAGATACTCCCGAAGCGCGCTGCGGCTCTCAGCTTCGCGGCCGGCTTTGCGATAGAGTTGGGCCAATTCCAAATAAGCGTCCGGCTGGGACGGATCGAGTTCGATACTTCGCCTTAACTCCTTCACCGCGTCCTCCATTTTGCCCGCGCGTTCGAGAGCCGTTCCCAGGCAATATGCATATCGCGCGTTGGAGGGCTGCTGCGCCGCGGCGCGCGTGTACATGCGGACGGCAAAATCCGTCTCGCCTTGCGCCAGCAGGACGGATCCCAGGTCGGCCTCTACTGCCGGATCTTGCCTCTCCAGCGGGGGTAATTGGGAGAGTATTCGATACGCTTCTCGTAGATCCGGCGCGGCGTGTGTACTTGTCGCCAGATCGAAATACGCCAGGCCGAGATCACGGCCGACCAACGCGGGAGCCGGCTCGCGCCAGGCCTTCGGCTCGGGCGGGTCGACGTCTGCGAGGCCGCCTGCAGGCTGTGGCGCGCGCGAGGTGCGCGGAATACTGTGATCCGTGATAGCGGAGTGCGCCACGTTAGTGGGCCGCAGCCGGGGCATGTGACAGCTGACGCATTCGACGGCCGCCTGATGCCGTTTCGCGGCGAAAAGATCGGCATGGCAGGATAGGCACACCTGCCGGACGGCCTGCGCCCGGTCCTGTTCATAGGAGTGCGGGTTGTGGCAAGTGCCGCACCAAAGGCGGCCGCCACTTTGCCTGGCGCACTGACTCTTGGCCAACAGTTCGCTCTGGCTCACCGCCCGCAGCGTGCCCGGAGCGGCAGTTCTCAGGTACGTGACAAAAACGTCTTCGGTAGGCTGGCCGGCCTGGAAATCCCACCAATCGTGGCTGGGATTCAGTATCCTGACTTCGCCTTCCAGGTGGCATTGCTCACATATACTGTCGCGGCTGCTGGGCGCTAACTTGGCCGGATTCACGATGGAGCCCGGACCGGGGCTCCGGAGGTGTGCGGCTGACGAGCCATGGCACCTTTCGCAAGCGATTGGCGTAAAGGGAGGGTCGCCGAACTGATTCGCGGTTCCCCCAACGAGGTTGACGGAGCCGGTGTGGCAGAAGAGGCAGCCGCTGGAGATCTGATGCGTGAAGTCCAGGTTCGGCTCCGTCTCGTAGCCGGGCGTCAGGTCCCAGCTTTTGGTTTGCGTGTAGTAAGAAGCCGGCGATTGAAATAGGTATCGCCCCAGCCGGACCATGTAGCTATATCCCACTATGCCGGCCCCTACGGAATAGGCTACGGGATATTCGGCGGCCACGCCGCGGCGCTGCAACCTATGTTCGAGTAGAGAGCCCGTGCGGCGGATGGCTATGGTGCTGCCCGAAAGCTTGTGGACGATGCGGCCTTCCGTAAAAATCGATGGAGGGCTGACGGACCTGCCCATAGGGGACCGGGCAAACGCGGCAACTTCGGAAGGGTGACAGCGCGCGCAGGGTTGCTCGGCGCGGCTCATCGCAAGGCAACCGAGCAGCAGAGCGGGAACCGCGAGCAGCCGGTGCATGGACGTATTATCGCAAGCCTCGCTCCCAAAATAGAAAAGGCCGGCAGAGCGTGTGCCCTGCCGGCCCAGACAGGCCAGAAGACCTGTCCTACACCTAGAAGCGGATGTTGCCGGAGAACTGAAGCTTGCGCATGCCGATTCCGTTGTTACCGCCGAACGCGATACTGGTGATCTGTCCCACTTGCGGACTCTCGACATCAGTGTTCGGCGTATTCAGGTTGGTATGGTTGAAGAAGTTGGTCGAATCCATTCGGAAACCGAAGCTGACTTTTTCCGTGATACGGAACGTTTTCATGATCGAGAAATCCTGGTCGATGAAATGCGGGCCGTATAAAGTGTCGATCGGGTAGTTCCCGAAAGTATTCGACGCTGGAAACAAGTATGGCCCGCTTGAGCAGTTCTGGTCCGGGCATCCGGTGATCCACTGGTTGCGGTTCGGATTGGCCGCGTATACGGCCCCAGTTCCGACCATTGGTCGATTGTTGGGACCCACATTAGGCTGCGTGCCCGACCCATAGTTGTCGATGGTCGGTTCGATCGGAATACCGCTGTAAAAGGTTGTGATGCCGCTTACCGTCCATCCGCCGAGAACGGCATCAACAGGCCTGCTCACGCTGGACCCATACTTCCGTCCGTGGCCGTATGGTATGTCGTAGTTCTGCGCAATGGTTATCTGGTTGTTCGGCAGCAGGCTGCTATATCCTTGGCCCTCGGCTCTTGTCACGGGCACAGGTCCGATACCGCCATACAGGAAATAGTAATTGGAATCGTACCCCCACCCATCGCCGAACTGCCGCTGGTAAGTGTAGTTGCCCTGCACTGTCCAGCCCTGCATCGCGTTTATTTTAGCGGTCGCCTGGAAGGAATTGTAGTTTTCATTGGAGCAGTTGCAATAGTAGGACAGGCCCTGCGTCCAGCCGTACAGGGAGTAGTAAGGCTGATCGAGATTTGTATTGGTTACGCCGGGGTGGAAGATCGCCTCATTCGGGTTCACGCTCTGGCCTGTCCCGATAAATCCGTGCCGATCTTCATTTCCAACATAGCCTCCGGAAACCACGATTTTGTTGGTCAACTGCCGCTCGATGGTGAGGTTGTATTGATAAATCGTCGGCACCGTGAGTTGGTCCGAGCGGAACTTCGGGTTGATGCCGTTGGGAAGCAGGAAGGTTCCGTTAGATCCCACGGTGATAACCGGCGGGGCGGGAGGGCCGTCAGCCAGCGTGAAGACCGGCAGAAAATTTACACCGCCCGGCGAACTGGGAGTTTGGTTTGTCAGAACGGGCGGATTCTGGGTCACATTATGACCGAAGGTGGAACCGAACGTTCCCAGGTTGTACGACCAGCCATAGCCCGCCCGAACCACGGTCTTCGGATCGACTTGGTAAGCGATGCCGGCTCTGGGCGCGAACAGATGCCAGTTCATGGTCTGAATGCCGTGGGAGGAGACGCCATCCTCGCCGAACACGTACATATTGCCGTTGGCCAGATCGAGCGTAGCGCCATTGCCCGCGGCGTTGACTGATTCTGGGAAGATCATTTCCCAGCGCAAGCCCAGGGTAACAGTCAGTTTCGGGCTGACGCGCCATTCATCCTGGCCATACCAGAAGAAGCGGGGTTGATGTTCCTGCGCGTTGGTGCTGGAGCTGACGTAGCGGCCGAAGCTGGTGGTATTGCCTAACAGGAAGGTGGCCAAGCCCAGTCCATCCACCGCACTACCGCCGGCGGTTTGGACGGTGCCGGTATTCTGGTCGTCAAAAGTGAGTTCGCCAGCGCGGTGGGTGTCACTGGGAACCCGGAGGTTCTGAGCATAGCGCAGATCGGCGCCGAACTTGAAGCTGTGGTTGCCGTGGATTTTGTTCACGTTGTCGACAAACTGAATCTGCCGCTCAGTCTGAGTCAGTGGACAGTTGCACTGGTTGACTCCCAAAGCATAGCCAAGCTCGGCGGTGGGGAGTCCGGACGGCGCGTCGATGTAAAAGGCCGGGAGGCCGGAGGTATACGTCTTATCCAGGTTCAGGCCGGGAATGCCTGCTGTGGTGGCCGGGTCTGTTCCGTAACCATTTGGCACATCGAAAACGTGATACCGCATATAGCCGAGCCGGAACTCGTTGACCAAAGTCGGCGTAATCGTGGACGTCCAGCCGAGAGCCAGACTCTGGTTCAGAGCCTGCGAGTCGCCGGCGTAGTTGCCGATGGTAGGACCACCAGCTTCCAAACCGAAGGCTCCGGGCGCTTGCTCGGTGAAAGCGGCGTAACTATACCGGCCGAAGATGGTGTTCTTCTGGTTCAGGTAATAATCCCAACGGGTATTCCAAAGGTTTCCGGTGATGCCGACGGCGCCGCTAGCGCTGTAGTTGTTTGCGTAAGGGGTACCCTCAATGTTCGTATTCGGCAGTGGAAAATTCGCCATGATCGCCAACGCCTGCGGGCTTAGACGGTTGGAAGGGATGACGTTGCCGGGGAAAGGCGTACGGCCCGTGCCGTCCGCATTTCCGGTGTTTGGATCGTAGATCTGATAGACGGGCCCGGCCGACAGGAAGTCGCCTAAATTGCCCGTGCGCTCGGCTGCCGTGGGCACCGTGGTCAGGACGGAACCGCCCTGGGACTGCCGGTTCAACTGCGCATCGCCGAAGAAAAAGAGCTTATCCTTAATGATGCGTCCGCCGATCGACCCGCCGAACTGGTTGTCGTGGTAGGTGGGAGCCACGCCGGTAAATGGATTCCTGGCGAAATCGGTAAAGCCGGGAGTATTCGATTGGATGTAGTCGAAAGCGCCGCCGTGGAAGTCGTTGGATCCCGACTTCGTGGAATACGTCGCAACTCCACCGCCTACGTACTCGAATTCGGCATCGAAGTTCTGGTTGGCCTGCTTCAACTCGGCCAGTGAATCGAATGTCGGGTTGATGACAATGATTCCGAGGATGGGATCCTGGTTCGTGGTGCCATCCAACTCATAACCCATGGCGCTGAACAACTGGCCGTTGACTTCCATTTGCACACTGCCTTGGGGGTTCTCGTCGGAGGCATGCGCCCAGCCGAGGCGGACGGTTCCGGGATTCAGCAGTTCCATGGCTTGAGCATTGCGGCCGATGCTTGGCAGCTCTTCAATCTGTTGAGCGGTGAAGGTTTGCGCGACGTCGGCGCGGTCGGACTGAAGCAACGGCGCGGCGGCCGTGACCTCTACCTCTTGGGTGACGTTACCGACCTTAAGGGCTACGTCGAAACGGGCCGCGTTGTCCACCGTGACGTCAATGGGGCTCGAGACCGCCTTCTGGAAACCGGACGCCTCAATCGAAACCGTGTACGTGCCGAGAATTAACTGGCCCTTGGTGTAGTTGCCAGACTCATTGCTGGTGACTTCGGAAACTGTACCCTTATTTACGTCGGTAATGGTGACTTTGGCGCCGTTGACGGCCGCACCGGTCGGGTCGGTCACGGTTCCGAAGATGCTACCAAAAACCTGTTGGGCGCTTAGGGTTCCGCTAAAGCAGAACAGCGCCAAAGAAATGCATACGGCGGACGAAGCCATTTTGTGCAGACTGAGCATATCCTCTCCCTCTTGTTGGAAAACAGTCAATATTAAAAAGCAAAACTAACCCTTGCTTGCTACCCACGCTTGTGCGTCCATAGCACATGGATCGACGGTGAGTGAATAATAGATCTTTAGTAGAGCCAGAGCAAGTGCCAAGCGTGTTTGTTACGGTTAAAGCATATAAGCGCTTGTTTTACATATATTTAACATGCGGTTACGTGAGGACGTTAATTGTTACATGTCAGGATGCGTACGTTTAGTGTGCGTCCTGCTCCCGAAGATCCGCGGCGTCCAGCTTTACCATCGCTCTACCATGGCGCATCTGTCGCATATGGATATTGGAAGGCGTGGACCCGAATGCGATCGGGGTGTAATAATGTGACTACGTGGCGGGCATCGACAGTCGGCAAGCCGGGATACACCGCAGACAGTTCATTCGGTCGTTATGCGCGGCCGTGCCTGTATTCTCGTTCGATCAACTTGTGCTGGGACAACCGCTTGGCGTAAGGTTCGTGAATGTGGCGCGCGAGGCGGGCCTGCACGCGAAGACCGTATTTGGCGGTGAAGACAAGAACAAATTTCTGATGGAGACCACCGGCTGCGGATGCGCCTTCTTCGATTATGACAACGACGGCTGGCTGGATATCTTTCTGGTAAACGGCACGCGCTTCGAGGCCGATTGGAAGGCGGCCGACGCGCCGGTGAGCCGGCTATACAAGAATAATCGCGACGGTACTTTTACAGATGTGACGGCCGCGGCGGGCGTCGGGCGCACGGGTTGGGGCCAGGGTTGTTGCGTGGGCGACTACAACAACGATGGCCACGACGACCTATTCGTCAGCTATTGGGGCGATTGCGCCCTGTGGCGCAACCTGGGCAATGGCAAATTTACGGAAGTTGCCAGGAAAGCCGGCGTCTCGACCGATCCGGGCAACGGACAGCGGCGCTGGAACACCGGTTGCGCCTTCGTGGATTATGACAAGGACGGCCACCTGGATCTGTTCATCGCCAACTATATCGATTTCGATCCGAAGACAACGCCGCTACCGGAATCGGGTCCTTGCCTCTACAAGGGGATCATGGTGGCGTGCGGCCCGCCGGGATTGCAGGGCGGCAAGAATATCCTGTTTCACAACAACGGCGACGGCACGTTCAGCGATGTCAGCCGGAACGCCGGCATCTTGAAGACGCAAGGCACCTATGGGTTGGGCGTGGCGGTCTCCGACTTCGACAACGACGGCTGGCCCGACATCTATGTAGCCAACGATTCTACATCTTCGGCGCTTTACCGGAACAACCACGACGGCACTTTCTCCGAGATCGCCATCGAAGCCGGCGTGGCCTACAGCCCGGACGGGAAGCCGCAGGCCGGCATGGGCGTGTCGGTGGCGGATTACGATGGCGATGGCAAGTTCGATATCGTGAAGACCAATTTCGCCGGCGACACCTCCAGCCTGTACCACAATATGGGCGACAACTTCTTCGAGGATCGGACCTTTCAGGCAGGGCTGGGCCGGAACACGCGTTTCATGGGCTGGGGTGTGGGGTTCTTCGATTTCGATAACGACGGCTGGCCGGACATTCTGGCGGTGAACGGCCACGTCTATCCGGAAGTCGGGCAGCCCAACGATGAACAGGGCTACCGGGAGCGCAAGGTGCTGTACCACAACCTGGGCGATGGCCGGTTCGCGGACGTGTCGCAGGACGCCGGGCCGGGAATTCTGGAGCCGGCTTCGGCGCGCGGCTGCGCTTTCGGCGATTTCGACAATGACGGCGACCTGGACGTGCTGATCAACTGCGTCAACGACACGCCGCAACTGCTGCGGTGCGACAGCCAGGTGCGGAACAACTGGCTCAAGGTAAAGACGGTCGGGGTGAAATCGAACCGGTCCGGCATCGGCGCGCGGATCTACTGCACGCCGGTGGGCGGACGCCGGCTGATGGATGAAGTGCGCAGCGGCAGCAGCTACATTTCGCAGAGCGATCTGCGGGTGCATTTCGGCTTGGGTAGCGCGCAGAAGGCGGATTTGGAGATTCACTGGCCCAGCGGCCAGGTGGACCGGATCAGCGGAGTGAAGGCCAATCAGGTGGTGACCGCGACGGAGGGGAAGGTATGAACCATGCACGCCTTACCAGCCGCGTCCGTCGTAGGTAGCAGGAGGTGCGACATGCGATTCTTGTGGATCGCCCTGGCAGCTTCGACTGCTTTTGGGCAGGCCAGCCACGTATTCAAGCTCACGCAGGGCCAAGACGCGCACCAAGTCCAGGAAATGGCGGTCTTGCTTCGTGGGACGGGGAAGCTCGGTCAGGTGTCCGTTGACGCGGCCAATGAGACGGTATTGGTAGCGGGAACGCCGGGGCAGGTCGCGGTTGCGAACTGGCTCGTACATCAACTGGATGTGCCGGCGAGCGTGCAGGTATCCGGAATACACGAATACCGGCCGCCAGAGACGGCTGACGATGTGGTGCGCGTGTTCTATGTGAACAATGCCGTCTCGCGACAGGACCTGCAGGAGATCGTCACAGCGGTACGCTCGGTGGCGGACGTGCAGCGATTGTTCGTTTACAATGCGCTGAATGCCGTGGCTGCGCGCGGAAACCGCGACCAGATGGCGCTATCCGCATGGTTGATCGATCAGCTCGATCGGCCAGCCGGCGTGGCTGCACCAGGTCCAAACGAATATAAATATACGGGAAATGAAGTGGCGCGGGTCTTTGAACTGCGGAATGCGCAGACGGCGCAGCAGTTGCAGGAGATGGTCACTTTGATTCGTTCGATAGGCGATATCATGAGGCTCTTCGTGAACAACGAGCGGCGGGCTATAGTTTTGCGCGCGACGCCGGAACGCGTGGGCCTGGCCGCCTGGCTGGTGCATGAATTGGATAAGCCGGTAGCCGGCCAAGCTGCAACCGGAGACGCTGGCGAGGCGCATGAATACCGTCTATCGGACGATCCCGAAAATCTGGTTCGGGTGTTTTACCTTGGCAGTCCCCAGCCGCCGCAGGATCTTTCGAAGGTTTTTGCCCAGGTCCGCGCCAACACCGGAATTCGCAGGCTGTTCGTGTACAGTGCACTGGACGCGCTGGCCGTGCGGGGAACGGCGGGGCAGGTGGCTACGGCGGAGAAGGTGCTTGAGGAGATGAAGGTACAATAGCAGACGCGTTATAGATGATCGGAATCACGGGTTATTCGATATACGTTCCTCGCCGGCGGATGCGCCGCGAGTTGATCGCGGCGGCTTGGGGAGCGCCGGCTATGCCAGGGTGCAAGGCGGTAGTGAATTTCGACGAAGATTCACTGACCATGGCGCAGTCCGCGGCCTGGCCCCTGGCGCAATCGGGCGGCGTGGAGGCGCTGGCGTTCGCTTCCACCACCGCGCCATATTGGCAGCGCTCGGCGGCCAGCCTGATCGCAGCCGCCTGCGATTTGCCGGCGCAGACGGCCACGGCGGATTTCGGTGGATCGCTGCGATCGGGAACCACCGCGCTAAGGGCTGCGCTCGATGCGGTGGCAGCCGGCAGCGTCCGGACCGCCCTGGTGACGGCAGCCGATTGCCGCGACGGCGCACCGGAATCGGCCGAGGAGGCGCTCTTCGGCGATGCGGCTGCTGCCGTGTCTGTCGGTTCCGAAGGCCTGATCGCGGAACTTGTGGCTGCGGCGTCCCGCTCGGACGATTTTCCGGACGAGTGGCGCCGGGATACCGATGCGCACGTGCGCTCGTTCGCCTCGAAGTACTCGCTTACGCGCGGCTATACCGAGAATGTGGTGGCCGTGGGACGCGGGTTGTTCGAGAAAGCCGGCGTGCAGCCGGAGCAGATCGCGCGGGTGGCGCTGGCGTCGAGCGATGGGCGCGCGCACCTCGCGGCGGCAAAGGCTTTAGGCATTCCGGCGGCGCGCGTGGAGGATGTGCGCGCGGGCGATATCGGAATCGCCGGTGCAGGCATGCCGCTGTTTCTGCTGGCGCAAGCGCTCGATCGCGCCAAGACCGGCGATCTGATTCTGGCGCTCGCTTATGGAGACGGCGCGGACGGGTTCCTCTTCCGGTCGATGGGCGACGGCGCGCGGCTCCAGGCGGACAGCGCTACGATAGAGTATCCAACCTATCAGATCTATCGCAAGCTGCGCGAATATTGGCGGACAAGCGGCGGCGGCGCGGAGATTTCCAATGTCCTGCTGCGGCGCGAGGAGACGCAGAACGTGCGCCTGCACGGCTCGCTGTGCCCGCAGTGCGGCCTGTTGCAGTTTCCCATCGCGAAGGTGTGCGGAGCGTGTCATCGGCATGGCGGCCTGATCGGGAAGGCGCTCGCGCGGCGCGGCCGGCTGTTCACCTTCACGAAGGATTTTCTGTATAATGCGCCGGTCGAGCCCACGGTGATGGCCGTGGTGGATCTGGATGGCGGCGGCCGCTTCCTGTGCCAGATGACCGATGTGGACCCGGCCGCGGTGGAGATCGGCACGGAAGTCGAGCTGGTGCTGCGCCGCATGCGCGAAGGCCCCGGCGACCATTATTATTACTGGAAGTGTAGGCCGGCACCGGCCGGCACAGGGAGCTAAGCGCGTGGCGGGATCGATTAAAGACCAGGTGGCCATCGTCGGCGTAGGCTGCACGAAGTTCGGCGACAATTTCGACCAGAGTTTTGAAGATATGCTGGTGGAGGCTGGATTCGCGGCGTTCGCGGACGCGCGCATCGAACCGGAACGGGTGGAAGCCGCCTGGCTGGGCACCTTCTCGCCGTATGCGGGCAACGGCAAAGCCTCCGTCTCGCTGGCCGATGCGCTGCGCATGTACGGCAAACCTATCACGCGCGTCGAGAACTATTGCGCCACCGGCACGGATGCGTTTCGCAATGCGGCGATGGCCGTGGCATCCGGCATGTACGACGTAGCGCTGGTGGCCGGCGCCGAGAAACTCAAAGACCGCCCTATGCGCGGCCTCGGCTGGGAGGGCGGCCATCCTTATCAGCACGACGGCCTGACCGCACCAGGCGTCTTCGCCATGGCGGCGAACCGCTACCTGCACCGCTTCGGCGATCGTTTCGGCTCGGGCCGCGCGGCGCTGGCCAAGGTCTCGGTGAAGAATCACCACAACGGCGCCATGAATCCCAAGGCGCATTTCCAGATGGAAGTGAGCGAGGAGCAAGTGCTGAATGCGCCCATCGTGGCGTGGCCCTTTGGGTTGTTCGATTGCTGTCCGACCACGGATGGCGCGGCGGCCGCGGTGATCTGCCGCGAGGATATGGCCCGCGCGTTCCGCGACGATTATGTGCTGGTAAAGGGCCTGGGGTTGGCCGTCACCAGCGGACGGCCGTGGTACGACGCGGCGAACGAGTATGTCGGCTTCGCAGCCACGCGCGCGGCTTCCGAACAGGCTTACCGCATGGCGGGCATCCGGAATCCGGTGGCGGAGATCGACTTGGCGGAGGTGCACGACTGCTTCACCTGGACCGAAATCAGCAACTACGAAGACCTGGGATTCTGCCGCAAGGGCGAGGGCATGCACTTCATTGGCGAGGGCCGTAGCGCGCTCTCGGGCGACCTGCCCGTGAACCCCAGCGGCGGGTTGAAATCGTTCGGACACCCCATCGGCGCGAGCGGCGTGCGCATGATTTACGAAGTAGTGACGCAGTTGCGCGGGCAGGCGGGCGGGCGCCAGGTGCGCGATGCCGAGTTGGGCCTGGTGCACAATCTGGGCGGGCCGGGTTCGGTGGCTTGCGTGATCGTACTGGGGAGGCCATAGCGATGGACGTGCTATATGCGCTGCGGCGCGCCAGGCAGCTTCACCCGGATGCGATTGCGGCCTACGACGGCGAACGCTCGATTACGTTTGCGCAATTCGCCGATCGCGTGGCGCGGGTAGCCGCCGCGCTGCGCGATCTGGGCGTGCAGCCCGGCGACCGCGTAGCCGTGCTGATGCTCAATTCGCTGCGCTATTTCGAGCTGTACTATGCCGTGCCGCTGGCGGGCGCCGTGATCGTACCGATCAACATCCGGTGGAATCCGGCTGAGATCGTCTTCGCCCTCTCGGATTCGGGAACGCGCCTGCTGGTGGTGGACGATTATTTCGTGCGAGTGGTACCAGCGCTGAGCGCAGCCCTGCCGGAGTTGCGATACCTGTTTGCCGGGAATGGGGCGCGCCCCGCGGGCATGGCGGATTACGAAGCGTGCCTGGCGGCAGCGACCCCCGCTGTGTTCGACGGACCGCTACCGGATGAAAACGGCGTGGTGGCGCTGTTCTACACCAGCGGGTCGACCGGCGGACCCAAGGGTGTGATGTTGACCCACAAAAACCTCTATGCCAACGCCATGCACGGCATGGTAGCGCTGGCTGTTACGAAGGATTGGGTTTGGCTTCACGGCGCTCCCATGTTTCATGTGGCGGACGCGACGGTGGTCTACTCGCTGGTAATGCAGGGCGGCCGGAGCTGCTTTGTGCCAGCGTTCGATCCCGAAGCATGTTTGAAAGCTATCGAGCGCTACCGGGTTACGCACACCTTCGTTGTGCCGACCATGCTGAACGCCATGGTGAACCATCCGGCGTTCGACCGCTACGATACGTCCAGCCTGCGGATGTTGATCTACGGCGCGTCGCCCATGCCGCTGGATTTGCTGCGGCGCGCGCTGGAGAAGTTGCGCTGCCCGTTTGCGCAGGGTTACGGGCTGAGCGAGGCGAGTCCCACGCTGACCTATCTGGGGCACGAGGACCACACCCTGGAGAATTCCGGCCGGCAGTTCGCGCCAGTGAAATCGGCCGGACGGCCGGTGCTGGGCGTCGAGGTGCGTGTCGTGGACCTGAACGATCGCGAGCTCCCGCCGGGCGAGGTGGGCGAAGTGGTGGCGCGCGGCGATAACATCATGAAGGGTTACTGGAACCAGCCGGCCATCACCGCCGAAACGCTGCGTGGCGGCTGGCTGCACACTGGCGACATGGGCACGTTCGATGCGCGCGGCTATCTGTATATCCTCGACCGCAAGAAGGACATGATCAAGCCGGGCGGCGAGAACGTGTACTCGCCGGAGGTGGAGTCCATGATCGCTTCGCATCCGGAAGTGCTGGAGGTCGCGGTAATCGGACTGCCCGACGATACGTGGGGCGAGGCGATCAAGGCCGCGGTAGTGTGCCGGCCGGGTAGCGCGCTCACGGAAGCTGAGTTGATCGATTATTGCCGGGAACGCATGGCGCACTTCAAATGCCCGACGTCGGTGGATTTTATGGACGCGCTGCCGAAGGGCGGGACGGGTAAGGTACAGAAGACTGTGCTGAGAGACAGATACCGCATCTTGTAACAGGGTATTCTCAGAGGAGGAGCAAACCATGGAAGTGCAGCTTACGTCCGATCAACGAGCGTTCGCCCGCCGCGCCGTTGAAAGCGGGAGGTTCCACAGCGAGGAAGACGCCGTACAGGAAGCGCTTGCCTTGTGGGAAGAACGCGAACGCCGCCGCATGGCGTTCTTGGCGACTCTGGATGATGCCCGCGCTTCTCTCGCTCGCGGCGAGGGCCTTATCGTCACGCAGGAAACCATGCGGCAGCTTGCGACAGAGGTGAGAGAACGCGGGCGCGCCCGCCTGATTGCCGAACTGGGCCAATAAAATAGCGCATCGCCTGGCGCCGCGGGCGGAGGCCGATCTTGATGACATCTGGCTTTATGTCGCCAGGGAAAGCGCGAGCATGGAGGTTGCTACCCGCCTGATTGACTCGATCACCGGCCGCTTCTCTTTTCTCGCCGCCTTTCCGTATGTCGGGCGAGCCCGTGACGAAGACTTCGGCGCCGGCTCGCGTAGCTTTTCGTGGGCGAATTCGTCGTTGTCTATTGCGTCAAGGGAGCGGACGTTCTCATTCTCAGGGTGGCACACGGCAGGCGCGATCTTGAAGCGTTGTTCGATCGGTGACCATGAAGCACGCGCTTCATAAAGTCCTGTCATTCGCAATCGTCGCCACGTACACCCTGCGGGTTCGGTTTGAAGATGGCACAGAGCAGACCATCAACTTTCGGCCAATTCTTGCGGGCGAGATCTACGGCCCATTACAGGATGCAGACCTGTTTAATCGCGTCGAGATCGACCCGGAGGTGCGCACGCTGGTATGGCCTAACGGAGCCGACTTCGACCCCGCCACGCTGCACGATTGGCCGGAATATGAGCACGATATGCGGGAGATGGCATGGCGCTCGGCGCCGGAGCGGGCTTGAACACAGGTTTTGGCGCAGGCAGTCGATGCAAAATTATCACGGTCCGGGGTCACTGTGCGCCCGTTGCGACCGCGCGCCCGATCTATGGCGCGCGGGCCACTTGGGTTCGACGAGAGCGCTATCATGTGATTATGGGAGCTGGACTGCAAGTTGCGCTAAGCGTCAGTGTGCCGACCTTGGCCGTGCTGATTGGGATCTTGGTGAACAACTCCCGGCTGAACGATTTGCGGGCGCAGATGACCGATCTGCGTGCGCACATGGACCAGCGGCTTACCGCGGTGGACCAGCGAATCGGCGACTTGAAAGAGTTGTTCGACGAAAAGCTGAAACGGGTAGAAGACGTAATGGATGCCCGCTTGACCAGGATCGAGCAAGAACTGAAGATCCGATAACTCGCTCAGACTGACCCTCGTCTACGGGTGCACCTTAAAGGCGCCGTTGCTTAGCAAGGTGCCGCTGGCTGTCGTGACCTCGACCGTACCAGTGGTTGCGTCGGTTGGCACGGTAGCTGTGATCTACGTTGCCGAAACGGCAGTGAATGTCACTCAGGTGTTATAGGCTAAACCTGTAACGAAAACAATTACAAATCTGTCACTCCTTGGGCCCGATCCCCAGCGTCTTCATCTTCCGGTACAAGTTACTCCGCTCCAACCCGAGTAACTCCGCGGTCCGCGTCACATTGCCATTAGTCTCTTCCAGCTTCTTCAGAATATACTCTCGCTCCACCGCTTCCCTTACTTCCGCCAGGCTGCCAAACCGATCCATCGGCCGCTCCGCCGGCCGCCGCGTAACATTCAGCGGAATATGCCGCGCATCCACCCGCACCTGCGGGTTCAGAATCACGATGCGCTCAATCAGATTGCGCAGCTCGCGCACGTTGCCCGGCCAGTGATAATCCTGCAGAATCCGGTAGGCCTCGGGCGTCAACTCCTTGGGCTTGCGGCCGTAGGCCGTGGTGAACTCGCGCAGGAAATAAGCGGCCAGCATGGGGATGTCCTCGCGCCGGTCGCGCAGCGGCGGCACGTGGAACGGAATCACGTTCAGCCGATAGAACAGGTCTTCGCGAAAATTGCCGCGCTCGATTTCTTCTTCCAGATTCTTATTAGTCGCCGCCACCACGCGCACGTCCACCTGCACGGAAGCGCCCGCGCCCACCGGCTCGAAGCGCTGCTCTTCCAGTGCGCGCAGCACCTTGGCTTGCGTGCGCAGGCTCATGTCGCCGACTTCATCCAGAAAAATCGTGCCGCCATCCGCCTTCTGAAACTTGCCGATCTTGGTTTCGTGCGCGCTGGTGAAACTGCCCTTGATGTGCCCGAACAGCTCGCTCTCGATCAGCTCTTCGGGAATGGCCGCGCAGTTCACCTCCACAAACGGCTCGGCGGCGCGCGGGCTCATGGCGTGCAGCGCGTGCGCCACCAGCTCCTTGCCGGTGCCGCTTTCGCCGTAAATCAACACGCGTCCGTTGGTGCCGGCCATCAGCGCCAGCTCGTGCCGCAGCGCCTTCATGGGGACGCTCTCGCCGATGATGCGGTAGCGCGCGTCCGTGTCCTCCCGCAAGCGGCTGTTTTCAATTTGCAGGCGGCGATGCTCCAGCGCATTCTTGGCCACCACCGATATCTTCTGAATGGTCAGCGGCTTTTCCAGAAAATCGAACGCGCCCAGCTTGGTGGCCTTCACGGCCGTTTCTATGTTGCCGTGGCCCGAGATCATTACCACCACGGGCCGTTCGGGCAAGGGCATCTCCTGGATGCGCGTCAAGGCTTCCATGCCATCCATGCCGGGCAACCAAATGTCCAGCAGCACCAGCTCGCAGGCCTCGCGGCCCAACCGATCGAGACACGCCTCCCCGCTTTCCACGGCCTGCGCCGCGTAGCCTTCGTCTTCGAGCACGCCGCTCAAAGACCGCCGGATGTCCGGCTCATCGTCCACGATCAGGATGCGCGCCGGTTTCATGCGCCGACCACTGCGGGCTTCGGCGCCGGCTCGCCGTTTTCGGAATCGAGCAGCGCTGGAATTTCAATCGTGAAGCGCGCACCGGTGGGCTGGTTGTCCTCCACGCGGATTTGCGCGCCATGGTCGGAGAGGATGTGATTCACGATGGCGAGACCCAGGCCTGTGCCGCGGCCCTTGGTGGAGAAGTAGGGCAGGAAGAGCTTCTCCTTCTCGTCGGCGGATACGCCGCAGCCCGTGTCGGCGATCACCAGCTCGACGGTTTCCGCGGCGCCCGGCTGCGTCGAGATCAGCAAGCGCTTCACCAGCGCATCCTGCATGGCTTCGGCGGCGTTGTCCACCAGGTTCACCACTACCCGCTGGAACTGATCCTTGTCGATGTTGACGGGCGGCAAGTCCGCCGCAAGCTGCACCCGGATGTCGATGCCGTCGAGGCGCCCATGGAACACCGCCAGCGCGGCCTCCACCACTTCATTCAGACCGCTGCGCACCGGCTGCGCGGCGGGGAAGCGGGCGAATTGCGAGAACTCGTCCACCAGCGTCTTCACCGATTCGACCGAGCGCGAAATGGTGCTGGCGCACTCATTCAGGACGCGGCTGTTTTCCGGCGGAATCTGCAGGCGTTCCAACTGGCGGCTGATGCGCTCAGCCGATAGCGCCATGGGGGTCAGCGGATTCTTGATCTCGTGCGCCACGCGCCGCGCCACTTCGTGCCAGGCGGCGGCTTTTTGCGCGCGCAGCAATTCGCTGGTGTCCTCCAGCACGATCACGAAGCCGGAGGTGGTCTTCTCCTCCAGTGCCGCCACGGTCACAGCCAGGTGCATGGTTTGGCGCTCCGTCCGCATCTCCAGTTGGCGCGACGCCAGGCCGGTGCGCCGCGCGCGCTTCATCAGGTATTTGATCTCGGCCGTGTCTTCGCGTGAAAAGAGGTCCTCCAACCGTGTGGCGGTGGCCATTTGCGCTTCGGGAAACATGCGGCCCAGCGCGCGATTCACGCGCCGGATGTTGCCATCCGCCCCGATGGAGATGACCCCGGTAGGGATGCTTTCGAGGATGGCTTCGGTGAAGCGGCGGCGGGCGTCGAGCTCGCGGCTGTTGGCTTCGAGCGTCTGGGTCATCTCGTTGAAGCCGCGCACCAGGCTGGCCAGTTCGTCGATGGCGCGCACCTGTACACGGTACTTCAGATTGCCCTTGCTCACTTCGCCCGCGGCATGCAGCAGTGCGGTGATCGGTACGCTGATCTGCTTGGATAGAAACAGCGCGATCCAGGTGGCCACGAACAGCACGAACAGCGTAATCATGGCCATGAACAGCAGATAGAAGGTGCGCATGTTGCGCTTGAACCGCGCCAGTTCCGTGAAGGCGGCAACCGATTTGTCGATCTCCCGCTGCTTCTCGGTAATGTCGATAGGCACGCGGGCGGCCAGTTCGACTGTACCCTTCAGGGCACCGTCAATTTCGATGGCGTTTCGCGCGATCACGGTCTGTTTATTGCGCGAAGGCAGGATGGGAAACGGCCCGATCGAATCCAGCGGCGTATTTCCAGTTACCGGAATGATGGCGGCAGCCGCCAGATCCTGCTCCTTGGCGAAGCGCTGCAGGAAGCCTGGCGTCTTCACGCCTTGTTCCAGCAGCAGGCGCGTCTCCGGCTGCGCCGCCAGCAAGGCAGCCTGCAGCCCGGTTTCGTCGCGAAGCTCGTTTTCGAGGGTCTCCGAGATCTGGACAAAGATCTGCAGCGGAGCTTCAGCCGGCTGGCTGAACCATTTGTCGAGATTGCGGTTCAGCACTTCGTAGCTGAACAGCACCAGGAACAGCGCCGGTGTGATGCTGAGGGCCAGCGCGCCCAGGACCAGCTTCGTTTGGATGCGCGAGCCCTCGCGGCCGCTGCGCCGGTCGATGTACAGCTTCACGCCGGTGCGCACCAGCATGAAGCCCAGCGTGACCATGAAAACGAAGATCAGGCTGGAAATGGCCCAGAAGATGAACGTTTGTTGCGGATCGGCCGGCCCGTACTTGCCGAAATTGAAGGAACCCTGCCAGACTACCAGCGCCACCGAAATCGCCAGCAGGACGATGCCGCAGATGAAGAGGATTCGCTTTCGCACCTCTTTGAATTATAGTGGACTGCTCCGGTGTGAAATGGACTTGCCTAGCCTTGAAGGCGCCATCCTCACTGCGCGGGCAGCGGGCGCATCATAAGATCCCGGAACTCCACCACGCTCCCCTTATTATGCTGTTGCAGCGCCAGGAGACCCTTCCGATAGGTATTCTTCTCGTCCACGTAATCCACGACTACCTTATCGTTTACCTTGATAATAATGTGATTGCCGTTGGCGATGACGTGCTGCGTCCACCAGGTGTCGTCCGGGATGAGCTGCTCCTTGATGTCGGCGAAGCGGTAAAGGCTGCCCGTGCGCCGCCAGTCGGAATGCGTGTTGTTCACCTGCGCCTCGTATCCGGCCGGCCACTCAGGCCCGAACTTCGCGCGGAAATACATGCCGGAATTGCCGCCATGGTTGATCTTGACCTCGGCTTTGAATTCGCAATTCTCGCACTCGTGCAGCATGTAGAACAGGTGGCTGCGTTCGCCATCGCCCACGATCTTGCCGTCCTTTACGGACCAGCTCTCGGGATTGTCACCCGCTTTCCAACCGTCCAGAGTCTTGCCGTCGAACATGGCGATCCATCCGCCGCCATCGTCCGCCGCCCATAGGCCAGCCGCCGCCAGCAAGCCGGCCGCTAACACCCGCTTTTGGAATCTCATCCGTGCACCTCGCCTTCGCGGCCATTTTACTACAAACGGTCCTGCTATCCTGAAAGATCATGTTTCTGAAAATCCTGGCGCACCCGGTCTTTGTCAACCTGAACTTCCACATGCCCATGATCGTGGACCTGTCGCATCCGCTTGTGATGCTGCAGGGCGAGAACGGTTCGGGCAAGTCCACGCTGCTGCATTCGATCCATTACGCGCTACGCGGCCAGCAGGTGGATGGCTACATCTACCGCCTGGATACCGGCCAGGTGAAGCTCGGCGAGATCTACCTGTTCGACGCCGAGGCGCATAATCCGCGCACGAATCCGGAGTTCTTCAAAGACGACCCGCGCATGCAGGAGTTTCTGAGCATGGCCAGCCACGGCCAGGTGATGCTGAGCATGTTCCGCGAAAACTTCCCCGCTTTGCCGGATGGCACCGTGCTGCTGCTGGACGAGCCGGAGATGGCGCTTTCGGTCTCGAACCAGCGGCGTATTCTGAAAATGCTGCTCGAGTTGGTCGACCAGAAGAAGTTCCGGGTGATTTGCGCCACGCACTCGCCGGTGCTGATCGAAGCGCCGGAGACCTACACGATCAACCTCGACAACCATATCAACAGGAACGTGCTGGCGACGGATTTGGGCGTGCAGGGCGCCAGCACGATCCAGTAAGCCGGGTGGGACTCGCAGGCACCCAGCGACGGATAGCGGCTTCTAGCGCCTTGAGCGGTCGGGTTCGCTCTGCCGATTTAGGTTCCGAAGTTCCAAGTGGCAAGAGTCCCATCGGAAAACTCTGCCGGAGTCCCCTCGGAAGTTTCTCTCTTCCTCCCTGATAACGGTCGGGCAGTTTGCAATACCCTTGGCTGATTGTATGTTTTTCGGATTCACTGTCGAGTTTACTAATGGCTCCAATTAGGAACGCCGCCAGTACACCCGGACAAGTGCATAGAATGCCCAAGGTTCGCTCACAGCCCGCGCCTCTGGGAACCGCGCCGGCATAGACCAGACGCCAGCGAACGAAATCTAAGGCTTCCGTCAATGGCTGATCGTCACCGCCAAAACGCCAAACGGGGCGGAACCAGTTCGAATCCGTCCGCCCGAATTCTTTGCGCAACTTTCTTGCGCGAGACGTATTTATTACGTGTATGATGTAGCGTCAGGAAGACGAGCCGGAGGCCCTTGGTATGCACCGGCGAAGGCAAATCGAAATCCTGGCGCAAACGGAAGGACTCGAATGAGACGATATTTGCTGGTGGCAGCGCTTGCCGCGACGTTTTTGTGGACAGCATCCGGTCAGGAGACCACTATTTCAATCTCAATCCTGAATCCACAGTTTAACGCGGACGAGTTGCCCTGTACGCCAAGTGCGAATTGCTACAACATTGGAATCACAGGCTGGTTAATAGGCCCAGGAACTTCCGTCTTTAAGGCGTCAACGACGCAATATCCTGAAGCACCCGCTGGAGGATTATATGTTGCGGCCATCGGTGGTACTGTTGGGACTGGCTCGATCTTACAAACGCTGGGAGCCACTCTCCAGGCTAATACTGTATACAAACTGAGTCTGAGCGTGGGAGCGCGTGCAGATCTACCATTCACCGGTTATGCTGCGGCGCTCCTGGCCGGAAACGTGACACTGGCCGCAGGCAACAAAGCGACTCCGGTGGCTGGCACCTTCTTGACCGAGGTGGTCGTTTATGAGTCGGGGGCTAACCCTGCTCAATTGGGCCAGCCCTTGCAAGTTTTGACCAAATTGGGGTATCCATTTCACTCAGGTGACCCCTACAGCTTGTGGCCGGCTTTCGGCAGCATCGGCATAGCATTTGACCATTGATCTGTAGGGCGCCGGTCCCACAATCACGGCCTGTTCGGCAAGGCGCAAGAAGAGCTTCCCCCTGCTACGCGAATTTCGTCGATTGAAGCGGAACGCGAACTCGTCCAAGTAGTAGTCCAAATGCTCCCGGCTGACGGCACCCTGATGAGTGCCCAGCAGCCATCGCTTCA